>Ga0065704_10001250_pt1 | contig 20704 bp, 19 predicted proteins | sample SwiRhicommuniRL2_FD_59091 | JGI IMG/M metagenome (GOLD analysis project Ga0065704, IMG submission 59091) | Switchgrass rhizosphere bacterial communities from Rose Lake, Michigan, USA - RL2 v2 (version 2) | ecosystem: Host-associated > Plants > Roots > Rhizosphere > Soil | place: East Lansing, MI | reverse complement strand
CGCCGCCGCCCGACCGGGTCATGTGCGGGATCGCATATTTCATGCCCAGCCAGACGCCCTTGAGGTTCACGCCGATGATCGCGTCGAACTGATCCTCCTCGACCTCGCAGACTGGCTTCATACCTGTCTGACTGATGCCGGCATTGTTCACCAAAATGTCAATGCGGCCATATGTCGCGACGGCCGCCTCCACGAGCGCCGCCACGTCCCCGGCCCGCGACACATCTGTGACCTGCACAGTGACATCTACCCCTTCGACGGCCAGCTCAGCTCGTGCCGCCTCCAGCGCATCGGCCGATATATCGCTCAGCACCAGCCGCGCCTTTTCGCGGGCCAGAGCCCGCGCCGTGGCGAGACCAATGCCCGACCCCGCGCCGGTTATGATGGCGACCTTCCCCGCCAGTTCTGCAAATGCCATGGCTTTCTCCCTTCAGTCGCCGATGCGGAAATTGCCGTCTGGCTGCAAGGGGGTCCGGCCCGTCCTCGATACTTCCCAGATATGGCCGTCAGGATCAGCGAAATAGCCTGACACATTGCCCCAGGGCTGTTCCTTCGCCGCGCTCAGCATCCGCCCGCCGGACTTAACGGCGTGATCGATGATGGCCTGCACGTCCTCATGCTCCCGCACGACGTAAGAGAAGGTGATGCCTTCAAAGGCGGGCGGATTGTCAACGCAAGCCTGGGCTTCGGGCGGTATCGCGCCGCCAAATGCCTCATGCGCGCTGCGCTGCCGGTCGAACAGAATGAAGACGAAGCCATTGGCATTGAACAGGGGCATGATCTCCCGGCTGGCGGATGACATGCGCCAACCCATATCCTCGTAGAAACGCCGAGCCCGTTTCGCGTCCGCCACGCTCAGCGCAATGCAACTTACCCGTTGTTCCATGCCACTCATGTCAATTCCTCCTCTCGTGGGCCCATCAAGGGGCCGGATTGATGATGGCCTGTTGTGTTCTGACCGGCCAAGCCGCGCGATGCCACCAGCACGGCCAGCAGCAGGCCGCAAATGGATATGACGCCGATAACAGACGTGTTGCCAAGCCGAGGCCCCGGCAGATCCACCAGAATGCGACTGGCGCCGCCCGCGCCGATCGCGCAGGCGAGGTTTTGCAGCGCGCCGAGGATCGCGCCGTAGCCTGCCCGATCCGACGCATCGGGCAATTGCATCGCGCTGGACCACATGGCGACATTGACGACCGCCACGCCGGTTAGCATCACCGGCATCGACAGCGCGCCGACCGGTAACGGAACTTCGATCACGTAGAAGCTGAAGGCGCCTAGCACGAACAGGGCGGAGCCGATGAGCATCGGTGTCCGATCCCCGTGGCGATCAGCGGCGCGCGCCGCCAAGCGCAAGGCAGACAGGCTCGTCAGCCCCGCCAGCAGATAGAACAGCCCCAACGAGCTACGCGGAAAATGGAGGTTGAGTAGCAGGATGACCGGATTGCTTGCGGTCAGCATGTTGAAGCTGAAGGCGCACAGGAACACTGCCAGCGCCATCGCGCGCATGGCGGGACGGCGCCAGTGGCGCAGCAGCGGCGGACCATCCATTTCTCCTGCCCTTATATGTCCACGCAAGGGCGGCAAGAGCAGTCGGGCGGTGAGCGCCGTGAGCAGGGCGGCAGCGCCTGTGAAGGCGAAGGGCACGCGCCATCCGGCGAGCGAAGAGAGTTCGAGAGCAAAGGGAACGCCCGCAATGGAAATCAGGGGCGACACGCCCATGATCGCGCTCAGTGCGCTGGACCGCCGCTCCGCCGGCGTGAGATCGGCGGCGATCGCGAGGCCCAGTGTCGTTGCGGGGCCGCCGCACGCTCCCGCCAGCATCCGGCCCAGCAGCAGCGTTTCCATGGAACCGGCGAAACACAGAAGCAGCGTGCCCAGACCCAGGCCGCACAACGCCAAGGCATAGGCGCTTCGCCGACCGAACCGATCGACGATGTTGGATGCGTATAGCCCCGACAGCGCGCCGGCCAGCGCATAGGCGCTGTTGGCGTAACCGATCTTTGAGGGGCTAAGGCCGATGTCGGCGGCGATCTCAGGCCCAAGCGGCATGATGATCACGAAGCCAAGCAGCGTCAGAAATTGCCCGGTCGCAGCGATCCAGATCGCGGATGCACGGCGCTTGCCGCTTCCGGCGGACGGCGTGCATGGGTTACAAGGTCTGGGCCCGTGGGCCAATGGCGCGCTCCAACAGCGGACGCGGGCGTCCTGTTCTTTCCGCCTTTAAACCGCGCCCGCATCATTTAAAGTCAAAGTTTAATGAAGTTTGTAGTTCGCATATATCCATTTTGACCTGCTGATGCCGCGGGTCTATCGTGGACCAAAGGACACAGAGGAGGGCGGCGATGGATTTGAAGCGACTGCGATACTTCATGGCTATTGCCGAACTCGGGTCCTTCCGTGGCGCGGCCGCGCGCCTGCATATTTCCCAGTCGGCGCTGTCACGGCGTGTGCAGGAACTGGAAGAGGAAATTGCCCAGCCGCTTTTCGATCGCTCGGGTACGCGCCTGCGCCTGCTGCCCTCGGGCGAAGTGCTTCTGGAACATGCCCGCGCGATCTTCAAGGCGGTGGATGACGCCGGGCGTCATCTGGCGCGCTTTGCCGAAGGGCGGATCGGCCTTCTCCGATTGGGCATGACCGCGACGTCCGGGCAGATTCGCTTCATTGCGGAGGCATTGCGCCGCTTTGCCGACGAGCATCCGCAAGTGCGGCTGACCATCGACCTGCTCCCCAATTCGAACCGCCTGCTCGATGCATTGGATCAGGGGCGGCTTGATGCAGCGGTCGTTTATGGCNAGGAGGAAAGCGAGGTCGAGAACAGCCTGNTNNTGCGCACCTATGGCACGTATCTGGCGCTGCCTTCATCCCACCCCTTNGCCTTGCGGAAGGNGGTTGGGCTGAGCGATCTGGCGGGGCAGGAAATCATCACCTTTTCCAGGGCGCTCGATCCAGTCGGCTATGACCTCAATATTGCCGCCATGGTGGGCAGCGGCGTGCAACCGCAAATCATCATGGAACTACCTTCCGAAGAGGTCAGGCTTGCATTGGTCGCGGCGGGCATGGGCATAAGCCTGGTCAACGGTTCGGCGCTGGAACGGACAATGCCCGAAGGTATCAAGCTCTTGCCGATCTGCGATCATGATTTGCGACGAACCCTGTCGATCCGATGGCGCCCCGCGAGCCGGCTTCCAGCGCTTGATGCTTTCATCTCCATCTTGATCACCGTATCCGGGGTCCAACCACATCGGAAACCACCGCGAGTGTGATTCATTTGCACAAGCCGCGGAAACGGCATGCATTCATGCGTCATTTCCGACCCTTCCAGATCGCCGGAATCGGACGACGGCATCGTTTCACAATCTCTATATGTGAATGATTTCCAAAATAGGGTTTTTATTGGCCGATTTGAAATCCGATGTCATCTTAAGCATGCGAGGTCGGTGGTGTTGCTGTGGGGACACCCTGCAGGTCCAGCGCAACCCCTCGCTCTCCAAATGGCAAAACGAAAAAATTCCAGAGGATGCAGATGATCAAGAGGGCATTTGTTTCGACCGTCCTGCTCGGGGCAGCGAGTCTGCCTGCACTGTTATCGGCGCAGCTCGCGATGGCGCAGGACAACGCTGCGCCCGCCGATAGCGGTGCCGCCCAGCAGAATGTGCTGCAGGATATCATTGTAACCGCGAACCGGCGTGAGGAAGCGTCCCAGCGCGTGCCGACGGCGATTACTGCCTTCACTGCGGAATCGCTGCGCCAGGCCAATATCGCGTCCAACCAGGATCTGGCTGGCAAGGTGCCGTCGCTGGTCGTGGGTCAGGCATCCGGACAACGTGACACCCAGACCTTCAACATTCGCGGCCAGGGTTCGACCTATGGCGGCGGCCCCGGCGTTGCGGCCTATTTTTCCGAAGTCCCGCTGCCACAGCGCGAGGATACCGTAGGTCAGCTTGGCACCGGTACGCTATTCTACGACCTGCAGAATGTGCAGGTGCTGAAAGGGCCCCAGGGCACGCTGTTCGGCCGCAATACGACAGGCGGTGCGGTGCTGTTCGAACCGGCCATGCCGAAAAACGCCTTTGACGGCTATGTCCAGTTCCAGGTCGGCAATTATGGCGATCATGAAGTCGAAGGCGCGATCAATGTTCCGATCGTTCCCGACCGGCTGATGTTGCGCGTGGCGGGGCGCTTTGCCGACCGTGATGGCTACACCCGTGAAGTCCGTACCGGCCGCGATCTTGATGACCGGCATTATTGGAGCGGGCGCATCGGCCTGACCTGGAAGCCGACCGACACCATCGAAAATTATCTTATGATCACCAATGTAAAGCTGGACCAGAATGGCACCGGTTCAGTGTTCGTCGGGTTCAACTCGGCCAGGAATCCGACCAGCCCGACCAACGCCTTCCAGGGTTCGGCCGCGCGTACCTTTGGTATTCCACTGCTGACTCAGGTGCTGGCGGAACAGCAGGCGCGCGGACCCCGTGCCACGGAACTCAACATCGTGCCGCTGGAAGAACAGCGGTTGTTCATGGTCACGGACAAGCTGACGATCGCCCTGTCGGATGAACTGACGCTGCGCAATATAGCGAGCTATGCGCGCTACAAGACGCGAGCGGTTTTCGACCAGGATGGATCGCGCCTAGCCATCTCCGATACAGGCCCGCTCGACGCCAATTCGACTGACGCCCATCAGTGGACGGAAGAATTGCAGCTTCAGGGCAAGCTGCTGGACGACCATCTGAACTTTGCAGTCGGTGGCTATTATGAAAACAGCAAGCCGGACGGCCCGCAATTGCGCGGCGGATCGAACAATAACGCCTTTTCCGTTATCAGCCAGGGCGAAAACCGCACGAGCAAAGGCCTTTACAGCCAGGCGTCGCTGGACTTCGGCGCGGTCACGCCCGCATTGGAAGGGCTGCGTTTGACAGGCGGCTATCGTTACACCTGGGATCGTAAGGATGCGCGCGCGGGCTTTCGTACGGCCACCGGTTGCGTGATCGCGGCGGCCTCACCGCCAGATTGTGAACTTAGCGCAAATCTCCGCAGCAAGGCGCCGACATGGCTGTTGTCGCTCGACTATCAGGTGATGCGCGACGTCATGGTCTATGCCAAGGCCAGCCGCGGCTATAAGAGTGGCGGTTACAACTATAACGGCACCAATCCTGAACGGCTGCTGTTCCAGCCAGAATATGTGACCACCTATGAGGGCGGCATCAAATCGCAGTTCCGGCTGGGCGATATGCCGGTCCGCCTGAATGCCGATTATTATTACACCAAATATAAGGACATTCAGAAATCCGGCACGACGGCCGTTACGCTGCCCAGTGGGGCGATCTCGGCGGGATCGGCCACCGTCAATGCCGGGTCGGCTCATATTCAGGGCATTGAAGTGGAAGGCACGATCTCACCCGTGCGTAACTTCACCATTTCGGCCAGCTATGCCTACACCAAGGCAAAATATGACGACTTCAAATTTGCCTATGTATCGGGCGGGGTCATCCTGATCGACGACAAGACGGACTTGCCATTCTCCTTCACGCCGAAGAACCAATATTCGGTGACGGCGGCTTACAAGATCCAACTGGACGACTGGCAGAGCATTACGCCGTCGCTCGTCTTCTCGCATGTCGATCGCTATTACACGCAGATCACCCGGCCGGAACAGGAACCCTTCGGCTATCTGCCCGAGAGCAATCTGCTCAACCTGCGTCTCGACTGGCAAAATGTCGCCGGCCGCCCAGTGGATTTCGCCTTCTTCATGACCAACGTCGCGAACAAGACCTTCCCGGTCCAGCTCCAAGCCAATTATGGCAAAAATGGTGCGGCCTATGGCGGTGGCATAGCCCGCTACATCTACAGCGAACCGCGCATGTGGGGTTTCCAACTGCGCTATCGCTTCGGCCAGGCAGCCAACTGACACGGACTTGATGGTCAATGGTGATGGCCCCTGCGCGAGCGGGGGCGATTGCTGTTTGCGCGGAAGGCCGGAGTCAAAAAGGGGCGGGCCGCGGCTGCGGCTGGCCCCCTTTTTCGGTTCAGCAGCGTCCTGTGACGGGAATGCATGCGCCGGTGATTGCCGATGCCTTGCCCGACAGCAGGAAGGCGATGACGCTGGCCACCCTCTCGGGCTTTACCCAGCGATCGAACTCCGCATCGGGCATGTCGGCCCGGTTGGCGGGCGTGTCGATGATGGAAGGAAGCACGGCATTGACGCGCACGCCATTGTCCTTTTCCTCATCGGCGAGCGCTTCTGTCAGCTTGGCGATGCCTGCCTTGCTCGCGGCATAGGCGCCCATTCCCGCCGCCGCCTTGATCGCCGAAGCTGCGCCAATGTTCACTATGCCGCCACGCTCTGCGCGCAATGAAGGCAAGGCGGCACGCGTGCAGTTGACGGCGGTTCGCAGGTTTATGTCGAACAGCGTGGCCCAGGTGGCGACATCGCCGTCCGCGATGGTTTCCCAGCGGAATGCGCCAGCCACGTTGACCAGCGCGGCTATGGGGCCACGCCGCTCGACGGCTTCTTCAATGGCCCGGCGGGCCGCATCGGCATCGGTCAAATCGACGCTGCCGAGATAGGCAGCCATGTCATTGCCATCCGTTTGGGGCGCGCGGTCTATCCCGATTACGGCATAGCCCTCCGCCGATAATGCGCTGCAGACGGCTTGACCCAATATGCCTGCCGCGCCCGTTACAACTGCCTGTGTTTTCATAACCGCTCCTGTTGACGATGTAACAAGTGTCGGATGCACGGCTCGCGGGTCAACACCCATGCATGTCAATCATCTGTTTCATGATGTTTTCTTTGGGGCTGGTCCGCTTTGCCTGTAGGCTCCCCTGAAGCCCCAAAATCTGGCAGCACCAGACTGGCCAATGAAATGGAGAGGATAGTGAAGGAAACTGAACGCCTTTTGGGTCCGGGATGGGCGATCCTGCTGTTCCTCCTGACGGCCGTCATTCCCAATACCTTCACGTCGACCTTGCTCGCGCCTGGCCTGCCAGCGCTGGCGACTCAGTTGGGCGACGGCGCCGTGGGGGTGACGCGCGCGCAATTGCTGATGACCATACCCGGCGTCGCGATGCTGCTGTCCCCTGTGGTCGGTGCGTTTGCTGACCGGATCGGCCCGCGCCGTATCATGCTCGCTTGTCTTGCCTGCGACACGGCGGCGGGTCTTGGCAGCCTGTTGACCGATGATTTTGCGACCCTGCTGGTCCTGCGCTTCATGCTTGGCATTGGTGTGGGGGGGCTAATGGCGATCAGCCTGTCGATGATCGGGGATTATTATGACGGGGAAGCGCGCACGCGGATGCTGGCCTATCGCTGGGCCGCCATGTGCGTATATACGATCGTAGCCGTGCAACTCGCCGGATATCTGGCGACGCATTTCGGATGGTCGGCGCCGTTATGGCTCTATGCTGTGGGCGTGCCGCTGTTCTTTTTCGCCCTGTTCTGCGTCAGGCCTGACGGTGAACGGCGCGCGCGCGAGACTGCGGCGCGTGCTGAAGCAGTACAGCCTCTGCGGGAGGTGTTCAGCGGCACTTTCCTTCTGGCCATGGCGGGAAATGTGTTCCTGGCGATCGCGGTATATAATGCCTATGCGCAGCTTCCCTTCCTGCTGAAGGCAAAGGGATATTCGTCGATCGGCTATGCCAATGTGATGCTGCCGATGAGCCTGACGTCGATCTTCGTTTCGCTGACGCTCGTCCGCTTGCGTCGCGTGCTTCATCCGGTCGCGATCATCGCTCTTGCGCTGGTCTTATTTGCGGTGGGGACTTCGGCTCTGGCGCTCGCCCAGAATGCAGGGCATCTTGTCGTTGCAGCGATGTTCGTGGGGGCCGCTACCGTCCTTTTCGAACCGGCGCTCAGTGGCTTCCTGCTGGAAAAAATTCATCCGAGCCGCCGGGCCATGGCAATGGGTGGGATATTCGGCACTTTCCATCTCGGGCCGTTCCTGATCCCCTTCATCTTTGGCGGGATCAACAGTCGTTATGGCTTTGCAACATCCTTTCATGTTCTTGCCGCCGCTGCGCTGATCGGCGCGGTGCTGCTGGTGATTGGCTTGCGCGGGCATGTGCGGTCCGTGGCGGTGGCGACGCAGAGGGTGGCTGCGGCATGACGAAGGCTGATTGCGACACCATGCCCTTCGCCATCGGCCGCATCGAGGGGGGCAGGGGTGTACCCTTCGTCCAGCCGCCTTTCGACGCGGCGGCGCATGGCTATGTGGAGGAGGAATTCTGGATCGAAGGACGGGCGCGGCTGTTCGGCCTGCGTCCGGGGACCGCCTTCACCTTCGATGGTGCGTGGGAAACGCGCGTGCGCGGCGAGGCGCCGTTTCGCACTCGCTTCCTGGTTCGCCGTCCGCGTGACGTGGTGCGCTGCAACGGCAGCGTGCTGCTCATGTGGAACAATGTGACGGCCGGTTTCGATAATGTCCGGGGCCATCCGCATCTTTATGAGGATGGCTATATACTCGTCGGCGCGTCAGTCCAGCGGGTGGGTATCGAAGGGTTCGACATAGCCCAACCCAAGGGGCTTCGGACTTTTGACGCCGGGCGTTATGGCGATCTGGCCATCACGACCGACGATGCGAGCTATGATATTTTCACGCAGATTGGCGAGGCCCTGCGTAGCCCCCCGCCAGACGGCCCCGATCCGCTCGGCGGCGCGCAGTTGCGCCAGTTGATCGCGCGCGGGGGATCGCAGTCGGCGGGCAGGCTGACCAGCTATATCAACGGTGTGGCACCGCACGGCCACCCCTTTGACGGATTCCTGCTGGACCTGCGCTTCGGCAAGTTCGAGCCGCTGGAAACGCCGCTCGATCAAACGCGCCCGCGTGGTATCAGCGACCTATCGACGCTGGTCGATGGCACGCTGCCGCCCGGCACCAGCCAGTTGCGCGACATCGGCGTACCCGTGTTCGTTGTGAATAGCGAAACGGAATCCCGCAGCCATGCCGCCGTGCGCCAGCCCGACAGTGATCGTTATCGCCTGTGGGAGGCTGCGGGCGTTTCCCATGCTGGCGGCGCCACCGCCAGTGCGGCCTTCACCGATACCGACCTGCCGCCAAACTGGATCGTCATCCAGCCGCTGCGGGACGCGGCGCTGGCCCATATGCACCGTTGGGTGGGCGAGGGGATATCGCCGCCGGTGCAGCCGCTCATCGAACTGGAAGGCGATGCCGCTGCTGGTATTCCTCCGCGCGTGAAGCGGGACGCCGTAGGCGTTGCGCTGGGCGGGCTGCGATTGCCGCAACTGGATGAACCGCTTGCCCGGCACAGCGGCTTCAACGGTCCGGGTTTCGCATTTCTGCGGGGAACCAGTCTGCCCATCGCTGCGGGCCAGTTACATGCGCGTTATGGCGATTGGCACGGTTATGCGGCTGCCCTGCGTGCGGCCGTGGAGGCGGCGATCGCGCGCGGCGTGCTGCTGCCGTCCGCCCTTGAGCCGATCATGGTCGAGGCCCGGCCTCACTGGCCAGTGGCGCTGTAAAAACCGACAATGGAAGGAAATTATGCGTAAGACGCTGACCGATGCCGAGATCATCCAATATCGGGAAGATGGCTATGTCCTGATTCAGGATTTCTTACATGATGACGAGGTGCAGTTATGGCGGGACATCTTCATCCCAGCCGTGAAGAAGCGGGCAGAGGTCTTTGGATCTGGCACTTATGGCATTGGCGATGGCTTCATCCATCAAGAAGATACACGTATTTGTGACTTGCTCTACAGTCCTGAGATTGGCCGCCTGATCGGCCAGCTCAATGGCTTTTCGGAAGTCCGCCTGCTCAATGACTATTGTTATGAGCGGCCGGGTCATTTCCGCACGACTGATTGGCATGTGTCGATGCATGAGGCATTGCCCTTCCATTCACGCAATTGCACCGTGCTTTGGGTTTCGCTTCAGGATCTCAGTGCGCGCAATGGTGCGATCTGCGTGTTGCCGGGTTTCCCGAAGGCCGCGCGCGTCGGAGCGTTCGAGAAGAAGCCCGGCATGGCGGGCATTTTCGACGATTATCCCGAATGGCGGAACAAGCCCACGGTGTCGATCGATGGCCGGGGTGGCTTTGCTTGTTTCTACAATGCATTGATGCCGCACGCGACTGCCGCGAATCTGACGCCCGATCCGCGCTATTCTGTGCTCGGTTTTTATTTTGGTCCGGGCGAGGTCTACAATGGCATCGACATGATGATCCGGCCTGAATATGCGGCGCGTCTCAATATCGGCGATCCGATCGACGACGGCAATGAAGCCCCGGTGGTCTGGCGTGCGGAAGGCTGATGCCGCATGGTGATCATGGGTCGCCCAAACGGAATTGGACGGCCTTCACAGGAAGATTATTCTGATCATCTGTAAATCAAGGCAGTTGGAGAGGAAGATCGGCCATGGTCAATGAAATTGGCAAGAATGTCGAACACGACATTGCAAAGAACCAGGAAATCTACGAGCGCTACATGAATGACGGCTATGTTCAGCCGGTTTCGAGTACGAGCGCGCTGGCCAGTTCGTCGCGCTGGCTCAATCATTATTATGTGCGGGAATGGATTCAGCGCGAATGCCTGCGCCGTAACGGGCTTGATCTGCCCGGGACATATGGCATTCCTGAACTCAACCGCGCCATCGAAGACATCCAGGATGGCGAGAAGATCAGCGCCATGCTGGATGAAGCGGCGGCAGACTGGCCTGAACTCGCGCAGTTTCTGTCCGATCGTTACATGTCCTATTGGACGACCGAAGACTTGCGAAAATGCCCGGAAGGGTCATTCGGCAACATGGTGTTCCGCCATTATGACAAATATGGCTATGACAACAAGATGTCGAGTATCGCATTCCCGGTCCGGAACCATTATGAATATTTCCGCCGCCGCAAGACGGAAATTCATGACTTCATGCATATTTTGACGGGGGCGGGTTTCGACTATATCGGTGAAGCCATGCCGAACATGATTCACTTCGGTAGCTTTTATAAATATTTCAAGCCCGAGCTGGCGATGGAGCTATGCTCTAGCAACATGCTGCTGTTCTGGCCCTATCTCTTCCGCACCTCACTCAATTATGGCGAAGGCTTCCCCTGGGTGTGGGACCTGATGGACAAGGGCTACCGTATAGGCCAGCAATCCGGACCTTATTTCCTGAAGCGTATCGAAGATTATTTGGACCTGCCGGTCGAGGAGGTGCGCGCGAAGCTGGAGATCAAGGGCGCCTATGATCTGGACTTTGAGGAATGGAAGCGGCGTTCCGACATCGTCATGGAAGGCGGACAGACCAAGACCGAAAAGATGGCTCTGGAGCGACGCGAACGTGCGCGGCTGGACGAAAAGCTGCTGACCGCAGCGGCCGAGTAAAGCGAGAATNAGGAAGGCGCGACTGTGAGGTTGCGCCCTCCTTGTTGTGAACNAACCTGGGGGCCAGACAAGGCATTCCGAAAACTNCCAAAAAGGTCCGGAGGTAAGGCGGGGTATCGGTCAATTTGACTTTTACGAAAGGCGAAAAAATTAGTTAGATCAAAGCGCTATTCGAGGATCGTAAGTGCGCTGTGGAGCGCGCGAAGGAAGGCGCGCAAGCGGCGCGGGCCGGGATTGGACATTCAGGGTTCGGTGGCAATGGTCTTGGCGGATAGACAAAGGACCGGCTGCAGCCAGCCGGCCCTTCTGATCTGCACTTGCGCCGGATGGGCTATTTTGCCTTGGCCGCGCTCTTCCTCATGAGATCCAGCAGTCAGTCCGAGATGGTTCTCCATGAGCCCATGGACGATGAAGCAGAGCTTCGCCTCCATGCCCAGCCCCTTTTTGTAGAGCATCGCATCAGGATCGGTGGTCCTCGCATGCGCGTCGTTCGACCGTTTCTCGCCCCGGAAATCGGCAAGGCCGTTTCGACCGCGGCGGCGGCCGCGGTAGTCGTCATCGCGGGGGCGGAAGCTCTTCATCGAGGCCCAAGCTTTGATCAGCGTGCCATCGACGCTGAAATGATCGCTCGAGAGCAGTCGGCGAACGCGTGGCCGCTCGAGGATTGCAGTCAGAAATTTCGCCGCGATCTCGCCGGCCAGCAGCCGGTCGCGGTTCTTGGAAAAGGTCGAGTGATCCCACACCGGCTGGTCGATCCCGAGGCCCACGAACCAGCGGAACAGCAGATCAAACTCCAGCCTCTCCATCAGCTGTCGCTCTGAGCGAACCGGATGGAAAGCCTGTGGCAGCATAGCGCGGAGCAGCATTTCCGGCGCGATCAAGGGCCGCCCCATTCCCGAGTAGAGCGCCGCGGAATCCTTCGACAGTACAGCCAGCGCGTCGTCTGCAATGGCGCGGATGGATCGAAGTGGGTGGTCAGCCCGGACCCGCGCCTCTTTTTTGTCGCCGACGGAAGGCGCTTCGCCGCCATCGTCGCTTGGAGCGGTTTGCAGTCCGATTGCATCGGGCCGACCGCTCTAGACTATTGGTTTTACGCGATTTCCGAGCCATCCGATGATTCCATCTAATTGGAAATCGCTCTGGCGGGGGCTTGCCCGGCTGACGATAACAACGGATTTCTCGACTGCGGAAAAAATGACCCCGCCGGAGCAAAGCTCAACGACGGGGCCGAGGTTCAGGGCCGCCTCAGGGGGAGAAGGCGGCGAAGACCGTTTTGCGTATTTCACATGAACGGTTGATGACCCATTGCGATTGGTTCGCAAAAAATTGCCTGTCAGTTGACGTTCGATCCCGTCGCCTTGCGGGCCAGACTGTAGGTTCCGACCGCGACGGCGGCGACAAGACCCAGCTTCGCAACCGTCTTAACCGCGCCAGTCGCCAAATAGCCCAATATCGCGCCCTTGATGCCGCTGTCTCCATCGCGGCGATCGATCGCCGCGCCGACTGCCGTTCCGATCAGATTCTTCATGTGCACTTCTCCATTTTGCTGATGTCCAGCGTTTGGAGAGCGTTGAAGTTCCGCCCCCTTTTAAAGGTGGTGGGCGTCCTGCCGGGCAAGGCGCCGCCCGGTCACCAGCGTCTGGGCGATGAACAGGACGATGAGGATCGCGCCCGCCGTGCCCACGAAAATATCGAAACCCGACCATGGGCCGAACAGACCCGGCCCGAAGCCCAGCTTCATCATCATGATCGTCAAGGCGATCAGCATGAACCGCAGTTCGGTCGGCCCGGCCGACAAATAGGAAAGCTTGAACTCGCCCAGCACGCGCGCGGAAAGATAGGCGTGGATCGACAGCAGCAGATAGCCAGCAAGCGCAACCATGGCGACATCCATCGTCACGAACGGGCTTAACCCCATGCCCGCCAATATCAGCAGCACTACCAATCCGTCGCAGCTATGATCGATGAAATAGCCGTAAGAGGGCCGCTCTATGCGACGGTAGCGGGCAAGGCTGCCGTCCATCGAGTCACCGAACCATTGCACCACATAGCCCGCGATCGCGAGCAACAGCCAGTCCGAGCCGAGATTGCTGGCCGCATAGCCAGCGAAGGTCATGACCGCGCCGACCACGCCCAGCAGGGTCAGCAAATCCGGCGTCACCCAGGGGGGCATATGGCTGCATAGCCAGGTGAGGAGCCGTCGTTCGCTGGCGGCCAGAAAATTCTGCTGGATTCTGTCGAGCTTGGCCGGGGTGCGCTGTAATGGATCTGTCATGCGCCCTTATCGTGCAAGAATCGCGCAAGAGCAACGCGGCAAGCGTCCAGCGGAGAAGAAGGGGCTTTCAATCGCCCATCGCTGGCGTCTCAGGGGCCGCCCGGTTCGGCCAGAGCAATGTCCATGTCGGCCATGGCCAGGCGAAGCAGTTCCGTCATGCCGTCGCGCGCCGCGGCGGTATCGCGCGCGGCGATCGCCTGATAGACGGCCTTGTGGTCGGGCAGCGGGTCGCGCGGCAGCAGCTTATTGCGATGCTTGAAGGTCGTGGTCCAGCTTACCGCCGCGCCCACCGAACTGGCCAGCGCAGCCAGCGCGTCGTTATGGGTGGCGGCAAGGACGGCGTGGTGAAAACGCTGGTCGGCGGTGCGGCCGGCGGGCGTGGACAGGCCGTGAAGCTCCATCTCCTCCAGCGCCTCGCGCATGACGACGAGCTGCTCGTCGGTGCGGCGCCGGGCGGCAAATTCCGCCGCCGCCGGCTCGATCACGCCGCGCAGTTCGAACAGGTCGCGGATGAAGGCGCGGTCCGGTTCGCCCGCGAACATCCAGGCGAGCATTTCGGGGTCCAGCACGTTCCAGCGCGCGCGCGGCAATACGCGGGTGCCCGCCTTCGGGCGGCTTTCCAGCATACCCTTGGCGATCAGGATGCGCACCGCTTCGCGATAGGCGGTGCGGGACACGCGCAGGCGTTCGGACGCCTCGATTTCCCCTTCGAACAGGTCGCCGGGCTTGTGGATGCCCGTCAGGATCGCCGTGCCCATTTGCTTGGCGATGGCCTGATGAATGCGGAGCGAGCCTTCTTCCGTATTGAACTTGCGTTCCAACCCGTCCTTGCGCTCGCTCCCCAAAATTTCCGCCTCCAGTTTAATCCTCGAACGCCGTCGTAGGGCAATGCCGTCCGCAAAGGAAGGCGTCCGCCACCAGACGCAGCGGCGCGGTGTCGGCGTCGATGGCGCGGGTCCGCATCAGATCGACGAAGCGGCGATACATGGAGGGATATTCCTCGTCCGGGGCCTTCAACTGCACCTCGCCGTCCAGCCGCAGCGTATTGCCGCCCTCCGACAGAAGCAGGCTGCCGCTGGAAGTTTCGACCGCGATGTCCCAGGTCTGAGGCCCGGTCTGGCGCCAGTCGAACAGCGCATCGATCGAAGCGCCCGACGCGGTCGCCAGCTTGAGTTCGGCGCCGATGGGGGCGTCCTTATTCTGCGGCACTTCAAGGCTGGCGGACAGCAAAGTCACCGGCTCGCCGACGATTTCGGTCAGGATCGACAGGGCGTTGATGCCCGGGTCGAACACGCCGAAGCCGCCCGCTTCCCAGATCCATGGCTGGCCCGGATGCCAGTGGCGTACATCCTCGCGCCACTGGATGTCGATGCGCTCTATCGTGCGCTCGGCAATCCACGCCTTGGCCTGCGCCACGGCGGCGGCATAGCGGCTGTGCCAACTGGCGTAGAGGGTGACGCCTTGGCTCTTCGCCAGCGCGATCAGCGCCTCCACTTCGGACACGGTCGCCCCCGGCGGCTTTTCCAGGAAGACATGCTTGCCCGCCAGGATCGCCTGCCGCGCCGCCTGATAGCGCGCCTGCGGCGGCTGGCAGAGGATCACGGCGTCCAGATCCGGCTCGCCCGCCAGCATCGCGCCGAGGTCGTGATAATTTTTCACGCCTTGACCCTGCGCGTTGCGGCTGGCGACCGCGATCAGATCTATGCCGTCGGTCTTCTCGATGGCGGGGAGATGCTGGTCGCGGGCGATCTTGCCCAGGCCGACAAGGCCAGCCCGGATCGTCATGCGGCGACTTCCAGCTTGCCCTCGACCCGGCGCGTTACACCCCAGGGATTGGCGTCCTGAAGCGCGGCGGGCAGCAGCGCATCAGGCACGTCCTGATAGCAGACCGGGCGCAGGAAGCGCATCATCGCCAGCGTGCCGACCGAGGTGGAGCGGCCATCGGCGGTCGATGGGAAGGGGCCGCCATGCACCATGGCATGAGTCACTTCGACGCCGGTGGGCCAGCCGTTGGTCAGGATGCGCCCCACCTTGCGGGACAGCGTCGGCAGCAGCCGGGCCGCGTCGCCTTCATCGCCTTCGCCGATCTGGAGCGTCGCGGTCAATTGGCCTTCGAGGCCCGCGATGGTCGCGATCACGTCTTNGATGNTGGAGCAGCGGATGAGGACCGAGGAGGAGCCAAAGACTTCTTCCGCCAGCACCGGGTTGGACCGGAAGGTGGCGCTGTCGGTCGAGAAGAAGGCGGCCTGACCGCGGTTCACGCCGTCCGGCGCGGTGCCGCGGGCGACGGTGGTGACGCCCTGCGCATCGACCAGAGCGGCGACCCCCTGTTCATAGGCGGCGTGGATGCCCGGCGTCAGCATGACCTGCGGCACGGCGCCCGACATGGCTTCCGCAGCGGCGGCGACGAACTTGTCCAGATCGGGGCCGTCGAGAGCGATGACAAGGCCGGGGTTGGTGCAGAACTGGCCCGAACCCATGGTCAGCGATCCGACGAAGGCGGCGCCCATGGCTTGCGCGCGGTCGGCGAGCGCGCCGGGCAGCAGCACGACCGGGTTGATGGAGGACATTTCGGCATAGACCGGGATCGGCTCTGCGCGGTCGGCCGCGATCTTCATCAGCGCCGTGCCGCCACCGCGCGAACCGGTGAAGCCGACCGCCTTGATGCGATGATCGGCGACCAGCGCGCCGCCCAGTGCGCGGTTGTTGCCGGGCAGGTAGGAGAAGACGCCCTCATGCAGGCCGCAGGACTTGACCGCCGCCTGAATGGCGCGGGCGACCAGTTCGCCGGTGCCGGGATGGGCGCTGTGGCCCTTGACCACGACTGGCGAACCCGCCGCGAAGGCCGATGCCGTGTCGCCGCCCGCGACCGAAAAGGCCAGCGGGAAGTTGGACGCGCCGAACACGGCGACCGGGCCGACCGACAGGTTGACCCGGCGCAGGTCGGCGCGGGGCAGGGGCGCGCGGTCGGGCAGCGCCCTGTCGATGGTCGCGTCCAGCCAGTCGCCCAGACGAACATAGCTGGCGAACAGGCGAAGCTGGCCGACGGTGCGGCCCCGCTCGCCCTCCAGACGGGCGCGGGGAAGGCTGGATTCGGCCATGGCGGTTTCGATCAGCAGGTCGCCGATGTCGAGGATATTGTCCGCCACCGTCTCCAGGAAGGTGGCGCGGGCCTCGGGGGAGAGGGTCGAAAAGCTCTCGAACGCGGCGTCGGCCAGCGTGGCGGCTTCCTCGACCTGGGCGGGCATGGCGCTGGAGAAGGCGACGTCGCCCTTCGCGCCGGTGGCCGGGTTGATGGCGAAGAAGGGTTCGCCGCCCTGACGCTCCGCCGCGCCGATGAGGATTGCTCCGTTGAACATGCTCTACTTCCTTGGAAAGGGGGTGTTTTAGTGGTTGTCGCGGGGCAAGCCCATTGTCTGGGCGATGCGCTGATATTTTTCCGCGCCTTCGAGGATGGCGCCGCTGTCCATCTGGCCCACCATGGAGCGCTGGATTTCCTGCCATGGCGTCTGCGAGGCGGGATATTGGAAACCGCCCGCTGCCACCAGCTTCGCCCGGCGCGCTTCCAGTTCCTCTTGCGGGATCAGGACGTTCACCGTGCCGTTGTTCAGATCCATGCGTACCCGGTCGCCGGTTTCCAGCAGCGCCAGACCACCCATCGCCGCCGCTTCGGGCGAGGCGTTGAGGATCGACGGGCTGCCGGACGTGCCAGACTGGCGGCCGTCGCCGATGCAGGGCAGGGCGCTCACCCCCTCCGTGATCAGATAGGCTGGCGGACGCATGTTCACGACTTCCGCCGCGCCCGGATAACCGATGGGGCCAGCGCCGCGCATGAACATCAGCGTGTCTGGGGTGATGCCCGCCGCCGGATCGTCGATCCTTGTATGATAATCCTCCGGCCCGTCGAAGACGACCGCCGGGCCTTCGAAGGCGTTGGGGTCGTCCGGGTTGGACAGGTAACGGTCGCGGAACTCCGCCGAAATCACGCTGGTCTTCATCACCGCCGCGTCGAACAGATTACCCGACAGGACCAGGAAGCCCGCTTCCTCCTTGATGGGCTGGGCGAAGGGGCGGATGACCCTTTCGTCCTCGATTTCCACGCCCTTGCAGTTCGCGCCCATGGTCTTGCCATTGACGGTCATCGCGCCTTCGCGGATCAGGCCCTGATCGATAAGCTGCGATACGACGGCGGGGACGCCGCCCGCATGATAATAATCCTCGCCCAGATATTCGCCCGCCGGTTGCAGGTTCACCAGCAGCGGAATCTTGTGCCCGACCTCTTCCCAATCCTTCAGCGGCAGGTCGACGCCGATATGGCGGGCGATGGCGGCCAGATGGATCGGCGCATTGGTCGATCCGCCGATCGCGCTGTTGACCGCGATGGCGTTGTGGAAGGCGTCCAGCGTCAGAATGTCGGAGGGCTTCAGGTCTTCGGCGACCATCTCCACGATCCGCTTGCCGGTGCGCCATGCGGCTTCCTGACGGTCGCGATAGGGGGCGGGGATGGCCGCCGATCCGGGCAGCATCATGCCCAGCGCTTCGGCCAGCGAGTTCATCGTGGAGGCGGTGCCCATGGTGTTGCAATAGCCGGTCGAGGGGGCCGACGACGCCACCAGCTTGATGAAGCCTTCATCGTCGATCTTGCCAGCCGCCAGCAACTGGCGCGCATGCCAGACGATGGTGCCCGATCCCGTCCGCTCGCCCTTGTGCCAGCCGTTGAGCATGGGGCCGACCGACAGCGCGATGGCGGGAATGTTGACGGTCGCCGCCGCCATCAGCAGCGCGGGCGTGGTCTTGTCGCAGCCGGTGGTCAGGATGACGCCGTCCAGCGGATAGCCGTACAGCGCCTCGACCAGACCCAGATAGGCCAGGTTGCGGTCCAGACCTGCCGTGGGGCGCTTGCCGGTTTCCTGAATCGGGTGAACCGGAAATTCCAGCGCGATGCCGCCCATTTCGCGAATGCCGTCGCGCATCCGTTCGGCCAGCACCAGATGGTGGCGGTTGCAGGGGCTGAGGTCGCTGCCGGTCTGGGCGATGCCGATGATAGGCTTGCCGCTGCGCAGTTCTTCAAGGGAGAGGCCAAAGTTCAGATACCGCTCCAGATAGAGCGCAGTCATGTCGATATTGTCTGGGTTGTCAAACCAGGCGCGGCTGCGCAGCTTCGGGGCAGGCTTGGACGAATCGCTCATTTAACGGCATCCTGATGGGGTAATTGGCATAGCGAAAACGGTGCGCATTGACGCGCTTGCGGCTCTGATATACTCATACAAATTGAAATTCAAGGATGCAGTTGATGGAGCAGGGCGTCAGGTGAGCATTTTGCGGTGGAACTGGGAAGACGTGCGGGCATGAGCGGCTATGGAGTGATCGGTGACTGGGGAACCAGCCGCCTGCGCCTGTTCCGCGTGGAGGATGGCGCCATCGTCGCGCGGCGCGACGGTCCGGGGATTGGCGTCGTCGCGGGACAGGCTGAGAGCGCCTTTGCCGAAACCATCACCCCCTGGCTGGACGACGGCATGCCCGCCGATGTTCGCCTGTGCGGCATGGTCGGTGCGCGCGACGGCTGGGTCGAGGCGCCCTATGCGGAGTGCCCTGCCGATGCGGCGGACTGGCGCGCGGCGGCGATGCGCTTCGACTGGCGGGGCGTTCCGGTCAGCGTCATGGCGGGGCTGGCCTATGTCGGTCCCGATGGCGTACCCGACGTGATGCGGGGCGAGGAGACACAGATTTTCGGCGCGATGGCCCGTGACCCCGCGCTGGCGCAAGGACGGCATCTGATCGTGCTGCCCGGCACGCATAATAAATGGTCGGTGGTGGAGGATGGCCGCATCACCTCCTTCCGTACCATGCCGACGGGCGAATTGTTCGCCCTGCTGCGCGACCGGTCGACGCTGGGGCCGAAGATCGACGCCGCCGATCCGGCGCTGGAGGCTGAAGGTTTCGCCGAGGGTCTGGAGCGGGGCGGGGCGGGGCATCTGCTCGCCTCCCTCTTCGCGGCGCGCACGATGCGGCTGCGGGCCGGGCGTTCGGCCGATTGGGCGATGGGCTATCTGTCGGGGCTGATCATCGGTTGCGAGATTGCCGAGATCCGCGACACGCTGGGCGGGACGGAGAATATTGTGCTGATCGGCGATGCGGGGCTGTCGGGCCGCTATGCCCAAGCGCTGGAGAAGCAGGGGCTGACCGCCCGCGCGTTGGATGGCGACGCCTGTTCGCAGGCTGGGCTGGGCCTGAACTGACTGATTTGAAGTTTCACCGGAGTAATCCTTTTATGACCCTCGACGAACTGCTGGCCGATGGCGCGCCGCCGATCTGCGCGATCCTGCGCGGCCTGAAGCCGGAAGAGGCGCTGGACATGAGTGCCGCGCTGATCGAATCCGGCATCCGCATCCTGGAAGTCCCCTTCAACTCCCCCGAACCGCTCAAGAGCATCGGCGCGATGCAGGCGGAATTTGGCGACCGCGCGCTAATCGGCGGCGGCACCGTGCTGAGCGTCGAGGCGGTCGAAGGGCTGCACTGCGTGGGCGGCCGCATCATGGTCACGCCCAACACCGACCCGCAGGTCATCGCGCGCGGTGCGGAACTCGGCCTTGAACTACTGCCCGGCTTCATGACCCCCAGCGAGGCCTTTGCCGCGATCAGGGCCGGGGCGAACCGGATCAAGCTGTTCCCCGCCGCCCGCCTTGGCACGGCCTATGTGAAGGCGGTGAAGGATGTGCTGCCCAAGCATGTGGGCGTGTGGGCCGTGGGCGGTACGGGCGCGGACAATATCGGCGAATGGCTGGCGGCCGGTTGCGAAGGCATCGGCGTGGGCGGCGCGCTGTTCCGGCCGGGCGACAGCGTGGCGCAGGTCAGGGAGCGGGGGTTCGAACTGGTGGGGGCCTGGAAGGCTGCGTCAGCAGCCTGACCACCAAGAATGCGTGGGCTGCGTCAGCAGCCTGACCACCAGGAATGCGTAGGCTGCGTCAGCAGCCTGACCACCAGGAATGCGTAGGCTGCGTCAGCAGCCTGACCACCAGGAATGCGTAGGCTGCGTCAGCAGCCTGACGCTCAGCCCGCCTGCTGTTCTTCGGGCCGGTCCAATATGGCTC
>Ga0065704_10070554_pt1 | contig 20723 bp, 22 predicted proteins | sample SwiRhicommuniRL2_FD_59091 | JGI IMG/M metagenome (GOLD analysis project Ga0065704, IMG submission 59091) | Switchgrass rhizosphere bacterial communities from Rose Lake, Michigan, USA - RL2 v2 (version 2) | ecosystem: Host-associated > Plants > Roots > Rhizosphere > Soil | place: East Lansing, MI | reverse complement strand
AGGGTTTTTCCAGATGTATTCTCTAGGATCCAGAAAGGATAGATCCGGTTCTATCCTGATTCCCACACCAGGACAAAAATAATAGTCTTCCAGCTCAAACACAGGTGCTTTTTTCAAACGGATATTGATCTTAACCAATGCGGGACAAACCCCAGACCCGGCCTCCTCTACTTTTACAAAGATGACAGGTGGATGTAAGCGATTATCATATTGATAAGCCGAGGGTGTCGTTATCTTATTAGTGTCCGCATTGAGGTCATTCAATGTCGGATAATAGGAATAGATAGCTGTTGGTTTATATATCTGATCTTGAAATTGGGTAATATCAATGGTTTCCTTTCCATCATTGGCATCATCACACTGTTCAAGCGTAAAAGTATCGTTATCGACAGAAAGTGCTGTGCCCAATATGAAATCTATTGTAGAAGGTAAAGTGAAACATCCCGCGATGTTTTCTACCAGAACATAGATCCTGCTTGGAAAAGGTTTATGTGAAAATCTTTCCGGATCTTGAATAGGTCTGTCCGCAGCAACATCAGCCAAAGTAAGATAAAATCTAAAATTATTTTCCGGGGCCGTCTCACTCACCATATTTTCTGTAAATTCTGGTAATAGTAAATTAACTTCAGGGGTTCCGTCTATATTACTATCGCAAACCTTAATGGTAGAAGGAATCGCTTTTGGCGGGAAATAAGTTTTTAAAACAATTGGTGCGACGGAAAAACATTGCGAATTCTTTGACTGGAACCTTGCCCAATAAGTAACGGTATTATAATAGGTCGTTTGAAGATTGTTTATTTTCAAAACACCTTCGTTTGCATCTTCTTGGGTCGCATGGTAAGTAATTTCTATATCAGTAATCACATCAGTATTTTGTGTTGGCAGATACATTTTCTCTATGGCGTCATTCAGATCGTATGTTTCACCATAATCATAGCCTTTATCACATTTTGAAATAATCCCGGATTGAAGAATGACAGCCGGAAGAAAACTAAAATTAAGGGCAATCTTTGCCACGGCGAAACAAGCCCCTTTGGCAACCCTTATATATACATCAGTATCTTGGCTTATCTTGAAAGCTTTCGGGTCTGCTATTCTATTCCCTAATACACCTGTATTAGAATTATAACTTTGATAGTAAGTATAATTAAATTGCTCTGTTCCTGAATATATTTCCTTTTGAAACTGTGTAAGATCTACCGGTTCGGAGCCATCATTGTTATTATCACACATCAACCCAAGATCCGCAGCTAAAAAGTCTTTTGTAAGAGTTGGACTCGCTACAAGTGTAAGTGAAACCGGATAAACTCTAAAACAGTTTCCATTATCTGCAGCCATGTCCAATCGGACATATATGACAGACGGTCCGCTAGAATTATCAAGCTGATAGGTTGTTATGGCGCCAGTATTTGCATTTGCCAATGCAGGATCTGGAAAATAACTGACCTTCACAGGTTGACCTGCGGCAACAGCACTATTCAAGCTGTTTAAAATAACGTTCTCTACTCCATCATTCCTGAAATCACAAATATTCTGATTTGATGCAGTAAAAGGATTTCGCAGTTCTATTGTAATTTTCTTGACTGTAAAACAGCCATCAGCATTTTCGAAACGAACGAAATAAGTATATACCACCAGATTACCATCTTTTGTGAGAATTTGATTTGGTGGTACAGATGCGGCTTCATTTGGGATCGTTGCATCAGTCTGGGTCACATAAAAACTTACCTTTGTGATTTTAGATATGGGCGTAATAAGCATATCCGGATAAAGTGTATTCAGGTCCACCGCAAAATCTTCCTTACCATCAAAACAGTATAGTTTTTTGATATCAGTAGCTTCTATCTTCTCGAGGAAGGTAATGTTCATATTTATAATTCCGATTGTGTAGCAACCACTTTGATTGGTCACTCTTGCATAGACAGTATACCTCCCTCCTTTTATATTGCTTATTCCGGCACCACCTTGTTCTGCCGCTGAAAGTGTGTTGTAGTATCTAACATTTACTGTGGGATCTGTTGTGATCAAGGGCGTGACCATAGTATTCCAATTGAAAAGTTCCGTATTATCTGCATTATTATCACATAATGTATAACTAAAACTTACAGGGCTGTTTATTACTGGCGCACTTCCTCCGCTTTGGCTATACGTCACATCAATATCATCGCTCATCGTGAAACTTTTCGTACAGACCAAATAATCAAGGGTCACAGTGTATTTTTCATTTTTAGTCGGGCAGGCATCGATTGTGGCTGTATTCCCGACAATTTGACCAGATGAGTTTTTCCAAACTATATTGGGTTGCACCTCAGCACCTGCAGGTCTAAATTTCCAACCCTCGTTGCCAGACTGCCATACAACAGCATTCCTTCCGGATGGAGACAACCCGTCGTTCCCTTCTGCATTCATTATACCAATAAGTGATTCTTTGAATTTTGCAGTTCCACAAGGCAGAGGTTTATTTTCCACTATGACATCTATTTCATTAGAAAACTCAGACAATACAATTTGAAAAGTAGAAGTATCTGTACAACCTGTAATCCTCGCTTTATAGAAACTAATGACAAATTTTCTACAAGGTGCGGTTCCCATAACGCTATAATAGATATCTCCTTCTCCTGTTTTGGAAAAGATCAGATCTTGCATTACTCCAAATATGGAATTTTTTGGAAGAAGAGCACTTGGATTAGCTTCCAATATATTCGGGTTACTGGCCAAGCCTGCTTGTTTTGTATCAAAAGTGATAAATCCATTTGTACTGATCACCAGCTTATCATATGTTTCGCCATAAAAACAAAAATTAAAGGGAAGAGGAATGATATCCGAAAAAGTATCGTCGGTGTCTGCATTCAGAGGCGTTCCTTGGTTGAAAGGAATAGCTGGAGCGTAGTTTTGTGGCTCGACTTGATATGAAGTGGTAAGAAACGTTGCGGGGATATTATTAACCGTTAATCCTATACATGCTCCATTTCCGCAACTCAGTTGTGTTGATGTATTGCCAAAAATATCAGTAGCAGTAACATTAGAACAGGTTTGCGAATAAAGAAATTGACTATAGATCAATGTGATCAGTACTATTAAATTTCTCATATCCGAAGATTTAATTGATTAGCAACTCAACAAACACTACAGTCATAATTATAAAATATTTAAATATCAGCATTAATATTTAAATATAAATACACAAATCATATTTATTTTTATACAGATATTATACCATAGTACTTCCTGGCTCTGACAATCCTAGAATATCTAGAAATACTTGCCCAACAAAGTGTTTTAAAGAAATTATGCAAAAGATTATAAATCTCTCAAAGCCAGACTGGAATTCTGATATAGATATAGTTATCACACAACAAATCTGTATGAGGAAGAATTAAAAATGAATCATAAACCGAACCTTACGCATTATAATGGTTTCGGGTTTGAGGATTCTGTTTTCTAAATTCACGTTGGTGTAAGTAAAGGGAAACAGCTGCGTAAAGTCAAACATAAGAATGGATAACGGCCGGAATATGGAACGTGGTAACGATATCAAGTTTGATAACATCCCTTTCCTAATGCTGAAATAATCGTAATCTTTAAAGATCAGATAACATCATAATCATTGAGAGTCATTATAAAATGATGGTCAATTACATTTCGCGAGATCTCACATAATTTCATCAATTCTTCATTGCTATAGTTTTCGAAACTAAAATCATCAGGAACATCGACTGTATATTCTGCTATTTTTTCTGTATCAATAAGGTCAATTGCCATCAGGTCATTAAGCGAGTTGAGGATACTTTTTTCTCCCAGAAAAGGCATTTCCCGGGTAATGGAATCTTTAAATTTATATAGCTTAATTGTTTTCATTTCGCCATTTCTTTTTCAAAAGTAAAAAGCTGCATTCTTATAGATGTAAGATATTGCTTTAGGTCTTTAGGTGTAATATATTTCTCATTTTGCGACATAAACAAAGGGGTCTCATTTAAAAGAAAATATAATTCCGGATATAATGTCTGGATTTTAACTGTTACCTCAAAGATCTTTTTTGTAAGATCTTGTAAATTATCGATTGATTTCATACTATCATAATTAATATGACACATACAATTATTTTCAAATAAAAAAGGACAGGGACTTAAAAGCTCCTGCCCCTTTTTCTACCAAAACTCTTAAAACATATGTACTATTTCTCGAATTTTGATAAGATCATTATGAAAACTGAGTGTTATTAAGGATCTAATAACTTTCTCACGGTTTTTGCATAGTTTATTTCTATTCAAAGATGGTTCATTATCTAGGTGAAAATGCTACATATTTCTAAAATAGATTTGCATAAATCACACTTTTTACAAATCCTCTAGGTTTTTCAAACGTTTTTGCTTCAGTTGTTTATAAAATGAGGGAGAAAGTCCTGTTATTTTTTTAAACTGGTTTGAAAGATGCGCAACGCTGCTGTAATTGAGTTTATACGAGATTTCGGTAAGATTGAGCTCATCATACAGGAGCAATTCTTTTACCTTTTCCACCTTATTGATAATGATAAAATGCTGTAAGGTCATTCCCTTCACTTCGGAGAATGTATTGGCAAGGTAAGTGTAATCGTAGCAGAGCTTTTCACTGATATAATCTGAAAAATTTTCTTTTGGAAGAGATTCGGAATAATGGATCATTTCCGTGACCGCATTTTTTATTTTCTCTATCAGAATGTTTTTTTTGTCATCCAATAATTCAAGTCCGGTTTTGAGGAGGTTTTCTTTTAACAACTTTCGCTGTTCATTGGTGATATCATCCAATATTTCCACCAAACCAAGGTCTACCAGCGCATTCTTGATGCCCAGTTTTTCCAGTTCCTGATGAACGACCATTTTGCAGCGCAGACTTACCATATATTTTATATACAACTTCATGACCCTGTACTGTATTTAAGCCCGTCAATCGAAATATTGACAGCCATTCTTCCAAAGTTAGTCCTTTAAATTTTAATAACTATGATTTATGTAACAAATTGAAAGACTATTACAAAGCTTTCCTTTTTTTATAAGTGATCTTTACATACAATAAAAAATATTTCAAATGTCAAAAGAAAAGGAAACGAACAAAAAAACAGATAAAACACCTCCAGCAAGATCACTAAAAGAGAAACGGGAGGACAAACAAAACAAAAGGAAAGACAAAGAAAATGAAAGTCGCAACGCAACAACCTAAATGGTAGAGATAAAAAAAGAAGGAATCATACTCAGAAAAACCGACCTGGGTTTTGAAAACGAAGGGGTTTTGAATCCGGCAATCATTAAGGAGAATGGCAAAATACACCTATTTTACCGTGCTGTTGCAAAAGGTAATTTTTCAACTGTCGGACATTGTGTATTGTCAGATCCGCTTACAGTAGAAAAACGGTCAGACTCACCAATCATAGTTCCAGAATCCGAGTATGAAAAACACGGCGTAGAAGATCCCCGAATTGTTAAGATAGATGACCTCTTTTACCTTACTTATACAAGTTACGACGGCATCAATGCGTTAGGAACATTAACAACCTCCAAAGACCTCAGGTCATGGAAGAATAAAGGAATTATTGTTCCGAAAATTCCTTATGAAGAGTTTAAGACCTTATCGGAATCAGAAGGTTTAATACCTGAAAAATATAAAAGATACAATCAGTTCCAGATCAGTCATATAAACAGCCATCCTATTTTTTTATGGGATAAAAATTTGATCTTTTTCCCAAGAAAAATAAACGACAAATTTTATTGTCTTCACAGAATAAGACCAGAAATTCAGATCGCAAGTACAAAAAATATCGAAGATCTGAATTCTGATTTCTGGCAGGATTACTTTTTACATTTTAAAGACCATATTCTCTTATCACCGAAATATGACCACGAATCAAGTTATATCGGAGGTGGATGTCCGCCAATAGAAACAGAATACGGCTGGCTTATGATCTACCACGGTGTCTACGATACCGTTAACGGATATGTTTACAACGCCTGTGCGGCTTTATTGGACCTCGAAAATCCGGAGAAAGAAACTTCCAGGCTTCCTTATCCGCTTTTCAGACCGGAAGAAGAATGGGAACTGAAAGGTGAAGTCAACAATGTCTGTTTCCCGACAGGAACCATTATAGAAAATGACAGACTATATATCTATTATGGGGCCGCAGACGAAAGGATTGCTGTTGCATCACTCAGTATTTCAAAGTTATTGAAAGAGCTGATGATGTACGCCGTATAACGATGATCCAGTAGGAATTATCCGATTAAAATTAAAGTAAAATATGAATAAAAATATTAATTCAGATGTGGGGGACAAAGCAATTAGACAATCTTATAATGGCCAAAAACACAAAACCAATAATAAAACCGAGATTATCTTTGTAAGTACTTTTCCTCCAAAGGTCTGCGGAATTGCAACTTATACTCAGGATCTCATAAGATCTCTTCATTCGAAATTCGGAGAATCATTCAAAGCAATTATTTGTCCGATGGAAACAGAAGAGGAAAATTATGAATATCAAGAATATACCGAGTATAAATTAAATATCTCAGATGCCGTTTCCTATCTGGAATTAGCTGCGAAGATCAACAAAAATGATGCGATCGAGTTGGTGATGCTCCAGCATGAATTCGGCTTTTTTAATGAAACCAGAAATGGTTTGTATCTTTTTCTCAAGAATTTAAAAAAAGATGTTATTATCACTTTTCACACCGTTTTGCCAAAGCCGGACAAAGAGCTGAAGGAAAAAGTGAAAGAAATCGCCGATTTTGCAAGATCTCTCGTTGTAATGACAAGTATTTCTGCAGACATTCTTTCAAATGATTATGAAATCTCTCCCGATAAAATCACGGTGATACCTCACGGAACGCACCTTTTGCCTTTTACAGACAAAATTGCGCTGAAGGAAAAATATGATCTTAAAGACAAAAAGGTCCTTTCGACATTTGGTTTATTAGGTTCCGGAAAAAATATTGAAACCACACTGAAAGCCTTACCAGCGATCATTGCTAAAAACCCTGATGTTATTTTTCTAATTCTTGGCAAAACACATCCCGCAATAGTAAGGCACGAAGGCGAGAAATATCGTGATTTTTTGGAAGATCTCACTTGTAAACTTCATCTGGAAAACAATATCCGCTTTATCAATGATTATTTGCCACTTCCAGAATTACTAGAATATCTTCAGCTTACCGACGTTTATCTTTTCACTTCAAAAGACAGAAACCAGGCAGTGAGCGGAACATTTTCCTATGCGATCAGTAGCGGATGCGCCATTGTTTCTACTCCGATCCCACATGCTTTGGAAGTTTTAAAGGAAGATACCGGAATTATTATTGATTTTGAAGCTCCGGGGCAGTTGTCTGTTGCAGTAAACACATTGTTAGAAAATGAAAGCAAACGGGAGGAACTACGTCAGAAATCATTGGAAAAAATGGCTCCGACAGCTTGGGAAAATTCATCTATTTTACACGCTTTGCTATTTCAGGAATTTGGAAATAATAAAACAGAACTCAATTATAATCTACCGGAAATCAATCTTGACCATATCCAAAATATGACGACAGACTTCGGGATGATCCAGTTTTCAAAGATCAGCAAGCCGGATATCAATTCAGGTTACACACTGGATGATAATGCACGGGCGATGATCGCTATTTGCAGGCATTTTCAGATCAATGAAAAAAAATCAGATCTGCAGTTGATCTCAATTTATTTAAACTTTATCAAATTTTGCCAACAAAAAAATGGCAGTTTTTTGAATTACGTTGATGACCACAAACAGTTCACTCAGCAGAATTATGAGACCAATCTGGATGATTCCAATGGCAGAGCAATATGGGCTTTAGGCTATTTAATGTCTTTAAAAGAAATTTTGCCTCAGGAATTTTCTGAGACTGCGGAGGAAATCATCCAAAAAAATCTTATCTGGGCGGAAAAAATCCACTCAACAAGAGCAATGGCTTTTATTGTAAAAGGATTGCATTACCAAAACTCGGGGAAAAACCTTCCATTATTAAAAGAATTAGCGAATCGTTTGGTGAAAATGTATCAACACGAAGCAAAAGACGATTGGCATTGGTTTGAAAGTTATCTGACCTATGGAAACAGCTTAATACCGGAAGCTTTACTCTGTGCGTGGATTTCGACTAAAGATGAGCTTTACAAACAGATTGCCGAGGAGTCTTTCCAGTTTTTATTGTCTAAAATTATGATTGACGGTAATATAAAAGTGATTTCCAATAAAGGCTGGCTGCAAAAAGAAAACACTGAAAATGATCTTCCAATTGGAGGAGAACAGCCTATTGATGTTACTTATACTGTTTTGGCACTGGAAAAATTTCATACAGTTTTTAATGATAAAAGATATTTAGAAATGATGAAGAATTCATTCAATTGGTTTCTGGGAAAAAATCATTTGGATCAGATTGTTTACAATCCCGCAACGGGAGGTTGTTATGATGGTATCGAAGAGAAAAATGTAAACCTTAACCAAGGTGCAGAATCTACGATCAGTTATCTGATGGCAAGGCTTTGTTTTGATAAATAACTTCAAAAAACAATCAAAAAAAACTTATATAAAAAGCTGAATACGCTTTGCAAGACGACCAACTACAATAGGTCTTCCGGTACAGAAATATTGTTCTTTTTTATAAAATCAAGGAGGCCATTATATTTGGCCTCATAATCATGATCACTTCCACCACACTGATGAGAGATACTGCAAATGTCTGAAGGCTTTATATCTAAAATAGCCGACACTTTGGTAAGAATATCAAGATTGATCTTAACTTTGGAATTTTCAATATCTGAATAGGATTTTTGGGAAATCCCCATTTCAAAAGCCATATACTCCTGGGTATAATCCTTATCCCTTCTTATTTTTCTGATGTTTTCGCCACACAGTCTCATTGATTAGGTTTTTAGTAGGTTTTAGTATAATTTAGAAGTAAATCCATTAGTACTACACAAAGCTACAAAATACCTTTGTCAAAACATAAAAACTGTACTATGATATTTATTTCTATAACCAATGCTCTTGTAAAAGGCATTTTTATGAAATAAGATCATCCTCTACTCAAAGCGTAATTATGGTGACACAAAAATTTCATTATGACAATAATATTGTCAGAGCATTTCTCTATGCAACTATTACATTTGGAATCATTGGTTTTATTCTGGGACTTACAGCTGCATTAATGCTTTTTTATCCTGAATTACCAGAATTTTTATTCGGCACGGATGACACCACTATCCAGAGTTTAAGAAGCGGTAATATTCAAGGATTGATCAATTCCCAGGGCGCGATGGGTTTTGGTAGGATCAGAATGTTGCATACCAGTGCCGTTATCTTTGCATTTGTCTGTAATTCTTTTTTCTGCGGTGCTTATTACAGTATGCAGCGACTTTTGAAAACCAGAATGTATAGCGACACACTTTCCTGGATCCATTTCTGGACTTGGCAGCTTATGATCATTGCTGTAGTTATCACATTTTTGATGGGGATCAACACTTCTAAAGAATATGCCGAACACGAATGGCCAATTGACATTCTAATCACTTTGTCGTGGGTTATTTTCGGAATCAATATGTTCGGAACGATCCTAAAACGGAGAGTACGACATCTTTACGTTGCCATATGGTTTTATATTGGAACTTGGATCGCTGTTGCGATGCTTCATATCTTCAATAATTTAGAAGTTCCGCTATCTTTCACAGGATGGAAGTCATACTCAGCTTACGCTGGGGTCAAAGATGCTCTGGTACAATGGTGGTATGGTCATAATGCAGTTGCATTTGTATTGACTACTCCAGTTTTAGGGCTGATGTATTACTTTTTGCCAAAGGCGGCAAACCGTCCTGTATTTTCTTATAAATTATCGATCATCCATTTTTGGTCTTTGATCTTTGTTTATTTGTGGGCCGGACCACATCATCTTCAATATACTGCTTTGCCAGCTTGGGCCCAAGCAGTGGGAACAGGATTCTCTATTATGTTGATCGCTCCATCGTGGGGAGGAATGCTGAACGGGCTCTTGACCCTGAGAGGTGCTTGGGACAAAGTAAGAGAAGAACCTATTCTCAAATTCTTTGTAGTCGCCGTTACCTGTTATGGTATGGCAACTTTCGAAGGCCCACTTCTGGCAACTAAATCTTTGAATAAAATAGGTCATTATACAGATTGGGTGATTGGTCACGTTCACTTAGGTGCGCTTGGCTGGAATGGCTTTATGGCATTCGGTGTTGTTTATTATTTGGTTCCGGCCATGTGGAAAACTGAGATCTGGTCCAAAAAACTCGCCAACTGGCATTTCTGGCTGGGAACTTTAGGAATTATTTTCTACGCTGTGCCGATGTATCTCGCAGGATTTACTCAGGGATTAATGTGGAAACAATTCAATCCAGACGGAACATTGGTTTACAAAAACTGGCTGGATACTGTTACCACCATTCTACCCTATTTCAAAATGAGATTTCTAGGCGGATTGTTCTATCTTGGTGGTGCCATTTTAATGGTGATCAATGTTTATAAAACCATTAGAATTGGTTCGTTTCAAAAGAATGTACCGGCAGAAGCCCCTGCATTAGCTAATGTCGGCAAATCCAGAAAACAAGGCGAAGGAATTCATCTTTGGCTTGAAAGAACACCTCATTTATTATCAATTCTAGCATTTGTTGCGATTGCGATTGGCGGAATTGTGGAAATTGTCCCAACCCTTACCCTACAAAGCAATGTACCGCAGATATCAGCAGTAAAACCATATTCGCCTCTTGAATTGGAAGGCCGGGATCTCTATATACGTGAGGGCTGCAACTCCTGCCACTCTCAGATGATCAGACCTTTCCGTGATGAGGTGATGCGTTTTGATGGTAAAAACGGGCAGTATTCGAAGGCTGGAGAATTTGTCTATGACAGACCGTTTTTATGGGGATCTAAAAGAACGGGGCCTGATCTGCATCGTGAAGGTCAAAGGAATCCAGACTCCTGGCATTTCAAACATATGTATAATCCAAGAATTACTTCAGCAGGATCTATTATGCCACGCTTCCCTTGGTTGATCACCAATAAACTGGACCGTTCCAAAATGGTAGATAAATTAAAATTGATGAAAAATAATTTTGACATCCCATACACAAAGACTGAAATAGATTCCGCTAATCAGTGGGCAGATAATCAATCCAAGGCCATCGTTAAAAGGATCTTTTCTGAAGCCGCCGATTTGAAAGATCAAACGGAACAAGAGAAGAAGGCAAAAGGAGATGCCTTTATCCCATTGGAACAGAGAGAGATCATCGCTTTGATAGCTTATCTGCAAAGATTGGGAACCGACATCAAAACAACAGAGGTAAAAACTGCAAGTATAAAGTAATTAATCCTGAAATTTTTAACCGACATGAAAACGAGAACTCCAATATCGATATACATTACCGTAGCTGTCATTTCAATTTTTATAGCTTTCGAGATGTCCAGCGATCCGGGCTATCTGAAGACTCCTCTTTTCTGGGGAATCCTTGTGATCATTTCTATCCTTTTGTTGATCATGGATTCTATAGGAGATCTGGTGGAGAACGCCAATTTCCAACTTTTAACCGACGACGAAAAGAAGGAATACTTAAAAGAAAAATCGATACCCTATTTTCAAAAACTCTGGAATTCGGCTTTCAAAAAACAATCGGCGAAAGAAGAGAAAGAGATTCTTATCGACCATGGTTTCGATGGGATCACAGAACTGGATAATGCATTACCAAAATGGTGGCTTGGACTGTTTTATTTTACAATCATATCCTGTGCTATATATTTGGTTGCCTTTGCGTTTACAGATTATGCCCATCCAGATATAGAATATCAGGATGAAACCAAATTTCAGCTTGCTTCAATCAAAGACTATGAAAAAATAGCACCTGCAATAAACTTGGAGACAGCAAATTACAATGCAGATAACATTACCGAAGGCGAGCAGATATTCAAGACCAACTGCGTGTCATGCCATTCAGAATCCGGAAGAGGTGGAATCGGTCCGAATCTTACTGATAACAAATGGATCAATATCAAACAAAAAAGTCTTTTCAAAAATGTTTTCTGGATGCTTGAAAACGGTTCACCCAATAATCCGACAATGCGACCATTTATTAAAGACGGAGTCATTACAGGAAGAGATGCTGAGAAAGTAGCTGCCTACATTTATCACATTAATCAAGAAAAATCCCCAATCACAGAAGCTCAAGGCGGTGCTGCGCCACAAGGTGAAGAGGCACATTGGGTAGAATAATTATGAAAAGCTAATGAAATATTGATGTTTTCCATGAATCTATGCTACATATACATCATGCTGCACAGAATCATAATTATACCATTAGCTTCCAATCTTTGGATGATATTATATAAGTCAAAAAGCAGCAATTCCGGAATAAAATAATATTCATCATTTTTATTTTGTGTTTTTAGCTTGGCTCTGCATGATTTTTGGAAGGCATTAATACAAGAAAAATCAACAAGAAAATCTGTATGATAATGACACCAAAAGCAATTACCTGAGTCTGAAAAGCGTCATCAGAAATACGTTTTTCGTTTTCTCTGTCTTGTTTAACTCTTTCTTTCAAAACCCTTTTTTCACACTCATCGATATCGGTCCGGTCTTCTATTTTGTGGATAGCATCCATCGCATACCATTCGTTTTTGTTGACTGGAATATCAAGTGAACTCATTTTGATCACAATCAAATAGCAACAGATAATTATCGTGATGACGGAAAGCGAAATAGCAATTATTTTTTTCATTTTTACAGTTTAATTTTATCCGTAACAACCAAAATTTATGTTTTTCATTCTTCCATCTTTGGAAGTCCCAACAACGATAATGGATTTATTTTTCAATAATTTTTTTCTTGCTTGGAGTAATTGTTTAACTATTAATTCTTTGCAATCATTAGAATAGATCAAAGTATGATCATCAATAACATAAGTTCTGACCTTTGGATTTTTGTTGACGATCAACCTTTCATCTACATTCTTATATTTTATTTCCACCAAATCCAATTCTACATAAAATTTTCCATTTTTTTCAAAGATATTCTCAACATAAGCATTGATTTCAGGAATATCTTCGCCTAAAATAATCTCGTTCTGCTCCTCATTATCACTTTTAGTTTTAACCTCAGCAGATTGCTTTTTAGGGTGATTATTTTCTGCGGCTTTATCACAACTGAATAAGATAAGAGCTGTTGTAAAAATTAAAAATATTGTTTTGTATCTCATCCGTGTTTTTGTTAAGGTTAAATTTAATTTTCAATCTTTAAACTCAGCGCCCGACATAAAAGCCAACGACAACAAAATGTAAATAAACATTATAAATAAAATAGGCATCATCAAAGCAAACGAAATCAAAGTAATTTTGATGTTATATCTTTCCCTCATTATTTTCTTTACCAAATAATCTGTTCCGAACCAAGCAATCGATAAAAGAGGAATGAATAAAATCAAAAAAAGAATCGTCATAGTTTAATTAAATTTCTCGTTTCCCATCAATTTCCTGAAATGTAGAAAACAAACCAGCGTACAAGCCAAATGTGGTAAAACCAAACTACCAGAAAATTTTGTAATACTTTTTATGGCTTCAAAACTGTTTCCGTTTTCTATCATATCACCGATAATCATACCCGAAAAAGTCAACAGCGGAATCAATGAATAGGTCAACAAAGACAAGAACCAATTGTTTCTGATCTTCTTAAAAAGATTCAGGAAAATAGTCACAGAAGATAAGGTCAAAAAGAAAACAAATTTTAAAGAATAAATAAAAGAAATGCCCGTAATGATTGCCATCCACCATTCATTGGAATCATCATCGAGCCCTAATAGTTGAATCAATAAAAACCTTGAAACCAAAAAACTGACTATCAAAATGATCAGCCAAGTTATCGTGAAATATCCGGTCAGTTTTCCCATTAATTCGATTATTAATTAATCATTTCAAAATAATTATCTAAGGTTTAGAAACAGGAACAAAAGCCAATCCCGTCACTTTATAACCTTGGATTGTGGTGTTCCATTTTGGCATCTCTTTGATTTTTGCAATCAGGGCTTTTTCCGTTTCGCTGTTTAATGAAAGCAATGACAGATTCTGCAAAGTCGCAGTTCCGTTTTCGTCTATTTCCAGCGTGAGGACAAGATCTTTTGTAGCCAATTCTTTTTTCAGGATTGGAGCGATATTTTTCTCAACCCATTTATTCAGTTCGGCATCACCACCGACAAATTCCGGGTGAATCGGTTTGTTATTTTTAAATTTCGGAGGCAAATCTGCAGGATAATCCTTCAAACCAACTTCTTTTTTCACAAGCACCAATTTACCTTTTGCATCAGGCGTATAAACGTAATGGTCTAAAGTCGGCGTTTCCTTGGTCTGATTAAATTCTATAAAATGAATCTCAGAATCATTCTTTCTGTAAATCCCTAAAAACGTTTCCTTATCCTTCTTTTTATCAAAAACCCGGGCGATGTGTTCCAATTTATCTCCTTTGGAATCGATGATTTGATATCTGGTTACTTCCAAATCTTTTTCGTTGGAATCCGTATCATAGATTTTAAAATCAGCATTTTTTAGTTTGATTTCTTCCCTTAGATTTTGGGCGTTAATATTTAGGCTGAAAAATATTAAGATAAATAGTTGCAAATAGTTTCTCATCATTTGTGTTTTATATCAAATTTAATACTAATCTAAATTTTATAATCGTAATATTGACAATTCGTGTTTGGAAATTATTATTCTTTGTAAAAAACTTCCGATTCGTCTTTGGATTCTCCCCGACCTGTCCAATAATCTCTGATGACCAATTTGTGTCCGTCATAAGATTCTATCTTTCGCACCCAGTTTGTTGGCGGACAACCTTTTTCAATATTTTTGGTAAAAGTGGTAACGAAAGTGTGTTCATCAATCCATTTCAGGCGCATCGTGTCCGGATCCATCGGGAACATTTCGTTTGTCCAGCTTATCGTTTCATCATCTATAAATTCGAATCCGGCGTAATCTGCACCTTCAAGAATATATTTACCTTTCAACACTTTAGAAAAATCTGTATTTTTATTTTCGGTTTTGGTTTCATCTTTTGTTTGGATGCGGTCCGATTGATTTTTGGTTACAGGAATATTTTCAGACTTTGATCTATTTTGATAAAAATCTTTACCTAAAAATCCTAAAGCAAAGAAGACAATCGCGGTCAAAAGAATGGTTAAGATTGTTTTTGATTTCATTGGATTTAGTTTTTAATCAAGTTTTTTCAGTTCTACCAAGCCAAAATGCAGCCAAACACCGAAAAATCCGGTTTTGGTAAAGAACGTTCCTTCCTTCTGGAAATCTACTGTTGTATTTGGTTTTGTCTGACAAATGAAAAAATGGCCGCCATCAATACAGCTTATTTTCTCTTCCTGATAAAGCTTTGTCCAGCCAAATTGCTCATATTCGTTATCATCATCCTCAAGATTAAAAATAAATCTGCGGATTACCAAAGCATCTTTTCTTTCATCTTTTTTGGAAGTAACAATCCATCTTTTTAAATCCGATTCAAATCTTGCAGGAACATCTTCCGATTTTACATCTTTAGTTTTTGCGATGAATAAAGTATCTAAAGCCTTTTTATCATCCTTTGGATACACTTCATAGCTTCCGCTCCAGATATCGTTCTGAGATTGGTTTTGAGCTTTGAACAGAAATGAAAAACCCAATAAAATAAAGGTCAGTAATATGTTTCTCATTTGTTATTTTTTTTTAATTCGATAAATTAAGAAATAGATAAGAGCCAGAATAGCCGAAAAAACCAAAATCACCATCGTAAGAAGCTGAAAAAATGCCTTAGCAAAATCCTGACTTTCAGCATCGCAATAAACCATATCGCCCCAAATATCAATTCCTTTTTGACCTTCGTACATCGTTTCGTCACAAGCGCAATATTCCGGAACTACAACTCCAAGATAGAATAACAAAATCGGAACGCCAATGAAGAGCAAAAGTGCTGCGATTGCTTTTAGGATCTTGATCTTTTCAATTCGCTTCATTCTTATTTATAAAAAATTTGTAATTAAATATGAAAATCACAATGACAGACATTATCAAAATCGGGAAAAAACCTTGGTTTAATGTTGCATGAATTTCTTCCTCAAAAAGATATGTGCTCCAGGAAGATTCCCTTTCCACAAAATCCGAATAATCGATAAAAAACCACCAAAATGCTAGTAACAAAAATTCCAGAATGGGTTTTAAATAAAGATTCTTGATTCTTGAAATCAACATAAAAAACAAGCTAAGAAAAACAGCCGAAAACAAAGAAACAAACAACGTATCCAAAGCAAAACTACAATCTAAACAACTGCTGGAAAGCTTGTCTGACAAATAACCCATCGCCCAATAGACCTGCAAGTAAGTTCCTGCAAAAATCACAAGAAAATAAAAGGAGAACTTTTTATTAAAAAATAACGGGAATGCTAAAAATAGCTTACAATGAGTAGTTTACGAGGCGGTCTATCGTTGTAGGTAACGATTTAGTAATGGTGCTTACTGCATTCATCTTCACTCAATTTCCTTGTAAATCAATAGCAAATATAAAAAAAATATAGGTTGGTTTGACCATTTTTATAATCTTTTCATATAGGCGTTCCTACTGCCTTTAGTACGCCTATTAAAAAAAAATCTTTCCAAAGGTGGGTTTGTATCGTGATTGAACTCCATAGTTAAGGCTAATCTTTGTATGCAGATAGATATTGCCTGATTTAAAAAGACCGTAACTATGAGACATCCATTACACACCATTGTTGCTGAAATCCAAAAGCAAGAAAGAAAATTGTCGTCCGAAGCATCCAACTTCATTGCTGAGGCTTATAAAATGACGATTTATCTTCAGGAATTATTGCATATAGTTAAAGAAGATGTATTGAAAGAGGGTTTTCCCAATAAAGCCGAAGAAATATACTTTTTCAAGATGGTAAAACCCAATATTCTTGGAAAGCTCATTTACTACAACAAAGTGTACCGGATTGAAACGGCTTGTCCGGCAGAAAACGGACACTTGCACCAAAGCTATTTCGCTTTACAGCTACGGGAACTAAAACAGGAGTACCAAGAACATATCTGCAATTCCGAATTTTATAGGTACTACCGTTCCGGGAGGACCGACAAGGACGAACAGTATTACATGCTTGGGAATATAAATTACTATGATGGGTTAAGCAGCTATGTTTTTGAGATTGACCCGAATTTCTCTACTTACTACGATTATAAAGTGGCAAAAATCATCGCCAATGAACTGACCTATAACTATCTCACTACGAAATTAAATCCTGAACAAAATCCCGACGTGCTACTGCAAAATGAAGAAACGAAAGATATTTTTTGGACACAAACAAAAAATGCACTTATTGAACTGATTTACGCACTTCATGCCGCCGATGCCATTTCACACGGTAAATTAGGCATCCGTAAAATCAGCATGGTCTTTCAAATTCTGTTCCGTATTTCACTGAAAGACATCCATAACAGCTTCCACCGTATGAAAACCCGTGCTGGTTCACGAACTTTGTTTTTAGATCAGCTCAAATACAGTTTAGAGGAATATATGGATAAAGAAGATAGCTACTAGTCTTCTTTCCAATTAAAGAGTAAACGACAGCCTTATTTTGGGCTGTCTTTTTTTTGCCCGTTTGCCTATATGTGTGTATAGACAAATCCATTGTTCTGGACAACCCCACTACAAATTAAAAAAGCGAAAAGTGTTATGAGACAGCACTTTAAGCAAATTGCAAAAAAAAATGAAAAAAGTGCCTTTTTGATAGACACGTATCGGAAGACAGACCCCGCCAAACGCTCCAATTTTGTACAGTGAACATTAAGCAACTGTACAATGAAAATCATAACCATTGAAGAAGAAGCATGGAGAACGCTCAATGAGGGCATTAAATCCATCAACGAGTACATCCTGAAATTGGAAAATACCAGCTATGACAGTCTATGGCTCAATAATCATGAGGTATGTCAGTATCTCCATATCAGTGAAAAAACACTTTGGCGTATGCGTACCAAAGGTGAAATAGCCTATTCCAAAATGTACGGTCAATATTACTACACCATCGGAGCCATCAAGGATATGCTCAATGCCCATGCCGTTCAGACCAGCGAAGAATATATAGAGCAACTCATGGCTAAGGGCAAAAGCTACATCGAAAAAGGGAGAACAATAAAGTCGGGAAAATAATCAAAACGTATTGCTATGAACATAGATAGAATGGAATTTTTTGCTTGGATGGAGCGGATAATGGAACGTTTCGATATTCTGAAACAACATATCATAGATATACAGAAGCAACGCAACACCATAGACGGCGAAGAACTATTGGATAACCAAGACCTCCTGCAAATGCTAAAAATCAGCCACCGCTCATTACAGCGTTACCGTTCCTCTGGTAAGCTGCCGTATTATACCATTAGCGGAAAGCTGTACTACAAATTGTCAGATGTACTCCAATTCATAAGGGAAAGTTTCAACCACCCTTTGCAGCGCACAAAGGACAACGGGTGACAAACAATGCCTTTCAAAGACAGATACGGCATAGCCGTACTTGCTTCAATTATTTTCGGATAGTAACAGTTAAAATATCAATACTATGAGCGAACAGACAGCAGAGACACACCAACAAGAGCCGCAACAAAACACACGACAAAATCAGCCGCAAGTCCCTGAACAGCTTTCGGATGTTTTGCTGGTGATGGATAAAGAAAAAAAGACCATCCAGGCGGTTACGGGCATTGACGAAAACGGCAATTTGAAAACCGTTGATGCCAATAAAAAGAACCAACAGGAATTTATGCGGGTGGATAAGAGCGGAGATCTATTTTCCAACTTCTTCTCCAATTTTTGGCGGCAACTTAAAGACCCCACCCACTTTACATTCTTCAAAGTTCCTGCAAAGGATGCCGTTGAAACAGCACAAAAAATGCAGCAACAAGTTAATTCCCCTACCAAAGAGGGCGAGGCTGTCATGGCCAAACATGAGGTCAAAGAGCCAAAGGAACAACAACAAGAAAACAAAAAAGATATGGAAACAGCACAAGGACCACAGGCAAAGCCCGAAACAACCCAGGTTACGCCCCAAGCAACCGATTATCGTTTCAAAGCAGATGACATTGATTGGAAAACCTTAGAACAAATCGGTATAAGCAAAGAAAGGCTTGAAAAAGACGGTACGCTTGAAAATTTATTAAAAGGCTATAAGACCAATAAGGTATATCCGGTAGGTATCAATTTTGGCTCTGCGGTAATCCGTTCGGAAGCAAGGCTGGGGTTGCAAGCCGGAGAAGATGGAAAACCCGTATTTGTGATGTATGGTGTTCGGCACGAACCCAACCTGCATACCCCTTTCTTCGGTCACGAATTTTCCAAAGAGGATAAAGAGAACCTGCTCAAAACCGGAAACATGGGGCGTGTGGTGGATTTGACCTATCCCAAGACGGGTGAAAAGATACCCTCCATCATCAGTATTGATAAGCTGACAAAGGAAGTGATCGCCTTGCGGCAGGATTGGATAAAAGTACCGGAGGAAATTGGCGGTGTGAAGCTTAATGAGCAACAAAAACAAACCCTACACGAGGGAAAGCAAATCTATTTAGAGGGCATGGTTTCGCAGAAAGGGAAAACTTTCAGTAGTGATATTCAGTACAATGCCGACAAACGTTATCCCGAATATCTTTTTGAAAGGGGCGAAAACCATAAACAAACCCAAAACAGACAGCAATCACAGTCGCAGGAAAATCCAAGATTATTCAGGGGCAAGGAATTTAACGATGAGCAGTACAAAAAGCTCACCGAGGGCAAGACGATTTATGTTGCTGATTTTAAGGACGGGAAAGGACAGCCTTATAAGGGCTACGTAACGTTGAATGCCGAAACAGGCAAGTATGATTTCAATTTCAGGAACCCGGACAAATTAAAAGAAAAGATAGTTCCGGCAGATGCCCATAAAACACAGGTTGCCGTCAATTCCGAAGGAAAAACCAATGAGGCTACCAAGAACATCAAAGAGCCTTTAAAATCACAACAAAACGTTCCCATCAACAAACAGCAGCAGCAAAAGCAGGAAGCACCTAAAGCGGCTAAATCAAGGGGCGTAAGACGATAATCACTAAAAAGAAAAAAATATGAAAGCAATTATTGCAGAAAAACCAAGCGTAGCCCGTGAGATAGCGGCCCTGTTGGGAGCCACCGATAAAATGGATGGCTATATAGCAGGCAATGGCTATCAGGTTACCTGGGCATTCGGGCATTTGGTTGGGCTGGCTATGCCGGAAGATTATGGATTATCGGGCTTCCAAAGGGAAGCCCTGCCCATATTGCCCAACCCCTTTTTACTGACGGTACGGAAAGTAAGAAAGGAAAAGACATACGTTGCCGATAGCGGAGCGGTAAAACAGTTGAAAATCATTGAGCAGGTTATCGGTCGGTGCGATAGCATAATCGTTGCTACCGATGCCGGACGTGAGGGCGAACTTATCTTTAGGTACATTTATGAATACCTGAAATGCAGCAAACCCTTTCAACGCTTATGGATAAGTTCATTGACTGAAAAAGCCATTAAACAGGGTTTTGATAGCCTGAGATCCGGAAGCGATTTTGACGGACTTTATCAAGCTGGACAAGGACGGAGCAGAGCCGATTGGCTCGTAGGCATCAATGCTTCGCAGGCATTGAGCATTGCAGGGG
>Ga0065704_10000442_pt1 | contig 20735 bp, 20 predicted proteins | sample SwiRhicommuniRL2_FD_59091 | JGI IMG/M metagenome (GOLD analysis project Ga0065704, IMG submission 59091) | Switchgrass rhizosphere bacterial communities from Rose Lake, Michigan, USA - RL2 v2 (version 2) | ecosystem: Host-associated > Plants > Roots > Rhizosphere > Soil | place: East Lansing, MI | reverse complement strand
CCACGAAGACACAGGCAAACTGCAGCAGGCGTTTCTCTTCGTCTGTGAGCAGATCGTAACTCCAATCGATGAGCGCCCGTAGAGTTTGTTGACGTGGCAAGGCTGTGCGGCTCCCGCCGACGAGCAGGCGAAACAGGTCGTCAAGACGGGCAGCGATTTGTTCTGCTGACAGTAGTTTGCTGCGCGCCGCTGCCAACTCAATCGCCAAAGGAATGCCATCCAGGCGGTGGCAGATCTGGGCGACGGACGACGCGTTTGAATCGCTTAGGGAAAACTTCGGATTCACGGCGCGGGCGCGCTCCACGAAGAGACGCGTAGATTCTGCATCCGCAAGGGATGGAGTGTGATAGGCGACTTCGCCTGCGATGCCCAATGCTTCGCGGCTGCTGGTAAGGATCTTGAGACTGGTACATTGATGGAGCAAATCGTTGGCTAGTTGTGCACAGGCCTGGATGAGGTGCTCGCAGTTGTCGAGGATCAACATGATTTTCTTGTCCCGTAAGTAATCCATTAATAAAGTTGGAAGGGGTCCAAAGGGATGCTCCTGCAAGCCAAAAAGCTGTGTCATGGTGGGAATAATCTGGGATCGGTCAGCAAGCGGTGCAAGTTCAATCAGCCAGACGCCGTTGGGAAAACCTGTCAGCAGTTGCAGACCAACCTCAATCGAAAGACGCGTCTTGCCTGTCCCACCTGAGCCCGTGAGCGTGACGAGCCGTGACGCGTTCAATAAATCTTTGATTTCAGCGGCTTCTTTTTCCCGACCGATGAAAGATGTAAGTTGTGTAGGGAGGTTATTGGGCAATGTATCCGCAGACCTGAGGGGCGGAAAATTCTGTTGTAAATTGGGTATGTTGACCTGATAAAGATGCAGCGGCGCACGTAGGTCTTTGAGATGATGCTCGCCCATGTCACGCAAGTTAACCTCTGCCGGCAAATGATCTTGGACCAGATCATATGTGGTTTGCGTGAGGAGCACCTGTCCGCCATGCGCCACAGACATCACCCGTTGCGCAGAAGCAATCGTAGCGTAACCTTCGTATTTGCCATCGCTGGCAATCTCTGCCGCGCCGGTGTGCATTCCCATGCGGACCTTGAGGACGCCGGTCTTACCCCATTCTTCTGTTTGTAACCCGCGTTGAGATGCAACAGCTGCCTGCAGTCCATCACTGGCATTGTGGAATGCGGCGCTAAATGAATCGCCGACGATTTGAAAGATATAGCCATTGTTGGATTCAATGGCTTCCCTCAGAATTACATCGTGCCGCGCGTTGGCAGATGACATGGCTTCCGGCTTTTCCTGCCATAAGCGAGTGCTGCCTTCTATATCCGTAAATAAAAAGGTGACAGTGCCAGTTGGTAATGAACTCATAGTATGCATTCAATCAAAACTTGAAGTGAATAAAGATACGCCCGAAATTCTTGTCATCCTTCTCCACGCGATGGTATAGCTTTTTGATGTGTCCCTGATTCAAAAAGCGCAAAACCTTTTTCTTTAATTGCCCACTGCCTTTGCCAGGGATGATTTCGACGAGTTCGATCTTTCGGTCAATCGCCTCTTCTACAATGCGATTGAGTTCAGCGTCGATCTCGTAGCCCCGATTATAGATATCGTGCAGGTCGAGCTTAAGCTTTGCCATGATTTTTATTTGGTAGAAAATCAAAAGGTGGGCGTTGGTTTAGCTTAATCAAATTTGCACCCATTTCACTAATGTATAACGCACTGACAGATCCCGTATCGCAACTCAAGCGCTGAAAATGATCCAGAGGCAAGCCGAGAAAATGAGCGACAGCCAATTTGATCGGGTCTGCATGAAATACCACTGCGATAATATCCTTTGGCTTGTTATGTTTTTTTACGACACGTTCCAAAATGTTCACGATACGGGTTTGCAAATCCACAAATGACTCGCCTTCCGGGAAGTGAAAGCGGGAAGGAGAATGTTGCACAACCTTCCATGCATTTGTCAGCCGCAAAACTTTCAATGATTTCCCCTCCCATTTGCCGACGTTCGCATCCCTTAGACCGGGCTCTTGAATGATTTCCAATTGGTGGGATGCGGCAATCGGCTCTGCAGTTTCCATGGCCCTCTCGAGTGGACTTGAATAAATGGCTTTGATCGGGACATCTTTCAGCGCTTCACCCAAAGCCTGAGCCTGTTTCTGTCCTCGTTCATTAAGGTGGATCCCGGGCAGATGACCGGGCAATTTACCCGTTTTCACAAATTCATTTTCGCCGTGACGGATAAGCAACAATAAGGGCATTACTTAATTTTCCTCTTCATTTCTTGAATCTGCTCTTCACTCATCGCAGGGATGTTATCCACCTTTGTAATCCCCAAGGCCTTGCGTTGCGCTTCGCGCCACATTTCGAGGCGGGCAGTTACTTGTGATTCGTAGCCCTCCTGGGAAGGCGAATAAAAATAGGTACCGAGTAATCTCTTGGGCAAATATTGTTGTGGGGTGAAATGACCCTCATGCTCATGAGGGTAGACGTAATCCTTACCGTGTCCCATTGCCGCGGCATCGCGGTTGCCATCCTGTAAATGGCGCGGCACAGAGATTTGTCCCTCTTCTTCAATTTTCTTCATGGCTTTGAAGTACGCGCCCGCACTATTGGATTTCGGTGCTGTGGCGAGATAGAGTGTTGCTTCGACGATGGGATAAATCCCTTCGGGCAGGCCAATGTAGTCAAAAGCCTGGGCGGCAGAGGATGCAACAACCAATCCCATAGGGTCAGCGAGACCAATATCTTCACCCGCCAGAATGATCAATCGGCGGATGACAAATTTCGGATCCTCTCCGGCGTAAATCATTTTTGCCAGCCAATATAATGCCGCGTCTGGATCTGAGCCGCGCACAGACTTGATGAACGCGCTAATCGTGTCGTAGTGTGCGTCGCCGTCTTTATCGTATAAAACCGCGCGGCGCTGGATTGACTCTTGCGCGACATCAAGTGTGATATGAATCACGCCCTTTTTATTGGGAGGGGTGGATTCAACGGCCAGTTCCAACGCGTTGAGCGCGTTGCGCGCGTCGCCGCTGGCCATTTCGATTAAATGGAACCTGGAATCGGCGTCGAGGGTGATGCGTTTGTTTCCGTAGCCGCGTTCTTTGTCGGTCAACGCGCGGTCGATCAGAATGCCAGTTTCCTCCTGATTCAAATTCCGCAACTGGAAGACGCGCGAGCGCGAGATTAATGCCTTGATGACTTCAAAGTATGGATTTTCGGTCGTTGCGCCGATCAGAGTCACCGCTCCGTTCTCAACGTGAGGGAGGAGCGCATCCTGTTGGGCCTTGTTCCAACGATGGACTTCATCCACGAAAAGAATCGTGCGGATATTATGCAGGCGTCTGCGTTCCAGTGCTTCCTCGATGATCACGCGCAGATCCGCTTTGCCGGCCAGGATGGCAGAGATCGTGACGAAATGACTCTTGGTTGTGTTGGCGATGACTTGGGCAAGCGTTGTTTTACCTGTCCCTGGAGGTCCCCACAGGATGATAGAAGAAAATAGCCGATCCGCTTCGATGGCGCGGCGGAGCAGTTTACCCTCGCCGACAATGTGCTCCTGCCCAATGTATTCATCGAGTGTACGCGGACGCATACGCGCTGCGAGGGGAGCCTCGTTTTTCATACGTTCCTGCATGGCGTGGTCGAAAAGGTCGTCAGACATAAGGTGATTATAAAAGAGTTTTGCTATTCGGGAGTTTTGCGCATTTAAAAAAACAAAGGACTGTTCTTCACAGCCCTTTGTCGGAATAGGATGGCAGATTATTTGCCTTCTTTTTCTGCCGGATTTGCACCGGTTCCACGCAAATTGACTGCTCTCTTCAGAAGGTCAAACCAGAATGGAGCGCCCTGTCTGGCAGCCATCGCGGTAATAAAAATGCCAATCAGTTTCAGTAGGATGTTGTTTTGGTTATTTGAGGTTGGCGGAGCAACACACTTGTTCGTCCAGGGGACCGGGATGCCGAAGGCCTGCTTGTCTCCCGGAAATAACTTGCAATTGATATCGGAGATTGCTGAACCTGTGCTTTCATTGATCACCCAGCCCACTGGTAAACTCAGCCCAGAGAACTGGTCTGTGAAATCCTGCAACGCCTGTGCAGGATTGGATTCAATTTGTTGTTGCTGAGGGATTTCAAATTTCGCAGCATTTTGTGCCAGTGCCTGACGAACGGCAGGTTCACGCCACAGATAGAGTGTAAGATTTATTGAATCGACATTTAATAGAAGTGCCACAATAAACCCTATTACCAGCGCCATGGTCTGCGAATAGCGTTTAAACACGCCGCTCACGCGATCCATGGAATCATCAAACCATTTTTCCACATTTTTACGCGCCTTGGCAAGTTTTGTTTCGCTGCCAGTGACATATTCTTCAATATTTAGCACCAACGCATTAAGGGTTTCATTGACCTCCGGACTAATAACGCTCAACGCTGCGATTCCTTTTTGAAGACTGGTGAACGCATCATCCCCTTTTGGAGCTTCCTTGTGTTTAAGAAGATCGTCAATATCTGCCTTGCGTTTCTGAGCCTCATCCAACGCTGCGTCAATGAGCGGACTTAAATCTGGATATTTCAACGAAAATTCTTCCGCCTTCTTTTTCAATACAGCGAGACTGTTTCTCGTAAAAGCTGTGCCTGCCTCTGTTGAAGCCGCGCTGCGGGCAAGGTCAGCTAATAAATTAAGCTCTACAATTATGGCTTTGTCCGCGGGTAATTTCGCATCTTTTTGAAGATCATCTCGAATCTTGAGGATGCCCTGTTGAATTAATGATGACTCTGTGCCGGCAGTGATCGTTATATCGAATAAGGCAAGCGCAAACTGTTGGGATGGAATATAAGATGGTAATTTTCTCTTTTCCTTGGTGAAGCCCCGCAGGATGGGATATCTATAGTACCAGGTTGGAATTCGGGAGGGTTCCTTTCTCTTTTTTGCTGTGAGGCCGCGGATCACGGGATGATCGTAGAATTGGGCCTTAAGGTTCGGGTTGGCGAGCATCTCATGGATGGCGTCTTCCATATCCCGAGCGCGCTTGTCGAGCTGGGTGCTGATCCATTCCTGGATCTGAATGGTCGTCAGGCTGAGTACGATCCAAACGAATATAATTCCAATTGCAACTTCGGCAATGGGGCCCAGATTCATAGAGTCCTCCTCGTTGGGAAATAGTCGAAGACGGTATCAGTTCGAGGCTTAGAAAGAAGCGATGGCGGCTTTCCTGTCAGTGAAGGTATCGATGTACATGTCAAAGCCGCTGGTTGCAAAGACTGTTTTTGTTTCCGGAGATAAGTTTAGCAATTTAAAATGAGGAGATTTGTACGTCCCCGCACTAATTCCCTTTTTCATTTGTTCATCACTGAGATTGGACTCGGGGTTAATGGAACGAAGTTCATTAAATATGGTGTGGAATGCACGTAGACCCGCACTGCTCACAAATGGCGCGTGCGCTAAATCAACCAGGATATAGCGCGCCCCCTCGGTGATCTGGTTTCGGGCTGTTGAGAGAAAAGCTTCATACGTAGACGAGTCGATATTTCCGTCTACGTGTAACACGGTTATGGGAACACGCCCATTTTCATTCGATACTTTGATTTCCATGATCTCCTCCACGAGAGTAATTCCTTTGGCAATTTGGAATATCGCTAGTATATAGAAGAGTGGAATAAATATCAAGTCCTTCGACTCACCGGCCCTGGTACGGCTCACCTGCCTGATTTGCCTAGCAAATCACGGGCGGTGCCAGGGTGAGCCGCACGGTGCCAGGAAGTTTTACTCAGGAAAAGCTTTATGCGTTGGGAGTTGCGGGTTCTGCACGGTTTCGGTTATGGGCTTCATTGACTACATAAATGCCTACAAGCGCAATGGCGCCTCCAATTCCCTGCCAAATGCTTGGGATTTCGCCCAGCAATGGAATTGCCAGGAGGGTTGTCACAATGGGCTGTAGGATCATGGTTGGGGAAACAACGGAAGCAGGGAGGTGACCCAGTGCATAGGCCAGCGACATATATCCGATCAATTGAGACACTACTGCGGTGGAAAGAAAGACCAGCCAGGTCTGTGTAGGATAGCCCGTTAAAGGATATTGAAGTACGGTATTCACAATAAAAAGTGAGAGGCTGGCGCCCACGCCGACCAGCCAGATGTGAATAATGGGGTCAAAACGAGTGCGGCTTCTTTCGGTGAAGAGAAAATATCCGCCGTAGAAAATACCTGTGAAGACTGCCATCGCGTCCCCGACACCAAAGCGAGGGTGAAGGACGAAATCAGTTCCCATGATCAGTGCTGCCCCCAGAAGCGTGATCGCAAGTCCACGCCAAAAGCCGGAGGTCAGTCTTTGCTTCAGGATCAGCCAGGTTCCCAAAGCCACCCACAGAGGCGCGGTATTGCCAAGCAGAGTTGCGTTGGCTGCTGTTGTATAGGAAAGTGATGCCGTCCACAGCCCAAGGTCACAGGCAGTGAAAACGCCTGCCAGCAAGGGAAATAGTATCGCTCCCGACTTGATCGATCGATTTTTTTTCACCCGCGGCAGAAAAAAAGGCAGCAACAAAAATATGGAGAAGAAGAGACGATAGAAAGCCGTGACCGGGCCGGGTGCATTTGCCCAGCGTACGAACATGGCAGAGAAACTAAGGGAAAAAATACCAATGCCCAGTGCAATATAGGCAAGCAGAGTTTTATCCACACTGCCGCTCTGCGGCGTGCTTCGCTGGTTTTGCGTCATTGTGATGTGATCCGTGATGTCGACTTCAATTATTATTGAACCTGGAGACGATCGAGAAACGCGGGTAACTCCTGGAGAGTAGATAAACTTGCGTCCGGCTGGATCGCAAGCTGATCCTCCGTCCGCTTGCCGGCGCGGCGGCTGATCCAGATGGCAAATAACCCGACGCTTTGGGCGCCGCGCACATCTGCATCCAGGTTATCTCCGACCATCACCGCTTCGGATGGCAGAAAATACCAGTTCGAGAGCGCCAATTCGAAAATGCGCCGATGTGGTTTACGATAACTGCAAGCCGCGGACGTGAGAATGAAATCAAAATATTGCCCAATTCCAAAGCGATTTGCCAACTGCTGTACATCCTGATCATCGCCGGCATTTGAGATGAGACCCATTCGATAGCCATCCACCTCCAGCTTCTTTAGGGTCGGCAGTGTATCACCTTCGAGTACCCAATTCGATTGCGTGATGGCAAAAAGACGATCCAGCGCGCCGCGAATGATTCCATCTGGAACATCCCGGTAGCCTTTATCTTCCAGCACATCGCGCAAGACGAAGGAGTAAGTTGTTTCCAGCAAATCCTTTTCACGTTTCCGGAAATATTTATCGATCCGTTTGCGAAATTCGCGGGGGAACGTGGAAAGATTCAATTCCATGCCCTGCTCGCGCAGATAGGTGGTCAGAGCTTCATCTGCCTGTGCAATGATGGGAGCCCAGTTGGCGCGCTCATACATGAGCGTTCCACCCAGATCGAAAATTACGGCGCGAAGAAAGTTACGAGACATAATAAAACTTTATTGCAAATCGTGGATGCAGGGAAGCGATTATTTCCTCCCGTTACTCTCTGCTGGGGTCGAGGGGCGCTGTGGAATCTTTGTAACAAGCACCTTATCCACCCGACGGCCATCCATATCCATCACCTCAAATTTCAAGCCATGCCACTCGAAATGATCGGTAGGTTGTGGCACGCGTCCAAGCGACATCATGATAAAGCCACTCAACGTCTCATACTCACTTTCATGAGGGAGCGGGGGCATCTCGAAAATCTCCTTGAACTCATCGATTTCCAGCATTCCATCCAGCAGCCACGAGCCGTCCTGTCGTTGTGTGGCTTGGGGCTCATCAATTTCCATTTCACCAACGATCTCTTCGAGAATGTCGTTGATAGTCAATAATCCCTGCAGGGCACCAAACTCATCGATCACCAGCAGAATGTCTGTCCCTTTTTCTTTGAGGATTTCAAGCGCCTTGGATGCAAACATGGTTTCTGGCACAAAGAAAGCCGGCTTGAGTAAGTCCTTCAATATGATGGGCTCGCCGTTTAGACTTCGTACCAGCAGGTCTCTTGCTTTCACAATGCCTACGATGGCATCCAATGAGCCCTGGCGAACGGGAAACCGTGAAAGGTTACAGCCCTCTATTTTCTGGCGTATCTCCTCCACCGAGTCATTAATATCCAGCCATACGATATCGGGGCGCGGTGTCATGAGTGAATAGACGCGCTGATCTCCCAGGCTGAACACGCCTTCCACCATATCCTGTTCCGCTTCCTCAAAGACGCCTGCCTGCGTCCCCTGATCGATCAGCAACTGAATTTCTTCTTCTGTAACCGGCGGTTCCTTGCTTACTTTTACGCCCATCATGCGCAAAACGGATTCTGTAGAAAAACTCAGGAATCTCACAAACGGATGAAAAATCCTTGAGAAGAACATCATCGGTCTTGCAAAGAAGGAAGATACCCCTTCAGGGTCACGGAGAGCCAATCGCTTGGGCACAAGATCGCCAAGAACGAGGGATAGGTAGGTAATCGGTAGAACACCAACCAATAAGCCGATCACAGCACTATAAGGTTCCAATGCGGGATATCTGCTAAGTTGGGCATCTATCCATATGCCAAGTGTCGAGCCAGTTAACGCACCGAGCAGCAAATCGATGGTCGTAATGCCAACTTGAGTGACAGAAAGAAACTGGTTTGGGTTTTCCGTTAATTTCAAGGCGATGCCTGCACGCTCATCGCCTTTGTTCAATTCGTTTTGCAGACGCGCTTTCCGTGAAGAAAGCAGGGCTGTCTCAGCCGTGATCAGTATCGCGTTGATGATGAGCAATATACCAATCGTGATCAACCCAGGAACTAAATTAATATTAAGGGGAATTTCTTCCATGATCCAATCAACTTTTCCAAGTTCCCTATTGTACTATGGATAAATAAATGGCTTTTAACTCTTCAGTTTGCTTAAAACAATATTCTTATGTTAACTTCTTCGAGTCTTCCGACGATTAAGCAGATAAGTTCAATTCTTCTTCAGCAGCTCTTCAATACTTTTCAGCTTGATGTAAATCTTGTACAGAAGGAAAAGAATTCCAAGGGGTAGGGCAAGGCTGAAAACCACTGCGATGAAGCTGATGATAATCTCCAGAATACCAAATCCAGAATTGATCATGAGAACCTCCTAACCATTTACTTGAATGCCAGAGCCTGATTGAATTTCTCCGATCGCCCAGGCTGGTTGATCCAATTCCCCTGCTCGTACAAGGAAGGCATCTAATTTCTCGCGGGGAACTCCAAGCAATAGACCGCCGCTCGTCTGTGGATCAAATAATAACATCTGGTTTGGTTCATCAATGGAATTTGCAAATTCCACTTTCGCCTCAAAATGCTTTTTGTTATCGAACGCGCCGCCGGGGAAAGTTCCCTGCTCCGCATATATGCGCGCGCCAGACAAGAAGGGGATATTTGCAAGATCAAATTTCAAAGCCACGCCCGAGGCTTTGGCCATCTCCATGCCATGCCCCAAGAGACTATAGCCCGTGATATCTGTTCCGCCGCGCAAACCAAATTCATTTGCCAACTGGCCTGCAATTTTATTCAATTGTTTCATCCAATTGACGGCTTCGGCTACATCCTGCTCTTCTGCTTTTTGTTGCTTCAAAGCTGTAGTTGTCACGCCGAAACCCAGAGGCTTTGTCAGAATGAGCACATCGCCAACCTTTAAGCCACCTTTACTCAACATTTTGCGCGGATCGACGAAGCCAATGACAACGAGTCCGTATTTTGGTTCTTTATCCTTAACCGTGTGCCCACCTGCAATCACCACCCCGGCTTCACGTGCTTTTTCCGCGCCACCACGAATGATCTCACTGGAAATTTCATTTGGTAAATTATCGGGCAGCGCAGCCACATTCAGCGCCAGGAAAGGTTGTCCTCCCATCGCGTATACATCGGACAGGCTATTGGCTGCCGCGATCGCGCCGTAATCATAGGCATCATCCACCACAGGTGTGAAGAAATCTGTGGTTACCACGATCGCACGTTCCTCATCCAGGCGCCAGACAGCCGCGTCATCAGGTTCCCGCAGACCAACTAACAGATCCGGGAAGGAAGCGGCATCAAAGATATCTTTGACCGGACGCAGAACCTGCGCCAGCGCGTCAGCGCTTAGTTTGGATGCTCAACCCGCGCAGGTGGACAGAGTCGTCAGGCGAATCTCACGTCCAGTTTGGGGAATCGGCATAAATCTCCTAAATCAAACCGACCAGCAACCAGTCTTTCTGGTTATTGGTCGGTTCATATTGCGTTCAAAACACTACTAAGGCGTTGTTGGAGGAGTGGTAGTTGTGGTTGTCGTTGCTGGAGTTTGAGCGGACCCCGGCAGAGGCAAAATGAACTGGTTTCCACTGGGTACGAAGATCGTTTGTACGCCAGGAGACAACTTCAGGATATATTGATATTGTACCAACTCGGGCGATAGCGAAGCAGCGAGCAGTTGATTCGCCTTCGCTTCGGCTTCTGCTTGAATGACACGTGCCTCTGCCGCGCCTTTTGCCGAGATCACTGCGGCATCTGCCTGACCTTGGGCTACCTGGCGGGCCTGTTCGGCTTCCTGCTTCTTGGATTCTACGACGAACTTGGCTTGCTGGGCCTGCTGTTCTGCGATTTGTTTCTGTTCCACGGCTGCTGCATATTCATCGCTAAAGCGAATGTTGCGCAGCAGGAAATCCACCATTTTAAGATTGTTGAGTTCCAGGCCCTGTTCAATGGAGTCGCTGATCGCCTTCTCCAATTCCGCGCGCTTGGTGCTTACGATCTCTTCCACCCCATATTGTGAGACAGCATCCCGAATCGCAGCGCGCGCAACGGGTCGCACCACATTATCTTCAAAGGTGTGCTTCCAAGTGATGTGCAAATTCACTAATTTACTTGGTTCCACTGCATAAATCACGGAAGCATCAATATACACCTGCTGACCATCCTTCGTGCGCGCTTCAATGGAGTCGTCACCCTGCACCTGTCCCTCGCCTGCTGTGGCTGCCATTGTATACGTCGCGCGGGCGATGCTGTAAAGTTCCACGCGCTGTACAAATGGAATGATCCAGTGGATTCCTGGCTCTAATGCATCGGGGAGAATTCCACCCTTACCGATGGTAATCACAACTCCTCGCTCATCAGGTTCAACGAACACCAAACCTGCACCTACCGTAGTCATTAAGATCGCAACCACTACGAGAGCAATAATGAGGCTACTTAATCCTCTTGTAGGCTGGTGACGACTCACTCTCGTGATGATCAAAACAAAAACACCAATAACACCAATCCAGGCAAAACCTGCAAGGGCTTGTAGCAAACTGGCAATATTCATGGTACCTCCGATGTATATTCAATGAATGGTTGTAATTATTATACCGCCATGATAGCATAGCGATATGCACATAGGGAAAGGGCAGGTTTTCGAACTAATTCTTGAGGATGGATTTCGCCATGTGCGCGTTTCCTGCCCCTCGGACTTGATTCCAGTGCCAGGGCAATACCTGCTCGCGGGCGACGGATCAGACTCACCTTTGCCTGTTCCACTTTTTCATACGGATTCTGTCGCTCAAGGTTTTATCGCCGCGGCACCCATTCCTGACTCGTGGCATCCGGGCACGGAACTTCATCTGCGCGGCCCACTTGGACATGGTTTTGACTTACCATTGTCTGCTCGCAAAGTGGGGCTTATCGCGTTGGATGTTTCACCCGCGCGATTAAGAGGCTTGATCCTGCCTGCGCTGAAACAAGATGCAGCGGTTGTGATCGTCTGTAAAACCAACCCAGATCACCTGCCGGATGAGGTGGAAGTACATCCAGTATCGGCTTTAAATGACATTGTCGCTTGGGCAGATTATCTGGCTTTCGACATAGCTCGTGAAAACTTGAATCAGTTGAAAGAACGCTTGGGAAAATTGAATCCGGTCGTGGCTGGGAAGGAGTCGCAAGTCCTTGTTCGCACAGCAATCCCGTGTGGGGGAATCGCAGAATGTGGTATTTGTGCGGTAACGCTGAAATCCACTTGGAAATTAGCTTGCAAAGATGGCCCTGTCTTTGATTGGAGGGAGTTGGAGTAGGACTCTGGAGTCCAAAGTCTCCTGCCTTTGGAATTTCAACAACTGGCGTCGTTGGACTCAGAAAATTAAAGCCAAATTCTAAAGGATGTCCTGGTTGTGCCGGCCAGTCCCTGATATACGACGACGATATCAATCGGCACAAGCTCCCCCTGCTTTTGATCTGCAAAATTGAATGTGACCGTACCAACCCCCGAATTGTTTGTGGTGAAGAAATAATCTTCCTTTTTCCCATCCGGCCAGGTGATGGTGGCTTTGCCGGTGGCATTTGAAACTGCCTGCAGGGTTTGACTTTGCACGATCACATAAACGGTCTGTTGGCCAGTGGGTCGGGTCAGAGGCTTGAGAACGAACGCTCGTAGTTTTATGGACAGGATGGGGTTGATCGTGGCATCTAGGGGCTTAACCGGTTTGAGCTGCGTCGGATCCTCGCCAAGTTGATCGAAATATAAACGTCCCAGATCTGTGAGGACAACGCGCTGATCCTCTGGTCGGTCCGCGCGCCATTCGAAGCGGGCTTTTTCGAAATATTGCACGATGAGATTTTCGTGGAACTCAAAGGGAGAGATGGGATTTCCAAATTGGGCTGGGCCACCATTGGCTTTGTAAAAATCAAGAAAGGCAAGGCAGACTGAGTAACCTGTTGAAAATAGATCACACCCTGCTGTCTTCCCAAGCTTCAATTGATTCGCAGGTTGATAGAGGGCTTGCCCAACTGAGGTCAGTTGTACTTGTTGATTTGCTGGCAAGTCCGGGTGCAATTCAAAACGGGCACGTTGAAAATATTGAACAGTCTTGCCAGCCTTGGACATCATCTGTTCTGTAATGGGATAGCCAAAAACCAGTCTTGGATCCGGCACACTTTTGTAGAAACGCAAAAAGTCCCCTTTTACATGATGACCAGTCTCTGGAAAATATTGCACATCTGCTGATTGAGCGCTTGCTGATCCCCATTGCATCAGCAAAATAGTTAGAACCAAAAATAGCGCGGCAAGTCGCCGGATCGCTTTCATTGAATTCATTATACTCAGATGAACTTTCTGACACCTTACAGCTACTGAGCATCTGGGATGAACGTTGCTTACNATTGCTCTATCGTNTTTTCAGTGTGAAGCAATGCTTCGATGATGCGCTCTGCGGNGTGACCATCTCCATACGGATTCACGGCCCGCGCCATTTCTGCATACGCCATTGGATCATCCAGCAGCTGAGACGCTTCGTGGACGATATGATGGGTCTCTGTTCCAACGAGTTTTAGCGTACCCGCCTCGACTCCTTCCGGGCGTTCGGTGGTTTCGCGCAACACTAAAACAGGGACACCCAGTGAGGGAGCTTCTTCCTGGATCCCACCGGAATCTGTGAGAATTAATTTTGCGTGTTTCATCACATGCACCATTGGCAGATAATCCAATGGAGGTAATAAAGTAACATGAGGTACTCCCTTTAATATTCGATTGATCGGTTCCTGTACTTTGGGATTGAGATGCACCGGATCGACAACTTCCACATCCTCGCGTGAAGCAAGTTCTTTAATGGCATAACAAATATTTTCAAGGGGCTGCCCGAAGTTTTCACGTCTATGCGCGGTCAGGAGGATCAGTTTTCTAGTCTTTAGGTCTAGTCGGTTGATCAGATTGGTGATCTGTTGTGGCTCATTCTGCTTTGTTACGAAGTTCAGTGCATCGATCACCGGGTTGCCCGTGACCACGATAGTCTTTTCATCGACACCTTCGCGCAACAAATTCCCCTGTGACCAGGTTGTTGGGGCAAAGTGTAGATCGGCAATTACGGTAGCAATCCGGCGGTTGATTTCTTCAGGAAAAGGGTGCCACTTATTGTGTGTACGGAGACCTGCCTCAACGTGCCCAACCTTGACCCGGCGATAGTATGCCATTTGGGAGGTCGTGACCACTGTCGTGGTATCCCCGACCACCAAGACCCAATCGGGTTGGAAATCTGCCAAAATGGGATCAAGATGAGTGAAGATGGATGCGCTGAGTGCTGCCAGCGATTGGTTATCCCGCATCAGGTTTAGATCATAATCGGGTTTAATTTGGAAGAGTTCCAGGACCTGATCGAGCATCTGGCGGTGTTGTGCAGTGACACAGACTCGAGATTCAACTCCCGGCGTTTGTTTCAGCAACCGAACAATCGGCGCGATCTTCACAGCTTCAGGCCGCGTGCCAAAAACGGAGAGAACTTTCATGGATATTTTCAAACCCGCGATTGTTGATTTGAGATTTTTAAGTTACTGACACCCAGACGATACACGGTAAAACCGCTATCCTCCCATTCACGAGTATTCAACCCGTTCACACAATCAATTAATAGGCGAGCATGTGTTTTCGAAGCAATTTCTTGAGGTTGAAGGCTGATGAATTCAGTATGTTTGACAAGCAACAGGATTAAATCCGCACTCTCGATGGCCTCCTCGAGGTTTGCTGCCATGTAGATCCCTTTTATTTTGGCATCAGGCTTGAAAGGCTCCCAGGCTTTTACCTGCGCGCCTTCCTGCTGGAGCAAATGCACCACTTCTGCTGCTGGACTCTCCCGGAGATCGTCTACATCCGGCTTATAGGCCAATCCGAGAGCGGCAATCTTTTTGTCTTTCAGCGAACCCAATACTTGTTTTACTTTTTCCATCACAAAATGAGGCTGCTCATCATTAACTTGCCTTGCCTGATAAATAAGCGTAGTCAATTCCGGGGCGGTTTCTACCAAAAACCAGGGATCCACGCTAATGCAGTGACCACCAACACCGGGTCCAGGACTTAAAATATTGATGCGGGGATGCCTGTTAGCCAGACTGATTGCTTCCCACACATCCACGCCGAACTTTTCAGCCAGGCGCGAAAATTCATTGGCGATGGCAATATTCACATCGCGCGTAGTGTTCTCTATTAATTTGACCATTTCGGCGGTGGTCGCGTCTGTTTCGATGATTTCGCCTTTGACAAAAGTGGCATAAAGATCATGAGCAGCTTTTGCGGATTCCGTTGTGATGCCGCCAAGTACGCGGGCATTCTCGATCAATTCGCGTAAAATTTGTCCGGGCAATACACGCTCGGGGGAATAACACAGATGGAAATCAATACCTGCCTTCAACCCCGATTTTTCCAGGATAGGCTTCACTAAATCCACAGTGGTACGCGGGGGAGAAGTGGACTCAAGTACGACAAGATTTCCCTTGCGCAGGCAAGGCAGGATGGCTTCTGTGGCTGCAGTGACAGCCCGCATATCCGCCAACCGATAATTCCTGCCATCATATTCTCCATGAGTATCTTCATAAAATGGAGTTGGAACCGCGATCAAAAACGCGTCAGCCTCTTCAGGTCGAGGCGAGACCGTAAGATTACCGGAAGAAAGCGCCGATTCCACGACCGTTCGTAAGCCCGGTTCGTGAATGTGAATATTCCCATTTTGCAAAGTCTCAATCACACGTGGATTCGTGTCCACGCCGACGACTTTTAATCCGTGCGTGGCAAAGGTGGAGGCCGTCGGGAGTCCGATATATCCCAGCCCCAAAACGCAAATCTTTTGAAATTTCACTGATACTCCTTACCCCCTCCCGGCTTCGCCCAAATACTGAGAACTACAGTCGTGTTTTCGGGAGGTGCCCCGCTGAAGACGGGGCGGTGGGGGCCAATGCTGCGCTATTATAAAGCCTGGATATGGAATTGCTTTCACAACTTTGAGGTGATGAATCTCGTAGATAAGGATGGAATCAAAAAAGTGGTCTTGTTGTATAATGAAACGGAGGAGTTATGGACTTCTTATTAGACCCCAACGTTGCGTATCTCATTCTGCTCGGGGCTGTCTTGCTGGCGATGATGTCGCTTGCAACTCCAGGCACAGGACTGTTCGAAATCGGGGCATTTTTCTGTATTCTCCTGGCAGGATACTCGATCTATCAACTCTCCTTTAATTGGTGGGCATTAATTCTTCTGGGATTAAGCATCGTTCCTTTTGTTTATGCCATCCAAAAACCGAAGCGTGAACTTTATTTGGCTCTATCCATCCTGCTGCTGGTGGTTGGGTCCGTGTTCATATTCCCACGTAGAGGAGATCAGACGGTTGTTAATCCTCTGGTTGCCGTGGTAGCCTCTGCACTGGTGGCTGGCTTCTTGTGGATTGCTGTTCGAAAATCCATGGAAGCCGCTGGCGTAAGACCATCTCATAACCTGGATGAGTTGATCGGTAAAATTGGAGAAGCCAGGACAAAGGTCGAGGAGGAAGGTAGTGTGCAGGTTAATGGAGAGTTGTGGTCGGCGCGCAGCGAAAAAACAATCCCGGCCGGTAGTTCGATCCGCGTCCTGCGGCGTGAAGGTTTTGTTTTGATCGTCGAAAAACATAGTTGATATCATTTCATAAGAAAAGGAGTTTGCTATGAGTAATTTGCTTGGTGGCAGTGCCTTATGCATTGTTGGCGCAGTTCTGGTTGTTGCATTTATCTTCCTGGTCAACGCCATTCGTATTGTCCCTGAATATCAACGATTGGTCGTGTTTCGACTAGGTCGGAGCATTGGCTCAAAAGGTCCAGGTATCGTTTTCCTGATCCCGGTGATCGACCGTGCCGTAAAAGTGGATTTACGCGAGCAGGTGCGTGAAGTGCCTCACCAGACTTCCATCACCAAAGACAACGCGCCGATCTCCATTGATTTCCTGTGGTATCACAAAGTCCTCGATCCGGCTGAGTCTGTCTTGCAAGTAGGTAACTTTGAAGTGGCAGCAGCTGGTATCGCCGCGACAACCTTGCGGGCTGTGATCGGTGGCATCCCATTGGACGATGTGCTTTCCGAACGCGAGCATATTAACAACATGCTTCGTGCTCGTCTGGATGAAGTCACTGAACGCTGGGGTGTGAAGGTGACCAATGTGGAAATCCGCGAGATTATCCCACCGCGCGAGGTTCAGGATGCAATGAATCGCCAAATGTCCGCTGAACGTATCCGCCGCGCGGTCGTGACCGAATCGACAGGTACGCGCGAAGCTGCGATCAATGTGGCTGAAGGCGAAAAGCAATCCAACATTTTGCGTGCAGAGGGTCAAAAGCAGTCTGCGATTCTAGAAGCTGAGGGTGCGCAGCAAGCACAGGTCCTGCGGGCCCAAGGCTTCTCTCAGGCGCTTGAGGCCATTTTCAACACTGCCAAGACAGTGGACCAGAAAACGATGACCCTGCAATACTTCGAGACGCTCAAGTCAATTGGCGCGAGTCCATCTACAAAATATATTTTCCCAATGGAATTTACGAGTCTGCTCGGTAACTTCCTGGGCGGGGATGGAAAAAAGTAGATCGCACAAAAGCAACACCTCAAAAGTAGAAAGTGGAGCAACTTCCACTTTCTACTTTTTTTATTGTACAATCTCCTGTTGATGGAAATTCAAGTTGCAAATATCCGTGACCTGGGAGCTTTGCGTCATCTCGAGCAAGTCTGCTTTGAGAAGGATGCCTGGCCTCTGTTGGACCTGATCGCCGTCTTGACGTGGCCCGAGGTGACCCGATTGAAAGCTGTGGAGAATGGCGAAATGATCGGATTCGTCGCAGGCGACCCGCGGCGCTCCGAAGGGGCAGGCTGGATCGCTACCATTGCGGTTGATCCACGCTACCAGCGACGCGGGATCGGTCGGGCACTCCTGCAGGCATGTGAAGAAAGAACAACATTGCCGCGTATGCGGCTGACTGTACGTATGTCCAATGCAGGCGCGATCTCGCTCTATGAAAAAGAAGGCTATCGCTCTGTGGATATCTGGAAGGGATACTATAACGATGGCGAGGATGGCCTCGTCATGGAGAAGAAACTGCACTACGGATGAGTGACTGTCCGCTTTGAGGTGAGATATAATCCAAAACAATGCCACATCAACTTCTTCCTCCACCCGTGTGGGTGGATAAACCAAATCTATTCAACCAAATGATAGGGGATCTCGCTGCGCAACCTCGTGTGGCTGTAGATACAGAGTCAAATAGTTTGCATGCTTATCGCGAGCAGGTGTGCCTGATTCAGTTTTCAACGCCACAAAAAGACTATGTAATTGATCCGCTTGCGCTTGACGATTTAAGTTTGCTTGGCCCGATCTTCAGCAATCCAATAATCGAAAAGATTTTTCATGCCGCGGAGTATGATCTGATTTGTCTGCGCCGTGATTTTGGTTTTCAAATTTCGCATCTGTTCGATACGATGCATGCGGCGCGTGTTCTCGGTTATCCATTTGTAGGGTTGGATAACCTGCTGGCCGAGAAATTCCATTTTGAGATGGATAAGCGTCATCAAAAAGCGGATTGGGCTGTGAGACCCCTGTCCTCCGCCCAGCTTGATTATGCCCGACTGGATACCCATTTTCTATTCAATCTGCGCGATGTGCTTGAAGCCGAATTAAAGGAGAGAAATCGCCTGCCAATTGCGCTCGAAGACTTTGCCCGCGCCTGTCATGTAGATGTCCCCAGGGAAAAGCTTAACGGAACTTCGTGGAAGCGCTTTAGCGTACGTAAGGATATTTCTCCGCGCGAGTTGACCATTTTGAGTGAACTATGTATTTCCCGCGACCAGATTGCTGAACGGATGAATCGCCCGGTCTTCAAAGTGATCTCGGATGCTCTCTTGATTGATATTGCTCGCAACCTGCCTGAAAAAGATGTTGATCTGGCAGGTCTGGGGCTGAGTCCGAAACAAATCCATTTATGGGGGAGCGAAATTTTGGAGGCAATCAAGCGCGGGACCGGGGCTCCATTGGTCGAACGGGAACAGGCGAAACGTCCAAGCGATGCGACGATCAAACGACTGGAAAAGCTCAAGAACTGGAGAAAGAAAGTCGCACAGGAGTTGGGCGTAGAGTCTGATATTGTCCTGCCCAAAACCTATTTGAATGCTCTGGCCGAAAACCCACCCAGGGGTCTGAAGGATTTGGAAACCAAAATGCAAGACTCAATCACACGCTTCATCAAATATGGGGAGCAGATTATGCGGCTTTTGGGAGGCTAGGATGCGGATCAATTTTCATGGCGCGGCGCACACTGTAACGGGAAGTCAGCATCTGCTGGAGATCAATGGACACCGCCTCCTGCTGGACTGTGGGCTGTATCAGGGTCGCCGCAGCGAAACCTACATCCGAAACCTAAGCTTTGCCTATGACCCGCGCAGCGTGGATGCTGTGATCCTTTCGCACGCCCATATCGATCATTGTGGCAACTTGCCCAACTTTGTCAAGCAGGGATACAGCGGACCGATCTACGCCGTCCGCGCAACTGTAGATTTGGCAACGATCATGATGGCAGATTCAGGGCGCATTCAAGAATCGGATGCAGCTTTTGTCAATAAGAAACATCTTGCACGCGGCGAAGCACTCATTCAGCCTCTCTACACAGAAGCCGACGCACACAACGCCGCTGACCTCCTACGCGGCGTGGATTATGATCAAGCTTTTGAGCCAATCCCTGGCGTGGTTGCTCGTTTTATCGAAGCGGGTCATATCCTCGGTTCCGCTGCGATCTCCCTGGAAATCGAGGAAAAGGGGCGCAAGATACGGTTTTGGTTCTCAGGAGATATTGGCCGTTATAAATTACCGCTATTACGTGATCCTATTCTGCCAACTGATGTTGATTATTTATTGATGGAATGCACCTATGGAGATAAGCCGCACGATGATCCGACAGCGGCATTTGAAGAGTTTCATGAAATCGTCGCACGCACCATCAAACGCGGTGGCAAGGTGATCATTCCTGCATTTGCAGTAGGGCGAACACAGGAACTGGTCTATCATCTCAATATGATGATGTATGCAGATCATATGTCGCCTGTGCCAGTCTTTGTCGATAGTCCGCTGGCGGTCAATGCGTCCAATGTATTTACCAAGCACCCGGAATGCTTTGATGTTGAGACGCGCTGGTTTGTTCAGCAGGCGCGCCATCCCGCGCTCGATTTCAAAATGCTGACGTATGTGCAATCCGTTGAGGAATCGAAGGCCTTGAATTTACGTAAGGACCCGATGATCATCATCTCCGCCTCTGGCATGGCAGAAACGGGTAGGATCTTGCACCATCTCAAAAACAATATTGAAAATCCGCTTAACACCGTCTGTATCGTTTCCTGGCAGGCGCCGTATACATTAGGTCGTCGCCTGGCAGACCGCGAAAAACAAGTCAAGATCTTTGGCGAACCTTACACCGTCAACGCGGAGATTGCAACGATCGGCGGTCTATCAGGTCACGCAGGCCAGGATCTCCTGACAAAATACGCACTGAATACCAGTGGTTCTGTGAAGAAAGTTTTTCTTGTCCATGGCGAAGAAATGCCTGCGGCAGCCCTTACACAAAAATTAAAGGAACGAAATATGCGCGAGGTGTATTATCCAGAATTGCATTCGACTACAGAATTGTAGTCGTGCGGAAATTTAAGTTATAATCCCGCCGCGCTTCACGTAATCCTTGAGACCTGATACGTGGAACTTTTTGGGAAGGTGCCAGAGTGGTTGAATGGGACGGTCTCGAAAACCGTTGTGGGCTTCGGTCCACCGAGGGTTCGAATCCCTCCCTTCCCGCTAATTAAGTTGGAAAGTTTGATGTCTGGATCACAAGATGTGGGGTTTTGGATTTTGATAAGAATTTATATTTATCGTCTACGGATAAAAAATGAAAAATCT
>Ga0065704_10000606_pt1 | contig 20764 bp, 16 predicted proteins | sample SwiRhicommuniRL2_FD_59091 | JGI IMG/M metagenome (GOLD analysis project Ga0065704, IMG submission 59091) | Switchgrass rhizosphere bacterial communities from Rose Lake, Michigan, USA - RL2 v2 (version 2) | ecosystem: Host-associated > Plants > Roots > Rhizosphere > Soil | place: East Lansing, MI | reverse complement strand
CGCCCGGCGCAAGAGCGCGATCCTGCTGGTCTATACGGTGGACGTCGAACTGGCCGACGAAGCGGCGGTGCTGGAGCGCTTCGCGAAGGATCATGACGTCCGCCCGCGCCCGGATACCGACTATAAATTCGTGACCCGCGCCGCGCCGGACTGGCAACGGCCGCGCCCGGTGGTGATCGGCGCGGGGCCGTGCGGGCTGTTCGCGGGCCTCATCCTGGCGCAGATGGGCTTTCGTCCGATCATCCTCGACCGCGGCAAGGCGGTGCGGGAGCGAACCAAGGATACATGGGGCCTGTGGCGTCGGTCCGAACTCGACCCGGACAGCAATGTGCAGTTCGGCGAGGGGGGCGCGGGCACTTTTTCCGACGGCAAGCTCTATTGCCGGGTGAAGGACCCGCGCCATCTGGGCCGCAAGGTGCTGGAGGAGTTCGTCGCGGCGGGCGCGCCGGAGGATATTCTGACCGAAGCGCATCCGCATATCGGCACTTTCCGCCTCGTCACCATGGTGGAGGCGATGCGGCGGCAGATCGAGTCGCTGGGCGGCGAATATCGCTGGCAGCACCGGGTCGACGATCTGGAGCTGGAGCGGCAGGGCGATGGTGCGCAGAAGCTGCGCGGCCTGCATCTGGCCGACGGCAGCTTCATCGAAGCCGAGCATGTCGTCATGGCGGTCGGCCACAGCGCTCGCCCGACGTTCGAGATGCTGCATCGGCGCGGCGTCCATATGGAGGCCAAGCCCTTTTCCATCGGCGTGCGGATCGAGCATCCGCAAAGCTGGGTGGACCGGGCGCGTTACGGCCAGTGCGCGGGGCATCCGGTGCTGGGCGCGGCGGCATACAGCCTGGCCCATCATTGCGCCAACGATCGCACCGTTTACAGTTTCTGCATGTGTCCGGGCGGGCGCGTGGTGGCCGCGACGTCCGAAGAAGGGCGCGTCGTCACCAACGGCATGAGCCAATATTCGCGCGCGGAGTTCAACGCCAATTCCGGCCTTGTCGTGGGCATCGATCCGGCGCGCGACTATCCGGGCGGGCCGCTGGCGGGGATCGAACTGCAACGCCATTGGGAAAGCATGGCCTTTGACGCGGGTGGCGGCGGGTATCTGGCGCCCGCGCAGACGGTGGGGGATTTCCTGGCCGGGCGGCCTTCGACCCAGTTGGGTCAGGTAATTCCATCCTACAAGCCGGGCGTGACCATGACCGACCTGTCGCACTGCTTGCCCGCGTTCGTGCTGGAGGCGTTCCGCGAGGCGCTGCCGGTGTTCGGGCGGCAGGTCGCGCAATATGACCATCCCGATGCGGTGATGACGGGTGTGGAGACGCGGACATCGTCCCCGGTGCGGATAACGCGCGGCAAGGACTTGCAAAGCCTGAACGTGGCGGGCCTTTACCCGGCGGGGGAGGGGGCAGGCTATGCGGGCGGCATCCTGTCGGCGGCGATCGACGGGATCAAGGTGGCCGAAGCGGTGGGCATGGGCATCGCGGCTGGATAAACGCTTGCCGCCTGCGAGTCGAACGGGTTGGCGGCCATCCCATAATGATACAGTTTGAAATATTCTCTATGCCTATGGGAATGTTGAGACATATCCATTACCCATCAGGCCGAATCTGTAATATATAAGAACGCGCCGCTTTCGGCCGGTTTGACACCGCCGCAGCGTGCTTCCAGCGAAAAATCGAAAATATTGGCAGAGGAGGCTATCATGAAAGCCAAGCCCTTGATCGTGGCGCTTTGCTCATCCTTGCTGTTCGCAGCCGGGGTCAGTGCCCGCCAGCCCGGCGACCAGTTGACCGTGGTCGCATCCCCAAAGGATCAGGCGACCTATGAAAAATGGTCCAGTCGGCAGGCCCATCGGTTGACGGGCAGCGTCGATCGGGCTGCCGCCCTGTCCAGCGACCGCAGCGCGACCGGCTATGCCCGCGTGTTGTTCCGGCTGGACGAACAGGGAAAGCCGCAGGACATCGCGCTTGCCGAACCATCCTCTTCGCGTTCCATCGACCGCATATCGGTGCGGGCGGTGCGCAGGATGGGGACCTTGATGCCCTTGCCGTCATCGGTGCGCTCCGACTCCAGGTTCGAGGCCTGGGTGGTGGTCGCGAACGACAGATGGGAACAGCAGGACATGCTGACGGCCCTGCAAGCCGGGCATCGCGAGCGGACGCTGGCACAGGCCCCCGCGGATCGACCAGTGCTGATCGCGGCGCGCTGACCGGCGTTGGCGGATGGGTTCAGGGAAGGAGATGTTGCGTTTCGCTCGCCCAGCCATGAAGGCCTGATGCTGCGGTCGTCGTGCGATCGGCTTTGATCGTCCGGCGATCGCGGGTCAGCGCATTGCAAAGGGGGAGATTTGGATGCCCGACAAGGGCCCAACTTTTTAGCCGCTATCAATGACTTAAGGTGGCTACCCCTCAAAATCGTATGGCGGGTTTCTGCGGGTTACAGGAAGGCGCTGGCTAACTTATCGAGGCTGTATGATGGGAAATGATCGCCCCCCGTGGGGTGGCGATAATGTGATCCCGATCGGTCCCGGTTCGCAGCGTCTTCCCCTTATCTCTCCCTCAAAATGGGAGGGGAAACCGGCCCCCTCGCGCATGTGGCTGTGGGACGACATGATCCCGGTCATGCGCGCTACTATGCTCACGGGCGCTGGTGGTTCGGGCAAGTCCCTGTTCGCTCAGCAACTCGCAACCTGCGTGGCTCTGGGCTTGCCCTTTTTGGGCGTTTCGACCCGCCAGCAAACGGCGCTCTACATCACCTGCGAAGACGATCTTACCGAGCTGCATCGCAGGCAGGAAGCCATATGCGCTTCGCTGGGCGTCAGCATGAGCGAGCTGGACGGAAAGCTATTTCTGCTCACCCGATGCGGCGAGATAGAGAACTCGCTCCTCAGCTTCGATCATGACGGTGTTATCCGGCCTTCCACATTCTACGAAAGCATCGTCTCAACTGCGACCGCCCAGGCGATCTATTTCCTCGTGCTGGATAACGTCGCCCACCTGTTCGAAGGCAACGAGAATATCCGAAACCATGTCGCGATCTTCTGCAACATGCTGGACCGGCTCGCCCGCGAGATTTGCGGAACGGTGCTGTTCTTGGGGCATCCGCCGAAAAATGGCGCGGAGTTCAGCGGCTCCACGGCGTGGGAAAATCAGGTGCGGTCCCGCCTCTTCCTGTCGCGGGGCATTGCGGAGGACGATCAATACGACCGCGATTTGCGTGTCCTGACGCGGGCCAAATCCAACTACGCACAGACCGGCCATGAGATCAGGATGAGGTGGCGCGATTGGGCCTTTGAGCCTGCCGATGCGCCAACCGGCAACTGGCATGAAGAAATGGCCTCTAACGCTCAGGCTGCCGCCGAGAACGCCAAATTTGTGGCGTTGCTGCGCATAAGGGTGAAGCAGGGGCGGAATGTCAGCGGAAGACCTACGGCGCGCAACTATGCCCCTCGCGAATTTGCGAAGATGCCGCAGGGCAAGGGCTTCAAGGTGGATCAATTCGAGCGCGCAATGGAACGGCTGTTCGCGCTGGAACACATTGTCGAAGCGGAGGTGCGCAACTCAACTGACCGACACACAAGCAGATGTATCGTGCCAGCGGAAGAGGGTGCGGGCCACCTGCGGGGCAGTTGCGGGCCAGCTTCCGGCCAAATGCGGGGCAGTGCCGGAAAGCCGCAGAAAACTGAGGAAAACGAGTGCGGGCCAGCTTTGGCGGGGCAGTCTGCGGGCCAGCTTTTTGACGGGAAGGACGACACCCCTCAAACCCGCAGAAATCCTAGTGAAAATGGTGCGGGCCAGCTGCGGGGCAGCTTTGGGGGTTCGGGTGGGCAGGGAAGCCCCCCTATAGGGGGGCTTTCCCAGCCCCCCATTCCCGAACCGGAGGACATCATTTGGGATGAACCGGATGAGGAGGGCCAGTGATGGGCAACACCAATCCGGCAAGGGTGCGGGCACTGGCGAGGGAGGTGGGCAGGCTGCTCCCCGACTGGCGCAACCCGGAACGCTATTTCGAGCGGAGGGACGAATTGAGGCGCGAGCTTCACCAACTGGCAAACGCGATGGAGCAACGGCATGGCTGAATGGCCCTACAACACCGCAAACTGGAAGCGCCTGCGGGAAGCTCATCTGTCGCTGCACCCCATGTGCGAGGGATGCGAGGCAATGGGGCGCACGGCGCTGGCGAACACCGTCGATCATCGGGTGCCGATCAAGGCGGGCGGCGATCCGTTCCCGCCGCATGACGGGCTGGCGAGCTATTGCCCAAGCTGCCATAGTGCCAAGACGGCGCGAGGCGTCGAGGCCGGTGCGGTGCGCACGAAGAAGCCACGGCGCGGCTGCAACCCTGATGGATCGCCCCTCGACGGCGATCATCCATGGCATGAAAAATCTCTCAGGGCTGACGGGGTAAGACCGAGCCCCGTCCTTTCTTTAGAGTTAGTTTCCCCAAAAATCGGCGAAAATCTGCCGTTTTCCGGGGGTGATTGATGGGCCGTAGGGGACCGGGTGCATCGCGGATGAAGGCGGCGGCGGCGTCGGCGCCGGTGGATCATTCGGGCGACCTTGGGCTGTTTGCTGAGTGGCAGCCGCCTAAGCCTGATCCGCATCCGTGGGAGGATGAAGGATACTCTCGCGCCGAGCGGGTGATTGCGTTTGTCGAGTCGCTGCCGATCACGAAGGGCTTTGGCGCTGGCGAGCGCGTGGGCCTGCTGCCGTTTCAGATCGAATGGATCAAGGCGATCTACGGAACCGATGCCGACGATCGCCGCCGCGTCCGCACGGGCCTGCTGAGCGTGGCACGCGGGCAGGGCAAGACGGTGCTGGCCGCCATGCTCTGCCTCGCGCACCTTGTCGGCCCAGAAGCGGAGCCGCGTGGCGAGTGCTACAGCGCGGCGGCGACCCGTGACCAGTCGGCCCTGATCTTCGCGGAAATGGAAGCGATCATCCTGCAAACCCCGTGGATCGCCGCCCGCGTCAACGTCCAGCGGTTCCATAAGCAGATCGAGGACATGGAAACCGGATCGAAATTCCGGGCGCTCGCCAGCGATGGTGCGTCGGTCCATGGCCTCGCATCGTCATTCGTGGTCTGCGATGAACTGGCGCAGTGGAAAAAGCGCGAGCTGTTCGACGTGTTGCGCACGTCGATGGGCAAGCGCCGCGAGCCGCTGATGCTGGTGATCGGGACGCAAAGCCCTTATCCTGAAAACCTCATGTCGGAGCTGGTCGACTATTCCGAGCGCATCGCCAGCGGCGAGGTGGCGGACCCCAGCTTTCACGGCGTGGTCTATGCCGTGCCGGAGGATGCCGACCCCTACGACCCGGAAAATTGGCGGCTCGCCAATCCGGCCATGGGCGTGTTCGTGTCGCAGGAGCAGCTTGCCGACGAAGCGGCGCGGGCGAAGCGGATGCCGACTTTCGAACCCGCCTTCCTCAACCTCCATTGCAATATGCGGGTGGACGCGGAGCCGAAGGCGATCAACCCGGCTGAGTGGAATGCCTGTGGCGGGACGGTCGATCCAGAAACCTTGCGTGGGCGGCCCTGTTTCGGCGGCCTCGACCTGTCCAGCGTGCGCGACCTGTCCTCGCTGGTCCTCTACTTCCCGGAGGATGGCGGCGCGGTCCTGTCGTGGTTCTGGTGCCCCAAGGCGGGTCTGACGGCCAAAGAGGAGCTTGACCGCGTTCCGTATCGCACATGGGCAAATCAGGGCTTCATCGAGCCGACACCCGGCAGCGCGATCGACAAGGGGTTCATTGCTCAGCGCATGGCCCAGGTCGCCAGCATGTTCGATGTGAAGGGCATCGCCTTCGACCGCTACGGGTTTCAGGATTTGAAGAATATCCTCGACCGCGAGGGGGTAAATCTGCCGCTGGTCGAGTGGGGGCAGGGGTTTCTTTCCATGGGGCCAGCGGTCAATGCTTTCGAGGTGGCGCTACTGGCGGGCGAGCTGCGCCACGGGATGCATCCGGTGCTGCGCTGGAATGCTGGCAATTTGATTTTTGACACCGACCCAGCGGGCAACCGGAAGCCGAACAAGAGCCGATCCATCGACCGAATTGACGGCATGGCGGCGCTAATCATGTCCTGCGGCTTGGCGGCTAAGGACGAAGGGCCGGAAGTCTATCGGGGAAGCGGGATCGCGTGGATATAGGTTACTGGTCGGCGTTGCCGTCGCTTAGCATTCGCTCGATTTCAGCCAGTGTCAGCGTGAAGGGAGTTGTTTCCTTGTGGGCTTCAAGATCGCGGTGATTCACCAGCAAGCGATACAGCCCAAAGTCGATAGCCTTGGGATCGCGGCGGCGGCTCTTTTCGAGTAAGAAGCCTTGCCGTTCGGCCATACGTCGCAAGCGATTTTCCAAAACCTTCATCGATCACCTATGCTGTAAGATGTGCTTGACGCTATACTGCAAGCTATACCAGAAGGTCAAGCAGGGCGAAGCCGCGCGCCAACGCTGCTCCGCCCCTAACCTCAACCGTCTGTTTGGAGACGATCATGGCTGAGACCCATCTACGGGCGGATTCCGCCTGTGCCAATCCCATTGCGCGCCGCGAGGCGCTTGCCGCTCTGTTCGTGGCCCCGGTGGCGCTTGCACCTGCTGCTGCGCTTGCCGCGCCGCTTGAAACCGCACCCACATGGGAAGACCCAGTGACCACCTCGCGCCGCGTCGATACGGCGTTCTGGCAGGCGCACGGTAAGGAAAGGCGCTTGCATCGGCATTGGGTGCAATCGTTCAAGACGATGCGCGGCTCTCCGCACCACGACAAGGTTACGGGCAACTGGTGCGCACGGCACAGTGTCGCTGAGACAGCCGCGATCCTCGCGCCTGTTTCGACGCTCCCCGCACTGTTTGCGAAAATCCAGATCATTCGCGATGCCGAGATGGATTGTGAGCTGCAACTCGGAACAGGCCTGACGGCTCATGACGTGTTGTTGTTCGATGTCGAGCGGATGATGAAAGCGGAGTATCTCGCATGAGCTACGCCTTCGTTCTGCCGCCAGTGCCGCGCTTTCTCCGGCCGGAGGATCGCTCCATCATCGAAGCTCAGATCGAGGCGCTGATCGAACTGCTCGATCAGGAAGACGGTGATTGCGACCTTGAGGAAGACGATTGGGCGGGCGGTGCTGTCGAGGATCAGCCCCACGACCTGCATGAGAACCTGATCCCGATCTACGGTATCGATCAGGCATTGGGGCCGATCAACGAGGTCGTGGCGATCGAGGCATATCGACGGCGTGCATTTGGCTAACCGAAAATATTGCAGAAAGGCGCTTCGTCGCTTATAGGCTATTTGAAATTATTTCAGGAAGCAGAATGCCCCGCCTTACCGGCCTGATCGAAGACTTTGCGCAGCGGTTCAATTTTGAGCCGACCAAAGTCGCGAGCCTTGCCCGTGTGATGCGTGAGGCGGGGCTGCTGACTCAGGGCGCTCGCGGGGTAAATGCTCCTATGGCAAGCTCAATGGATGCCGCCCGACTGCTGATTGCGATGATGCTGGATAGCAAGATGGCGACGGTTGCCGAGGATGTGGACCTTTTTGGCCGTTTCAAAGCTCAGCAGAAATTCAGCGACGTGTTCGCGCCCGAAACGTTGGAAGAATGCCTTGCCGGTATGATCGATTATTGCGGGCAAACGGGCGGCATTCACCATCACGGAGCGATGTTGGTAGTGTGCCTGCGTCCCTATGTCGGCATCGCGGACGCAACGGTTGGCTATATCCGTGAAGCGGGTAATGACGAACAAGGCGATGAAGACGGGATGATCGAAGACATTCGGGTCGTCTCATTCATCCACCCGGATATTGGCGATGATCTTAGCCAAGGCCTTCCTCCGAGCTATTTCGAAGCCACCAAGAGGTTTCCCTCTGGCTTCTATCAGGAACCCAAAGTGACTGATCGCGAACTGGTCGCAATCGGCCAAGTTGTCGCGGGACACCAACCAATTCATTGGAAGCCAGAATGACCGGGCGGGCATCACACTCGCGGGCCGAGAGCAAGGCGTTTGACGCCGCCCTCAAGACCATCGCACCCGCCAGCTACATGGCGAGCCGTCACCCGGACAGCATTGGCATGGAGTTCGCAAAGGCGACTTTCGGGCATCGGTCGGTTCGCCATATCCGCCCGATCGGAGGCGGCTTTCCGCAATTTGCATTTGTCCTGAATGGCGGGCGAGTGTTCGCCGTCGTGAAGGAAAATCGAGATGCAGCATGGCAAAGCGCCGTGCCTGCGCAACCCACGTCGCGAGACGTCGGAATCACTGTGCCGGGGCTTCGTGCCCCGGCCCGATTGAAAGGCAAGAAGAATGCTTAAGCTCAGTGAACTTCTCGAAAAGCGGGCGGCGGCGTTCGCTCGCATGAAATCGGCGCAGGATGAAGGCGGTGAAGCCTTCGACCAAGCCGAAACCGAAGTCCGCGACCTTGATGGTCAGATCAAGCGGGCCAAGTCGATTGACGACATGGAGCGCCGCGAGGCGGGCACTCCGCTGCACGGCGATCGGCAACTGGACACCGAAATTCGTTCGCGGTTCAGCCTTGCCCGCGCCGTCGCTGGCGCTGCTGGGCTGGCCGTCGATTGGGGTTTTGAACGTGAAGTGCAGCAGGAATTGCAGCAGCGTTCGGGCCGTGCGGCCAAGGGCGTGCTGGTTCCGACCGAGATTTTCGAGCGGCGTGTGCTGACTTCGACCGGCGACGGCGCGGCGATCGTGCCGACCGACCATCGCCCGGACCTCTACATTTCGGCCCTGACCGCCGCCAGCGTCGTGCGCGGCCTTGGCGCGACCGTGCTGACCGGCCTTACCGGCAACCTCGACATTCCCCGCGAGGCGGGTTCGCCTGCGATTGGCTGGGTGGCGGAAAATTCGGCTCTGCCTGTCGGCGATCCCGACTTTGATAGCGTCACACTGTCGCCCAAACATGCCGGTGCGATTACCGAATGGTCGCGCAATATGGTGATGCAGTCGTCGCCCCAGGTCGAGCAACTGCTGCGCAATATGCTGGCACGCGACCTTGCACTGGCGATCGACCGCGCTTCGATCAAGGGCGGCGGCACGAATGAGCCAGTCGGCGTCCTTTCGACCGCTGGCATCCAGACGCAGGCTTATGCCTCCAGCATCATGGACACAGCGGCAGAGATGATGGCGAAGGCGGATATTGCCAATGTCGATGCGCGCCGGTCATTCCTGACCACCAATGGCGTGAAGAAGATTGCGCTCAAGACGAAGGATGGCGACGGCTTGCCGGTCGGCGTGCCGACCATCTTCCATAATGAGCCTGTCACGTTCAGCAACCAAGTGCCGACCAATCTGGGCACGGGTACCGATGACCACGGCCTGATCTACGGCGATTGGTCCGAGCTTCTGATCGGCATCTGGTCGGAACTGGACATTCTGGTGAACCCCTATGAGGCCAGCGCCTACGCCAAGGGGAATATCAGCATTCGCGCCATGGCCACTGTGGATTGCGCCGTGCGCCACAAAGCCGCCTTCGTGTCGGCTACCGGCGTCGAGGTGGCATAATGACGGGGGCGGCAAGCATCGAGCGGCGAGCGTTCACCGAGCTTCGCGCAAGCGGGCGTCGGCTCGAAGGCTATGCCGCCACATTTGGCAGCGAGGCGCGTATCGGCTCGATCGTGGAAACGATCGAGCGCGGCGCGTTTCGCGCATCGCTGGGCGAGGATATTCTCGCGCTGATGGATCATGACCCGGCCCGTGTGCTGGGTCGCACCCGTTCCGGCACCCTGCGGCTGGGTGAAGACTCGCGTGGCCTGTATTTCTCGCTCGATCTTCCCGATACGCAGCCGGGACGCGACGTGCTGGAGCTGGCGCAGCGTAATGACTTGGGCGGCATGTCGTTCGGCTTCATCGTTCCCAAAGGGGGCGATAGCTGGCGCGGTGAGCGCCGATCGCTTCGCACGGTGATGCTGCGGGAAATTTCCGTTGTATCGTCCTTTCCGGCCTATCCCGACACCAGCCTAGCCCTTCGGTCGCGGCCTTTCCCTGCGTCCGATGAAGCGCGTCGACGCAGGCTCATCATCGCGGAGTTGAGCGCATGAGCTTCATGAACCGGATGGCGGCTCTGCTGGGCTATGAAAAGCGGGCGGATGATCCGTCTTGGGCAGCGCTGGCGCCGAATGTGGGCGCGTCGTCGGCCATGTCGGTGCGGGCGGCGGAAAACCTCTCCACGGTGCTGGCCTGCTCGACGGTCATTGCCAGCTCGCTGGGTTGCATCCCGGCGCTGGTCTATCGTCGGGAAGGGGAGGACAGGGTAGAAGCCTCCAGCCATCCCCTGCTGCGCCTCACGCGCTTGGGCGTGACATCTGAAATGACGTGGCCCGATTTTGTGGAGCATCTTGTGTCGTCGGCGCTGCTGACGGGCAACGGGCTTGCCGAGATCCTGCGCAATTCCAGCGGCGGCCTGTCTGGGCTGCGCTTCATCCCATGGAGCTGGGTCACGGTTGCCCAACTGGCGTCGGGCAGGCTGGCCTATGACGTGTCGGACGGTCGCGGGAAAAGCTGGCGGCTGCTGAGCGGCGAAGTTATCCATCTGCGCGACCGTTCCGATGATGGCATGATCGGGCGTTCGCGGCTGAGCCGTGCGGCCGATACCGTCGCGGCCGTGTCTGCCAGCAACAATTTTGCGAAGGGCTTCCTCGATCGCGGTGCTGCGCCTAGCGGCGTCATTGAGGTTCCCGGCGCTTTGACCAAAGAGCTGCGCGACTCGATGCGCCAGCAAATGAAGGACCGCCATAGCGGTACGGCCAACGCAGGTTCGACGCTGATCCTCGATGGCGGGATGCAGTGGAAGGCATCGCAGATCAGCCCGGAAGACGCAGAATTGTTGGAGACGCGGAAATTCGGCGTCGAGGAAATTTGCCGCCTGTTCCAAGTGCCGCCGCCGCTGGTGCAGGACTACAGCCACAACACCTTCACCAATTCCGAAACCGCTGGCCGGTGGTTCGCCATGTTCACGCTCGCACCGTGGGCACGGAAGATCGAGGCCGAGTTCGCGCGTAGCGTGTTCCCAAGTGGTGGCCCGTTCGAGCTGGAGTTGGACCTGTCCGGCTTCCTGCGCGGTGATCCTGCAACCCGCTGGCAGGCTCATGCTGTCGCCCTTCAGCACAAGGTTTTGGACACCAACGAAGTGCGCCAGATCGAGGGGTGGAACCCGCGCAAAGAGGAACCCAAAGCTGATCCCGCGCCGATCGCGCCGCAGCCGACGCAGGAGGTGCAGAATGCCTAACATTGTCACCTTAGCGGAAGCCAAGCTGTTTATCCGGCTCGACCACGACATTGAAGACGAGATCGTGGAACTGATGATCGCGACGGCGGAAGAGGCCGTTCTGGCGCAGGCCGATGGATGGAGCGGCGATGGCGAAGTGCCAGCGCGGCTTAAGATGGCCGTCCTAACCCGCGTTTGCATCATGTTCGATGAGCGTACCAGCGTAGAGCCGGGAAATGGCGAAGACCGCCTTTTGGCACCTCTCCGGTCCGTGGACCTCTGATCGTGGTAGTGCGTCGCGCTGTTATTCGAGAGGCCGATTTGCGCCGATGGGCGCGGGTTTCGCGGGAAGAGGGCGTTGCCTTTCGTGGCCATGTCGATCCGAACGGCGGCTTCACCTTCGCGCTCGATCCATTCCCGAAGACACCGCGGGATGTGGATGACGATTTTGACGACCGGCTCAACAAATTCGCAGGATCATGAAGAAGAACTATCCATTCGCTTCCAGCTTCCTCGACCGCCACGGCAAACGCCGCTGGCGGTTTCGCCGCAAAGGGCATCCCACGCACTATTTCAAAGCTCAGCACGGCACGAAGGACTTCGAGCGGGAATATGCTTCGTGCCTAGAGGCTGAGCCAATCAAGATCGGCGCGGCTTTGGTACGCCCCGGCAGCGTGTCGGACGTGATCGCCCGTTACTATGGCGACAATGCTTTCATGGATTTGCGGCCTGCAACGCAAAAAGTCTATCGCGGCGTACTGGAGCGCTTTCGTGCCGCTTTTGGCGATGACCCGATCCGGCGCTTCGATGCCGACCGAATCGCCAAGCTCATGACCGCGATGCGTGATAAGCCTCACGCGGCGGCTCGACTGCGCAAACTGATGGCGCAGCTTTTTACCATTGCGCGCCGCGCCAAGATCGTTCCCTACGGCTTCGACCCGGTGAAGGACACCAAGGCTCCGAAGGCGGAAAGTGAGGGCTATCACCGCTGGACAGAGGACGAGCTGGCCGCCTTTGAGGCCGAGCATCCCTTGGGTACAAAGCCGCGCCTTGCCTTCGCCCTGCTGCTCTACAGCGCCCAACGAAGCGGTGATGTTCGCTTCATGACGCACACGATGATCGCGGGCGGGCGCATTCCGCTCTCACAGAGCAAGACCAGCAATGCGGTAGATGTTCCCATTGTCGAGCCGTTGCGCGAGGCGCTGGAAGCAGGGCCACTAGGCGACGTGCTTCTGCTCGAAGCGCGGCACGGGTCGGAGTTCACCGAAAAAGGCTTCTACGGCCTTATCAAGAAGGCGTGCGTTAAGGCCGGCATCCCGCACTGTTCCCCTCACGGTCTGCGCAAATCGGCTGCACGTCGCTGTTTGCTGGCAGATTGCACGGATGAGGAGGGAATGGCGATCACCGGTCATAAGACCGTGAAGGAGTATCGCCGCTATGCCGGAGAACGCCCCGGAAGCTATCGGGCCGACGCTGCAATGAGCAAAGTTATGGCTAACCTTCCAAAAAAGTTAGCCACGATTAGGGCGCAACCCTCTGAAAATGCGGAGGAAATATGAAGAATGTGGATGCCCGACAAGGATTCGAACCTTGATTGACGGAGTCAGAGTCCGCTCTCTTACCATTAGAGGATCGGGCATCATCGGCGGGGCGTTCCCCGCTTGGGTGGCCGCAGATAACCGCCGTTGCAGAGTCGGTCAAGGGGATTGTGGCAGGCCTTTCGCAGATTTTTGGCTGCGTCCGCCTGGCTCCCCAAAAAGAAACCCGCCGGGCGCATGCGCGACCGGCGGGCTTTTTGTCCAGGCTGGCGATCAGGGTCGCCCCCGATCGCCGATGCTTATTCCATGTCTTCGGTGGTGAAATCCTCACCCTGGACGGCGGCCAGCGGATCGTTGCCGATGGCGGCTTCCGGACCCTGCGCCAGTTCGGCGGCATGTTCCTCTGCCGCCGTCTTGGGCGCGATCAGGTCGATCTGGCTGGAAGCGCGCAGCGCGGCCCGCATCGCCGCGTCACGCGACGAGGCGGCAACCCGCATGCGGTTCATGCCAGCGCCCGTGCCCGCCGGGATCAGGCGGCCGACGATGACGTTTTCCTTCAGGCCGACCAGCGTGTCCTTCTTGCCCTGAACCGCCGCTTCCGTGAGGACGCGGGTGGTTTCCTGGAAGGAGGCCGCCGAGATGAAGGAGCGCGTCTGGAGCGAGGCCTTCGTGATGCCGAGCAGCACCGGCTTGCCCGCCGCGGGCGCGAAGCCCGGTTGGAGCTTGCGGTTGATCTCGTCCATTTCCTCGCGGTCGACCTGCTCGCCCACCAGCAGGGTGGTGTCGCCGGACTCGATGATTTCGACCTTTTGCAGCATCTGACGAACGATCGTTTCGATGTGCTTGTCGTTGATCTTCACGCCCTGCAAGCGATAGACTTCCTGGATTTCCGCGACCAGATATTCGGCCAGCGGCTCGATGCCGAGAACTTCCAATATGTCGTGCGGATCGGGCGAGCCGCCGATCAGATTGTCGCCGCGCTTCACGAAGTCGCCTTCCTGAACGTCGATGACCTTGCTCTTGGGGATCAGATATTCGACCGGCTCGCCGCCATCCTCGGGATTGATGGCGATCTTGCGCTTCGCCTTGTAATCCTTGAGGAACTGAACGCGGCCCGACACCTTGGCAATGATCGCATTGTCCTTGGGCTTGCGGGCTTCGAACAGTTCGGCGACGCGCGGCAGACCGCCGGTGATGTCGCGGGTCTTCGCGGCTTCGCGAGAGACACGCGCCAGCACGTCACCGGCCTGCACCTGCGCACCGTCATCGACCGACAGGGTGGCGCCGACCGCCAGCATATAGCGTGCGGCTTCACCCGAATTGTCGTCCAGCAGGGTCAGGCGCGGACGCAAATCCTCCTTGGTGCGGGCGGCGCCGCGATGCTCGATGACGACGCGCTGGGCGATGCCGGTGGCTTCGTCGGTCTGTTCGGTCAGCGTCTTGTTGTCGATCAGGTCGACATATTTGACGATACCCGGCTTTTCCGTGATCACCGGCATGGTGAACGGATCCCATTCGGCGAAGCGTTCGCCCTTGGCCACCGGATCGCCATCGGCAATCAGGATGGTGGCGCCGTAAGGCAGGCGGTGGGTTTCGCGCTCGCGACCTTCGCTGTCGATGATCGCGATCTCGCCGTTCCGGGCGAGCGACAGGCGACGACCCAGCTTGTCGGTGATGGTCGGCATGTCGCGCAGTTCGATCGTGCCGTCCGCCATCGATTCCAGGTTCGACGTTTCGTTGAAGTTCGCCGCGCCCCCGATGTGGAAGGTCCGCATGGTAAGCTGCGTGCCCGGTTCACCGATGGACTGCGCCGCGATGACGCCGACGGCTTCACCGATATTGACCGGCGTACCGCGAGCAAGGTCGCGACCGTAGCATTTGCCGCACACGCCCATCCGGCTTTCGCAGATCAGCGGGCTGCGGATCTTCACGGCCTGCGTCCCGATGGCCTCGATCTGTGCGATCATCGGCTCGTCGAGCAGGGTGCCGATCGGGATGATGACGGTGCCGTCCTTGCTGTCGACGATGTCCTGCGCCGTGGTGCGGCCCAGGATGCGCTCGCCGAGCGAGGCGATGACCGAACCACCCTGAACGATGGCCTTCATCTCCAGCGCCTTTTCGGTGCCGCAATCTTCCTCGACGATGGTGCAATCCTGCGACACGTCGACCAGACGGCGGGTCAGGTAACCCGAGTTCGCCGTCTTGAGCGCGGTGTCGGCCAGACCCTTGCGAGCGCCGTGGGTGGAGTTGAAATATTCAAGGACGGTCAGGCCTTCCTTGAAGTTCGAGATGATCGGCGTTTCGATGATCTCGCCCGAAGGCTTGGCCATCAGGCCGCGCATACCGGCGAGCTGCTTCATCTGGGCCTGCGAACCACGGGCACCGGAGTGCGCCATCATGTAGATCGAGTTGATCTGGGCCATGCGGCCGGTCTGCGGGTCCTTGGGCTGGGCGCGGATTTCGTCCATCATGGCGTTCGCTACCACGTCGCCGCAACGGCTCCAGGCGTCGATCACCTTGTTGTACTTTTCCTGCTGCGTGATCAGGCCGTCCTGATACTGCTGTTCGTAGTCAGCCACCAACGCCTTGGTTTCNGCGACGGTGCCTTCCTTCGANTCCGGGATCACCATGTCGTCCTTGCCGAACGAAATGCCGGCCTGGAACGCGTGGCGGAAGCCCAGCGCCATGATGGCGTCGGCGAANAGCACCGTGTCCTTCTGGCCGGTGTGACGATAGACCTGATCGATAACGTCGCCGATTTCCTTCTTGGTCAGAAGGCGGTTGACGACGTCGAAGGGCACCTTGTGCGACTTGGGCAGACATTCGCCCAGCAACATGCGGCCCGGCGTGGTCTCGAAGCGCTTCATATACTGCTGACCGTTTTCGTCGGTCTGCGGCACGCGGCTGACGATCTTCGAGTGCAGGGTGACGGCCTTGGCGAAGAGGGCCTGATGGACCTCCTGCATGTCGGCCAGCAACATGCCTTCGCCCGGCTCGCCTTCGCGTTCCATCGACAGATAATAGATGCCCAGCACCATGTCCTGCGAGGGAACGATGATCGGCTTGCCGTTCGCGGGGCTGAGGATGTTGTTGGTCGACATCATCAGCACGCGNGCTTCCANCTGGGCTTCCAGGCTCAGGGGCACGTGGACGGCCATCTGGTCACCGTCGAANTCGGCGTTGAAGGCCGAGCAGACCAGCGGGTGAAGCTGGATCGCCTTGCCTTCGATCAGCACGGGTTCGAACGCCTGNATGCCAAGGCGGTGGAGCGTCGGGGCGCGGTTCAGCAGCACCGGATGCTCGCGGATCACCTCGTCCAGAATATCCCAGACTTCCTTGCGCTCCTTCTCGACCCACTTCTTGGCCTGCTTCAGGGTCATGGACAGACCCTTGGCGTCGAGGCGGGCATAGATGAAGGGCTTGAACAGTTCGAGCGCCATCTTCTTGGGCAGGCCGCACTGGTGCAGCTTGAGTTCCGGGCCGGTCACGATGACCGAACGGCCCGAATAGTCGACGCGCTTGCCNAGCAGGTTCTGACGGAAGCGGCCNTGCTTGCCCTTGAGCATGTCGGACAGCGACTTCAGCGGACGCTTGTTCGCGCCGGTGATGACGCGGCCGCGACGGCCGTTGTCGAACAGGGCGTCGACGGCTTCCTGCAACATGCGCTTTTCGTTGCGGACGATGATGTCCGGCGCGCGCAGTTCCATGAGGCGCTTCAGACGATTGTTGCGGTTGATGACGCGACGATAGAGGTCGTTGAGGTCCGAGGTCGCGAAACGGCCGCCGTCCAGCGGGACCAGCGGGCGCAGTTCCGGCGGAATCACGGGAACGACGTCCAGGATCATCCATTCCGGGCGATTGCCCGATTCCAGGAAGGACTCGACGACCTTGAGCCGCTTGATGATCTTCTTGGGCTTGAGTTCCGACTTGGTGACGGCCAGTTCGTCCAGCAGCGCCTGCTTCTCGCCTTCAAGGTCGAGGTCCATCAGCATCTGCTTGACCGCTTCCGCGCCGATCCCGGCGGAGAAGGCGTCTTCGCCATATTCGTCCTGCGCGTCGAGCAGTTCATCTTCGGTCAGAAGATGGTACTTCTCCAGCGGGGTCAGGCCCGGCTCGGTGACGATATAGCTTTCGAAGTAGAGGACGCGCTCCAGCTGCTTCAGCTGCATGTCGAGCAGCAGGCCGATGCGCGAGGGCAGCGACTTCAGGAACCAGATGTGCGCAACCGGCGCGGCCAGTTCGATATGGCCCATCCGCTCGCGGCGGACCTTTGACACCGTGACTTCGACACCGCATTTTTCGCAGACGATGCCCTTGTACTTCATCCGCTTATACTTGCCGCACAGGCACTCATAGTCCTTGATCGGACCGAAGATGCGGGCGCAGAACAGGCCGTCGCGTTCCGGCTTGAACGTGCGATAGTTGATGGTTTCCGGCTTCTTGATCTCGCCGAAGGACCAGGACCGGATGCGTTCCGGCGAGGCAAGGCCGATCTGGATCTGGTCGAAGGTTTCCGCCTTCTGGACCGGGTTCGCGAAGTTCGTCAGTTCGTTCATAATATCAATCCCTCTAGAGGGTAAAATTCTGGGGCGAAGCAGGGGCGGGGCGCTGCCATGGGCGGCGCCCCATACCCGTTATTCCGCCGCCGCCGCGAAGCCGTCGTCGTCCTCGACCTCGTCCATAGCGGCGAGTTCGACGTTGAGGCCCAGCGAGCGCATTTCCTTGACCAGCACGTTGAAGCTTTCGGGGATGCCGGCTTCGAACGTGTCGTCGCCCTTGACGATCGCCTCGTACACCTTGGTACGGCCGATCACGTCGTCCGACTTCACCGTCAGCATTTCCTGGAGCGTATAGGCGGCGCCATAGGCCTGGAGCGCCCACACTTCCATTTCACCGAAGCGCTGGCCACCGAACTGCGCCTTACCGCCCAGCGGCTGCTGGGTGACGAGGCTGTACGGCCCGATGGAGCGTGCGTGGATCTTGTCATCGACAAGGTGATGCAGCTTCAGCACGTACTTGTAGCCGACCGTGACCTTCCGGTCGAAGCTGTCGCCGGTGCGGCCGTCGAACAGGGTCACCTGACCCGATTCATCCAGCCCGGCCAGCTTCAGCATCGCCGACACGTCGGATTCGACGGCGCCGTCGAACACCGGCGTAGCCATCGGCACGCCGCCACGGACGTTCTGCGCCAGTTCCACGATCTGCTCAGGGCTGCGTTGCTCGATCTCGGCCACATAATTGTCGCCATAGATGGTCTTGAGCAGGTCCTTCACCGCTTCGGGGGGCTGGCCCGCCGTTGGGTTCGGGTTCGCTTCGCGCCAGTCGTCCAGAGCCTTGCCGATCTGTGCGCCCAGACCGCGTGCGGCCCAGCCCAGATGGGTTTCGAAAATCTGGCCGACGTTCATGCGCGAAGGCACGCCCAGCGGATTCAGCACGAAGTCGACGGGGGTGCCGTCCTCCAGGAAGGGCATGTCTTCGGCCGGCAGGATGCGGCTGATGATGCCCTTGTTTCCGTGACGACCGGCCATCTTGTCACCCGGTTGCAGCTTGCGCTTCACCGCGACGAACACCTTGACCATCTTGAGCACGCCCGGGGGCAGCTCGTCGCCGCGTTGCAGCTTGTCGACGCGATCCTCGAACTTTTCGACGATCAGCTTCACCGCTTCGTCATACTGCGCCTTGACGGCTTCGATGCCGGCCTGACGGGTGTCGTCCGCGACCGCGAACTTCCACCATTCATGACGCTCGACCTCAGCCAGCAGGGCTTCGTCGATTTCCACGCCCTTGCGCACGCCCTTGGGAGCCGCCGCCGCGGTCTGGCCGAGCAGCATTTCCTTGAGACGGTTAAAGGTCGCACGGTTCAGAATGCCGCGTTCGTCCTCACGGTCCTTGGCGAGACGGTCGATTTCCTCCCGCTCGATCGCCATGGCGCGCTCGTCCTTGTCGATGCCGTGACGGTTGAACACGCGCACTTCCACGACCGTACCGGCCACGCCCGGCGGCAGACGCAGCGAGGTGTCGCGCACATCGCTCGCCTTTTCACCGAAGATGGCGCGGAGCAGCTTTTCTTCCGGGGTCATCGGCGATTCACCCTTGGGGGTGATCTTGCCGACCAGGATATCGCCCGGCTCCACTTCCGCGCCGATGTACACGATGCCCGCCTCGTCGAGGTTGCGCAGCGCTTCCTCACCGACGTTGGGGATGTCGCGGGTGATGTCTTCCGGCCCCAGCTTGGTGTCGCGGGCCATGACCTCGAATTCCTCGATATGGATCGAGGTGAAGACGTCATCCTTCACGATCCGTTCGGAGATCAGGATGGAGTCTTCATAGTTGTAGCCGTTCCAGGGCATGAACGCGACCAGCACGTTGCGGCCCAGCGCCAGCTCGCCGAACTCGGTCGACGGGCCGTCGGCGATGACTTCGCCCGCCTGCACCAGTTCGCCCACCTTCACCAGCGGACGCTGGTTGATGCAGGTGTCCTGGTTCGAACGCTGGAACTTCTGGAGCGTGTAGATGTCCACGCCCGACTGGCCGGGTTCGATGTCGCCGGTGGCGCGGATCACGATACGGGTCGCGTCGACCTGATCGATGATGCCTGCGCGACGGGCGGCGATGGCGGCGCCGGAATCGCGTGCAACCGTGCCTTCCATGCCGGTGCCGACGAACGGCGCCTCCGCACGGACGAGCGGCACGGCCTGACGCTGCATGTTCGAGCCCATGAGCGCGCGGTTGGCGTCGTCATTTTCCAGGAAGGGAATGAGCGAGGCCGCGACCGACACGAGCTGCTTGGGGCTGACGTCCATCAGGGTGATGTTGTCGCGCGGCGACATCAGGAATTCACCGGCTTCGCGCGAGGAGATCAGTTCCTCGACGAAGGTGCCCTCCGCGGTCACTTCGGCGTTGGCCTGCGCGATGGTGTGCTTGGCTTCTTCCATCGCCGACAGATAGACGACCTCATTGGTCACCTTGCCGTCGATCACCTTGCGGTAGGGCGTTTCGATGAAGCCGTATTTGTTCACCCGGCTGAAGGTCGCAAGGCTGTTGATCAGACCGATGTTCGGGCCTTCGGGCGTTTCGATCGGGCAGATACGGCCATAGTGGGTCGGGTGAACGTCGCGGACTTCGAAGCCTGCGCGCTCGCGGGTCAGACCGCCCGGCCCAAGCGCCGACACGCGGCGCTTGTGGGTGACTTCCGACAGCGGGTTGGTCTGGTCCATGAACTGCGAGAGCTGCGAGGAGCCGAAGAATTCACGCACGGCAGCCACGGCGGGCTTCGCGTTGATGAGGTCGTTCGGCATCACCGTCGACACATCGACCGACGACATGCGTTCCTTGACGGCGCGCTCCATGCGCAGCAGCCCGACGCGATACTGGTTTTCCAGCAGCTCGCCCACCGAACGCACGCGGCGGTTGCCGAGATTGTCGATGTCGTCGATCTCGCCCTTGCCGTCCTTCAGGTTCACCAGTTCCTTGACGACGGCGAGGATGTCCTCGACGCGCAGGGTGGTGACGGTGTCCTCTGCGTCCAGATCGAGGCGCATGTTGAGCTTGACGCGGCCAACGGCCGACAGGTCGTAGCGCTCAGGATCGAAGAAGAGGCCAGCGAACAGCGCTTCGGCGGTTTCCTTCGTCGGCGGTTCGCCGGGGCGCATGACGCGATAGATGTCGGACAGTGCCTGATCGCGTTCCTCGGCCTTGTCGGCCTTCAGCGTGTTGCGAATCCACGGACCGGTGGTGACATGGTCGATGTCCAGCAGTTCCAGGCGGTCGATGCCCGCCTTGTCCAGCTTTTCGAGGTTTTCAGGGCTGACTTCGTCGCCCGCCTCGATGTAGATTTCACCGGTGGTTTCGTTGATCAGGTCGAACGCGCTGTAGCGGCCGAAGATTTCCTCGGTCGGGATCAGCAGCGTTTCCAGCCCGTCCTTCTCCGCCTTGTTGGCGGCGCGGGGCGAAATCTTGTGACCGGCGGCGAACACGACTTCGCCCGACTTGGCGTCGACGATGTCGAACGCGGGCTT
>Ga0065704_10070553_pt1 | contig 20806 bp, 24 predicted proteins | sample SwiRhicommuniRL2_FD_59091 | JGI IMG/M metagenome (GOLD analysis project Ga0065704, IMG submission 59091) | Switchgrass rhizosphere bacterial communities from Rose Lake, Michigan, USA - RL2 v2 (version 2) | ecosystem: Host-associated > Plants > Roots > Rhizosphere > Soil | place: East Lansing, MI | reverse complement strand
GATTACCCGTTAACCTGGTCAGGCCCGGAAGGGAGCAGCCATAGCGGGAACATCGAGTGCCGGGGTGTGGCTGGTGGGGCCGCCTCCATTACGCAAGTCCTTGAATTCTCAAGGATTTCTAGCTCGAAAAACTCGAAGTGTGACAGCGTTTAGGTACACCTAAGTGGTGCACTGTACTGAGCATTCTAGCTTCGTCATCTTGTCTCTCCAATACCCCTCTCTGGTTACGCCAGTCTCGGCTCTACCTCGTCATCCGCTCATGTGGCGGTTTCCCCTTGACTCTCGCAGTGATTTGCAATTGCCAGCATGGCGCAGTGCTACTAGGATGTGGCATCTGAGCGAGGAGCTAGAGATGGAATTCGTAGAGCGACTGAACGCGTTATCAGCCAAAATCCGCCAGCAGGGTCCTGCTATCCAAACTGAAGAGGCAACCAAAATTGCCTTTGTCATGCCCTTCATCAACTCCGTCCTGGGTTACGATGTTTTTGACCCCTCGGAGGTAACGCCAGAGTACGTCTGCGACGTGGGGACGAAGAAGGGCGAGAAGATCGACTACGCCATCATGAAGAACGGCGAGATTCAGATCCTGATCGAGTGCAAGAAGATCGGCGAGCCGCTGCATATCAATCACGCGAGCCAGCTCTTCCGGTATTTCCACGTCACCACCGCCCGAATCTCGATCCTTACCAACGGTCAGGTTTATCGGTTCTTTACTGATCTTGATGCCCCTAACAAGATGGATGAGAAGCCATTCTTGGAGCTGGATCTTCTAGATATAGATGAACACGCTCTTCCGGAGCTGCAGAAGCTAACCAAGTCCGCGTTTGATGTAGACTCGATTATCAGTGCTGCTGGTGAGCTGAAGTACGTTGGGCAGATTAAAAAAGAGATGGCTTCCCAATTCAGTCAGCCAAGCGATGACTTCGTTAAGTTCTTCGCTACCCGGGTCTACGATGGGATCATCACTCAGAAGGTTAGGGAGCAGTTCACGACCCTGACCCGTAAAGCTGCGATCCAGTTCTTGGGGGATCAGATCAATGACCGCCTGAAGTCTGCCATGAGCGGTGCAGTGGAGCCTTCGTATGCTATGGAGGCTGTCGAAAGGAGCACGGTTTCGGAGCCTGCTGAAGACAGTGCTGAAGACCAGATCCAGACGACGCTTGAGGAACTGGAAGGGTTTCATATCGTCAAGGCAATCGTTCGGGCGGTTGTTGATGCGAAACGAATCGTCCATCGTGATACTAAAAGCTATTTTGGTGTCCTGCTCGACGATAACAATCGTAAGCCTATCTGTCGACTGCACTTCAATCGAAGCCAGAAGTACATCGGTCTATTCGATGCCGACAAGAACGAGACTCGGTATCCTATTTCATCATTGGATGAGATCTATGGTTTCTCGGATCAGCTAAAAAGTGCTATCTCTTTGTATGAGTAGTTGAGTCCCCTTTGTTCGTGTCGATGGTTAAAGTAGATCTCGGCACGGCTGCTTTGGGGGTCGGGCTCTTGGGCTTGGTGAGAGAGCTTGCGCGTTGGTTTATTAGGTTCTGGCGGGATTATGACTGCGGATGAATTAAGGAATGCCATGGATGATGACAAGGCGTTCCAGTCTAAACGCAAGGCCCTAGTTTTTGTTGCGCTTTTGTTGCTAGCCTTGGTTGTGAGCGGAGCTCAAATCAAGGAAGCAAATACATTTATTTTCAAGATTGAGTTCGCTAATCATGCAGGGCTCCAATACTTACTTTTTCTATCTGTATTGCTTTGTGCGGTAAGGTACTACTCATACTCTGAGCGATATCATAACCAGTTGTTTAGAATTTGGTCTGGTCGCCTGCTTGCAGACTACAGGGTCTATCGTGTTGATCGTGAGGCTGGGGAAATCGACGGGCTTTTAGGTAAGTGCTTGCATGTCCATGGTTTTGATTATGATATTGCGAATCCCGTATATAGGAAGTCGGGGTTTATGAAGAGAAGCGTAGGTTTGGATACTTCAACAGAGCATGAGGGTGAGGAATACTACTATACGGACTACTTTGACCTTTGTGCGTTTGGGCCGAGTTGGAGTGTTAAGGATTTTCGGAAACTACTTTTGTGGGAAGTTAAATATAGGCTTCAGGCTTGGGTGAAGTATCGTGAAACACTTGACCTTGCTTCGCCTTATTTGCTTGCCGCGATCTCGGTTTTTTCGTTTTTAGTTGCCTCGTTTTATTAGGGATTCTTTGCTTCTGTTTAGTTTGTGCTTGCTGCGTGTAGAGCAACGCTTTACGTTGCCAAGTTTGCTAGTTGCTCTTAAAGTTTGTGGGTTGATTGTTAAGAAAGTGGGTGCACTAATCGTGTACCTCTATCGAGCCAGGGGGTGGCTCAATCCGCTGGCGGCGCTGCTGCTTTTTTAACATCCTTTGCCGGTTATGGATATGACGCCTAAACAGTACCGTTCTGCCCAGGCTGACTTAAAAGTACTATTTAAACGCTCTGCCCTAATGAGCGGCTATGATGCATTTAAGTCCTGTGGGTTGTTTGAGAGTCTGCGGCGAGAGATAAAAACGCCAGGCGGAATGAAAGTCTGCCTGTCAGATGATGCTAAGATAAGTTTTGAAAGGCTTAGTGTAATTATGGAGCAAGTGGTGCCCGGCAAAGATTTGGTTGAGTCGGGTGATATCTACTCTGCATGTAAGCTCGTGCTGGGGCGATGGTACGAGAGCGAAGTTTGCGGGGATGCAAGTCGCTTTGTCAGTGAAGTCGAGGATGAGATTTCTGGGCTTATTTCTGTTCACAGCTATTACACGACTCTTAGTGGGCTTGTGCTTCAGGGTGCGAGTGAGTTCAAGTTTGGAGGCGTGACTGTTCACAAGCCGAAATCTGAACTAATTTACTCCGCTGTAGGGCGAGACTCTGTTCTTGACCTTGCTTGGCAGAAAATGAACTACGGCTTGTGGATTACCGCCGAGATTAGCGGGAGTCCTGCCTACGCAGAGCGCCGTTTCTTTGAGTTGGTCAAGTCCAGTTGCGGCGTTCTTGCAGTGGCTTTCTCGACGGGCCTGGAGCGTGGAGGGTTGGGGGTTCGTCTCGTTCCAGGCGTAGAGGGGTATTACAAGCCAGGGGCGGTTACTTGGTTTTCAGTAGATGCTAGCACTAATATTCTTAATTTGAAATCTAGCTTTGATGGCTTACAATCCTTGGATTTCCCTAGGGAGGGTGCAGAAACGTTATCGACTTGCGATTGGTTTATTGAGCTTGTTCGGATTAGTCAACTGCATACTGGTAATGATGCTGAGAGAGCTGTGCTGCGAGGGCTGTACTGGCTTTTCGATGCGCAGGCCGACAATACTCTGGAGATGAAATTTGTAAAATATTGGAGTTGTATTGAGTGCATGTTCTCGCTAGATAAAGGAATGGTTACGCAGCAGGTGAGGCGGGGGGTGTTGGCTCTGCTGTGTTATTACCGCTATCAGCCGTATAAGGCTGAGGAGTGGGGTTCTTTAAGTCGGCGTGTAGTTAGTCTTTATGACTTGCGTAGTCTTGCTGTTCATGATGCTCAACATGGCCACATTACTTATCAGGATGTTGTAGATGTCAGTAAGTGGGCGGCTTTCATATTGATGGAGGTCTCAATGATGATCTCCAAAGGAATGGAAACACGGGTGCAGCTGAAGAGAGAGGTTGACTATATTCATGAGTTGCATGCATCCAGGGCTGTTACTGCATCAGAGAATTAAGAGTGGCAGGTTAGCCCCGTAAAGACCTAAGCTGATTTCCACCAGCTCTCGAATATCCCTCAATGAGCCAGCTCACGGAATTATGGGTGGTTATCAGAGCTGACTATCGTCGGAGCCATTTTTGGAGGAGTAACACTAATAATGATCCGGCGTTGTATCATCTATTCGGGCTGGGATGGTGCCTAACCCCCCCCACGCCGATTTGCGTCCTATCCTCAGAGGCTAATCTAGAATATCAGGGCAGCAAAAAGCCCCTCTGAAGGCGGCTAAAAGCGTAGGTGTTCTAAAGTCGAGGCTATGGCATCTTTGGTGGGATCAAGTGTCTGTAAGGAGGTTATGTGTTTTTGTGGGTATTTACAGAGCCTCGCTGATGCATCCATGTACTGACTACCTCTATCACTAACTTAAAGGCTCAGGGTCGGTTTGGGTCGGTTGGGCTGTAATTATAGAAAAGGGTAGTTGATCTGCCACCATTTGCTGAATGCAATGCCTGTGCTCAAGGCCCCTAAGATCAGTGGTGCTACATGATCGAACAGCCAAGGTGATACGAGTGAGCCCTTGGCGAAGGTGTAAAGCTTAACAGCCATAGTGATTGGGGTTCGTGGTGTCACTGTGAGGATTTGCCCGCCGCTAATATGGCTGTCGTTTTCGTTCACCTTGCAGTAAATGTAGAAGCTGTAGTCAATTTCATTTCTACTTTCATTGCTTAGCTTTCTGATGACTTCTAGTTTGTTGGTTGGATGCTCTTGGGGGATTATGGATGAGCTAGTGTCATATGCCATTTTCCCTCTGGGAGTAAACTTTATTAGCTTGGTGGTGGCGCTGCCCACGCGAGGGGCTTCTTTGATCATCTGTTGTGCATGGCGCCGCATCTCACCTTTTTTTAGGAATTTCATGGTGGAGATTAGATTGCTTTCGTAAAGCTCATGCATTTCTAAGTCGAAGCAAAGGCTTCCTGCTGGTGTTCTCTGATAGAGTCTCAGCCATAGGTAGGCATTGATTACGCCCAGAACCATCCAGACGTCATTGGCGTTTTCTTTTAGTCTTACTTCATTTCCAAGCAGTTTAAAAGTGGATAGGTCGGCGCCGAAATACCAGAGTAACATGGTGATGGTAGAGAAGCCGATTAGGTAGCTTCGAGCCTTGTTGAAGTCGAGAGTGTCAGTTTCACCCATATTCGCCCCTGAAGCAATGCTGTGTTTGAAAGCTGATTATATGTGAATTTGAATTGCGTCACTCGCCAAGGCTGTGACGACGCTATTCGCTAATTGTTGTAACGCCTGCGGGCTAGAGTCGTGTACCAGCATGGCGGCTTATGTTCCGGATGGAAGACCCTCTGTGTAGGTTTTTACTGGCGCAGCCATCAGTTTTCGTTGGGAGCTAAACCAGCCTTTTGCAATGCCTCCGCTGATTTCTGCCAAGCCTCATAATCTGCGACTGTCGGCCAGGGGCCATTGCTATGAAGACATAGCTCAATCTTTCGGTCTAGGTGTTCATTGACTCTTTTGAATGTCGCGTAGGCTTCGTCGAAAGCTTGGAGGTGAAGGTTAAGCATGGGAGTAGAAAGCGTCATGGTCTTCCCCGATTTCATTGAGTAATGTTGACTATGGCATGAGCGGATGGTTTGTTGTGGCGCCAGACATGCATTGCTCGCTAAGATTTCTGGCTCACATATGAGAACACAACGATGAAATTAGCAAGTATAGCAGCGGTTGTCACCTTGCTTGGGGCGGGAAATGCTTGGGCGCTCTCAGACTACCGCTGCACAGTAGTGCGGGCATTTTCTGCTTCCGAAAGCACGCCAGGTCATATGTACATCGGCAAACAGTTCACAGTCGAGCGTAAAACCGGCCTGATGGCTGGCGTCCTAAAGAACTCGTACCTGACCGAACCACAGGTCATCGACTCTGGCTCTAACGAGAACAGCTACAAGGTTGTCACGACCATGCGAAAGGAGCAGGGAGCTGGAGCGGGGTCGAGCCTGTTCGCCCTCACGATCAACGAGTACAAAGATGGTGCACGCAAGCCATTCGTCTTCCTTAGTGACAGTGATGTGTACTTCGGGTGGTGCGAACACTTCTGAAGGCTACCTGCCTTCAGCGGACCAGCTACCCCCCTAAACTCCTAAACCGCCTTCCACTTCTCCCGAATATCGTCAGGGGGTCAGGGTGCGAATATCAGGCAGAAGCCAGCAGATTTGCTTTGGCTTCTACAGGCTGGGGGCTCGACAGTAGTGGTGCGGCTCGCTCAATGATAGCCTTATGCCTTTATTCAAGGAGGTGGCTATGCGTGGGATAGGAATCACAGTGCTGATGCTGGGCTTGCTGGCGATCATCGGGGCGCTTGCAATGGATGTATCGGTTTCAACTGGGACTGGGCGGGTAAACAACATTGGCTTGATTGCTGAGCAGCAGAACTACATCACTATCGGCGGCCTGATGCTGCTCCTTGGCGCTGTCCTGACTGTTGCAGGCAGGCGGCGAGAAGTAGTGATCGAGAACGGCAAAGATTGTCGAGCATGCCCAATGTGTGCCGAGACCATCAAGTTTGCAGCATTGAAGTGCAAGCATTGTGGCTCCGACGTGTCTGGCTCGGTTCCGCCAGTACAAGCGGGGCAACCGACTACTGATACCGAGGACGATGCTGGCACCCAGATATGGATTGCACGAGGGGTGATCTTGGTAATCTTCGTTGGCATCATCGGCTTCTCCCTACTAAAACAGGGATGATCCAAGACATGGATCATGTGAAATACGATGGCTCGGGTGTTAACCCCCACGGCAATATACAACCTGCCCTCAACGACTAATTCCAGAATATCGCAGGCAGCAAAAAGCCGCCTCGAAGGCGGCTATGAGCGTAGGCGTTCTATGGCTGAAGTGATGGCGCCAGCGTTGGTGTCGAGTGCTTGCAGGGCGACCATCACGTTGTCATGCGTATCCACTGAGCCCCGCTGGCGTATCCAGGTACTAACTTCCTCAATAGCCGCTCTCAGTGCCGTCTGATTCATGATCAGCAGCTCAAGAGCATCAGCGGTGCTAGCAACCTTGTCTTCCATCTGCGGCGTCCTATTTGCTTGGTCGGGGATCGTGAAGTTGCGAACTTACAGAAATACTCTGCGTTAGCCCTTTGGGGCAAGCGTTAGCTCTAGGCGTTGCATTACACGCATCACTGCTGTGGGTGACCACTGACCACCACGTGCGGTGGGGATGTTGCGTGCGATCAGACACTCAGCCACTGCCTGTAGGCTGCTAGCCCCCTTGAGCACGCATAGCTCGATGGCGTCTTTTACCAGTGCCGCACGATTGTCTGCTTGCTGGCGTTGGGTGGCGTGCCCCTTTGTTCTGTTCAGCATACTGCGGCCCTTTGCGAGGGCCTGAGAGCGATTGCTAATCTTCTGTACTGCTTCAGCGTCCCCAGAGGCAGCGCGGGCTTCCAGCGACTTCAACGCCGCCTTGGTGCGTTCACTGATAAAGGTACGTTCTTGCTCGGCCAGCACGGCATATATGTGAAGCTGGAACGTATCGGCGGTGGGCATCGTGGCGACACGGAACTTGTGGCGCTTCATCAAGCCCGCGATGTGTTCTACGTCACGGCTTAGACGGTCCAGCTTGGCCACTACCACTGGGCGTCCGTCTGCGAACGCCTTTGCCCCTGCTGGACGCTCTAGCGGGTGGATAGCACCCGAGATGCCCACATCTTCAAACTCAGCCACCACCACCCAGCCGTGCTGCTCAGCAGCGAACTTGATGTATTCCCGCTGGGCTTCGAGGCCTAATCCCGACTCGCCCTGGCCCTTGGTGCTAACGCGATAGTAGGCGACAACTTCCATGGCGGCGATTCCTTGCGGGTGGCTGATATCGCCACTTTACAACTGTTACAACGACCGATCAACCACTGTAATATGGTTTCGAGGTTGCCCCTGGAGCTAATAAAGCAAGTCAGGGGTGGCGACCTGGTTGAGCCGCCACCAATCTTGGTAGTTAGGAAAAGATAGACAGTACTAGGCATGAATGAGCACAATCTGAAGGAATATCCAGGCAAATGCTATGGGGATACGGGGATGGGGGGCTTGGCTTACCCCAATTTAAACCAATCCCAGCATTCATAGGGATAGCAGTGGAATTAACAGGTGACATGTCGATTGCTGGGGTGGGATGGAAATTAGATCCGCATTAGTTAAACTTGGGACCGATAGCGAATGCCTGCTGTCAACTCATGGCGACCCTCAATGAAGGGTAGAAAGCGGCCTCAAGCGGCCTCATGCGGCTTGGGGAGTATGGTCAGAGCACATCACGTCGGCTGAAACCTATTTTTAGACCTCTGCTACATCTCAAGCCACGTCCCTATGCTCTGACAGGCACGTCGAAACGCTCGAGTTGCCGCTCCTCATAGAACCCCCCCTCGCTGCTTCCCGTCCAGGTACCTCAATGATCGCCGATACAGCCTGTCCACCTCCGTAGCGGCTATAGCAACATTCTCCTACCACGCCGCATTGCCCTGCATCAGGCAGCCTGATCGTTGGCTTGATGACCGTAATCCAAGCTGCAGGTGAAGATTCAATTTGATTGTCGTGCTGGCATTGAGCTATCTTGCCCTCAAGAAACTATGTGTTCATTCGTACGGGAGCAGAATTTAAATGGATATTGGAGATGTTATTCAGCGTCTTGGTAATTATATTTCAGATTTCGACAAGACTAAAGATTTAAACATAGCCAGAAAAGCTGCGGAATCCTTCTGTCGGGTACTCTTGCTTAATTCGGATATATCTGGTGCTGACGAAAAAGCAAAAGAGTCCAATCTCAATACTCTAATAGAGTCATTGAATCTCAAGAATGTGAAAATTCCTGATAATCATCTTAAGCGAATAAAGGATGATCTTCGAACCATTCAAACCTTCGGTAATATCGAGTCGCATGATAATGATGATGTAATGACGGTCGGAGATACTGAGCGTGTCATCGTAGCGGTGGATAGTCTTATCAAATTGGTTTTTGGATCAAAGGACAAGATATACATAGATCAAAAAATACCAAGCGAAATCTATTACAAGCTTCACAAGTCAGTTATTAGCGATGAAAACTGGCGCTGCGAAAAAATAGTATCTATTGTTTACCCGAATCGAAAAATTTTCAAGAGAGAAGTTTCAAAAGATTTTGAGTTTTACTGCCTTGATGAAGCCGACGGGCGGAAAATAGGCATTCTTTTCCTCGGTAGAAATATCTGGTTCAGACAGGTTTTTGAAACGGTCTTCAAGTTCGACGGACTAGAAAATCTTTCCAGCTTAACTTTTTTGTTCCCCGTTGAGATTAGTGAAACAACTGGGACACCTGTTAGGCACCGAAAAGAAAACATTGAGCGAATCTCCAAGGAGTTCACTGCAAAGTTTTCAAGTCTGAAGTGTGGATTTGAGTTTATCGAAGATTATATTTGGGATCGCTGCTTACCTGAAAGCGCAAAAGAAATAATGGATCCGCCAGATGAGCCTTACTTTATCGACCAAAAGCTTCATTCGAAAGATTTTAGTCTTCTCGGCTTGAACTTCATTGAGTCTCTAATAACGAATAAGCTCAGAGCTAAAAAGCCAATATACGTGATATTTGGAGATGGGGGGGCAGGGAAAACCACATTCTGTGATCAGGCAGTACAATTGATCAACAAGTATCAAAGTGAGGGGCTTAAGAAGAAGGCGATCTTGATATCGTCATTCGACATTCCTGATGAGCTGCCGGCCTCTGGTGGTCTGGTCGACTCCTTAGAATCCCTATATTCTTTGGTTTCAGGAGAGGATGATACCATTGATGTCCACAGTTTCGGCTTGAATGTAAGCTCTGGAAATGTGCTAATCATCATTGATGGATTAGATGAAATTCAATCCAAGCTAAAAGAGCGCTTTGTGCTCGACCGGTTTATAGATTCAGTTCGCGAGCTTAATGATACATATTTAAACTGCTCGGTATTAATGGCTTCGCGAGAGATAAATCAAAAGTCTTTTGATGGCGAAGATGTACATGTTTTTTTCATCAAGGGGTTTGATGAGCAGCTTATTGAAAAATACCTCACTAAACGATTTAGGGGGTTTGAGTCGCCTCACAAGTTTATAGCGCGTTCGCGCGAGTATATGGCTGAGCTCGGAAGTAGCTCTCAAGTTACCCCGCTAATTCTTCGCCTCGCGTGTGAGTTGGCCGCTGAGGGCGGGGAGAAACTCAAGCATCAACAAAGCGCGTATTTTAAATTCGACCAGCCTCTGGATAAAGTAATATATCAACTTATGGATCGGGAGATTGGAAAGCAATTTCTTGGTATTAGAACATGTGATCAATATTTCGAAATATTGCGCGACATCGTATTCCAATACGATGGTAGAGTAAAAGAAGATGAGCTGTTTGACTTGGTAGCACTCGCACTTGCTGGCACAGGTGTAGACTATGATGAAGGCACTAGTCGAAACTACCACACGTCCACACTGCTCGCGAGGAATAACGGACATTTTTCGGTAAAGTATGACTCACTTGAGTTCTGGGTAAAGGCACGCTATCTCACATACCTAATTAATACAAAACATGCAGAAAAAGACTTCAACATCCTGAGAGAGTTTGCTCAGAGTTGTTATCGTGGAGGAGTGCTGGTTAAAGAGATTTGCAAATATAAAGAACCTACAACCGACTATGAGTCGACAGTGCTTCAGGAGTTCAGCAAATCGATGGCTGGGGCAAAAGATGAAATTGTCGGAAGAAAGCTAATATCCGCATTGCTGCACATCAACTTTGAAGGCGTCGCGAGCGGCCGGACTGAGAACTCTGAAAGAATTTTGAGCCTCTTCGATGAGGCCATTGGTAGCGAAGTAAAAAACCTTTCAATTTTTGGCGAGTTCTATCCACTAGACTTCTCGTTACTTAAAGTTCGCGATGGTTACTTCAGTGGGTACTCTGGGCTTGGTCGCAGCTCAATTCCTGAAAATGAAGTAATATTCTTGTCTAGTACTTTCGTCAACTTTGAAAGGAGTTTTTTTGGTAAGAAGCACCTGACTTGGAATAATTTTGATAGTGATTGCGTCATTTGTGACGGATTGAGAGAAGTAATCGAGGCTACAAATGAAGATAAAGAGCGGCGCCGAGATCATGTAATAACTGATCTCAAGAAGATATTTCGGGTAGGTTTTAAGGGTGGCGCATTTGTGTGGAAGTCCGAGCTAGTATACAGGCAGCAATGCGCAAGCTTGAAATTGAATGTGGGTCTAAGTTCTCTTTTGAACTCGCTAGTGTCGGAGGGTATCTTGCTTAAAGAGTTATCCAAAGCCTCATCAGGCTTTGGTTATAAACTAGATAGTGAATTCTCGCTAGAAGTTAAAGACTTCCTTACGCAGAGCTTGCCAGGAGATCGGCTGGAAAAGCTAATATCCAAGTGGTTGATTATTTGACTTGATTTAGCTGTGGCGGATTTTTGTTAACCCTAACTTCCGTCATGCAATAATAATTTCACCGGCTAGAAGCTGATCGCTTCCGCACTTTGCTTCTGGCCAGAGTTGAGTTGACTTTTCAACTTATTTGCTTAAGCTACACTGCAGTCACTCAACACTGTTCTTTAACGTCACCCACAGCTGAGAGCCAGCAACATACCTAAGATGACTGGTGCATTGGGATTGAGCTGGTTGGCGGCCCCTCTACGCTCATTGAAATCCCGCGCAATACACTTTATAGATACCCTCATTGTAAACTGGGTGCCCAGCGACATTACACACTTAGAATGGCCGCCAATGGCCGAACTTTGCCCGCTGATCATCGGCAGGTATGGGTCGATCTCTGCCTTTAACGACATTCAGCGATGAGGCGTAAGTGGACTCTGACACGTTTGACTAGGTATTGCTGCGCGTCGCACAAGGCGGAGGGTCCTTGTGGACCAGGCAGCTCACATTCCTTCGAACAGAGCAGCAATGCTGACACCCAATGCGTCGGCCAGCACCTTGATCGCGTTAATGGACGGATTGGCGCCACCGGTCTCGATGCGGGACATGTACGTCCTGGCGAAGCCACAACGATCAGCAAAGGCTTCTTGGCTCATGCCCATAGCCATACGCAGCTCCCTGACTCGGGTGCCGAACTGGTGCTGAAGCGCTGGGGAGGGTGGTGGTGCAGGCATTCCCCAATGCTGAGTTCATGTGATTTAATCGTGAACACACTAATCGTGACATCTGCTGAATGGGCTACCTTCGCAGGGTGCCTCAAGGAATGCGTCGATGACAGAGTTTGCTTCAGAATCCCCTATGTCCCAAGGCTCCGTATTCTTCAAGCCAGGCGCCATGAGGGCCGTCTTAAGGTTGGTACTTTCAGACCGCTCCGCTGGTGCAATCATGCTCGCCCTTTGGTCGAACGTGGGAGAGGGCGGAACAGTACGGGTTACACAGGCTGCCATCGCCCATGAGTGTGATATCACCCTACGCAGGCTATCCAAGGAACTCACTCACTTGGTCGATGGCGGCTGGATCGAATTGGTAGATGTAAGCATCGAACCAGGCGGTCCACTTGTATGCACCATCAGCCCTGTTGTTCTTCAGGTGATGAGGCCCGAAGAGCGGATGTGAGCGTGAGTTGACTGGATGATCCTCGCGGGTCTTCCTGCAGAGTGCACGAGGTCCACCAGCACGGCGTACTGTGTATCTGCTCATCTGTGCACTGACCGCCATCCAGCAGTGGTCGCCACATTGACAGAAGCGAGGCGGAGCAACAGTGCTACGAGCCTCACCTGCACAAGTTATTTTGTGGCGCTTAATCACGAAGTGATACTCCTTCTATGTTCAATTAGGTGGAGATGGGTGGTGGTGCACCACACCACCCTGTGTAGCTAGTATTTCCTGTGATGCCTTCCGGCACGGTAGTTATAAAGGTGGGGGCAGAGGCGGAAGCCCCCGATCTGCTTAGGCTGAGCTGTAGGTTTATGTGTAACGTACCGTTACTGGGTTATGCTGCACTGATGCCTGTAGAGTTAAAAGCAAGATCAAGAGCGGGGAAGGGGTTGCGCCCCTTCTTCCCCTGCTTAATAGAGAATTTTCGTTCTGATACGTATGTGCGCGGTGGTTAGCCACTACCTTATATTATCTGTCGTTAATTGGTGATGGTTGACCCCCTGTGCCACGCTCAAGGTCAACCTCGCCATACCATTTTTTGACGGTGTTCTTGGATATTCCCAGCTGCTTCGCAATGGTCTTTTTTGGGGTCTTGGATCTAATCATTATTAATGCCGCCTGTTTCATAGGGTGCTCTGTGTTATTGGCTGGTTCGGAATGCTCATCATTCGTTCTCCATAGTTTGTTGAACTCCACAGACATGTCCAAGTTTTGAATGATCGCTGGATGCCGCTCAAGATATAGAGCAACACCTCGTAACGCTACTCTACTTGCTTCGACAACTCGCTCTATCTGCCTGGTACACATAGGTTTTCGGTCGTGGTTTAGCAAATTCTCTGCTGCAGCTGCTGTTGAAATCACAGGTAGTCGAAGCACTCGCATTACGTCTTCGAGAGAGACGCTTAGCTTCCCGTTGATCACGCCCGGCCCTGTGTGTATTGCCCCGAATGCAATGTCATCTAGCCAAGGTGCTGAGTGTTGTTCTATTTTCAAAGTGTTTAGCACAGCCGCCAAAGGATTGCATGTAACTATCGGTTTTCGTCCGAGAGTTGGCTGCTTGATCGATTTGCTAACTTGATCCGCTCGATATAACTCGATGAGTCTGGGTGGGTGCTTCGATTCAGGTGGCGTAACGTCAATGGGTGCTATAGTTCCATCATCTTCGATGTTGTAGTGCTCTCGTGAATCTTTTTGGATTGCCTTTGTGTACACGATAGGTTCGGGGGTGTAGGCAGAAGTTGTGTATTCGCCGTAATGTTCCCCAGTGATCTTATCGTAGACATGACGTCCATCTAGTGCTGTACGTGCTTCTGCTAATCTGCTTCGTACTGTTTCGCGATGTGACAAATGCAGTGCTCTATCGGTAATGCCTGTTTGCAGTTTAACTACTTGGCGTTGGTCTATGTGTTGAAACTCTGGGTTTCATCAGGAGCCTTGGTGTCTTGACGCGGACTGATAAACCCCGAAATTATCAGTGAGCTTAAAGGTTTTTAAGTTGGAAGTCTGGAGGGGTGGGCCGGCCTTGATGTTAATTCTCGGCATATGCTTGCTATGCCTTGGCATGCGGCCCTCTATAGGTTTAGGTGTCTTTAAATTTTTTATAGTGTCGCTGAATGTTTATGGATTGGGGTGCTCGTTAAGTTTGCGTTTGTTACGGTGCTCTTGGTAGGCGTCCAAGCATGAATGCAAGTCATCAGCGAAGAAATCCAAGTATTTCCCGTTTTCTAGCAAGTCATATTTTTCATCTTCTGAGAGAACCCCTTCGAAGGTTCTCTCAACCCATTTCTCATGCACGTTCTTCATGTACTTTGCGTGCTCACGAACGTCAGACTCTTTACCGTACCCTGGGCTATATGAGAGTGGGCTAATGATCATAGTGCTGCTATCACGTATCACCCAGTCATCGGCATGGAAGGGGATGGCGCAAGCGACTCCAACACAAGTCAGGCCGATCTCCACAACAATGTGTCCGGTACATTCATCCATGCGGCGGCAGAGATAGTCACAGGTCTCAAGGCTACCGCCTGATGAGGACAGTTGAATGTAGATTTCATCTTTGGCTGTAGCGTTACCGAGAATTTGTGTCAGCTCGCCGTATTCGCCGATATCCCCAATCGGTCCGGTTATTGGGATGACGTATTGAGTGTATGTGATTTGCTTGATCAGAATATTCTTCGAAGGGCAAACTGTTACAGGGTTGTGCAGTTGGGTAGTAGCCATATTTGCAATTTTCATTTTTAGCTTCTTTACGTGATGAGTGGCCGTGGCTCGGCTTAAGTATTTGCTGAGCTTGGTTGGTGTCGCGTTTGTTAGTTGTAGGTACGGCGTGGTTGCTGCAATGATGCTGTTTGGTTGCTAAGCACCAATTTGCTAGGTAAGGCACTGCTATACAGTGCGCGAATCTAGGCGCTAGAGGGTGGATCGTTCAGGTGCGTGTAACCCCTGAACTGTATGTGGTCCGGGTCGAATCATCATGTCGTACAGACGGAATCTTCCTGTTATTCTAGCGCTCTATTGTTCCCAAGCTATCTATGCAGCAATAGACGTCTGTGGCTGATCAGTACTTTTTCATTTACAGTCCGGTGCGACCATGCTTATCGATAAACTGTTTGAGCCAGATCAACCCTTTACCTGTCACAAGTGTGATCGGTTTGAGATGGCGATTTCCTTCGGAGTCCTCATAAAAGCCCCACTCAACTTTAAAGCGTCCGCAGTCCAAGTGTTGCTGATATGGAAGGTTCTTCTTGTAGCCGCCTTCTGTGAGAATCCCGTGGTCGCGAAGGTAACGAGCAAGCCGGACTTTTCCTGTGTCTAGGGTCTTGGCGGCAACGCCAAAGTTGAATGCATCCTTTGTTTCCTTCATGCTGTCGTAGAACTCAATTTTCTCAGCATTGGCACTGAGCTTCTCTTGAAGCTCTTGCACTTGCTCTTGGTGGTCGTACACAAACTGTTCCAGGATGGACTGCACCATATTGGACCCTGAGATGATGATGTTTGGGTCGCAGCGACGCAGCTTAAAGCAAGGTACTACCGTGCCCGTGCTGTCGGTAGATTCAGTAAGGAATTTACTTGGGCAGAGATTAAGGGCTTTAAGCGCTGAGTAAATTTCCGACATGATCTGATGGTGCGTTTTTCCAGCAAGAAGTGCTACTTCTGTGCTGTATACGGTCGTTGCAATAACTTGGTTGCAGTCACTGCTTACGGTGACCGGTGACACATATACGCTATCGCTCTGGCGCTGTGGTGTGACCCGGCGATGATGGCGAGTGGTGAAGTGGCGGTTTTGTTGCGGGCTATGTTTCTGATTCATATTGTAACCTTATTTAGGGCAAAGCTCTCCCGTGCTCTGTATGTGAACATGTATGGTGGGAGAATATAGTTGGTGCTGCTTGAGATAGTGTTTATATCGATGGTCAGTTCATGGTGAACTTCCTTTATTATTGTCTGTGGTGTGTGTGTTGTCTTTTTCTTATGTTTTCATATTTGCTCTTTTGTTCGATATGTATTGAAAGCGTTTGGCTTTCGTTGTCGGCACAATAAGGATGGTTGCTTGTTGTGCCGGGTCTGACAGTGCGGGTGTAGTGCTCTTGTTGTTGGCCGTCGTCGCTCTGTGTGGCGCCATCCTAGCAATGTTATTTTTTAATGCAAGAACTTTTCGGTTGACATTTCTATTAATTATTGGGTATGTACGTATTTGTTGGGTTGCAAGGGTGTTTTTGGCTGTAAATTTATCTAATTGTCGGAATTGGATATGTTGGCCATATCCAAAAGTTAATTGAATTGTTAATTATAGTTGCCTATTTGGTGGCCTATTGTCAGCATCACTCTCGGTGAGAATAAGGCGCGGCTACGGGCACGGTGGGCTGTTATATATACGGATGTGGATGTCAATGTGCTTCAAAGCGTCTGCCATGGCCCGTATGGGGCTTCGGCTGCCGTAGATGCTGAACGTAACCGAGCTGTCTTCGTGGCCAGCGATACGCTTGATCAGCGAGTCCTGCACCCCAGCATCACGCAGGTCATCAATTAGCGTGTGTCGGAAGCTGTGGAAGGTCTTTCTAGGATCGTCGACGCCCAGCTTCGTCTTATAGCGGCCAAACCACTTCGATGGGGCATGGCCGAGCTTCCCTCGTACAGCTTCCAGCTCGGGGAACATTCGATCAGCCCCGCTGGCCCTCACTGACTCAACGTGCTGAAGCAGGCCTAGGTCCAGCAGGGTAGTGTGTATAGGGAGTATGCGACGACTGCTGGCATTCTTCAGGTTCTGCCCTTCACGGCTGTCATCAATGCGGATGCAGTGAACACCCTGTTGTTCTGTGAAGTCATCAACCCGCAATTGGCACAGCTCTTCCAATCGTGCCCCGGTAGCTCGCCCAAGCAGCGGTAGCCAGTATCGCCATGGGTGCCTACGGGCTTCCTTTCGTAGCGTTTCATGATCCAGAAGTGCTGCCAGATCGCTGCGATCAAATGAAAGGCGCGCTTCTTTGGCGGATCCCGTCATGACCTTCATTCCAGCTAGCGGATTGTCAGTCACGTACCCATTCGACTTGCACCAGTTCATGAACGCAGTGAGCTTGCGTAGCCGGTTATTAATGGTGACGGCAGTAATGGTCTTGTAGGAGCTGCCTGACTCGACCACCTGCTTCAGTGTCTTGCCCTTGAACTCGGGGCGTAGGCCGAAGTACTGGGGGCAACGGCTGAGCCGTTCTTTGAGCAGGCGTGCTTGCTGACCATCGAAGGCTAGGGGAGGCATGTCACCCATCAGCTCGAACAGGTCAGATAACGCACGCTCGACTTCATCCGCACTGACCTGCCGCCATGTGCCACCGCGTTTCCCTTCTTCTATATAGAGCTTCGATAGGGCGGCGAGGGTTGGGCTGTCGCTCCCGACCTTCACTGGTGAAGTCGATGTCGCATGTGGTGCTACGGGAATGGCTGGTGTTGGGGCTGAGTCTCGCCACTGAGAACATAACGCTCGAAGCGTCTGAAGGTCTGTTAGCGGGTGCTCGCTGAGGTGGCCATGTAGCCGTTGGACGATGGATGCGGCGAGAAACAAGGCGCTCTGCCGGTGCCTGATGTTCAGGCTCAAACGCAAAGTGTGACACCTCGGGAAGAGGTGCTTGGGTAGCTTGAGATTCAGGTAGTAGAGCGCCCCGCGCTTGATGATGTAGGCCATGGGTGTGACACCAAAGTGTTACAGCAAAGTGTGACAGTGCTGGCTACACCCCAAGATTTGAGCACCCATGCTGGGTGTGCGTAACGATAGAACTCTTGTTGCCTCATCAGCCTGAAACCCTTGCCCCATAAGGCCCGCATTGATGCCCGAGCATGCTTGCATGCCACCTGGTCAGGCCCGGAAGGGAGCAGCCATAGCGGGAACATCGAGTGCCGGGGTGTGGCTGGTGGGGCCGCCTCCATTCTTTAAATCCTTGAGCTCTCAAGGATGTCTCGTTCAAAAATACCTCTTAGTCAATGTGCGAAAGCGCATGACGTCTCGACGTTTCTACCTCTGCTCTGTGAGAATGCCAGAAGGCCATACCGCCTCCAGAACGGACGCTGCGCCATGGACAGCCTTCCTACCCTCGAAACCTCGCGCCTGATACTCACGCCGCTGCAGCTTGGCGACGCACCCGCTATTCAGCAGCTGTTCCCGCACTGGGACATTGTCCGCTACCTGGACAGCCGCGTGCCATGGCCCTATCCCGAAGACGGCGCACTCGTCTACGTCCGAGATATCGCATTGCCTGCCATGAACGCTGGCTGCGAATGGCACTGGATGATCCGCCTGAAAACCGCGCCAACGCAGATCATCGGCAGCATCAGCCTCTATGACCAGCCGGGTAACAACCGTGGCTTCTGGCTCACCCCTGCCTGGCAAAAAAACGGCTACATCCGCGAAGCCTGTGTGGTCATCAACGACTATTGGTTCGAGACGCTTGGGCGTTGCGTCATGCAGGTGCCCAAGGCGGCGAGCAATGACAGGTCGCGCAGTGTTTCCCTGCACGAAGGCATGCGCCTGGTCGGGACTGAGCCGGGGCATTTCGTCTGTGGCGCCGTGCTCAAAGAGATCTGGGAGTTGAGCCGCGATCAGTGGCGTCAAAGGGTGGCGGTCGTTTAGGTACTGAAGTGACGATCTCAACGTCAGCAAATGCATGCCTTTGCCAGTGCCGTGCCGTGATAGAAAGCAGTACCTTTCAGCAAGGACTGCTTACATGAAGTCGTCTGTACCCCCGCCACGGTTTCAGCACTTTACCGTGTTCTGCATCGCCTGCTTCCTACTGTCCATCAGCTATGGCACGACGTTTCTGCTCTCTATGCTGGTGCAGGCGTTGGGCGGCACTGCGAGCGATGCAGGGCGGGTATTTGCAGTCGCGATGCTCAGTACGCTGCTGTCTGTGGTGGGCTCGGGGCATCTGTTGCAGCGCGTTGGCGCTGCTCGCGCTATCGCTGTCGGGGCGTTCTGCCTGGTCGTGGCGTCAGTGGGTTTTGCCGTGGTGCCCGGCCTGGGCGGCGCGTTGTTGGCGTGTGGCTTGATGCTTGGGGTTGGTTGGGGGCTCTTCTACACGGTAGGGCCGATCATGGTTGCTCAAATGGTCGAGCCATCACGCCGCACGCACTGTTTTGCATTGCTCTCCGGCAGCATGTTGACTGGCATAGGTACCGGGCCATTACTGGGTAAGTTCGCGGCCTTCGTGGCGCTGCCTACCCAGCTCGCTTTTTGGGTGGCGGCGTGTGCTGCAGGTTTGGCGGGGTTGTACTTTGCTTGGCTTGGTTCGACTTCGCTGGGGCAACGACCGGCTGAGAAGGTGCAGATCGGTTTGGTGTCCGCGCTCAACGTGATGCGTTCGCGTTCGGGCTTGTCGATTTTGATGGTAGGGCTGGGTGGGGCGATTTTCGGCACGATGGGCAGTTTCCAGACCAGCTATGCCGACCGCCTCGGGCTTGATTACTCGATCTTCTTCATTGGCTTCATGGGCGCTGCGATCGCCTGCAGGCTCTTGCTGGCCGGCTGGGTTGCGAAGCAACCGCCGCTGGCGACTTCGTGGGTTTTAACCTTGATCATGGCCACTGCTGTAGTGGGCTTTGATCAATGGGTGCACAGCGCCGAACGCTATCTGGCGATGGCCATGCTGTTGGGCGTGGGTTATGGCTTGAACTACTCGGTAATCAACGGGCTGGCTGCCAATGAAGCGCCAGCGGGCCTTACCGCGCAAGCACTGCTGCTGTTCAGCCTGTCGTATTTCATCGGTGTGTTCGGGTTCCCCTTCGTAGCCAGTCAATTGATCACGCAGCTAGGCATCAGTGCGATGATGTTGAGCATTGAGGGCGTTGCGCTTTTGGTTGTAGGGCTAAGTACGGCGAGGTGGCTGGCTTCGCGTTTTTCCAGGCCCGCCCTGGTGTAGGTGCTTTTCCCCCAACACCCCGGCGGCTGAAAGCTTCATCAAGCGCTGAAATTTCGGACAGGCCAGGTGATCGTCCTCCGGGCACTGCGCTGCATGCCGCAGCCCCTTGCTCATTGCTTGCAAGCGCTTGACCCGTGCATCGATTTCGTCCGCTTTAGCTATCAGCATTTGCCGATCGACCTGCAGGTCCACCAGCATCGCGCCCACTTCATCCAGGGAAAAGCCTGCGGCCTGGCCTAGGGCAATCAGTGCCAGCCGGTCCGCCACGTCGGCAGCAAACTGCCGCCGCTGGCCGCGGCCGGCGAGGGACTTGAGCAAGCCTTTCTTTTCGTAATAGCGCAGCGTTGATGCGGGTACGCCTGTGCGCTTGGCGACATCGGCAATGTCCATTCTGGGCCTTGACTTGAAGTTGACTTCAACTTCTATGCTGCGCGGCATGTTGCTGAACGTCAATCTTAGAGGGCTGAATCGATGACGCTTGCCATGCTAAAAGCCGCTTTGCTGATCGGGGTTGGGGCCACCGTGATCATGGACCTGTGGGGGATGTTGCTGCGGCGCTTGGGTATCCCTACCTTGAATTTCGCCATGGTGGGGCGCTGGGCGGGCCATGTGATGAAGGGACGGGTGCGCCACGACGCTATCGCCAAGGCCGAACCGGTTGCGAACGAACTGGCCTTGGGGTGGGTTATCCACTACGTGATCGGTGTGCTGTTTGCCGTGATGCTGGTGGGGATGGTCGGGGAGGGCTGGCTGAGTGCCCCGACGCTTTGGCCTGCACTGGTTTGGGGTGTGGCGACGGTGGTGGCGCCGCTGTGTTTCATGCAGCCGGTGATGGGGGCGGGGTTCTTTGCCTCGCGGACGCCGACGCCTGGGCGTAACTGCCTGAAGAGTCTGGTGACCCATACGGTGTTTGGGGTTGGGATGTTTTTGAGTGCGGCTTTGGTGGCGATTGATTGAAGGCTGCCAGGGGTAGGGGCCTGGATATTGGTAGGGCTGGCGTATGGCGTGGGTCTTGTGTGTTCGTTGAGATCGAGCGCCGCCCGCGCGGCGCTTCGCAGCACAAGGCT
>Ga0065704_10000012_pt1 | contig 20840 bp, 19 predicted proteins | sample SwiRhicommuniRL2_FD_59091 | JGI IMG/M metagenome (GOLD analysis project Ga0065704, IMG submission 59091) | Switchgrass rhizosphere bacterial communities from Rose Lake, Michigan, USA - RL2 v2 (version 2) | ecosystem: Host-associated > Plants > Roots > Rhizosphere > Soil | place: East Lansing, MI | reverse complement strand
GTTCATATTGCGGGTGATCCTGCAACAGGCAAGGTTTGATATTGGCCGCCAGACGGATACCAGCGTCAAGAAACGCTTTCGACATCACTTCCGGCTCAGGCACTTTGTCGTAGTTCCAGTTAAAGACGTAACGCTTGTTGCCGATTGAGGTGTAACCCGATGAAAGCTGGAACGAATCGCAGGGAATTTGATGTTGCTGACACAGCGTGATGAATTTCATCAGCTGTTGCTGGGCGTCCGGCGCATCGGTGTAATACATGGTCGAGCCACTGTAACCGAGACTCCATTTCGGCCCAAAGGTAGTTTTACCGGTCAGGCGCACCAGCTTTTTGGTGACGTCGAGTGACGTCGGGCCGACAAACAGGTAGTAATCCAGATCGCCCGCTTCGGCACTGAAACGACGGTAAGGCAGATGGTAATTATCCAGTTCATTGCCGAGATCAAGCCAGACATTGCTGAGATTGTCGTAGAAAACGCCAAAACTGACACCATTGCGCCGCGTCAGGGTAAACGGGATATGCTTATACAGCGGATCGGTGCTGGCGGCGTTATAACCCATCGCATCCAGATTACGCATTTCAAAGCGGCGGCCGCTACGGTTGAGATCACCGGCTTTCTCGCCCAGTCCGTACACGCCATCCTGCGCCTCACGCAGCTGATAGTGCGCCGATGCTTCGTTTTTCACGCCGAGCATATACGCACCGGTTTTCCGATCTTTTACCAGCGGCTGCCAGACACCGGCCTCATTTTTATATTCCCACTCCAGCCACAACGGCTGATGCACCGTGACGCGCAGCGCCTCAGTGGTCAGTGTCAGGCAATCGTCGCCCTGTTCGAGCTGATAACCCGGCACTGAAAAACCTTCGTTGCTCAGACGGTCACGCCCTTCCCATGGTGCATCATTTTGTGGTGCGATACTCCAGGTACGATCCAGCGCAAGCTCGCCGTTTCGCTGGATGAATACGCGGATTAAACCCTGTTCCAGCACACGCAGAGAAAACAGATGTTTACCATCAACCCGCAAATCCACGCCTGCTTCATCCTGCCCGGCAAGCTCCCAGTGTTTTAACGTCTTCATAGACTCTCCCTTTTTGCCGGATTGCGGCGTTCAGCGATCAGAGCAACCAGGAAGACTGCGCCGATCAAATCAAAGAAACCCATCGCGATAAACAGCGGATTGAAACCCATTTTGTCGGCAACGGCGCCGATCAGCAGTGAAAACAGGAAACTGGCGATCCACGCCGAAGAACCGCGCATGCCGTTAACTGTCGCCACCTGGCTCTTATCGAATGTCTCCACCACGACGGCACTCAGCATGCAGGAAATCACCTGATGACCGAAACCGCCGATGGAAATCAGGGCGATGGCGGCATACGGGCTTTGCGTCAAGGCGACCAGCGCCAGCGACAGCATCATAAATGCGCCGGTGACGGAGCTGGCGACGATGGAGTTAATGCGGGTGCAGCCAAACACTTTGCGGTACAGCGTNGTGAGATANCCGCTGGCAATACTGCCGAGGTCGGCGGCCAGGAACGGCAGCCAGGCAAACATCACAATGTGTTTTAAATCCATCCCACGTTCATTGGCGAGATACAACGGCACCCAGAANCTGAACACCGCCCACGCAGGCTCAGCCAGAAATGCCGGAATGGCGATACCGTAGAATTTCTTGTTTTTACAGACAATTTTCAGCGATTTGATAAACGGCAGACGCGTTTGTTGCGGCTCGTTATCTGAACGGATCAGCGCCAGTTCATCTTTGCTCAGGTTCGGATGCGTTTCCGGTGAATGGTAGAACTTCCACCACAGCAGAACCCACAGCATCGACAGCACGCCGCAGAACAGGAACGCACCACGCCAGCCAAATGACACGTGCGCGACCAGGATAATCGGCGGGGCCAGCATGGCACCAATCGAGAAGCCTACGCCTGCCCAGCCTGCGGCAACCGGACGCTCTTTACGCGGGAACCAGTCGGAAATCGCTTTGGCGTTGGCCGGAGTCGCCGCCGCTTCGGCACTGCCCATAAAGAAGCGCAGAACGGCGAGTTGGATCCAACTGCCCGCCCCTGCATGCAGCATACAAACCACCGCCCAGATTGAGGCGCAGATCAGAAAGCCCAGCTTCAGGCCAATTACATCAATCAGCCAGCCGCACAACGGCTGGAAAATGGTGTACGCCGCCTGAAACGCCGCGACGATGTAAGAATATTGTTCCGTGGTCATGTTCAGGCTGGTTTTCAGTTCAGCCGCCAGTAACCCCAGAGAATTTCGGGTGACGTAGTTGACCGTCACGCCGAGCAGAAACAGCGCCAGCATCCACCAGCGTAAAGCCTTTATCTTTCTGCGTCCTGCAACCGCAGCTGTCCCGGTATTTATTTGAATTGTCATGTCCGTTCTCCCACCCGTCGGCCTGGCCGCAGATGATGTGTCATGTGAGGTACTTCTGCAGAGTAGGCAGCCGGATTTGTGAGGGAAACGTGATTTTTTGCAAAAGCTTTCACGCTATAACTGCACGGGGAAGTCAGGGAGGATAAAAGCTCACGGGAAGCACATCTTCTGATATGAAAATTTTTGCATGGACGATTTTGAAGGAGATCACAGTTTGAAAGGAAAGTTAAATATCCAGCAAATTGCCGACCAGACAGGGTTGTCGATCAGTACCGTTTCACGGGTTTTAGCCGGAAAAAATAACACCAGCAGCAAGGCGCGCGACAGCGTGCTTGAGTGTGCCAAATCTCAGGGCGTTCTCGATGGCCTTTCCACCGGCAGGCTGATGCTCAACAACATTTTGATTTTCGCTCCCGCCCGCGCCTTTGATGTGCGCAGCGATATTTTTTACTACAAGGTGATCCAGGGCATTCTGGCTGCCACCGCCCATCATGAAGTGCGCGTCCGTTATTGTGCGATGGAAGAAGAAAACGCCGATGCTGCGCTGTTCATCGCCAAAATGACCGATCCGCAAACCGAAGCCGTATTACTGGTCGGTATCGACGATCCTCACATTCATCAATTGGCCGCTGACATGGGCAAGCCCTGCGTGCTGGTCAATTGCCATGACCGGCATATGCGCCATGACAGTGTCAGCCCCGATCATCAGACGATGGGCGATTTCGCCTGCGACTATCTCTTTTCTCAGGGCCACACACATATCGTGACCGTGCAGTGCCTGCGACGTCATACGATGGAACTTCGGCTCACGGGGATTAAACAGGCGTTCACGCGCCATCATCAGGTTTTCAGTGACAGCCAGCATTTGCTGAATACCTCAGGATTCGGTGCCCAGGAAAGCGAACAGGCGCTGCTGGAATTTCTGGATGCCTTGCCGCCCGGCCAGCCGCTGCCGACCGCAATCCTGGCCGGTGGCGATTTTATGGCTTCCGGCGTGGTAGCAGCGCTGGCTAAACGCGGCTTTTCCGTGCCCGGGGATATCAGCGTTATCAGCACTGACGGATTCAATCTTGCAGAAATTCACGATGTGCCGCTGACAGCGGTGCATGTGCCGCGCGATGAACTCGGTGCCGAAGCGATTTCCCTGTTGCAACGGCGCATGCTGCGCCCTGATGCGCCTCACACAACGCAGCTGTTGCAGGGAAAACTGGTGGTGCGCGAATCGGTCAGAAAAGCCAGCGGACGCGCTGTGATTTGTCATTCACATACGTTGTATGACCCGCAGCCGGACAGATAAATCTCATCTTTAACAGGCTTAACGCTCAGCAGTCCTATACTGACGGTGATGACTATTCATTAGACGGCTTTCAGTATCAGACGGTCAGAACACCTTGTTTTCACCTTCGGGTGACTCTTGATAAGGAGATTCACGATGAATCACAGTTCAGCAAAGCGTTACAACAGCGTTATCCCGCCCTACATGCTTAACCGTATTATTGAACACGGTTCAGAGCCCCAGCGCAGATGTGCCAGACAGACGCTGGTACATGTGAATACCCTGATGGCACAGCCCTACGCCAAACCGCAGAAGATCGTGACAGCCAAAGCGGGTCAGGTTGAGCGTGATATTTATGACGCCAAAAATACCACCCGACTACCGGGGGAATCCGTGCGTAAGGAAGGTCAGCCAAGTAACGGCGATGTGTCGGTGGATGAAGCCTATGATTATCTTGGCGTGACCTATGATTTCTTCTGGCAGGCCTATCAGCGAAATTCCCTTGATAACAAAGGGCTGGCGCTTCTCGGCACGGTGCATTATGACAAAGGCTATCAGAATGCCTTCTGGAACGGGCAGCAGATGGTGTTTGGTGACGGTGACGGCGAAATCTTTAACCGCTTCACGATTGCTATCGACGTTGTCGGGCACGAGCTTTCCCACGGGGTCACCGAAACGGAAGCAGGTCTGGAATATAACGGCCAGTCCGGCGCACTGAACGAATCGATGTCGGATGTGTTTGGTTCGCTGGTGAAACAATTCCACCTGAAACAAACTGCCAATAAAGCCGACTGGATTATTGGTGAAGGTTTGCTGGCGAAAGGCATTAACGGTTCCGGCCTGCGTTCTATGTCTCATCCCGGTACCGCTTACGATGACCCGCTGTTGGGTAAAGATCCGCAACCGGCGGACATGAAGGGTTATGTGAATACCCGCGATGACAACGGCGGTGTGCACATTAATTCAGGCATACCTAACCGCGCGTTCTATCTGGCAGCGACTAAACTGGGTGGTAACGCGTGGGAACGTGCAGGTTACGTCTGGTATGACACGGTTTGTGATAAATCCCTGCCCAAAAATGTACAGACTTTGTCACGTTCGCCCCAACTGACGATTCAGCATGCGGAAAAACGCTTTGACGCTTCCGTTGCACAAGCGGTTCGTGAAGCCTGGGAGCAGGTCGGAGTGATGTAAATGAAACCTTTAGATTCGCTGGAAAGTAATGCGGTCATTGAGATTTACCGCGAAGGCGGCATTGCGTTTATCCCGAAACTCAGCGGGCCGCGACGGGTCGAACTTTCAGGTATGAGTGATGATAAGCGGCGGGAAATTTGCCAGCTCATCAACAAAGCCCTGCCCTATGCTCAGGAAAAAGAAAACGCCGGTCATGGCGACCAGCGTTATTTCCGGCTGGAGATTTACTATGCTTCGCAAGCGCATTCGGCCAGCCTGGTGGTGATTATTCCTGAAACCGAAACGCCCGAGGAACTGGTGAATTTATGGAAGCAGGCTCCCCCTGACGATCACTCTGCGGAATAAGGCGAATACGTAAACCGTACCCTTTTTTTAGAAATCATCCCGTGCCCGTTTTGGCAGAAGTAATCGACCGCGCCGCAGGCTTTCAGCTCCTGCAACGGTTGCTGGCAATCCGGGCATAATGCGATTTGCTGATAGTCGCCATGGCTGGCGTCACAATGAAAGTGACCACTTACCCAGCTCATCGGCTGGCTGCAAACCGGACAAAGTGCATCCATCGTCTATCCCTCTAAATAACACCCAGCGTCCGCAGTAAATACAGACCCAGTGCGGTAGTGAAAAATGATCCGAGCGTGGTGACGGCAATAATATTCGCCGCCAGCGTCGCGTTGCCGCCCATTGCACGGGTCATCACGTAGCTGCCCGCTGCGGTCGGTGTGCAGGAAAAGAGAAATATAACGCCGAGCGCCGCGTCGCGAAAGCCAAACAGCCATGCCCCGAAGGTCATCAGCGCAGGCACAAATATCACACGTGACGCGGAAGACCAGGCTGCCACGTGAGAACTGCGGAACATCGCCTTCACGTCAAGACTGGCACCGGCACATAACATTGCCAGCGGCAGCGCCATCCCTGAAATAAACTCACCAGTGCTGGCAATGGTCGCTGGCATCGGTAAATGGCTGTACTTAAACGCCAGCCCGAGCACCAGACCAATAATCAGCGGATTGGTGATAATGCCGCGCAGAATCGGCTTCAGCCCGATGCTATTCCCCTGCCCGCCTTTCAGGCTGCGGGTTAGCGTAATCACGGAAAGCACGTTGAAGAGGATCACTGTGACCGCCAGATACATCGACCCCAGCGCAATACCTTCGCTGCCAAAGGCCAGCGAGGCATAAGCAAGACCCGCGATGCCGGTATTGGCACGGAATCCTCCCTGCACAAAAATACCGCGCTCACGCGGGTCTTTCACCAGTTTTATCGCCACCAGTTCCAGCAACAGAAATGAAGCGACGGTGCCAAGGCCACCATAAATGGCGAGCGGCAGATTTGAGCCTGAGGAATCATGCCCTTGCGCCACGCTGAAAAAAAGCAGGCAAGGTAAGGCGATATTGAATACCAGACGGCTGGCTTTCTCGTTAAAACTGTCGTCCATCAGGCCAGTGCGGCGCAAAAACACGCCCAGCAGCAAGATCAGTAAGTTTGGGACCGTAACGCCAAACGCAAAACTCCAGGTCTGCCAGAACATCCAGCCAGCTCCTTGCGGGGAAATTAAGACGAAAAAAAGGGGTACATTTTCATGCACCCCATTCGTTTAGGATTTGTTTTTCAGGTGCTGCATCAGACGTCGGCGCTTGCGCTGCTGGTGAGGAGAAAGCGAGTTTTTCTTGCCTTCATACGGGTTCTCACCTTCTTTGAACTGAATGCGGATTGGCGTTCCCATCACTTTCAGTGAACGACGGAAATAGTTCATCAGATAGCGTTTATAGGAATCAGCCANGTCTTTCACCTGATTACCGTGAATCACCACGATTGGCGGGTTATANCCCCCGGCGTGAGCATATTTCAGTTTCACGCGGCGACCATTGACCAGCGGTGGCTGGTGATCGTCAGCCGCCATTTGCATGATACGGGTCAGTAAGGANGTGCTCACACGCGTGGTTGCACAGGTGTACGCTTCGTTTACTGACTCAAACAGGTTNCCAACGCCGCTNCCGTGCAGGGCAGAGATGAAGTGAATGCGGGCAAAATCAACGAAACCAAGACGCAGATCCAGCTGATCTTTAACCTGAGCACGNGCTTCTTCGCTCATGCCATCCCACTTGTTGACCACGATAACCAGTGAGCGCCCGCTGTTGAGGATAAAGCCTAACAGCGAGAGATCCTGATCGGAAATGCCTTCGCGGGCATCGATAACCAGCATCACTACGTTGGCATCTTCAATCGCCTGCAGAGTTTTGATTACCGAGAATTTCTCAACGGTTTCAGTCACTTTGCCGCGCTTACGCACACCGGCGGTATCAATCAGAACGTATTCACGCTCGTCACGCACCATCGGGATATAAATACTGTCACGGGTCGTGCCCGGCATGTCGTAAACCACGACGCGCTCTTCGCCCAGAATACGGTTAGTCAGTGTGGACTTACCTACATTCGGACGTCCGACGATAGCCAGTTTGATTGGCAGAGACTGCGGGTCGAAATTATCTTCTTCGTCTTCAGGGATTTCATCACCGGTGGCTTCCTGCTCGGCCCAGTAAGCCGCGTTAGCTTCTTCCTCGGTCAGTTCGACTTCTTCCGGCTTTTCACCCACGAACGGGATCAGTACGTGTTCGATCAGTTGCGTCACGCCACGGCCGTGTGAAGCCGCGATAGCATACACATCGCCCAAACCGAGTGAGTAGAAATCACCGGTTGCGCTGTCCGGATCCAGCCCGTCAGTTTTGTTCGCCACCAGGAAGGTGGCTTTTTCACGGCTGCGAAGATGCTGGGCAATGCCCTGATCGGCAGGCATCAGGCCCGCGCGCGCATCTACCATGAACAGCACGATATCCGCTTCTTCGATAGCCAGCAGAGATTGCCCTGCCATCCGGGTTTCAACGCCATCTTCGGTACCGTCAATACCGCCGGTATCCACGATGATGAATTCATTACCCTCAATTTCGGCACGACCATACTTGCGGTCACGCGTAACGCCCCGGGAAATCCGCCACCAGCGCATCACGCGTCTTAGGTTAAACGGTTAAATAAAGTGGATTTACCCACATTCGGGCGCCCAACAAGCGCAACGACAGGTATCATTTTGAAGCCTCAGTGTTTTTATAGGTGGTGCTAAACGCAAATAGCTGGCCTGCTGAATTTCATTGCAAACCACTATAATTCAATTTGTTACAGCGCAATCTCTCATTTGGGATTACGCGGATTTCAGAATACGAAACGGCCCCTGAGCAATTCAGGAGCCGTTTTAAAGCCCGGGGTCAACCGACCTCAGGGCCAGATGCCGGTCGCAGTATTAGCGGGTGAAGGAGTAAACCTCGCCACCTTTCGCCTGCACAACCAGCTTGTCGCTTGCCACAATCGGCGCACTCAGGAAGCCATCGCTGTCGACTTTCTGCTGAGCAACAAAACGACCATCAGTGGTGTTGATCCAGTGCAGATAGCCTTCGGAATCGCCGACCACAATGTAACCATTATACAGCACCGGTGCCGTCAGGTTACGGTGCAGCAACTCACTTTGGCGCCACACGCTGACACCACCCTGAGTATCGAGCGCCATCACGCGGTCATCCTGGTCAACCATATAGATATGGCCTGCGTCGACAATGATGTCATTCACAGAACCAACATCACGTTTCCACATAATCTGACCAGAACGCAGATCCATCGCCACCAGATTGCCATTGTATGCCAGCGTATAAACAACGCCATCAACAATAACCGGCGTGGTATCCACATCGCTCAGACGGTCGATTTCAGTCGTACCGGTAGTCTGAGAAATACGTTGTTGCCAGATCAGCTGACCTTCTTTCATCAGTACAGCACTGACGCGGCCATTATCACCACCGACGATTGCAGCACCAAAGGCTACTGCAGGCGCTGATTCACCACGCAGAGACAGCGTTGGCATATCGAGGTTAGCGGTCCATTGAATGGTACCGTCGGATTCATTCAGCCCCTGCAACATACCATTGCCGGTGTGAACCAGAACCAGACCATCGCTGACAACCGGACGGGACAATGCTTCCCCCGCCACTTTGGTCTGCCAGGCGATTTTACCATCAGTGGTGTTCAATGCATAAACGATAGCTTTTTCACTGCCAACGTAAACGTGATCACCTGAAACTGTCAGGCCGCCAGACAGCTGTGCAGAAATATTTCGGGAGAGGAAGCCGGTCTTTTCAGACAGGTTGACGCTCCATTTTTCTTTACCACTGTCAGCATCGAGTGCTTTAACCAGACCAAAACGGTCAGCTGCAAAAATGGTGCTGTCCTGCCAGGCCGGACGCAGATTGGAGTAGAATTCGCCAATGCCGTCGCCTACGGATTTGCTCCACACTTGCGTCGGTGTGAATTGGTTCTCAACTTTTGGCAGAGGAGACATTTTGACCACGTCTTCTTCGCTGTTAAACAATGAACAGCCACTTAGCAGGGCAACAGAAACCCATCCTACCAAGAGTGTTTTACGCAATTGCATCGGGGTTCCCCTTAGCTGGCTAAGTTGTTCAATTTCATACGCAGCACGGTTTGCAGCGTTTGAGAGGGTTTAGAATCAAGTCCTTTGCTGTAGGCTTCACGAGCACCTTTTGCATCGCCTTTGGCAAGCAAAACATCACCACGGATGCCTTGTTGCATAGCCGTCCAGCCTTCACCCTTCACGCCGTCTAACGTTTTGAGTGCATCATCAAATTTGCCTTGCTGCATCTGGACACGCGCCAGACGTAAATTCACCAGCGAACGTAAATTATCTTCTTTGGCCTGACCTTGCGCCTGCACTAATTGCTTTTCAGCATTGGCGAAATCACTGGTTCCGACAAAATGATCAGCCAGTTGCAGGGCGGCAAATACGCCGTAATTATTGTCATTGCTCTGAGCAAATTTTTCGAGATCAGCCACGCCTTTCGCGTTATTGCTGGTCAGCGACTGATTAGCTTGCTGGAAAGACGCAGAAGCTTCCGTCAGGGCAGAGTCCTGGTGACTCTGCCAGAAACGCCAGCCGCCCAGGGCTGCAATACCCAGAACAACGCCGATGGCCAGCGCTTTACCGTTTTCGGCAAAGAAGCGACGTACAGCATCAACCTGTTCATTCTCAGTGGTATAGACTTCCACAGTGTCCTTCTCCTTAACCCAACATCGAAGCCAGACGCGCGACGATTTCGCTTTGCGCCAGCGTTTCTTGCGTTCCACTCTGCAGGTCTTTTACGACGACCTGCTGGTTAGCGACTTCAGTTTCGCCTAGTACCAGGGCAACACGCGCACCCCATTTATCAGCACGGGCGAACTGTTTCTTGAAATTGCCGCCACCGTAGTTAGTCATAACTTTCAGCTCAGGCAGCGCATCACGCAGTGTTTCAGCCAGTTGCATAGCCACGCTTTGCGTGCCAGCACCGGATGAGATCACGTAGGTGTCGACGGTTGCCGGTGCTTTGAAGTCCGGGTTTACGGCCTGAACCAGTAATACCAAACGTTCCAGCCCCATGGCGAAACCGACACCCGGTGTTGCACGACCGCCCAGTTGTTCGACCAGACCGTCGTAGCGGCCCCCCGCACACACAGTCCCTTGTGAGCCTAAGCTGCTGGTTACCCATTCGAACACGGTGCGGTTGTAATAATCCAGACCGCGCACAAGTCGCTGATTAACCGTATATGGGATACCAGACTGCTCTAAAAGTTCACACAGACCTGCAAAGTGTTCTCTTGATTCTTCATCAAGATAATCACCCAGCTCCGGTGCATCATTTAATAACGTCTGAATATCGGGATTTTTGGAGTCCAGAACACGCAGCGGATTGCTGTACATGCGACGTTTACAGTCTTCATCCAGCTTGTCTTTATGTTGCTCAAGGAAAGCCACCAGCGCATCACGATAGTCCGCGCGGGCTTCCAGTGAACCGATAGAGTTCAGTTCCAGCGCCACGTGCTCAGAAATCCCCAGCGCGCGCCACCAGCGGGCGGTCAGCAGAATTAATTCGGCATCAATGTCCGGCCCTTGCAGACCAAAGACTTCTACACCCAACTGATTGAACTGACGATAGCGACCTTTTTGCGGGCGTTCGTAACGGAACATCGGACCGATGTACCACAGACGTTGTTCCTGATTGTACAGCAGACCATGTTCAATACCGGCGCGCACGCAGCCCGCCGTACCTTCCGGACGCAGCGTCAGGCTTTCGCCGTTGCGGTCTTCAAAGGTATACATTTCTTTTTCCACGACATCAGTCACTTCACCGATAGCGCGTTTAAACAATGGGGTCTGCTCTACAATCGGCATACGGATTTCACTGTAGCCGTAACTGCCAAGCACTTGTTTCAACGATCCTTCAATACGTTGCCACAGGGCTGTGTCTTCTGGCAGGTAGTCGTTCATGCCGCGAATGGCCTGGATATTCTTTGCCACGTCAGTTCTCTATCGTTTTATAAAAAATGAACCCGATTATAGGGGCTTTGTGGCTTGTGGTTCAACGCACAGACGCCATTACCCCAGTCGGGTTCAATATAATAATGCAGATGTACGCTGACACCTGCAACCGATGTTACTTTTCAAGATGATTGATAACGATACGTTTACTCTCATCCATAATCGCCGCTTTGGCGCGAATTTTTGCTTCTAACTGGTCGATCATATCATTGTTATCAAAACGCTCTCTCTGACGGACACCGTCTTCATAGAAACCGCTTTTGTTATGACCGCCGGTGACGCCCATGGTAGAAACCAGCGCTTCGCCCGGACCGTTAACCACACAACCAATGATCGAAACGTCCATTGGCGTGATGATATCTTCCAGACGTTGTTCCAGCGCATTCACGGTACCGATGACATCAAACTCCTGACGCGAACAAGTCGGACAGGCAATAAAGTTGATACCACGGGAACGGATACGCAGTGATTTGAGGATATCGAATCCGACTTTGACTTCTTCAACCGGATCAGCCGCCAGCGAAATACGCAGCGTGTCGCCGATACCTTCTGAGAGCAGCAGGCCCAGACCAATGGCTGATTTAACGGAACCTGCACGCAGGCCACCGGCTTCGGTAATTCCCAGATGCAGAGGCTGAACAATTTGCTTAGCCAGCAGGCGGTAGGACTCAACAGCCAGGAAAACGTCAGAGGCTTTTACGCTGACTTTGAACTGGTCGAAGTTAAGACGGTCAAGAATATCAACGTGGCGCATCGCCGATTCCAGCAGCGCTTGCGGCGTAGGTTCGCCGTACTTTTCCTGAATATCTTTTTCCAGGGAGCCACCGTTCACACCGATACGGATAGGAATATTTTTGTCGCGTGCGCAATCCACCACGGAGCGGATGCGGGATTCGTTACCGATGTTACCTGGATTAATACGCAGGCAATCTACGCCGTATTCTGCAACCTGCAGGGCGATGCGGTAATCGAAATGAATATCAGCGACCAGCGGGACATTAACCTGCTGTTTGATAAGTTTGAATGCTTCTGCCGCATCCATGGTTGGCACAGAAACGCGAACAATGTCGACACCGACGCGTTCCAGTGATTTGATCTGTGCGACTGTCGCCGCGACATCTGTGGTGCGAGTGTTGGTCATCGATTGCACCGCAATCGGTGCTCCGTCACCTACAGGCACCTTGCCGACATAAATCCGGGTTGATTTGCGACGGGTAATGGGTGCTTGGTTATGCATTACTTCACTCTCCATCGTTGCAATCGTCTGACAAACTGCCGATTACTCGGCAGCTAAGGTCAGGCGCGCAACACGGCTTGATTTTACAAAACGACTTAAATCAACCGGCTTGCCCTGGAATTGGATATCCACCGCCCCCGGCGCACCGATTTTCAGTTTATACGGCGCAGTGCCCTTCACGCTGAAGGTCTCTCCGCCTTTCTTCATGCCGCTGAACAGGGTTTTCCCTGATGCGTCATCAATCTGGAACCAGCAGTCAGCTTTAAAGGTAAAGGTCACCGCTTGTGGATCCGCACCTGCTGCCGCAGTTTGTGCATCACCGGTTGGTAGACCGTTTTCAGCAGTTGCAGGCTGACTGGTTGAAACAGCGGCAGGCGCTTGCTCCGCTGGCGTACCTGATGCTGCCGGTGCGTTGCTTGCTGCTGCGCCCGGTGCGGTATTCAGCGGGATAGAATTCTGCGGCTGTGTTGTGTTTGCAGCAGGAGCCGGGTCAGAAGAAGTATCTTCTGTTGTCGGTGCAGAATTCGCATTGTCGCCCAGAGGAATAGTTTGCCCCTGGCCGTTATCCTGATTCAGTTGTGCNGATGACTGATCGGCCATTGTTGCGATTTCCTGCTGTTGCGCCTGATGATTTTGCCACCACCANGCACCGGTCAGGCCAATCACCACAAACACNACCAGCCAGGTAAAGCCCATCAGCCAGCCATCGCGTTTTTTGCGAGACTTACCGAGAGAGAATCCCTGCATTGAAGCCACTTTAGGCACTTTAATCGGCGCTTGTTTACCGATCAGACCTAATAATTCTTCTTCCGGGACATGAACCAGTTTTGCATAGGAACGGAGGTAACCACGCAGGAAAGTCGGCGCAAGATCGGCCGGCGTCGTTTCTTCTTCGATTTGGCGAATAGTTGAGACTTTCAGACACAGGCGTTCTGCAACAGCCTGATGACTAAGACCTAACTGTTCACGAGCCTGACGCAGACGTTCGCCTGTAGTCAGTTTTGCATTATTTTCTTGAGGGGCTTCAGTATTCATTGGCTAAGAACTGCTGGTACTGTTTAGATTGTGGATAACTACGCGCAAGTTGCTTACCGTAGCGTTGAACGCTATCCGGGTTGCCCGCTAACGCAGCGAATCGAATTTGTAACATGAGGCTGTCGGCAGTTGCTGGCAGAACATGTTGATATACATCCAGTAATAGTTTCGCCTGAGCGCGGTTCCCTTCCCCAAATTCTTTGGTTGCCTCAGTCAGCAAGGGTGCGCCTTTATCGGGATCCACTTTCAATGCCCGGCTTAGTAACACTCGCGCTTCCTCATTCTGATTGGCCTTCAGAAAACAGTAGCCTGCATTTTCCAGACTGTCAGCAACCTGACCGTAATCAGGCGCATTAGCTGCGGCGCTAAACTGCTGTTGTGCGGGTACATACTGCCCTAAACTACACAAAAACGCACCGTAATTATTTAAGACCGTCCCATTTTGCGGCGCCAGCTGCAACGCTTGCTGGTAGCGGCTTTCCGCTGCTTTCTGATTGCCGTTTTTTTGCTCGTAAAGCGCCATGCCAAGCTGTGTCCGATAATCCTGCGGCGCACCGTCAACGGCTTTCTGCAGATTCTGCCTGGCCGCCTCCATGTTCCCCTGATTCAGGTACGCCATGCCAAGTTCGAGACGCGTTTGTGCTGCGCCGCTGGCCTGTTGCGTTTCTTTCGGTGAACTGGAACATCCCGCCAGTAAAGCCACAGTCATGCCTGCGGCGATCAGCATTTTCACACTGCCCTTCATTGCCATGCTTAATTCCCTTTACCCTGCCAGCGACAATAAAACAGCGGGCTTCGACGGAACACCGTGGCGAAGCCCATTGGGATCAGACGGCTTTTACGGAAATCTGTTGCTCGCCTGCCATTTTTTTCTTCAACGTACGTTTGGTACGGTCGATAACATCACCGGCCAGCTGACCACACGCGGCATCAATGTCATCACCACGGGTTTTGCGCACGATAACTGTAAAGCCATAATCCATCAGCACTTTAGAGAAACGATCAATACGGCTGTTCGAGCTGCGGCCATACGGCGCGCCCGGGAACGGGTTCCATGGGATCAGGTTGATTTTGCATGGCGTATTCTTCAGACGCTCAGCCAGTTCATGCGCATGCTCGGTGCCATCATTGATGTGATCCAGCATAACGTATTCGATGGTAACGCGGCCCTGATTGGCGTTGGATTTGCTAATATAACGCTCAACCGCGGCCAGGAAGGTATCGATATTGTACTTGCGGTTGATCGGCACAATTTCGTCACGAATGGCGTCGTTAGGTGCATGCAGGGAAATCGCCAGCGCGACATCAATCATATCGCCCAGCTTGTCCAGCGCAGGGACGACACCCGATGTGGAAAGCGTCACGCGACGTTTTGACAAACCGAAACCGAAATCGTCGAGCATGATTTCCATGGCCGGAACCACGTTATTGAGGTTCAGCAAAGGTTCGCCCATGCCCATCATCACCACGTTGGTGATGGGGCGCGTACCGGCCACTTTCGCCGCACCGATAATTTTTGCCGCACGCCATACCTGACCAATAATTTCGGACACACGCAGGTTACGGTTAAAGCCCTGTTGCGCCGTGGAACAGAAAGTACATTCCAGTGCACAGCCGACCTGAGAGGAAACGCAAAGCGTCGCACGGTCGCCGTCCGGGATATACACGGTTTCAACCAGTTGTCCGCCCACCTGAATCGCCCACTTGATGGTGCCGTCAGTTGAACGTTGTTCTGACGCGACTTCCGGTGCACGAATTTCTGCAACGCGGGCCAGCTTTTCACGCAGCGCCTTATTGATATCGGTCATTTGCTCGAAATCATCGCTGCAGTAGTGATACATCCACTTCATGACCTGATCAGCACGGAACGGTTTTTCGCCCATGTTGATGAAGAACTCACGCATTTGCTTGCGGTTAAGGTCAAGAAGGTTAATTTTTGCGGCAGCAGGCACGACAGTATTCACGGCTTCTGCGGAAACAGCGTTATTTTCAGACAAAATTGGCTCGGACGTGTTGGATTCTAACATGATGAAAATGGCCTCGTTGTTACACGTTATGGCGTATTGGAAGTGCAGAGCCTGGCCCGAAAGGTAACGGCTGGCCTGCAAATAAAATTGCGCCCCGAAGAGGCTGGCTCATTCGGGGCGCAACATTGTACAAATTTTAGGGCACGGTTGCCATGTTTGGAAAGTACAGTTACAAAATTCTTGTGAATTTGCGGCTTATCTTCCAGCAACGGTGACTCAAAAATCTTAACGCGGGCAGATTTCGCTTTCGGTAAAGAAGTAAGCGATTTCGCGTTGTGCAGATTCTACAGCGTCAGAACCGTGAACCGCGTTAGCAGTGAAGCTATCCGCGAAGTCTGCACGCAGTGTGCCAGCCAGTGCGTTGTCCGGGTTAGTTGCGCCCATGATGTCACGGTTACGCTGAACCGCGTTTTCACCTTCCAGAACCTGAACCATGATCGGGCCAGAGGTCATGAACTCAACCAGACCGTCGAAGAACGGACGGCCTTTGTGTTCTGCGTAGAAGCCTTCAGCTTGTTCTTTCGTCAATTTCAGCATTTTAGACGCGATGATGGTGAAGCCAGCGCGTTCGAAACGTGCGTAGATAGCACCGATGTCGTTGTTAGCTACGGAGTTTGGCTTGATGATGGAGAAAGTGCGTTCGATAGTCATGAAAAAACCTCTGTCTGACTTTTATAGGTAGGGCCGGTTAATTTAATGTTATACCTGCCGTAAAATGGCGGTGATTATAGGGAGCGAAGTTACGATTGCCTACCCGAATCACAACATTTAATTAAAAAAATGTGTGATTAATTCACTATCGAACCTAAACCACCTATTTCCCGCAAACAAAACAGGGGCAAAACGGTGCTTTCCCCTGGTGTCCTCTCACTTTATGCCTGTCCTGACGAAGGAATAATATTGCGTAACCAGCTTCCCCACTTGCGCTGATAGAACGGCTGGGTGTGGCTGATCAGATAATGGCTGATGCCACGCTCTTTTTCAGAAACGATACAGAAATCCACCGGACGATCATCGGGAGAGGTTTCACTCGCCACATTCCCTGCCTCGCGGATCAGCGCGTCAATCTCCAGCTCATCACCATCCGCTTCGACGCCAATCAGCAGGTTTGGCTGTTCATCCACGGCTTTATCGTGGATCAGCGCCATAAATGCACGGCGCACCGGTTTCTTCTGAGTGAAAAGCGTGGTGAGCGCGTCGATCATGGCGGAAGGATACTCCTCCGGCTGGCCGATCAGCAGCTGACTTTCTTTATCCAGCACCAGCTCAGACGGCGCATTTAACCCGCCATTGCTCAGCAACAGCGTCACCTCGTTCGGGGTGAATTCCTTGCCGTACTCCGACTTCGGATTCAGAAACAACTCCTCCCCTTGTGTCATTTCAAACAACACGCGGGCAGGCAGCGCGACAAACGCCTGCTCATCCGGGCTTTCGCCGGCACTGGCTTTTTCCAGAACCTCCACAGAGGAAAAGAAAGGAATGATCGAGCTGCCGTCCTGTTTTTCCCAGTGTAAAACATTCAGTTCACTGCCTGCGGTAATCGCCACACTGCCCTGCTTTTCAGCGTCATCCTGCCCTGCATCACCGAGCACAAACACGGTAGACTCCAGCAAAGTTTGATAAAACGCCGGACGCCAGGCAGGCGCGGTGACAGACAGGCGGAGCAGGCGCTCCAGCTCGTTTTCACCGTCGGTCGCCGCCGCGCTGGCAGGGAGATGATCGTGTGGGACACTCATGGTTCTTAACTCCGCTAGTGGTATAAAACGGGGCGCTGTTAAGCGCCCCGTTGTGCTTCATGCATGCATTGCTTTCTAAAACTTACTTCGCCTTGGCTAAGAGCAGGTTGGCGACGGTACGCACACCCAGACCTGTCGCACCGGCAGACCACTGATCCGCCGCGCTTTTGCGGTACGTTGCGGAACAGTCGATGTGCAGCCAGCCTTTCTTATAGTCAGTGACGAAATGAGACAAGAACGCAGCGGCTGTGCTTGCGCCCGCAGTGTGTGCAGGACCGGCAATGTTGTTCAACTCGGCAAAGTTAGACGGCAGATGTGAACGGTGGAATTCTTCCAGTGGCAGACGCCAGAACGGTTCGTGTTCGGCTTTCGCGCTTTCCAGCAGTTCGCCTGCCAGTGCATCGTCAAAGCTGAACAGTGCGTGATAATCGTTACCCAGCGCAGTTTTCGCCGCGCCGGTCAGCGTGGCCGCATCAATGATCAGTTCAGGCTTTTGCGCAGAAGCGTCGATCAGGCCATCAGCCAGCACCAGACGGCCTTCGGCGTCGGTGTTCATCACTTCAACGGTTTTACCGTTGCGGTAGCGGATAATGTCGCCCAGTTTCAGTGCATTGCCGCTGACCATGTTATCCGCGCAGCACAGATACAGTTTCACACGTTTATTCAGACCATTCGCCGCAGCCAGCGCCAGTGCGCCGGTCAGCGTGGCCGCGCCGCCCATATCCGCTTTCATGGAATCCATTGACGCNCTTGGCTTCAGGCTGTAACCGCCNGTATCAAAAGTGATNCCTTTGCCGACCAGACAGGCGTAAACCGGTGCATCTGCGTCGCCGCCCGGGTTGTAATCCAGNGCCAGTAATACCGGCGGACGGTCAGAACCGCGGCCNACGGTGTGNATACCCATATAACTTTGCTGACGCAGGTCGTCGCCTTTGGTGATGCGGTAGCTGACTTTTTCATTACCNAATTCACACATCAGATCAACCGCGCGGGTCGCCAGTTGTTCAGGGGACAAATCCTCTGCCGGGGTATTAATGGTATTACGTACCCAGTCGATGATTTTCAGGCGTTGTTTAAGCGTGTTCGCGTCATCTTCGGACAATTCTGCCCATTCAACGTTGCGTGTGCCTTTCGGGCCACGGAAGCCTTGCCAGAATGCCCAGCTATTTTCGAGATCCCAGCCTTCACCCGCCAGTTTAACATTTTTAACACCCTGACCGTCGATACGACGCGCGGCACGGGCAATGACCGTCAGCACATCGCCGCCATTCAAATGAATGGTCATACCGGCGGAATCGGTGCTCAGTGTGACTTTTTCGCCCCAGCGCGCATCAGCAGGCTGGGAAGAAAGGAATACGGACATTGCTTCATTGGTCGTGACTTCGGAACTCATAACAGCACTCCTGATGTTTTTTATCTTCAATGAATATTCATTTTCAATGACAGGCAAATCACCCTTTCATCGGGTGGCACTTCATTTCGTATAAACAGGTGGCAACTCACGCAGGCGGCGGACAGATTTCACCACCAGCGCAATCGCATAATCAATTTCTTCTTCCGTTGTCCAGCGCCCCAGCGAGAAGCGAAGGGAGCTGTGCGCCAGTTCTTCACTTAATCCCAGAGCACGCAGAACATAGGAAGGCTCAAGGCTGGCAGACGTACAAGCCGAACCTGACGATACCGCCAGATCTTTCAACGCCATGATCAGAGACTCCCCTTCTACACCGGCAAAACTGACGTTGAGAATATTCGGTGCCGCATGCTTCGGCGTGCCGTTCAGAAACACCTGATCCAGCGCCTGAATGCCTTTCCACAGGCGATCGCGCAGTTCAGTCAGACGCGCTACTTCGGCGGTCATTTCTTCTTTGGCGATACGATAAGCCTCGCCCATCCCGACAATCTGATGCACCGGCAATGTACCGGAACGCATGCCGCGTTCATGACCGCCGCCGTGGATTTGCGCATCAATCCGCACTTTCGGTTTACGACTCACGTACAGCGCGCCGATGCCTTTCGGGCCGTAAATCTTATGCGCGGAAAACGACATCAGATCAACCTGCAACTCGCTGAGATCAATCGCAATCTTGCCCACACTTTGGGTCGCATCCACATGGAAAAGGATGCCCCGACTGCGGCACAGTTCGCCGATGGTCGCAATATCCTGTACCACGCCGATTTCATTATTCACCTGCATGATGGACACCAGAATGGTGTCCGGGCGCAGCGCCGCTTCAATCGCCGCTGGCGGAATAAAACCATCTGCCTGCGGCGNCAGATAGGTGACGTCGAAGCCTTCNGNTTCCAGCTGTGCACAGGTGTCTAACACCGCTTTATGCTCAGTCTGGCTGGTAATAATGTGTCTGCCTTTCGNGCTGTGCGCGTGGGCGGCACCTTTAATCGCCAGATTGTCAGATTCGGTGGCGCCCGACGTGAAGACGATTTCACGCGGATCGGCATTAATCAGCTCGGCAATCNGGTTACGCGCNACATCCACCGCCTCTTCAGCCTGCCAGCCGAAACGGTGAGAACGGGAAGCCGGATTACCGAAAGTACCGTCCAGTGTTAAACACTGCATCATTTTCTGTGCAACACGCGGATCAACCGGCGTGGTGGCAGAGTAATCAAGATAAATAGGTATTTTCATGGCAGGTAGGCTCCGGACTGCGCGTTCGGCTTCGAACGAAAGAATTAAAAAACGACATCCAGTTTAAAACGGGTTCACGGCTTCTTAAAAGGGAAATGACGCTTTGCGGGCACTAATCGGTAAGAATTGACGTCAGAAAAGCAAAAGCCCGCGGAAATGTGCATTTCCGCGGGCTTTTAGTAACGTAAGAATTCACATGCATCCCCTAAATCATTCGTGTCGCATCAAGGCGGCAACGGAGCAAACCCCGAGGCGGCGCGAAGGATGACGGGGATTAGGCTCGAAGATTGACGTTGATAGTTTCCATCTGGCGGCCATTCGGCTGACGACGGGTTTCACCGTTCTGACGGTCAGCCACTTCCAGGATTTCCTGATTATTGACCAGCTCTGCCAGCGTAATATTGTTCAGGAAGCCGCTGATGCGTTCGCTCAGATCACGCCATAAGGTGTGAGTCAGGCAACGTTCGCCATTCTGGCAGCCTTCTTTACCCTGGCAACGGGTCGCATCGACAGATTCGTCAACGGCAGTAATCACTGCGCCAACGGCAATATCACCAGAATCTTTACCTAACAGATAACCACCGCCCGGACCACGAACACTGGCAACCAGACCATTTTTGCGTAAGCGCGAGAAAAGCTGCTCCAGGTAAGAAAGGGAAATACCCTGACGCTCAGAAATGTCAGCCAGTGGTACTGGTCCTTCCTGGGAATGCAGTGCAACGTCGAGCATAGCGGTCACGGCATAACGGCCTTTGGATGTCAGTCTCATAGCATGGTTACCTGTTTAAATGACTTAGAAATTCAATAGTGCGGAACATGCAAACGAGTCTGCCATTCCCGAGTAAAACAGTCAACTATTTAACCTAGTAATTTACTCAAGTATTACAG
>Ga0065704_10001308_pt1 | contig 20874 bp, 20 predicted proteins | sample SwiRhicommuniRL2_FD_59091 | JGI IMG/M metagenome (GOLD analysis project Ga0065704, IMG submission 59091) | Switchgrass rhizosphere bacterial communities from Rose Lake, Michigan, USA - RL2 v2 (version 2) | ecosystem: Host-associated > Plants > Roots > Rhizosphere > Soil | place: East Lansing, MI | reverse complement strand
GGCGTCGGGCTCTGGGCCGGCGTCGCGCGGGTCGGTCGCGAACGGGCGGCGCTGTGCGAAGCGATCCTCGACGAGATCCGCGAGCGCGGCCCGCTCGGCGTGTCGGAACTCGCGGCGGGCGGCAAACGCCGTGGCGGGTGGTGGGGCTGGAGCGAGGGCAAGGCCGCGCTCGAGTGGCTGTTCTGGACCGGCCAGGTGACGACGCACTCGCGACGACGGTTCGAGCGCATCTACGACCTCACCGAGCGTGTGCTGCCGGCGGCCGTCTGCAACGCATCGACGCCGTCGGTCGAGGATGCGCAACGCGAACTGTTGCGCATGTCGCTGCGCGCGATGGGCGTGGCGACCGCAAGGGACCTGCGCGACTACTTCCGGCTGGGCGTCCAGGACGCAAAGACGCGGATCGCGGAGCTCGTGGCCGCCGGCGAATGGCGCGAGGTGCGCGTCGAAGGCTGGCGCGACGTCGCGTACGTCGCCGCGGCGTCGCTGCGGGTCCCACGCCGTGTCGACGCACGCGCGGTGCTATCACCCTTCGACTCGCTCGTCTGGTGTCGCGAGCGGATGCAGCGGCTGTTCGACTTCCACTACCGCATCGAGATCTACACGCCCGCGCACAAGCGTCGCCACGGGTACTACGTGCTGCCGTTCCTGCTCGGCGACCGCCTCGTGGTGCGCGTCGACCTCAAGGCCGACCGCGCGCAAGGCTGTCTGCGCTTGCTCAGCACGCACTTCGAGCCCTCGGTGGATCGCGCGCAGGCCAGGCACGAACTCGCGGAGGAATTGCGCGAGCTGGCGGCGTGGCTCGGACTGGAACGAGTCCAGTCCCGCGCGCGCCGCTAGAATCGCCGTTTCGGTTCGAGGAAAGCGCACGTGGTGCGCAGCCCATCGCAGTGAATCTCCGCAACGATACGGAACGCGCGCCGAGCGTCGAGTTGCCGTCGTGGCTCAAGTCGACGACGTGTCCGGCCACGGTCGAGGCCGCGTGCATCGCCGACGTGTCGCCGCCGACGCCGGCCCTGGCACCGGCACCCGCGCTGTTCACGCAGGGTGACGCACGAGGGGCGCTGCTGACCGCGGTCGACGCGCGTCTCGCAACCATGCGCGCGATGGCCGCGACCAAGTGGGCGTCGGGCACAGGGATCGAGGACCTGCCGCGCGAGGCCGAAGTGCTCGGCGCGGTCACGACGCAGGCAGTCGAGCTGGGGCTCGACACGGCCTCGGTGCAAAGCTGGTTCGTCGCGCAGATGACGGCGGCGCGCGAAGTGCAACGTCACTGGCACGAGGCATGGGGACGCAACGGCATGTGCGGCGAATGCCGTCGACCGACCGATCTCGCCGTGATGCGGCGGTTCATCGACGCATCGAACGCGACGCAGTTGCGGGCGCTGCACCTGCTCGCGCCGGACGCCGCCAATGTGCAGGGCGGCCCGGAAGGCTCGCCGGACGCGGAGGTCACGGCCTGCCTGTGCTGGCTCGGTCGTCGTTATGGCCTGGCCGAGACGACGACCGCCTTGCTGGCGGCGGCCTATCGCGCCGTGCACCGCGCCGATCGCAGCCCCGCGAAGGCGTCGCCGTCGAGTGAAATAAGTGCAAACGGGGCGGCGCACTGACGAATCGTTCAACCCGTCTGGCCTTGGTCCGGGGTTTTAGGCATACTGCGCGCACAGTTTGCCGCCGCGCAGTCCGGTCTGCGCACGAGGTTCTTCAGGATGGACGGGCTCAGGTCCCGTCCATGACCGGCACGACGGGCATCGCCCTCGGCCGGATCTTTGCGGCTCCTCCTGCAGACTGATCGACGTCTGCATTTCGCGTCTTCGATTCGTTACAACCAAAGCAACGGCGCCCGGCCGGTGCTCGCGCATTGTCGTCCCCGTGCATTCGGAGTCGGCCTGCGCGAGTCGTGGCGCCTGGAAACTCTAGCTACATGTCATTCGATTCCCTGGGCCTCCGGCCCGAACTGCGTCTGGCCGTCGACGAACTCGGCTATACCGAGCCCACCCCGATCCAGGCCCGAGCGATTCCCTCGGTGCTCGAAGGCCGCGACCTGCTCGCCGCCGCCCAGACCGGCACCGGCAAGACCGCGGCGTTCGCGCTGCCGTTGCTCCAGCGTCTCACCGAGGCCAATCCCGAGCCGCGGGGCTCGCGTGCGCCACGCGCGCTCGTGCTCGTGCCGACGCGTGAGCTCGCCGCACAGGTCGAACAGTCGTTCACGGACTTCGGTCGTCACCTGCAGCAGCGCACGGCACTGATCTTCGGCGGCGTCAGCGCGCGGCCGCAGGTCGAGATGCTGCGTCGCGGCGTCGACATCGTCGTCGCGACACCGGGCCGCCTGCTCGACCACGCGAACGAGCGCTGCATCAACCTGCGCGACGTGCGTCACCTCGTGCTCGACGAGGCCGACCGCATGCTCGACATGGGGTTCATCCGCGACATCCGGCGCGTGCTCGCGCTGCTGCCGCCCAACCGGCAGAACCTGCTGTTCTCGGCCACGTTCTCGAGCGAGATCCGCGGTCTTGCCGAGGGCCTGCTCAAGAATCCGGTCACGGTCGAGGTCGCGCAACGCAACGCGCCCGCCGAACTCGTCGACCACCGCGTGCACCTCGTGACGCAGGGCGAGAAGCGCGCCGTGCTGAGCCACCTGCTGCGCAACGGTGCAACGCCGCAGACCCTGGTCTTCACGCGCACCAAGCACGGTGCGAACCGGCTCGCCGACCAGCTCACGCGCGACGGGCTCGAGTGCGCCGCGATCCACGGCAACAAGTCGCAGAACGCGCGCACGCGCGCGCTCGAGGACTTCAAGGCCTACAAGGTGCAGGTGCTCGTGGCGACCGACATCGCCGCGCGGGGACTCGACATCAGCGAGCTGCCGCAGGTCGTCAACTACGAACTGCCGCACGTGCCGGAGGATTACGTCCACCGCATCGGGCGCACGGGTCGCGCGGGTTGCACGGGTCAGGCGCTCTCGCTCGTGTCCGACGACGAGAAGGACCGTTTGCGCGCGATCGAGAAGGTGCTCGGCCGCAAGATCAACGTGCTGCCGCTCGACCGGTCGCAGATCGAGCGGCCGCCGGGCGAGGGCCTGGCCCGGGAACCGCGCTATGTCGACCCGCGGGCGGTGGCGCAGGCGGCCGCGGCGCGTGGCCCCCGACCGCAGCGAGCCGGACAGTCGCGCCATGAGCGTGGCCACCGCGGTTCGGAGCCTCGCTCGGCGCGTCCTCACGATGCGGGCAGCAGCCAGAACCGGAACCCGGCCAATCCGGCCGACGGCCGCTCCCAAGGCGCGCCGCATCGGCAGGGGGCATCGCACGGTCCGTCCCGCTTCCAGTCGCAAGGGCGCGGGCGACGCAATAACGGGCGCCAACCCGCATAACGACCGACGATCCGAGACCCGGGCCAGACCGGGTCTCAACCTTTGCCGGGCTCGGCCGATAGCCCGGACTGACACCGGGCTAGCCGAATAATGAACATGCTTCCGCTCGCAGGACTCCTCGTCGTTCTGGTCAGCGTCGCCGCAGGGTTCCTGCTCTCGGGCGGGAGCCTGCTGCTGCTGTGGCACCCCACCGAAGTCCTGATCATCTGCGGCGCGGCCGCGGGCGCGTTCGTCACGAGCAATCCGAAGAAGGTGCTCGTCGACACGATGCGCGGCACGGTGGCGCTGTTCAAGGCGCCGCATTACGGCAAGGAAACCTACGTCGACCTGCTGCGGCTGTTGAACGACCTGCTCAACAAGCTGCGCAAGGAAGGCGTGATGGGCATCGAGGCCGACTGCGAGAAGCCGCAGGAGAGCGCGATCTTCCAGCGCTACCCGAAGATCCTGCAGGACCAGCACATGATGGAGTTCATCTGTGACTGCCTGCGCCTGATCGTCTCGGGCAACCTCGACCCGCACGAGCTCGAAAGCCTGCTCGAGTACGAGCTCGAGACGCACCACAAGGAAGCCCACCAGCCTGTCCACGCGTTGCAGCAGGTGGCCGACGCGTTGCCCGGCTTCGGCATCGTCGCGGCCGTGCTCGGCATCGTGAACACGATGGCCGCGATCGACGGCGCGGACACCGCGACGATCGGCCACAAGGTCGCGGCGGCGCTGGTCGGCACCTTCCTCGGCATCCTGATCGCGTACGGCTTCGTCGGCCCGCTTGCGACGGCGTTGAAGCACCGGGTCGAGGAAGAATCCAAGGCGTTCGAAGTCGTGAAGATGGCACTCGTCGCGTGCGTGCGCGGCTACCCGCCGAAGGTGTCGGTCGAGTTCGCCCGCAAGCTGCTGTTCAGCGAGGTGCGTCCGACCTTCGCGGACCTCGAGGGCCAGCTCAAGGCGAAGCCCGTGGCGCCGGCCGACAAGGCGGCCTGACCATGGCGGCGGACAGGAATGCGCCGCGGCCGATCTACGTCAAGCGCAAGAAAGTCGTCGAGGGCGGGCACCACGGTGGCGCCTGGAAGGTCGCCTATGCCGACTTCGTGACGGCGATGATGGCGTTCTTCCTGGTCATGTGGCTCGTCGCCTCGGTCTCGAAGGAGCAGCGCGCCGCAATCTTCGATTACTTCAAGAACCCGAGCATGCAGCAGGGCAGCGCGCCGAAGCCCGCGCCCGGGCAGAACGGGCCGGGCGGCGCCAGCACCGCCGCGATCAACCTGCAGGGCGGCATGGACGCGCCGCGCTCGCAACAGTCGCTCGGCGTCGGTGCCGCGATGATGGCGCAGCCGCAGCCGTCGCTCGACGCTACGCCGCAACCGACGCCGCAGCAGGTCGCCGAGGAGGAGGCCGAGCGCCAGAACCTCGAAGAGCTCAAGCGGGACCTCGAGGAAGCGATCGCGAAGAGCCAGGCGCTCGAGCCGTTCAAGGACCAGCTGCTGATCGACATCACGCCCGAGGGCCTGCGCATCCAGATCGTCGACGCGCAGAACCGCGCGATGTTCGACCGCGGCAGTGCCCAGCTCAAGGGCTACACGAGCGCCATCCTGCTCGAGCTCGCCAGGTACCTGAACGACGTGCCGAACAACCTGTCGTTGAGCGGGCACACCGACACGCAGCCGTACGGTGGCAACCAGAGCGGCTACTCCAACTGGGAGCTGTCCGCCGATCGCGCCAACGCCGCGCGACGCGCATTGCTGCGGGGCGGGCTGGCCGAGGCGAAGATCGCGCGCGTGGTCGGTTTGTCGTCGGAAGTGCTGTTCGATCGGTCGCAGCCGACCAGCCCGGTCAACCGGCGCATCAGCATCATCGTGATGACGAAGAAGGCGGAAGCGGCCGCGCACGCGACCGACGACCCGAACCACACGATGAGCAAGGTGCCGTTGGCTACGCCCGCCGACACCCCCGCAGGACCGTCGCCGACGTCGGGAAGCACGCCGGCCGCGACCTGATTCGAGTCCGAGCGCACCGGGCGATGTCGCGCGACGCGACATCGACCCACCTGTGCGTCACGTCGCGATCAGGCCGCCTCGCGAAACCGGTACGCGTCCATCGAGAGCGCGGCGCCTTCGGTTGCCGAGTACGTCTTTTCGACGACGGGCGCGTCGCCCGCGGCACCGAGTGCGACGAACAGCGGCAGGAAATGCTCCTCGGTCGGGTGCGCGCGGGCGGCCGACGGGGCGCGTTCGCGATAGGCGAGCACCGCGTCCGTGTCGTGTGCGACGAGATTCGTCTCGAGCCAGTGCGCGAAGTCCGCCACGTAAGGCAGGACCGAACCCGTGCCGCGACTGCCGAACCAGTCGCGCAGGTTGTGCGTCACATGACCGGAGCCGACGATCAGCACGTCACGCTCCGCGAGCGGCGCCAGCGCACGGCCGAGCGCGAGGTGATGCGCGGTGCCGAGCGAGGGCTGCACCGAAATCTGCACGACCGGCACGTCGCGCTCGGGGTACATCCACTTGAGCGGCACCCAGGCCCCATGGTCGATGCCGCGGCACGAGTTGATCGAGGGATTGAGCCCCGCCTCGCGCAACAATGCGGCCGCTTCCTGTGCAACCTCGGGCGAGCCCGGCGCGTCGTAGCGCACGCGGTAGAGCTCCTCGGGAAAGCCGCCGAAATCGTGGATCGTCTGCAGTTCGGCGGCGCCGGTCAGCATCGGCAGCGACGTTTCCCAGTGCGCGGACGCAATCAGCACCGCGCGTGGCTTCGGCAGCGATTCCACGAGCATTCGCCACGCAGATCCCGCACCGCCCGGGGCGATGGCGTGCATCGGTGAGCCGTGAGAGACGAACAACGTGGGCCAGCGTGCCATTTCAATCTCCAGTGTCGAGCGCGTGCCGCGCGAGGGGGGCACCCCTGCCACTCGTGTGGCAGGGGTGCGTGACGGTCACTTCACCAGGCCCTCGGCCTTGAGCGTGGCCTGGACCGCGGGGCGCGACGCGACGCGCTGCTGGAACTGCTGCAGCGCGGGCCACGGTCCGAGGTCGACCTTGTGCAGGCCGCTCCAGTTGAGGACCACGAACAGGTAGGCGTCGGCGATCGTGAAGCNNTCNCCGGTCAGGAACGGNTGCTGCTCGAGCGTCTTCGCGACCAGGCCGAAGCGGTTGCCGAGCGCCTGCACCGTGCGCTCGCGCACCTCGGGCGGCGTGGCCGGGTTCCACAGCGGCCCGAAGCCCTTGTGGATCTCGGTCGAGATGAACGCGAGCCATTCCATCAGGCGCCAGCGCTCCTTCGTGCCGAACTTCGGCGCGAGCTCGCCCGGCTTCTGGTCGGCCAGGTACTGCACGAGCACGCTCGCTTCCGAGATGCGCGTGCCGTCGTCGAGTTCGAGCAGCGGCACGTAGCCCTTCGGGTTGATCGCGCGGTAGTCGGATCCGTCGGGCAGCGTGTGCTTGACCAGGTCGACCTTGACCGCCTCGTGCGGCAGGGCGAGTTCGTGCAGCACGATGTGCGGGGCTTGCGAGCAGGCACCGGGCGTGTAGTAGAGCTTCATGCGGTTGTCTCCTCTGGCGTGAACGTGTGTGACGTGAACGTGCGTGGTGTCAGCGGTGGTTCGCGGATGTTTGTGATCCGGGCAGGACGTGATCGCGACCGGGACGGCACTCAGGCGTGCGCGACGGCCGGACGGCGCGCGAGCGTCGGGAAGCCGCGGCGCAGCGCGAACGCACCGTCGCCCACGAAGTACTGGACGATCGCCGCCGCCGTCAGGAACGCCGGGTACTCCCAGCCGCCATTCGGCGCGGAAAAGCTCCAGCCGTTGCCGACGTGGGCCCAGGTCGCGCCGAGCAGGATCGGCACCAGGGCGAGCGCGACGTAGCGCGCGTGCACGCCGGCGACCAGCAGCACGCCGCCGACGAGTTCGGCCGCGAACGTGAAGTACCCGAGCGCGGGCGGCAGTCCGAGCGAACCGAAGTACTGCGCCGTGCCGGGCAGCGTGAACACGAAGTACTTGAGACCGGCGTGCGCGATGAACATGACGCCGAGCGTGATGCGAAGCAGGAAGGCGCCGAACTCCTGGCGGGTGGTGTCGGCGGTGTTCGTGGTGGTGGCCATGACTGGAATCCTCTGCGGTGGTGCCGTGGTGCCACAGCACCCTGCTGCGGCGTGGGCACATCCTCACTCCGCTGAGGGGCGTGATAAATCAGGCCTGCCGGCACAAACTGTTGCAGAAAATGCAATAATCCGTTCCATGGACCGTTTGCTGGCCATTGAAATCTTCGCCAAGGTCGTCGAACTCGGCAGTTTTTCGCGTGCCGCCGAGCGCCTGAACCTGTCCGCCTCGGCTGTCTCGCGGCAGGTGTCCGACCTCGAAGCCCACCTCGACGTGCGACTCATGAACCGCACGACCCGGCGGCTCTCGCTCACCGAAGCCGGGCAGTCTTTCTACGAGCACTGCGTCCAGCTGCTCGCGGACCTCGAAGACGCCGAAGCCTCGGTACGCACGGTCGCGACCGCACCCAAGGGCACCTTGCGTCTCACCTGCGGCGTGAGCTTCGGCATCCATTACCTGGCGCCGGTATTGGCCGACTTCGCCGCCGAACATCCCGACGTCGTGTTCGACCTCGACGTCTCCGACCGTGCCGTCGACCTGGTCGAGGAAGGCTTCGACCTCGCCGTGCGGATCGGCAACCTCGGGCAGCAGGGCAGCATGGTCGCCCGACGGCTCGGCTGGACGCAGATGGTCTGCTGCGCCGCGCCGACGTACCTGGAGCATCACGGGGCGCGGCTCGAAAAGCCGTCGGACCTCGCCGCGCACGAGGGCCTCTGCTACACCAACATCCCGCTGCCCAACGTCTGGCGCTTCACCGACGCCGACGGCAACGTCGAGGACGTGAAGATCGCGACGCGGCACCGTGCGAACAACGGCCAGGTGCTTGCGTCACTCGCGGTGCAGGGGCTCGGCGTCGTGTTCTCCCCTGATTTCATCGTCGCGCACGAAATCCGCGCAGGGCACCTCGTGCCATTGCTGCGCGGGTTCCGTCCGCCACGCTCGCCGATCGCCGCGATCTATCCGAGCCGGCGGCACCTGTCGGCCAAGGTCCGCTCGATCGTCGACTACCTCGCGCGCCGGTTCGAGCGCGAACACCCATGGCGGCTCGACGACCTCGTGGAAACCCACGACGACTGACGATCGCGCGTCAGTGATGCGCGTGCTCGTCCTGCGGCATGGCCGATTCGGCATGCCACGACGGATCGTCGAAATACTTCGGGTAGGCGCGCAAGGCGCCGTGCACCAGCGCCGCACCGTCGTGCCGCGACCGTTGCGGGTCCGAGCCGCGCATGAGCCCGACGGCCTGCATCAGGTCGCCGACGACGAGGTGCAGCTGCGCATCGGCGTCCGGCGGCAACTTGCACTGCGCCACGATCCGGTTGACCTGCGTCTCGACGCTCGCCGCGAGCGCGTCGTACTGCGCGTCGGTCTGCTGGCCTGCGTGGATCCGGGGATGGTCGGCATCGAACGCTTCGCGGATCGCGGCCATGCTCTCGCGCAAGGACGCGTCGGTCACCCAGCGCTGGCCCTGCTTCAACTGCAGCTGCGAGACCAGCGCCGTCCCGGCGCCGTGCCGTGCGTGTTCGTGTCCGTCGGCCGGTGCGGCGGCCGCCACTCCTGCGAAGAGCGAGCCTGCGCACAAGGCGATTGCGACGTGAATCGTGCGTGTCATTGCGTCACCGTCCTCTCTGCTGCTGACCACAGCCTGTACCTTACGACATGTTCGCCGCGGTGCAACACGAGTCGACGTTGACGCGACGCCCCGAAAGCGCAAGCTTTGCGCATGACCGGCACGCTATGGATCGGCACACGCAAGGGCCTGTTCGCGTTGCGCGGCGATGCGCAGCGCCGGCAGTGGAAACTCGTCGGGCCGCAGTTCCTCGGCCACGTGTTCCATCACGTGGTGCAGGACCCGCGCGAACCCAGAGTCGTGCTTGCGGCCGTGAAGACCGGGCACCTCGGGCCCACGGTGTTCCGTTCGACCGACCGCGGCCGTTCGTGGAAGGAAGCCTCGGCGCCGCCCGCCTTTCGCAAGGCGGAGGGCAGTGAAGCGGCGCGGGCCGTGGACGCCGTGTTCTGGCTCACGCCGGGGCACGCGAGCGAGCGCGGCACCTGGTATGCGGGCGCCTCGCCGGCGGGCCTCTTTCGCAGCGAGGACGGCGGCGACACCTGGCAACCCGTCGCCGGCTTCAACGATCACCCCATGCACGCGACGTGGATCCAGGGGCCGGGTTCGCCGATCGGCCAGCTCACGCATTCGATCCGTGTCGATCCGCGCGACGCACGACACCTCTACCTCGGCGTCTCGAGCGGTGGCGTGTTCGAGTCGACCGACGCCGGTGGCGACTGGCGGCCGCTCAACGCGGGCTGTGCCGCGGAGTTCCTGCCCGACCCGGACCCGGAGTACGGCCACGACCCGCACTGCTTCGACATGCACCCGCGCCACCCCGACCGGCTCTACCAGCAGAACCACTGCGGCATCTACCGGCTCGATCGACCCGACGAGCGCTGGACCCGGATCGGCAACTCGATGCCACGCCGCGTCGGCGACATCGGCTTTCCGCTGGTGCTGCACCCGGCCAACCCGGACAAGGCCTGGGTGTTTCCGATGGATGGCACCAGCGTGTGGCCGCGCACGTCGGTCGACGGCAAGCCCGCGGTCTACGGCACGAACAATGGCGGCAAGACATGGCGACGGCTCGACGGCGGGTTGCCGCGCAAGCAGGGCTGGTTCACGGTGCTGAGGCAGGCGATGTGCGCGGACGACGACGAGCGCACGGACAAGCTCGGCCTCTACTTCGGCACGAGCTCGGGCGAAGTCTGGGCCAGCCGCAACGAAGGCGTGTCGTGGACGCGCGTCGCGCAACACCTGCCGCAGGTGTTCTCGGTCACGTACGGTCCGGCGGCGTGAACGCTCTTTGCGGTGTTGGTCAGTGGTGACGCCTGCGACAGCAGGCATTGCAGTGCCTACGCGCGTGGCGAGCCCCCTGCGCTCGTACACGGAAGGCCTTGCGATCGTCGAAGCCCGCGGCGCGACGGTGCGCGAGGCGCTCGCCGACCTCGATCGCCGTTACCCCGGCATGCGTTTCCGCATGATCGACGAGCAGGGCCGGATCCGGCCGCACATCCGTCTCTACGTCGACACGCGGCCCGTGCTCGAGCTCGACCAGCCCATCGAGGCCGGTGCGACGCTGCATCTGATCTGCGCGTTGAGCGGAGGCTGACGCAGATTCGCGGTGCGCGTTGCCGCGCGGCGCAATCCTGCCTAGAATCCACGTCCCGCGCGGGTGTAGTTCAATGGTAGAACTGTAGCTTCCCAAGCTACTAACGTGGGTTCGATTCCCATCACCCGCTCCAGCTCGTCGCTCCAGCAAGCCGGCAGGTTTCCAAAGCACCGGAAACGACGCGAACGCGTTTCCATTTCCGAGGCCTGATGGTTGCGCCGGGCATGAACTGCGAAGGTTGCAACAACGCTATGCCATGTCGGCCTCGGGTCAGGGCTCGACCATCACCTTGATCGATTCGCGTCGGTCCATTGCCACGTAGCCGTCGGGCACCTGCTCAAGGCCGACCACGCGATCGAAGACGCGACCAGGTTCGATGCGGCCTTCGAGGACGTCCGGCAACAGTTCGTCGATGTAGGCCCGCACCGGAGCAGGCCCGCCACCGACCGTGACGTTGCGATAGAAGGCCTGTTGCGAGAGGGGAGTGGCCGCGTAATGCGGCACACCGACTCGACCGACTGCGCCGCCCGCCCGTGCGATCGCGGACATCCCCGCGTTTGAGCAGCCTCGACAGGGTCTAGCGGCAAATCGCAATTTGCAAAGCGGGCTGCACTACGGGTTGGGCATACGAACGGTTGAACAACATGCTCCGCACGGAGGACGCGTGGCAGCGCGCCTTATCACGCTGGTCAGCCCCGGGAGCGCGCGCGCCTGGAGGCCCTTAGCGGTGCGAGGTCCTACGGACTGAACTTCTGAGAGCTAGCAGGCCTGAGGGACCGAACTAAGATGCTTTACGCTGTTCAGCAGCAAATCCTACGCCTGCCGTCTGAACACGAGGGGCCGTTGTTCGCGCGAACGAATATCCCTGAGGGCTTGTTCGGGGCTCGAGTGTATTCGTTGACGATTGGCAATGGTCCGCGCGGCTAATCGCTCCATCGGCTGGCAGTCTGCAACCAGGGGAAAGTTCGTGAAAAGCTGGCTGAAAAGACGTACGAGGCTTGGGGCGCGCCCATCGTGGCGACGTCGGAGGTCGACGTGCAGCGCAGCGGCGAGATCACCGTGCCGGGACGCAAGCTGCTCGACATCTGCCGCGCGCTGCCTGGAGGCGCCGAGAGGAACTGACAGGGCGCTTGCACAGGAGGCACGCCGCCACGCTTCAAGGACACCGAAGGCAAGGTGCGTAGGTTCTCGCTGGTACTCGCCATCTTCCCGTTCTCGGACGAGATCTGGTGGCTGAAGCCCAGGCAGCAGACCGACGACTGCACGTGCGGTTGGCGACTAAGACGCCCAAAGGAAATGCCCCCGAAGTGCGGGGGCATTTCGCTTCTGAAGTCGCCTGATGCGGGCGGTTCGTCCAGTCGAGCCTCAGAGTTGCTCGACGCTCATGATAGTCATCGCCTTGTCGTCCGGTCCGCCGAACAGCCCCCAACGCTTGTTCTCGATGTAGAAGTGGAGCTCCGTGCCCTTCTTCACATCCGCGTACTTCATCTTCTTGCCGTCCACGTTCGCCATCTGGTCGGGCGCCGGCTTGAAGGTCGCTCGCGAGACGGCCTTGTTGTCATTGTCCAGAAACTCGATCGTCGTCGATTCCGCGGACGACGCGACGACCTTGCCGACGTACTTGACGTAGATGCCACCGTTCTCTTCGGTCACGCCGCGACAGAGTTTTTGCGCGTTCGGCATCTTGTCCAGAACTTCCTTGCTGAAATTGACGGCGTCACAGCCGTAGGCGGAGCCTGCGGATGCGGACAAAGGCATGCCCAAGAACAGCGAACAGGCAATTGCGGCACCGATGCTCGATCTGTTCATGACGGTCCTCCTCTCCTTGGAAATGATCGTTATTGGTCCGGTCGCGACTATTGTGCGCCACGCCGGGCGCCCGGGTAAGCAGGGCTTCGGGCTGCGAAGCGAACCTCGGTCGAGCGCAGTCCGGACATTGCTGCATTCCACCTTTCATCGGGCCGCCGGGACCGGGCGTCGACTTCGCATTGGACGGCGCGACCTTGCCGTCGACGCGGGCGCCGTAGTCCGGGTTGAACTCGGTGTAATCGTCCGCCACGCCGGCCATCTGCTCGGTCACGCTCTTGCCTGCCGCCTCGCTCGCCCATTGGGCACGCGCAAGCGCCATGATCTCGGCTGCGACCTTGGGATCTTCGCCGGCCCGGGAAGGGCTCGAAAGCAGCAGCAGGGCCATCGATTCTGATTGGTACGCGGCCTTGTCCGGCCGAGTCCGGACGATCCGATCGGTCAGCGGGGCATCGTCGCTGAACTACGTCCCGGACTTCTGGAAGCAGATCCTCGAACCTGACCGTGCACGAAACGGTGACGGTGCAAACCGGCCGCGACCGGGCGTTCGCGATCCGCATCGCCTCCTGATCGCAAGGGCTGCACACGTCAAGGCCCCGGGTGATCGAGGTCGAAACGTCGATCACCGGGGCCCGTGTTTGCGCCGTTCTTCAGCATCTGGCCGAGATTCGCGAACTGCCGGCGTCAAGCACCCGCCTACATCGAAACTCTCGATCACATGTAGCGCGACGAATGCTTCCGGGTCAGAGCGGGTCATATTTAAACTTGGCGCCGCCGAGCGCGGCCTCGTACATCAGCCCCCCCTTGATGATCGAGAACGAGGCCAGGCCTTTCTCAAAGCCCGTGCGGGTCTTGGTCGTCGCGTCACTCTTTCCGGCGCTTGCGCCAGAGGACGTACCGCCGGTACCTGCGTCGGCGGACGCTCCCGCCGTGATGGCGACGGCACTGGCTTTCGCCCCGAACTCGAAGTTGCCCGACGTGAAGTCCTTGAATGCACTGTCATCCTCGAAAAAGACGAGCAGGCTGTACCCCTGTGCGCCCGCCTGCCAACCGAAGCTCAGTTGATTCATCTTGGCCGTGCCCACCTGCTTGCCCTTCTCATAGACACACCCCGACCCGTGGGCTCCGCCGATGCCGAGTCCGGCCTTGCCGATTGTCGGGAAGACCGCATAACCGTAACTGTTCTTGAAGAAGCTGGCGCTTTCGCCGGCGTCATGAAACAACTTGATCGTTTCCGCACACTTGGCCGCATCGTCGTCAGCGCGGGCCAGAGGGCCGAGCATCGAACTCAGTGCCACGGTCATCAATAGTGCGAATAGCTGCTTCATGTGATTCACCTCTATTGCCTAGTCGCGCACGGGAAGCTGGTTCACCAGACAGGTCCGCAATCCGGTGGCTGCCCTGGTTCGGATGCACTGGAAAGTTACCAAGTATGGGCCGCAGCGAGCGTGAATGGTCAGCGGGACGCAGTGCGCTCCTCTTCGCCGTCGGATCCGTCCACGGGCGGCTCCAACTCGGCGTGGAGATGTTGCCGCAGTGTCCGGGAAACCAAGCCGGCCAGCAGCGCGCCCAAGATCGGGGCGACCCAGAAGAGCCACAGCTGGCTCAGCGCCCAGTCACCGACGAACAACGCAGGGCCCGTGCTGCGGGCCGGATTGACCGACGTGTTGGTCACCGGAATGCTCACCAGGTGAATGAGCGTGAGCGCCAACCCGATCGCAATGCCCGCAAATCCCACGGGCGCGCGGCGGTGAGTCGCTCCGAGGATGACAACCAGGAAGCCGAAGGTCATGACGACCTCCGTCACCAGCGCCGACGCGAGGGAGTATTTCCCCGGAGAGTGCTCGCCGTAGCCGTTCGCCGCGAACCCCGCGCTCACGTCGAAGCCCGTTTGGCCGCTGGCGATGACGAAGAGGATCGCGGCCCCTCCCACTGCTCCGGCAACCTGCGCAAAGATGTACGGTGCGAGTTGGTTCGCCGGAAAGCGGCCCGCGGCCCACAACCCACACGAGACCGCGGGGTTGAAGTGCCCGCCGGAAATCGGACCGAGGGCATATGCCATCGTCAACACGGTAAGGCCGAACGCGATGGAGACCCCGGTGAGGCCGATGCCGACATCGGAAAAACTGGCAGCAAGCACGGCACTGCCGCACCCGCCCAATACCAGCCAAAGCGTTCCCATGAACTCAGCAAACAGCTTGGAGACCATGACAGAACTCCACGGAGTTGGGGAAGGACGTGCCGCGCGACGGCTTGATGCGGATCGAAGGAATTGCTTGGTTGCCTGGTGTCGGCAATAGTCTAGCCCGGAGCGACGAGCGTCTGCTATTTGGCCAGAATCAGGGCTGCAAAGTCGCGTTGCCTATGGGGTCCCTCCGGAGCGAAGTCTTGCGTTCCGCTACACGCCCAACGCCTACCTTCAGGCGGTCGATTGTCCTATCGCCGATCACGCCTGCGTCGCACAGACTACGCGACAAATCCTCAAGAGATCTTGGGAACCGTTGCAATGAGAGTCCTGGTCACCGCGATCGCGGCTGTCGGGATACTGAGCGCCCCGACGCTTGCTGCGACGGACGCCCCAGGCGCTTCGAGCTACCTCGAACGCGCGCAGTCCGGAACCATCGGTGACGTCCATGTTTCGGCGGCCGCACTGTCCGCCGGGGAGAGCGCGGCCGTGTACGGTGCGCCATTGGCCGCGAAGATGATCCAGCCCGTCTGGATCGAGATCGAAAACAGGGAGGACGTCCCGTACTGGCTGCTGTTCCCGGGACTCGATCCGAACTTCTTTCCGGCCTCCGAGGCCGCGGAGGCGATGGCCCGGGACGAGCCCGGCAAGAGGCTGGACGACCTTGATCGCCGCTTCAGGCAACTCGCGTTCCGCAACCCGGTGCCGCCCGGCGGGAAGGTCGCGGGCTTCGTCCTCACAAACCTCCAGGAGGGCGTCAAGCTCCTGCAGATCGATTTGTTCGCCACCCACCGCAGCCGCAGCTTCTCTTTTCTCGCCGGCGTCCCTGGTCTGCGCGCCGACTACCACGTCAGCAAGGTCTTTCGAAAAAACAAACCGAGTGCGCCCGGAAGCGTCATCTTCGATTACACGAACGATGCGGAATTACGGGCGGCACTGAAAGCTCTGCCTTGCTGCGTGACGAACAAGGGCGGCACCAAGAATGGCGATCCGCTCAACCTGATCGTCATCGGTGGTCTCGAAGACGCCTTTCCCGCGTTGATACGACGCGGCTGGAGCCCGACGGAAACGACGTGGCGCGGGTCGGTGATGCGGATGATGAAATCCGCCATGTCCCGAGAGCGTTACCCGTACGCGCCGATAAGCAATCTGTACCTCTACGGTCGATCGCAGGACGTTGCATTACAGAAGGCTCGCGACAACATTCACCAGCGCAACCATCTTCGTCTCTGGCGCAGCCCGATGCGCTACCACGGCAGGTTGGTATGGGTGGGGCAGATCAGTCGCGACATCGGCAGCCGCCTGACCATCCATTCCCCGACGTTTACGACGCACAAGATCGATCCCGACGTGGATGAGGCTGCTCGGGCCTTGACCGAGGACCTCGTCTATTCGCAGGGCGTGCGAGCCATAGGCTTCGTCGGCGGAGTCGGCGCCGCACCCAAAGAGACGCCGCGCGAGAATCTGACGACGGATCCCTATTTCACCGGCGGCCTGCGCATCGTGCTGCTGTTCGACAAGGAACCCACGTCCCTGGACGAAATCGAGTTTCTGCCGTGGGAATCCCTGCGTCGCGGGTTCGCGAACCAGGTCATTGAGGACCGGCCATGACGTGGCGCGTGGCCAAGTGGCAGTCATCCGTTCGCGTAACGTGGCTCACCTGCCTCCTGACCGTCCTCAGTGCTTGCGCCACGTGGCAGGCACCGGTGGACATGAGCGACGCATCGTTGCGAGCTCGGGCGGTGACGGAAACAAAGCGCGGTGTCGTGCTCAGCGCCTCGGTGCTCGACTCGGAGGACAGCCTGCGCATGTTCGGCACCGACGTCACTGCTGCCGACATACAGCCGGTCTGGATCGAGGTCCGGAACGACACGGAACAGGTGCTCTGGCTGCTGCGCTCGGGCACTGATCCCGATTATTTCTCGCCGCTGGAAGTGGCATGGTCGGCGCACGTCAAAATGGGTGGCGAAACCAATGAGCGCATCGACGAGCACTTTGACCGACTAGCCTTTCCGAACCCGATTCCGGCGCACGGCGCGAGCAGCGGGATTCTGTTTACGAATCCCCAGCCCGTCACCAAGTTGCTCAATGTCGACCTGCTGGGGAACAAGACGATGTTGCCCTTTACGCTGTTCCTGCCGGTGCGCGGTGATGTCGCACAGGCCGTCGAGCAGATCCATCGATACACAGATTCGGAGATCACTCGCTACGATGATCTCGACGCGTTGCGCCGGGCGCTCGAAAGACTGCCTTGTTGTGCCAACACTGACGAGGGCGCCGCCGCGGGCGAGCCACTGAATGTCGTACTCGTCGGTGACCTCGACCACATAGGTGCCGCGTTCGTCAGGCGAGGTTATCGCCGCGATTCGACAGGGGTGGGCGCGGCCCAGCGGGTATTCGGGCGGCTGCCGGACCTCTATCTACGCAAGCGCGCGCAAGCCGGTGCTCCGGCGAATTGGATCCGACTCTGGAGGGCGCCAATCAACCATCGCGGGCAATTCGTCTTCGTGGCCCATACGGGTCGGCCGGTCGGTGGTCGATTTCTTCCTGAGGACGCGCGCGACCTGCGGCTTCATGCCGACGTGGACGAAGTTCGTAACTTTCTGATCTCGGACTTCATGTACTCGGGCGGTCTCGAGAAACTCGCCTTCGTCAGCGGAGTTGGTGCCGTTCCTGCCGATCATCCGCGGGCCCTGTCAGGCGGGGCGAGCTATTATACCGACGGGCGCCGTGTCGCCCTTTTCCTGGGCACGCGACCGCTGACAATCTCCGACGTCGAACTCCTGGAGTGGGAACCGCTATCGTACGAGCGCGCGGCCGAGGGGGTGCCGCAGAAGGAGCTCCACGATGCGGGCGACTAGTCGGATCTGCTGCAGGGCCAATCGCCGGACGTCCGCCGTTCGATTGAACGTCGCGGCCGCAAGAGTGCAGTCGCCAGTGCTGGTGGCGGTGACGGCCGCCCTAGTGCTCGGTGCCTGTGCCACGACCACCCCGCCCTCGGTTGACAAGTACACCGTGGATATTCCCAATGACGTGACCGATGAACGCGGACGCTTCCGGGAAATCTATTGCGCGGTTCTGCAGCAGCATGGGACCGAGCTGCCGGATTACCGTCCGTGCGAGGCGGCCCTGACTCCGGTCAACGACGAACCGGCGGGCACAGGCGCGCCCGTCGAACTTGGGATGTCTCGGCGGCGCCTGATAGCGGCGGTCGTGCCAGGCATCGGTTACGGTTGTTTTGCGCAGTGGCTCGATCCACCCGGCAGCGCGGCAGCTCACCTCCGAAAGTACGGGTACGACCAGACCGTCATGGCTGTCGATGCACTGTCCGGAATAGAGACCAACGCCCGCCAGATCCGTGACGCGATCATGGCCCAGCCGCCGGAGCCCGGTCCACCCCGGCTCGTTCTCGTCGGCTATTCCAAGGGCAGTCCTGATATCCTCGAAGCCGTCGTCCGCTATCCAGAGATCCGGGAGCGCGTGGCTGCCGTGGTCAATGCGGCGGGTGCCGTGGGCGGCTCGGCCCTGGCCAATGACGCAGAGCAACAGCGGGCGGAACTGCTTCGACACTGGCCCCGCGCGGAGTGCGATAAGGGAGACGGAGGGGGCGTGGCGAGCCTACGCCCGGACGTCCGCAAAGCCTGGTTAGCGCAGAACCCCCTGGCACCGGGGGTCCGCTATTACTCGCTCGTGACGCTGCCGACACCGGATCGCGTGTCGCGGGTCATCGAGAAGTCGTACAAGCGCCTCGGCGAGATCGATTGGCGGAATGACAGCCAGGTCGTCTACTCGGATCAGATCCTGCACGGCAGCACACTGGTCGGTTTCCTGAATGCCGATCACTGGGCCGTCGCGGTTCCCGTAAGTCGCTCGCACCCCACCATTGCGAAGACACTGGTCGACAAGAACGACTACCCGCGCGAGGCAATGCTGGAAGCCTTGCTCCGGTTCGTCGAGGAGGAGCTGGCTACCGGCGACCCCGGCCGAAATGAGGTCAACGTTGGAAACAGGCCTCCAATTCTGTCTACTGCGATTTCCATCACCGGCGAACCGCCGTAGTTGCACCGTCTTTCGCGCGACGTACACCAGATTTACCGGCTTGCAGTTCTCCAGAACGCCGGCCGCCGAATCATGGATGCGATCACAGGCGCTGTTCGGTGGGCGCTTGGAGAGGGTTCGGTCGCGATGCGCTCAACTTGTTGCGCGGGTTGGGCGAGGGGGAGAAGTCGCCAGCCTCGGCAGGCGGTCCAGATAGCACGCGAATCGCACGCAGGGTGTCGATACTAGCTGCCACTGCGGTGCCGAGCGCCGCTAACGTGGGTTCGATTCCCATCACCCGCTCCAATCCCCTCCTGAACAACAAAAACGTCAGAGCAAGGTGTGGATGCCTTGCCCTACTATTGCACTTCGCGCTTCACACGCAGCGTCACACGCTGGTGTGTTTCGGAAATTGCGTGTGGTAGGACATGCCCAAGACCTCGGGATGACGGCCGCCTCGCGAAGGCGATTCGGGCGGGAAAGCTCGCGCGTTGCGTCGAGCTCGCAGAGGGCTGGGCGGGGAGAACCCGACGGTCCTGCGCGACCTGCCGCTTAACGAGGCGAATCGATACCGACCTTCGAGCATGAGAAGCCAGTATGGCGCAGGGCTTGCGCGCCGCGCCGAGAGGCCTGCTTCTGAAGCCGCAAGCAGCAAAGTGTACGGCTTGGAGTTGGAATACGTCGCAAAGCGGCAGCCCGCGACACCAATGCGACAGCACTCGCGCCTGACCCTGCCCGTCACGGCCGGCTGGTGTGTGCCGCGCCGATCGCATTGGCGTCGATACTCCTGTGCTTTCTTCCTGAAGCTGCTTGCGCGCCAGCGTTGCCTGCGTCGCGATTGGGCACACGTCACTCGCCCACGCCGCGGACCGCGGCCGACTTGCGAGCGTCCCCGGCCGACACCACGAGGCGCGCCTCATGGTTGCCCGTGACGGTGGGTGTGAACGTAACACTGGCGGTGCATTGTTGGCCCGCTGGCAGGATCCCGGGGCAATTGCGCACGCGCGCGAACTGCGATCTGCCGTCCCCGGCCAGGCCGACCCATGCGATCGAGAGGTCCGCGTTGCCGGTGTTTGTGACGGTGACGGTTTGTGGATCGCTCGTCGCGCCGACACTCATGGGGCCGAAGGCGAGCGTACGCGGTCGCACGGTGAATGCCGCGTCGGCGCCCGCGAAGAAATTCGTGGCGACGAAGGTGTCCCAGGTGGTGTTGGTGTCGTTGGCGGTGAAGGGGTATTTGCTGACGAAATACACCGCGCTGCCGTCGCGCGAGAGTCCGGAATAGATGAGGATGCAGCACCCGCCCGAGCTCGTGGTGCTCACGCGCACCGTCGTCTTGGTCGCGCGGTCACGGACGAACGCGTCATAGGACGTCCCGGAATCGTGGGCGACCAGATCGTTGGCCGCGCTGGTGAAGGCGACATAGCGACCGTCGCCGCTCACCGTGGCGTTCTCCGACCGGGCGTTGCCGGCCACGCCCTTCGGGGTGACGGAGATCAACTCGAACGCACCGACCCCGAAATGCGCGCGATCGAAGAGGTAGACATCCCACGCGTTGACACCATTGTGAGTGTCCGCCCGCAACATCTGCATATCCGTGGTGAAGACCAGGTAGCGCCCATCGTCGCTCAAGCCATTCGGGTACACGGTGAAGGTCTCGCCGCTTGGAATGGGCAGTGCCTCGAGGTCACCCGTCGCGAGATCGCGCACGTACATGCGCTGGAGTCCGTTGCAGCTCATCGCCACGTAGCGGCCGTTTCCCGAGAAGGCACCCGCCCAACACTCCGCGTCGGGATCGGGAAGCCCGATGAGCGTCGTCGTGCGGTTCAACCGATCGCGCAGGTACACCGACCAATTGTGTCGCACCTGACCCGCGATCAGGTTGCTCGCGATCGAGTTGAAGACAACGTAGCGACCGTCGTCGCTCAAGAATGAACCCAAGCCCCAGCCATCACCTTGGACGCCGGCGCTCGAGACGTTGACCCGTTCGGTGGTGCCCGCCACGGTGTCGCGCAGGAAGATATCGAGCGTGTCGTTGGTGTCACCGGGAACCAGATTGTTGGACTCTGCGACAAAGGTCACGTAGCGCCCGTCAGCTGTGATGCTTCCTGGCGAGGTGGCTCCGCCGTTATTCCCCTGCACGCCGGACGAGGACACGCTCACGAGCGTCGTCGTGCCGGTCTGGCGGTCGCGCACAAAGACATCACCGCCGCCGTTGCTG
>Ga0065704_10000739_pt1 | contig 20913 bp, 19 predicted proteins | sample SwiRhicommuniRL2_FD_59091 | JGI IMG/M metagenome (GOLD analysis project Ga0065704, IMG submission 59091) | Switchgrass rhizosphere bacterial communities from Rose Lake, Michigan, USA - RL2 v2 (version 2) | ecosystem: Host-associated > Plants > Roots > Rhizosphere > Soil | place: East Lansing, MI | reverse complement strand
TGAAAATTCAAGAGTAAGGCCCTCGAACAGGCCAGAATTGGACAAAACCATGACCTCCACCCCCATGCTGCAACTTGCTCTGGACTACATTTCCCTGCCGAAGGCGATTGTAATGGCTTCCCTGGTTGCTCCCGAAGTTGACATTATCGAAATTGGCACGCCACTTTGCAAAGCAGCCGGGCTCGATGCAATTCGCGCCATCCGAGAAATATGCCCGGACAAGCTTATTCTGGCTGATTTCAAAGCACCCGATGTTGGTGGACTCGAGGCGACCATGGCCTTTGATGCGGGAGCCGATATGATGACGGTGATCGGTGGCGCCACACTGGCGACAGTCGAGCAGGCGCTCACCGTTGCTCGTCAACGGGGCAAGGAAATGCTGATGGAACTCACCGGTGTTCGCGAGAGCGAAATCCTGGGAAGAGCAGCCGAGTGGCGTCAGATTGGCGTCGAGCGGATCGTGTACCACCGCGAATGGGATGCTCAATCCGCTGGACGCAAATGGACGGAATCGGACAAGATCACGATCTGTCGGCTGATCGATATGGGCTTCAAGCTCACCGTGACCGGCGGACTGACGATGGACCTGCTGCCCTTTTTTGCTGACATTCCGGTATCCGTTCTGATCTGCGGACGAGGGATTCGTGAAGCCTCAGATCCCCGTGCGGCTGCCCACCAGATGCGGCTGACAATCAACGAGTTATGGTCAGTGCCCACTGTTTGAAATCATATAACGTCCCAACCCCGATGATCAGGGTTGGGACGATTGTTTTGCAAGAAAAGATGAAGAGCTGGGCAGGTCCCAGCTGCTAAGTAAAGTGACACAAAAGACAATAAAAGGAGGTAGTTTCCATGGCTGAGTCATTAAAAGGAAAAGTAGCGGTGATTACGGGGGTTGGTTCGGGGTTTGGGAAGGCAACAGCAGAACTGTTTGCCAGGGCTGACCAGGTTGGTCTCGTTCTGATCGACTACAACCAACAAGCCCTCGATGCCACTGCCGATGTCTGTAAGGCAGCCGGCTCGAAAGTGGTTGCACTGGCTGGCGATGTGACGAAGACGGAAACCTTCGAGCTCGCCCTCAAGGAATCGCTCGATACGTTCGGCAAGATTGATTTTCTAATTAATTACGCGGGTGGCGCGCTCAAAGTGGCGCCAATCGAGGAAATGGATGATGCGACCAACCGCCGCATTATCGACTTGAACCTCACCAGTACGATTACCAGCTGCCGGACCTTCACTCCCCAATTCAAGCTGCAGGGTTATGGCAAGATCATCAATGTCTCCAGCGCCTGCGACCGCCGTTCGTGGCCAGGCTGGTCGGTTTACTCCGCCGCCAAAGCTGGCGTCAATGCCTTCACAAAGTGCCTCTACACAGAACTGCGACCCTACGGCATTGCGGTCACGCTGCTTGTGCCGGGCGGATCCAATACCGGATTCCAGGCGGCCGCGGAAGGCGTGAAGCTATTCGAGTGGGATGAGTCTCTGGCTGTGCGCCCTGAGCACTTTGCCGACATGGTCTATCAAACCTGCGCGCTTTCGAAGGGTGGCTGCGTGCCCGAACTCCTGGTGTACGGTCTAGCGCAGGATGTGAGCGGCTTCTAATATGAGCAACATCGCCTGGAAACGCTGTATTGTCCGAGGGTTTCTCCAACCAGGGCTACTGGCAGCCCAGTCCCGGCGTGAACGAAACAATTGTCCGCTATAAGGAGGTGGCAAGACCTGAAACAAGTTTGAGAAACCCTGGGTCGTACCGAAACCTTCCGAAAATAACGCTGAAATCGGCAAGCCGGTGCGACGAACCAACGTGATTCATTTTGCTCAGCGAATATCAAGGAGAAATCTATAATGAAGAAGCTGTTTGTTCTAATGACCGTGCTGGTGCTCACCGGACTCATCTTGTCCGCCTGCGGCGCTGCCGCCCCAGCTACACAGGCGCCCGCCGCAGAGAAGCCGATGAAGATCGCGTTTTTCGTGTCTGACTTGAGCAATGTCTTTCATCAGGCACAGGCTGCCGAAGCGCAAAAGTATGCCAAGGAAAAGTATGGCGCTGAGGTATTCGTCTTTGATGGCAAAGCCGATTCAGCTGTCATGACCCAGAATGTCGATCAGATCATGGCGCAGGGCATGGATGCGGCCACTCTGCACATTTGGGATTATGACGCAGTCAAGCCCGCGGTACAGGAAGCCTTAGGCAAAGGCATCGTCCTGACCTCGTTCTTCAGCCCGCTTGGTGATAGTGGCATTCCGGTTGCCCGCAGTGATGAGAAGGGTATTTCCTTCGCCATGGGTGCCGAGATGGCAACTCAATGGAAAACTGCTTTCCCCGACAAACCCATCGTAATGGTGGAATTGGGTTGGCCGAACCACACTGAAGTCAAGTCTGGTCGAACCGATCCCTGGGTACAAGGCGTCCTGTCCGTCGATCCGAAGGCAACTGACCTTGGTTGTCTGGATGTAAGCAAAGGTACTGATCAAGCCAAGCAAGTTATGACTGACCTCCTGACCACACATCCCGAAGTCAACCTGATCTACTCGGAAGCCTCTGGTCAGACTGTTGGCACCATGGCTGCTTTGACTCAAGCTGGACGCGGCAAATTCGATAATGGCAAGCCATTGACCGAGATCGTCTCCAGTGTTGACTTCGACGAAGTTGAGATGAAGGAAGTCTATGATCCGAACAGTTCACTGAAACTATCCATGGGTCTTCCTCCGGTGGAAACCGCTCGTGGTCGTATTGATTTGATCATGGACGTCTTGAACGGCAAGGTGAAGTCCACGTCAACGCCCGCAGAAGAGTATTTCTACAAGGCCTACAATATTTCCTTCTGGACGATGCCGCGCGAAGATGCTGTGACATGGCTCAACAGCCAGTTCGGAACGAACGTCAAATAGGACTGTACGAAAAGAAGTTTATGAATTGATGGGGGGAGGGCCAATGCCTTCCTCCCGTCAGGTTCAGGAGCCGATGCATGAAACCGACAGAGAATGTTCTGGAGATCAGAGATCTCGTCAAGGATTTCCCAGGTGTACGGGCGGTCAACAATGTCAGTTTCGACATAAAGCGGAACACCATTCATTGCCTGGTTGGTGAGAATGGCGCGGGGAAATCCACCCTCATTAAGATCCTGACCGGCGCGTATGCCCGAACCAGTGGCCAGGTCCTTCTGAACGGTGAGGAATACAGCCCGCACAGTACCCGGGATGCTAAGCAAAAGGGAATCAGCACCCTTTTCCAGGAACTTAACGTCGTCGACCAGCTTACCGTTGAGGAAAACCTCACGCTGGGAATGGAAGACACAACCTTCGGCTTCCTGAGGCATACCGATAAGATCAACCGGATGATGAGCGTGATGAATGATATCGAGTCATCCATCAAACCGAAGCAACTGGTTTCAAACTTGAGTGTCGCCAAGAAACAAATTGTGGAGATCGCCAAGGCCGTCGCGGCAGAGTCCAACATTATCATCATGGACGAGCCAACCGCCGCCATCTCCGAATCTGAAATCGCACGATTGTTCACCATCATCAAAAGCCTGCGCGATAACAATGTGACCGTCATCTATATCTCCCACCGCCTCGATGAGATCTTCGAGCTTGGAGATTATGTAACGGTCATGCGCGACGGCAAACATATCGAAACAAAACCTGTGTCACAGATCAAAGACCGATCGGAACTCATCAGGATGATGATCGGGAAAACAGTGTTCGAACAGTACACACCTCGTGAGGGTGATTGTCCCAACACGATCCTCGAAGTCAAGCAGCTCTCCAACCACAGGCTGAACGATATTTCCTTTGACATTCACGCTGGCGAGATCGCCGGCTTTTACGGACTGGTCGGCGCCGGCAAGACCGAGCTGGCGCGTGCCATCTACGGTGTTGATCCCTATGAGGGCGAAATCCTCTTCAAGGGTAAGAAGCTCAAGCCCTCTCCAGATAAGGCGATCGCAGCAGGAATCGCCCTGGTGCCCGAGGAACGAAGGTCACAGGGATTATTCACCATCCTGACGATCCGGGGTAATGTGCCTGTCATGAACATGGGCAAGATCTCCCGTAACGGATTTATCAATGATGCCACCGAACGGAACGTCACCCTCGAATACGTCGATAAGTTGAAGATCGCCACCAGCAGCATTGAAAAAGAAGCTGGTAAGCTCTCCGGTGGCAACCAGCAGAAGGTGGTCCTTTCCAAGTGTCTGTTTGCGGATGCAGATTTGCTCATGCTGGATGAGCCCACGCGCGGGATCGACGTGGGTGCCAAGAGTGAGATCTATAACCTGATCCGCAGGCTTTCCAGGGAAGGGAAAACCATCATCATCTTCTCTTCAGAGTTGCCTGAGGTGATGAATATCTGTGACAGCATCTACCTTCTGTATGATGGCAAACTCAAATCAACACTGCGGAACAATTGCGATTGTGACAGCGAACAGATTCTCCACATTGTCACGGGAGGAGAATAGCCATGGAACTCAAAGAAGTCAAACATCTGCGAAAACCGCTCATGGTGAGCAAGATCAGCGATGAGTCGTTCATCACGCTGTTCATGCTCGGCATCCTTGTGATCGTCTTTGCTATTGCCAGCGTCATCGTGCCGAACTTCTACACGGCCCAGAACATGCTTAACTTAGTCACAAACAACTGGTTTGTCATCATCCTGGGCATTGGTGTCACGTTCGTGTTGATCACGGGGAACTATGACATGTCGGTGGGCGGGAATATCGCATTGACTGGAGTCCTTTCGGTGTACTTCTGCCAGGGTGTCAACGTATCTCAGAACGCGCTTGCCAATGGACTGGGACTGCCTTACCCGGTCGCGATTGGGCTAGCACTTCTTTGTGCCATGGGCGTTGGCGCGGTCAATGCGTTCTTCATCGCCAAGTTGAAGGTGCCTTCCATCATTGTCACACTGGGCACCATGATGCTGGCGCGCGGCGCGGCCCAGGTCATCACACAAGGCGCCCAGCGCAACACGAGCCTGCCCGATGCGTTCGGCGTGTTGGGAAGCCTTGGCATCCCAGGCACATCCATCCGGCTTGCGGTGCTGGTCATGATCACTCTGATCATCGTCGCCTACATCATTGAGAAGAAGACCGTCTTTGCCAGGCGCATCTACCTCATCGGTGCGAATCCCGAGGCTGCCCGGCTCTCAGGCATCAACGTGGGCAAGTATCTCACTGCGCTCTACATCCTCAGCGGCCTGCTCGCTGGAATCACGGGGATCCTCCTGGCCTCCGAGTTCAAGGCAGGAGTATCGAGCCGTGCGATGGGGTATGAGTTCGATGCACTGGTCATTGCCCTTTTGGGAGGCGTGAGCATCACGGGTGGATTTGGGTCCGTGTTGGGAATGTTCGTCGGTGCCATCATTCTGTCTGTCGTGACATCGGCTGCCACCGGAATGCTCCTGTCGCCAGATTGGCAGTTCACCCTTAAGGCGATCGTGACCTTCCTTGCGATCCTGGCGCAGCGTTTTGCCCTGGACAAAAGAAAAAGCTGACATCCCTCAGAGGAGCTATTGACATGAGTACTGTCAAAACAGAATCCCTTCGACTGCAGTTAGACCGATCGGCGAATGTGCGATCGATCATCAAACAGTTCTATATCTTTGTCGTACTGGCGCTGATCGTGCTGGCCTTCAGTGTCATGAAGCTGGATCAGGGCGGCATGTTCGAGCGCGGTCACTTCCTCAGCCCGGATAGCATTATCAATCTGTTGAGAAGCGCGGTACCGATCCTGACCTTGAGTGGCGCGTTCACCCTGCTGATGATCTCCGGCCACATTGACCTGTCGGTTGGCAGCGCCATGAGCTTGAGCGCCGTGGTCTATGCCTGGATGGTTCTGAATGGGTATAGCTTCCTGCCCGCGTTCGTCGTCACCCTGATCATGGGATGCGGGTTGGGTTTTCTCAACGGGTACCTGGTGACAAAATTGCGCATCACGCCTGTGATCGCGACCCTGGTGACGTTGAGCGCGTTCAAAGGTCTTGCGCTATTGATCGTGCCGGATGGCCTCTCGGCAATCAAGGGTGGCGCCGGGCAGGTCATGCCCGATTGGATCAATTATTACGCGCGCAGGGAAGTTCTTCTGGGATTGCCCTGGGCGTTCTGGGTCGCGGTCTTCGTGATCCTCCTGCTCACCATCCTTCAGAGAAAGACTATCCTCGGAAAGTATGCAGCAGCTATTGGAGGCAATCGCCTGGCAGCAGAGCTCTCCGGCATCAACGCCGTTAAGATGGTATGGCTCCTGTACATCATCGTTGGATTTTTCGCCGCCCTTGCCGGACTGGCACGCGCCAGTTATATGTCGCTTGGGGATCCGCTTTCGGGCGATAACATGGAGCTTGACTGCATCATCGCCGTGCTACTGGGAGGCACCGCCTTCTCCGGGGGCGAGGGATCCGTTTCCAAGACCGTTGTTGGCGCCCTCATCATTATCTGCGTGACCATTGGCTTGATGACCGTCATCCCTGCCTACTGGCAGACAGTTGCAAAGGGCAGTGTGCTCGTCACCGCTGTAGTCCTAAATCATCTACTGGTGCAGGATAAGGTCAAAGCCTAGAAAGTTCCAGATCCGAGAGATATCATGTTCAAGATGCCTGTTGGTCTCTACGAAAAAGCACTGCCCGCTTCCATGTGTTGGGAGGAGCGTCTCACTGTCGCGGGACAGGCAGGTTATGACTTTGTCGAGATCTCGATTGACGAGAGCGATGAGCGTTTGGGTCGGTTGGACTGGGGGACCACCCAACGCGTAGATTTGCGCCGTTCCATCGCCAACAGCGGTGTGAAGATCATGACCATGTGTTTGAGCGGGCATCGCAAGTATCCACTCGGCAGTCACACCCCGGAACTCCGTCAGCAGGGGCGGGATATCCTTCGAAAGGCAATTGAGTTCGCCGGGGATGTTGGGCTGCGCGTTGTTCAGGTCATGGCGTATGATGTCTTCTACGAAACAAGCGACACTGACACTCAGGCTAATTTTATGGAAGGCCTCGAACATGGAACCCGCTGGGCTGGACAGTGCGGTGTGATGCTGGGACTCGAAAACCTGGATACTCCTTTTGTGGATAGCATCCGCAAGGCTCTGGCCGTCACACATAAGATCGACTCACCCTGGCTACATCTTTATCCGGACATCGGCAATCTGGCCGCGGCCGGGTATTGCCCTCCCGATGAACTGATTCTGGCGAGAGGACAGTTGCTGGGTGTCCATATCAAAGACGCCATGCCGAGTGTCATCCGCGGGATTCCATTTGGAAAGGGGATCGTGCCCTTTCGAGATTCGTTTCGAGCGCTGGTGCAGGCAGGCTTCTGGGGTCTACTGGGAGTCGAGATGTGGGGCCAGATGCATACCGATCAGGATCCGCTTGCTTCCATTACTGCTGCCCGCAAGTTTGTCGACTGTCTCGTGACCGAATCCTGGCCGGCGAATGATCCATTCGATCAGCGGGAGCCGGAATGATCAATCCAAACATAGGAATCCATGGTAATAAAGTTGCTGCCAATGAGATTCCTACACAAAGAATGCTACTAAAAACAGAAAACCATTTTAGAAACAGGTGAAAAATGCCAACCTATGAAACGATACGACTCATGAATACCGTCCTAACCCTTTACTATGTGGAGGGGCTGACGCAGACAGAAATTGGACAGCGCCTTGGACTTTCCACTGCCAAGGTAAATCGCCTGCTTGTGCAAGCCCGCGAGCAGGGATATGTCAACATCACCATCCATACACCATTTCAACAGTTGTTTGAACTGGAAGACCGTTTGAAAGCTGTCTTCGGATTAAAGGATGTAACAGTCATTCCTTCTGTGGCCGAAAGCAGCAGCTCACCATTAACAGCTCTCGGCGCGGCGGCGGCAGATTTCTTACTGACGCACCTGCGAGAGGGAGATGTATTAGGCATCGGCGGCGGCTCGGCCATCAATGCCATGGTCCAGGCAATTGCGCCAACGCGGCTTTATGAAGTGGAGGTCGTGCCACTCATGGGAGCAGTTCAGGGTGAGATCACGCACGATGTGAACTATTTGGCCACTCATCTGGCGGAACGGCTGGGCGCGAAGGCCTATCAGCTTCATGCGCCAGCATTTGTAGACACACGCGAACAATGTGAGACGCTTCGTTCGATGGGACCGGTCAAGGAAATTCTGGATATTGCCCGCCGTGCCAGCATTGCCCTCGTAGGGGTTGGCACGGTGAATGCGGAAGTCTCGCGCTTTGTCCAGTTCACTGCTCTCTCCGCCGAAGATATGAAACATATTGCCCAGGATTGCGGGGGCGTGGGAGATATCAATGCTTTTGTGTACGACATCGAAGGCAACGCCTGCGCCCACGAATATGCCGACCGTGTCCTCGGATTAACACTTGCCGAGTTAAAGAGTATTCCTTTTCGAATCGGTGTCGCCGCAACGGCAGCCAAAGCACTGCCTCTCTACGGTGCGCTGCGCGGCGGCTACCTGCATGCACTCATTACGGATGAGACAGCTGCCTGCGGAATTCTCAACCTTTTTGAACAGGATTTTCGCAAAGCACCCTAACAGATTGGAGATGCAACATGCTTTTGGAACAACTTCGTGAGATCGTCTGGAAATGTAATCTGGAATTGCCCAAAAACGGTTTGGTCAAGATGACGAGCGGCAACGTGAGCGGTCGTGATCCCGAGACAGGATGGGTCGTCATCAAGCCGAGCGGCTACAGCTTTGAGGAGATGACACCTGCGCAGATGGTCGTGGTCGACCTGGAGGGGAAAGTCCTGGAAGGAAATCTCAAGCCCTCGACGGACACCGACACGCACCTGTATGTTTACCAACATCGCCCGGATGTTTTTGGCATGGTCCACACACACTCCCCGTATGCAAGCAGCTTTGCCGCGTTGGGACAGCCCATCCCAGCCTGCCTGACTTCCTCTGCCATGCTTGGCGGTGAGATTCCGCTGGGTGGGTATGCACCCATCGGCGGGGAAGACATCGGCCAGGAAATTATCAACAAGATCGGCCGGGCGCTGGCGATCGTCATGCAGAATCACGGTGTCTTTACCATTGGCGCATCTCCGCAGCAGGCGACCAAGATGGCGATCGAAGTCGAGGAAATAGCGAAGATCACGCACCTGGCGATGCTGCGCGGACAACCTATTCTGCTCACCCCGCGCCAGGTCGATTACATGGTGGATCTGTATCAGAACGAATACGGACAACGATAACGTTGCCGGGGAAAAGGAGAATACTATGACTGTACTTACGCCTGAATCTGAAAACGTTTCAACCTCCAGCAATCGCCTGCTTCATGAATTGCCACGGGAAAAACTGGCCTGGATGTTGCAACGGATGTGTGAGATCCGCTACTTTGAAGAAAAAGCGGAAGACCTGTATATCCGAGGGCTGGTGCATGGCACCATGCACCTTTCGATCGGACAGGAAGCGGGGTCCGTCGGCAGTATTGCGACGCTGTGGCCCGAGGATTTGATCATCCATCACCATCGCGGACATGGGCATACGATCGCCAAGGGCGCCGACCTCACGACCATGATGGCCGAGTTCCTTGGAAAAGAGACAGGTTATTGCCGCGGGCGCGGTGGCTCCATGCATATTGCCGATATCCCGGGCGGCAATTTGGGTGCAACCGGTGTGGTCGGCGGCGGAATTCCCACCGCCGTGGGCATCGCACTGGCCCTGCAAATGCGCCGCTCGGAGCAGATCCTGCTGTCCTACTTTGGAGACGGGGCTACCAACGAAGGTGAGTTTCACGAATCATTGAATATGGCCTCCACCTGGAAACTGCCGGTGGTGTTTATCTGCGACAACAATCAGTATGGCATGTCGATGCATGTATCGAAAGTGATGAACATTAAGAACATATCCACGCGCGCGGCCAGTTATGGCATTCCCGGGATCACCGTAGATGGCAATGATGTGCTTGCGGTCTATGAAGCGGTACTGGAAGCGGATGAGCGAGCGCGCTCCGGACAAGGTCCCTCACTCGTCGATTGCCTGAGTTATCGCTGGCGCGGACATTCGAAGAGTGACCGTAATCTCTACCGAACAGCTCAGGAAATCGATGATTGGAAACACAAGTGTCCGATTCGGCGCTTCAAGAAAGTTTTGGTTGAGGCTGCCATTATGACGAATGATGAGGTGGAAGCGATCGATCAGGCCGCCAAGACAGCAGTCGACCGAGCAGCAGAGGAAGCCCTGACCTTCCCCGAGCCATCCCCGGAAAATATGGAAGACGAGGTATATGCGCCATGACCACTGAGACGAAACGCGAAATTACCTATTTGGAAGCCGTGCGCGAAGCACTTGTGCAGGAGATGCGCACCGATAAAGAGGTCTTTCTCATCGGAGAGGACGTGGGTACCTATGGTGGCGCATTTGGCGTAAGCAAAGGCATGCTGGAAGAGTTCGGACCCGAACGCGTCCGCGATACCCCCATCTCTGAAGCTGCAATCGCGGGGGCAGCCACTGGCGCGGCATTGATGGGCATGCGCCCGGTCATGGAAGTCATGTTCATGGATTTTCTGACAATTTCAACGAACCAGTTGGTGAACGCGGCTGCCAAGATGCGCTTCATGTTCGGAGGCAAGTGCAGCATCCCGATGGTGATCCGTGCTCCCTCCGGCTCGGGAACTGGCGCAGCCGCGCAGCACTCCCAAAGCCTCGAAGCCTGGTTTGTGAACGTACCTGGCATCAAGGTCGTGGCACCTTCCACTCCCTATGATGCCAAGGGAATGCTGATCTCTGCCATTCGGGATAATAACCCGGTCCTGTTCATGGAGCACAAGCTGCTCTATCGAATGAAGGGACTGGTTCCTGAAGAACCCTACAGCATTCCTCTCAAATCGGCCGATGTCAAGCGTGAAGGCCGTGACCTGACGATCGTGGCTTATTCGATCATGGTCCCACGGGCACTGGAAGCCGCCGAGAAACTGGCTGCCGAAGATATTGACATTGAAGTTGTCGACCCACGCAGCCTGAACCCCCTCGATGAAGAGACGATCATTCGCTCCGTGTCCAAGACCGGCCGTGTCCTGATTGCCCATGAGGCCCCCCGAACCGGCGGCTTCGGAGGTGAACTAGCTGCCATGATCGCTGAAAGTGAAGCCTTTGACTTTCTTGATGTTCCCATTCGTCGATTAGCCGGACGCAATGTGCCGATCCCCTACAACAGAACTTTGGAACGAGCAGCTGTGCCTCAGGTCGAAGATATTGTGGCGGCCGCGCGCGCCCTGGCCCAGGAAGGGAAGTAGACATGGCAACCGAAGTCATCATGCCCAAAGTGGATATGGTCATGGAGACGGGCACCTTTGTTGAGTGGCTTAAAAAGGAAGGCGAGCACGTCAACAAAGGTGATCCCCTCTTTGTCATCGATACCGATAAAGCTGCCATCGAAATGGAATCTCCCGCGGATGGCATCCTGTCGGGCGTGCGAGCCAAGCTTAACGATGTTATTCCGGTCACCGAGGTGATCGCCTATCTCCTTGCCCCCGGCGAAGCGCTGCCAACGAAATCTTTGCCTCAGCAGGTGGTCACGATCTCCGCGCCGCCCAAGGTTGAGATCACCACAAAGGTAGAACCAGCAGTAGTCGCGCAGCCTGCTAACACAGGCAAGGTACGCGTTACTCCCGTTGCGCGGCGCCTGGCAGAGGAACTGAAGATTGACTTGACGCAGATCTCAGGTCGCGGACCGCGCGGCCGGATTCATAAGGCCGACGTGCTGGCTTTTCAGAAAGCCGCCTCACCTGTTGAGCGTCCGAGTGCCCCAACAACTACCATGACCCCGATCGTCGCGGCTCCTCCTATGACCCCGCCACCGGTTGGGATGTCCACAAGCATACCGCTTCCGGATGCCCGTCAGAAGCAGGTTGTGCCATTGAGCGGTGCACGCAAGATCATTGCCGAGCGGATGTCTTATAGCGCATTTACCGCTCCGCACATCAACCTCTCTTTGAGAGTGGACATGACCGAAGCCATTCGCTTGCGCGAGCGCGTCCTGGAACCCCTAAAGATCCAGACCGGGCAACGTGTCTCCTTTACCGCTATCCTGGCGCTTGCCGTCGCCACTGTGCTGCCGCGTCATCCTTATATGAATGCTTGCCTATCAGATGGCAAGATCATTCTTTGGGATGACATTCACCTCGGCATTGCGACAAGCGTGGAAGAAAACTTGATCGTGCCCGTGATTCGCGAAGCGCAAGGGAAGAGCCTGGGACAGATCGTCACTGCCTTAGCCGATCTAACCGACCGAGCCCGAAACAGGCGCCTGACGCCCTCCGAAATGAGCGGGAGTACTTTTACAATTTCCAATCTTGGGATGTTTGGCATCGAGTCATTTACTGCCATTATCAATCCTCCGGAAGCCGCGATCCTGGCAGTTGGCAAAATGGTAGATACGCCCGTCAAAAGCGCGGATGGATTTGTGTTCCGACCCATGATCCAACTTACCGCATCCGCGGATCATCGCATCGTGGATGGTGTAGGTGTCGCGCGCTTCCTGGATGACCTAAAAACATCTCTGGAAAACCCATACCTGCTGATCTGAGTCCGACCATAAAAATCGAATCTAAGCAGAAAGCGACCTGGAAATAAACCGTATGCAATTACTCGCGACAGTGACGCAGCTCATCATCGATATGGACGGTGTCCTTTACCTGGGCGACCAACCCATGCCGTGCCTGCGCGAGTTCTTTGCCTTCCTGCGTCAACGCCCTATCAAATTTATCCTGGCCACAAATAACTCGACCCGCACGCCGCAGGAGTACGTGAATAAACTTGCAAGAATGGGCGTGATCGTATATCCAGAAGAGATCCTTGTGTCGGGTCAAGCCACGGCGCGGTTTCTGGCGCGTGAATATCCGTGCGGGACACGTGTCCATGTCTTCGGGATGCCCTCTCTCAAACAGGCAATGACGGAGGCAGGTTTCGTACTGGCTGACGAAGACGTTCAATTGGTAGTTGCCAGCATGGATCGTGAAGTCACTTATGAAAAACTCAAACGAGCGACACTGCTGATCCGCAGTGGCGCTCGTTTTATTGCCACCAACCTCGACCCGACCAATCCAACCGAAGAAGGGCTTTTGCCGGGCACTGGCACCATGATCGTTGCGCTCGAAACCGCCTCTGGAACCAAGGCGAAAGCCATCGGCAAGCCGGAGCCGACCATGTACCAACTGGCCATGGAACAGATGAGTGCCTCTCCTGAGACGACAGCCGCCATCGGCGACCGCGTCGATACAGATATTCTCGGCGGGAAACGGGCCGGTCTCACGACGATCTGCGTACTATCGGGTTCATCGGATCGCGCCGAGGCGGAAGCAATGGGAACGGATCTGATCTTTGACGATATCGCACATCTGCTGGAGACCTGGAAGCAGCTATAACGATCGGGCAGTATTTTTCTCCAAGCATCATGATGGAGAATCCAAGGAACTGAACAATGGATTACCTCGCAGGCATTGATCTGGGTTCGACAAGTCTCAAGTGTGTGATCTATGATCTGGCTGGCAACGTGGTTGCCAGTGGCACACATCCAACCGAACGCTACAACCCTTATCCCGACCATCCGGAATGGACAGTCTGGCAGCCCGACCAAATATGGGGTGGGACAGCCTCGGCCATGCGGGAAGCGATTGCCAAACTGGATGATCCGCGTCACATCAAAGCAGTCGCCGTGACTGGCATGGGGATGGACGGTGGTCCGGTCGACAGGCAGGGTGAATCCCTGTATCCCTTTATCAGTTGGCATGACCCGCGTACGGAACCTCAACTGCGCTGGTGGGAGAGCAATATCGGCGCAGAATGGAACTTCCGTGTGGGCGGCAACACCTTGTGGCGTTTCAGCACTGCCCTGCGTCTTTTGTGGATGGCGGAACATGAACCGGGGATCTTGGCGCGCACAGACAAATGGCTGTTGATCGAAGATTATTTAAATTTCATGCTCTGTGGCCGCCGAGCCACGGATTACACCATGGCATCCTGTACGCTCCTGTTCGATCAGCTCAAACGAGACTGGTCGGAGGAGATCCTGACACAGGCGGGCATCGACCGAGGACTTTTATGCGAGCCGCTGCCCAGTGGCACGCTGCTCGGCGAGGTGACAGCCAGGGCCGCAGAGGCAACCGGCTTATCCATTGGGACGCCGGTCGTGTTGGGCGGTCATGATTATTTATGCGGCGCGCTGCCAGTCGGTGCATTTAAACCTGGGGTTGTCCTGGATGTGACGGGGACATGGGAAATCGTTTTGGCTGCCATCCCCGCGCCGGTGCTGACTCCCGAAGTGCAAAAGTTGGGCGTGACGGTCGAGGCTCATGTCGCGCGGGATACTTATGCGGTCTGGGGTGGTGCCGTAGCCTCCGACATGCTCGAGTGGTATCGCAAGGAATACGGATATGAATCCCAACAACGCGCCGAAAGAGAAGGCGGTATGGATTGGGATTATCTCATGGCGGAAGCCTGCGCATCCCCAGCTGGATCTCGGGGAGTCATGTTCCTGCCGCACATGTCTGCTGCTGGCTGCCCCATAGTCGACTCTCGTTCATTAGGCGCGTTCGTGGGACTGAGCAATTTTGCCCAGCGCGGCGATATGCTGCGGGCGATCGTCGAAGGGCTGGATTATCAGGTGCTCGATATTGTGACATCCCTCAAGGGTGGTCTGGGAATTGATCCTGACCGGCTCGTTGTTGTGGGAGGGGCCACCCGCAACCCGTTCTGGATGCAGAACAAAGCCGATATCACCGGCCTGCCGATCGAGGTACCGCAAGTGGAAGAGTCCACGCCTCTTGGCGCGGCCATCCTGGCTGGTATCGGGATCGGACTCTATCGCGATGAGCAGGATGCATTCGAGCGCGTCTACAAACCGGGCAAAACCTACTTGCCGGACCCACAACTCGCCTCGAAGTATGCAGAGTGGTATCAAATCTACAAACAGCTTTATCCAGTTCTCAAGGCAGTCAGTCATCAGCTTTACGATCAGTTCAGAGTTTGATAAAGGATTCCAACCATGAATGAGATAGATCATCTCGTGTCATCGCAAAATAAACTGGGAGAAACTCCGATCTGGAGTCCTGAAGAGCATGCCTTGTATTGGGTTGACTGGGGAGGCCAGCCTACCTGTCGGTTTGAACCGAGGACAGACAAGTTCACGACCTTTCCGGTAAACAGGCCGGTGACGGCATTGGCGCGTCGGGCTTCAGGCGGGATGATCGCCATTGCGTTTCAAGGAATATATGGGTGGGAGCCAAAGACCAATGAGTACCAACTCATCGTTGGGCCACCTGAACCGGACAACCTCGATATGTGCTACAACGATGCCGCAGTAGACCGACAGGGACGTTTGCTGGTGGGGACGGTCAACATGAGGGATCCATTTATCCCTGACGGCTCGCTATATCGCCTGGATCCGGATGGCTCGTTCCATAAACTTGACACAGGGTATGCCACCGCGAACGGCATCGGCTTCAGCCCGGAGGGTGGGACTGTATATGTAGTGGACCAACGACATTGCCAGATTATTGCCTATGACTATGACACAGTCAATGGGACTGTCAGCAATCGCCGCCTCTTCGCGTGCCTGCCGGACGGCGAGGGAATGCCCGATGGCTTGATCGTGGATGCCGAGGGCTTTATCTGGAATGGGCACTGGGATGGGTGGAAGCTCACGCGTTATGACCCGGATGGCAGGATCGAGCGCCAGATCCGTTTTCCCGTCCAGCATGTGATCTCCTTCGCGTTTGGGGGCAGCGATCTGGATGAGCTTTTTGTCACGACGTCTGCCTGGGACTTTGGGGATGAGCAACGAAAGCAACAACCGTGGGCCGGCGACCTGCTATGCGTCAAGACTGGTCTCAAGGGTCTGGGGGAACCCGCGTTCGCGGGATAAATATGATTTGTAATTCGTAGTTGCGACTTTGCGTAGCACCCTTGTGGAGGTTCAGTCGCTTTTACTTGAACAACTAAAGTCGTTACTACCTATGAAAGAGATGATATGAAATTTCTAACGATGGCAGAAATTTTGCAGCCGTGTGTGGGTCAGAATTGGGCAATCGGCGCGTACGACACCTGTAACCTGGAGATTACCCAGGCGATCGTTGACGCGGCTGCGGCTGACCAGGCACCGGCCATTATTATGATCTATCCGCATCATACGCCGCGAGCAGAATGGCCGACCCTGGTGCGCATCATCGAAGCGGAAGTGGAACGCACGCATATTCCCGCTGCGCTGGTGCTGGATCACGCCAGGACGCTGGACCAGATCGAATGCGCGCTCGAACTTGGATTTTCCGGAGTCATGCTGGATGCCTCGCTCGCACCATTGGAAGAAAATATTGCACTCACCGGCCGCGCAGTGGAGATTGCTCATGCAAAAGGTGCATCCGTGGAAGCCGAACTTGGACATGTCGGTCAAGGGGAGGATGTCAGCAGTGACGACGACCAGCAAGCTCACCTGACGCGCGTAGATGAGGCAGAGCGCTTCGTGAAGGAAACTGGTGTAGACGCGCTCGCCATCTCGATCGGCACCCTGCACGGCCTGTATCGAGGTACACCTCATCTGGATTTCGAACGTATCGCAAAGCTGCGGGCCGCCTGCCCGATACCGCTCGTTCTGCACGGCGGATCTGATACTCCGGACGCAGATATTCGGCGAGCCATCGAGATTGGCATCGACAAGATCAATATTTGGACAGATGTACGCATTCCCTTTCTGCAGGCCATCAAGAACAAACTGGATGGTCCCATCCGAAAGATCGAAGTGGTTGAAGCATTCGGCGTGGCACGAGCGGCAGCGACTGAAGTCATCCGACAAAAGAATCAACTATTGGGTTCCGCTGACAAAGCCGTACAGTACGCATAACAGTGTAAACGGAGGCATAGTATGGGTCAGTATCTTTTGGGTATCGATAATGGAAGCACGGTTTCGAAGGCCGCGCTCTTTGATCTAAAGGGAAAAGAAATCGCAGTTGCGAGTTGCAAAGCGGAAACCGAGTACCCACATCCCGGCTGGACCGAACGCGGGATGGAGATGTTGTGGCAGAGTACAGCCAGCGCCATCCGCGAGGTGCTTGCCAGGTCGGGCGTCCAGCCGGAAGAGATTGCCGGGATCGGCAACACGGGGCACGGCAATGGAGTCTATCTGTTGGATAAGCAGGGATGCCCGCTACGCAACGGCATCCAGTCCATGGATTCACGCGCCACGGAGGTGGTCAATGGATGGAATGAGAGCGGTCTGCATGCGCAGGTATTCCCGTTTACGATCCAATCCTTCTGGCCGGCCCAGCCCAACGCGCTGCTGGTCTGGCTGAAGAAGAATGAGCCGCAGAACTATGAACGCCTGGGCGCCATCCTGATGGTCAAGGATTACATCAAGTACCGCCTGACAGGTGAGATCACCGCCGATTACACTGACATGAGCGCCACCAGTTTGATGGATGTCCGCAATCGATGTTATTCGCGCGAGCTTATGGCGCTGTACGATCTCTCAGAAGTCTACGAGGCACTACCGCCTCTGAAACATGGCAGTGAAGTGATCGGACAGGTCACCTCCGCCGCGGCCCAGGAGACCGGGCTGGCAGCCGGCACGCCTGTGGTTGGAGGCCTGTTCGATGTGGATGCAAGCGCGATCGGCGCGGGCGCGATCAATGTGAACCAGGCATGTCTTGTCATGGGAAGTTGGAGCATTAACCAGGTCATTACCACAGATCCGATCGTCGATCCCAGCTTGTTCATGACCACTTTGTTTGCTATCCCCGGACTATTTCTCACCATTGAAGGCAGCGCTACCTCCGCTACAAACCTGGAATGGTTTGTGAACCAGTGCTGTGGAGATGAACGGGCCGAAGCCAAACGCCGCGGGATCTCGGTCTATGAGGTTTGCAGTGAACAAGTCGCCAGCCTGCCGCCGGGCAGCACCAATATTATCTTCCACCCGTTCCTGTATGGCTCGAACGTGCAGCCCACCGCGCGGGCCGGATTTTATGGTGTGGGTGGCTGGCACACGCGCGCCCATCTGCTGCGCGCACTCTACGAGGGGGTTGTGTTCGGACATTTGAACCATGTTGAGAAACTTCGTAAGGCTGGAGCCCAGATCACAACCGCGCGACTGGCCGGCGGCGGCTCGCGGAGTCCGGTCTGGTCGCAGATGTTCGCCGATACGATCCAGGTGCCCATGGAAGTCTCGGATGGGAACGAACTGGGAGCGCGCGGCGTAGCTCTGGCAGCTGGCATTGGTGCAGGCCTCTACAAGGATTACGCAGAAGCTGTTCGGGAAGCGGTGTCAGTTGTCCGCGTTCATGAGCCGATCCCAGCCAACACGCCACTCTATCTTGCACGCTATGCCGAATACGAGCGCTTGATCAATGTGATGCAAACACCGTGGGAAGAATTGAACAAGCTTAATTGAGGTTGTATAAAAACGAGGAGAACTGTTCATGGCTGAGATGACTTCAGAAGAGCGAGTGTTGTGTGTACTGCAGAGACAGCAGCCGGACCGCGTGCCCCATTTCGAGTGGCTTGTAGATCGTCGCGTTCGGGAGGCTCTTTGCCCAGGGAGTATGGACTTCAACGAATTTGCTGTCCAGATGGGGCAGGATGCCGTCATCGCCGACCCGATCTTTAAGAAGGAAAGGGTTGGCTCGAATCGCTGGCTCAGTGAGTGGGGATACGTTTCCCAGGATACGAATGAGGAACATGGTATCGAAGTCGAATCGCCCATTAAGACGCTGGCTGATTTCGAGCGCTACACTCCTCCCGATCCGCATGCGCCGTGGCGGTTTACAGCAGTGGAAGACACGCTACAAAAGTATAGGGGAAACAAGGCTGTGATCGTCCACCTGAATGACGTCTTCTCGCTGCCGCGCTATCTCATGAGCATGCAGGAGTTGCTGATGGCAATTGTCGCCCAGCCCGCATTGGTGAGAGCCTTAGTCGAGATGTCGGTGACAATCAACCTGGAATTGGCAAAGGAAGTTGCTGCCCGCGGTGTGAAGATCGTGTACACGGGCGACGACTACGCTTACAACAAGGGACCGCTCATGTCACCCAGGCACTTTCGCGAATTCTTTTACCCCGGTCTCTGCCGTGTCATGCAGGGTTACAAGGATCTGGGGCTGTATGTGATCAAGCACACCGACGGAAATCTCTGGCCAATCCTGGATATGATCATCGATTCGGGAATTGATTGTCTCGATCCTATTGATCCCGTAGCGGGTATGGATTTGGGCGAAGTCAAAGCCAAATTTGGGCAGCGTGTAGCACTGAAGGGCAATGTGGATTGCGCCCAGCTTATGACGTTCGGCACGCCGGATGAAGTTATTGAAGCAACCAAAGAAGCATTGCGCCAGGGAATGCCCAATGGCGGTTTTATCCTTTCATCCAGCAACTCCATTCATTCCTCTGTTAAACCGGAAAACTATGTTGCCATGCTGCAGGCGCTGCGCGAATATGGGAGATATTAAAAGAACCTGTTGACACTCATTAGAATCATCATTAATATCGATGGTGCTTGTTCAATCGGATCTCAGGAGAAGCATCCATACGAATATCAGACCTGCCTACAGTTCAAGAAAATTCTTTACACTTTTTTGGATTCTCACCGGCTATAACCTTATTTTGTGATCAGGTCAATGAGCTTTTGATCCACAAATTCCGTATTTCCATCTGGTTTATTAGCATCAATTAAGTCATGTGGCAACTTTAGGCCCACAGGGAACTCGTACGTTGTGACTTGAGCATCATGTTTACGCCAGCTTTGCGCAACTTTGGCTGTCAATGCATTGTTGACAGAATCATCATTGGCATTGGTCACAACAAAAATCCGCCTGGCGGAGGGAGGTCGTAGCCAAGCATTGAGTTGAACTGAAAAACCAAAACGCAGAATCTGCGCAAGAGCATGCTTGGAATAACGCGGATATGTGTAGGCGAAGCCGCTTTTTGATTGCAATTCAGGCTCCCACCAGACAAATACGTCAGGAGACGCCAGGACAACATTCATAACGGGAGCCGTTAATGGGGTTGGGATGGCCAGGTATCCAAATGCAGGCGACATAACTACTGCGGTATCGACATCGGCTCGATTTTGAGCAGCCCAGGCTGTAACGACGCCTCCACCGGAGTAGCCCAGAATCGTGACCTGATTCCCCAGCCCTTGAGCAATATCCACCACATTGTCTGTATACGCTGCAAGTTCTTTTGCAGATAACTGACCCTGCTCATCATTCATCCGGTTTGCGAGACCGTGATGAGGCAGGGGAGCTATCAAAACATTGTATCCAAGGTCATAGAACTGTTTTCCCAGCGGAACAAATTCTGTTGGACAATTTGTATAACCGTGCACCAGCACAATAGCATCTTTCACCTTTTGTCCATGCGTCATAAATTGAGCAGTGCAAACCGGGTTCATCACTGACTGATGGTCGGCCTGCAGGGATTCAATTCGCTGTACGGCCTCTTCATAACTTTGGGCCGGGTGGGGTTGTGATGATAAAGACCAGGCGCTCCATGGGATGAATAAGGCAATCAGAGTACCCAGCAGGATGATTGTCAATGGGATGAAGAACCGCCTCAATTTCCCAGCCGCAGAATGTTTCTGTTTCATAACGTTACCCTCTTTTCTAAGGTTTCATGCCTATTTCCGATGATAAGATGTCACTTGGGTTTCGTGACGAGTTCCCGCCGCAGGATCTTGCCAACGTTCGACTTGGGCAGGCTGTCGCGGAATTCCACGANTTTNGGCACTTTATAGGCGGCTAGTCTCTCGCGGCAGTACTCCCGCAATTCTGCCTCGCTGAGTTGTTGCTCTGGGTACAACACAACCCAGGCTTTGACAGCTTCCACGGTCTTCGTATCGGGAATGCCACCCACACAGACCTCCGCGACGGCTGGATGTGTTCCAATTACTTCCTCCACATCGCGGGGCCAAACCTGGAATCCG
>Ga0065704_10070550_pt1 | contig 20918 bp, 20 predicted proteins | sample SwiRhicommuniRL2_FD_59091 | JGI IMG/M metagenome (GOLD analysis project Ga0065704, IMG submission 59091) | Switchgrass rhizosphere bacterial communities from Rose Lake, Michigan, USA - RL2 v2 (version 2) | ecosystem: Host-associated > Plants > Roots > Rhizosphere > Soil | place: East Lansing, MI | reverse complement strand
GAAAAATCTAATTCTCCTGCTATAATTTTAAGAAGTGTCGATTTTCCAGATCCATTATTGCCAATTAAGGCTACTTTATCGTGATTGTTTATGTTTAGGTTAATGCCAGCAAAAAGCAAATCCTTACTGGGATGTAAGTAGGAGATATTGTGTAGGATAAGCATAATTTCTTTCTTAGAAGTTAATAACTATGCAGTCGCTATTGCGACTTGCAGTTTATCGTATCCGGAAGAAATTAATTTTCACACTGGGGAAATAATTTTAATTATGAAATGCAAAAATACAAATCATCTGCCAAATAATCAACGATTTTAGTTGTCAAAACAGTAATTTTCAGCCTTGTCCAATGAACAAAACAAAAAATATTAGTCTGAATTTCGTGATTTTATTTCAGTTTGAACTTGCTTTAAGATTGTTATACAAAGCAAACGGGCAATGGAGCAACCGCCTAAAAGCACAAGAAAATTATAGTTATTGTCTTTAATCGCGAAATAGACGAAAGTGATTAACGCAAGTAACGTCACAACACTTAGGATGCTTACAAAGCTTCTAAATCTTTTTTGCTTTATCTTTAACTCTTCTATTGTTAATTCCGTGAGTTTTCTGTTTCCTGACATACTAATTGTTTAAGGAATTTTCTGTGATTTCTGTCAATACGTAAATAAACGAATAAGGTGTGAGATCCCAAAAAGATTGTGTAGTTTCCATTTGTACAATTATCAAATGTAGTGAAACGGTTATGTTTGTACCATGAAAGAAATCTGTTTGCTAATTTTCTGCTTGTTTTCTATCCGCACAGCTGCACAGGAGAATTACAAGCTCGCCAAAACCATTGACAGCCTATATGAACAAGATCAGTCCGTTCAGCTCAAGCTAAAGGCAATGTATGAAAGGAATGCACCTCAGGATAGCCTGAAGCAGCAGGATTCTCTAAAAAAGGCAATCTATCTCAGGGGTGCACAATTCTCAAAGGATATCTATGGAAAATTTGGCTATCCGACCAAAAAAATGGTAGGCGAAGATGCTTCCCATCATTTTTTCGTACTCATACAGCACGCCGATATGGATACGTCTTTTCAGCTTGCCATGCTTCCGATATTGGACAAACTTTCCAAAAAAGGAGATATCTCAAGAAAGGATTATGCCTACCTGTATGATCGCGTACAGCGGAACACAGGAGGAAAGCAACTTTATGGCACCCAACCTACCTATAATGAACAGGGCAATCTGTTTGATGACAAAAACAACATCATCTATCCAGTTGATCTTGCCGATCCAGAAAAAGTAGACAAAAGAAGAAAGGAAGTCGGGCTAGAACCGATTGAAGAATATTATGAATCCATTCTACAGATGCTGGGCAGGCCCAGGGCAAAAACAAAACAAAACTAAACTCACATAGACACCTGCAGCTATTGCGAATTACAAGAAAATAAAAAAGGACAAAATGAAACTGAATTCACTTTGTCCTCTTAAGTCGGGGTGGCAGGACGACCTACCTATTCCTTAATTCGTTGATTTTATTGGTGTTTTCAAGTATTCTCCCAAAAAGGGTAGCCGAATAGGTCTCATTTTAAATGACTTACCATGTAGCCCTTTGCAGCCTTGATCAATTTAATAGCAGTCAGTCAATGTACTTTTATGGTTGTAAATATATTAAAAATAGCAAAAAAAAGCAACATAAATAATCATTGGATGCGAACAGTGAATAGGTTGGCGTAAATTTTAAAGATGAGATATAAATCAAGGAAATAGAAAACCAAATCTATACTGTACGAGGGCAACAAGTGATGCTCGACAGCGACCTTGCAAGGATTTATCAGGTAGAAACCAAAGTCTTCAATCAGGCAGTAAAACGTAATGCAGGTCGTTTCCCTGAAAACTTTCGTTTCCAATTGGCACAGGAATTTGATGCCATCAACTAGAGGTCACAAATTGTGACCTCTAGTTTGAATTATGGTGGCAGGCGTTATCTGCCCTACGTTTTCACTGAACAAGGTATTGCAATGCTGGCTTCGGTACTCCGTTCAACGGTAGCTATAAAGGTCAGCATTGAGATTATGAATGCTTTTGTTGAAATGCGAAGAATGCTAATAAGCAATGCCTCGCTTTTTCATCGTCTGGATAAAATTGAACTGAAACAATTAGAAGCTGACCAAAAATTTGAAGAGATTTTTAAGGCTTTGGAAAGCGATAAGCTCCAGAGCGAAAAAGGGATTTTCTACGACGGGCAGGTTTTTGATGCTTATACCTTTGTTTCTGATATTATCCGAAGTGCCGAAAGTTCTATTATCTTGCTGGATAATTATGTGGACGACACGGTACTAATCTTATTAGGCAAACGGAGCACGAACGTAACCGCAACAATCTATACCAAAAGTATCAGCAATCAGCTAAGGTTGGACTTGCAACGGTATAATAGCCAATATCCTCTCATTGAAATTGAGATTTTCTCCGATACCCATGACCGTTTTTTGATTATTGACAATACAGAACTTTATCATATTGGGGCATCACTAAAAGATTTGGGTAAAAAATGGTTTGCCTTTTCGAGAATGGATATCGAGGTTGGTAAGATGCTTCAAATTTTAAAAAATTGAGATTAATAAAACCACTACTAATAAAAGGAGGCAGGAGGCTTAAGTTGAACCGTTGTAATTCTTTAATCCACATTAACCTGATGTTTTTTCCCCCACTTAGACATTTCTTTCAAAATAGGGACCAACTCAACCCCAGTTATGGTTAAGCTATATGTAACCTGCGGCGGTACTGTATGAACCACTTCTCTCAATACCAAACCATCAACCTCCAACTCTCTAAGATGTTGAATAAACATTTTTTCGCTAATAGTTTTCATATCCTTTTTTAGTTCGCCATATCGCTTTGGTTTATCCTGCAAATGATATAAAATAATTGGTTTCCATCTACCGCCAATCTTGCTCATTGTATAAGTTACCGGACACATTTCCTGTATCACTTTTTTGTTTTCGTTGTTTGTAGAACTTTCCTTAATTGCCATACTTACTTATTTGTTAGCACTACTTACTTTTAGGTGAGTACTATTATTTAGTATAGTAAAGATATACTTTTGTGTTATTAATTTAAACAAAAAATAAAATAAAAATGACACAAAGTAAAATAGCCTTAGTAACAGGTGCAAACCGTGGATTAGGAAAAGAAATAGCATTGCAATTAGCAAGTAAGGGGCTTGATGTAATTATTACTTACAATACCAATAAAGCAGAGGCAGAAGAAGTAGTGGCAGCCGTCCAAACAAAAGGACAAAAAGCAATTGCATTGCATTTAAATGTAATGGACACTTCATTATTTAAAGGCTTTCATACCCAATTGTCTGAGGCATTAACAGTACATTTTAAAGCTGAAAAATTTGACTTCCTTATTAATAATGCTGGATTTATTCATCATGTACCTTTTGATGAAATTAGTGAAGTACAATTTGATGATATGTTAAATGTTCATCTTAAAGGTCCATTTTTTTTAACGCAAATGTTGTTGACCAGCCTTAACAACGGTGGGGCTATCGTCCACATTTCAACAGGTCTTACTCGTTTTGTAACACCAGGTTTTGCCACTTATGCAGCGATGAAAACGGCAGTAGAAACGCTTGCCAAATATCAGGCGCAGGAATTAGGAGAAAGAAAAATTAGAGTAAACACTGTGGCACCAGGTGCAATAGAAACTGATATTATGGGGGGCTTTGTGAGAGACAATAAGCAAATGAATGAAACTCTAGCATCACAAACTGCATTGGGTCGCGTTGGATTGCCAGACGATATTGGTGGGGTAGTTGCTTTTTTATGCACCGATGATGCCAAATGGGTAAATGCTCAGAGAATTGAAGTTTCTGGCGGAGCTAATTTATAAATAGACATAACAATGAAAACTGAAAATAAACGACCAGAAATTGTAAAAGGATTGACAACAAGTGAAATTGAGTCCATAGAAAAATTTTATAGTGCCTGGAAATTGAAACAGCCAACATTATTGGATGAAGTTTGTGCATCCGAATGGAAAGATATTCCCTTGATGCCAAATCAGAAAGAAGGTCCAAAAGGACTTCAAGAAATCATGAATGTGTTTATAGAAACATTTCCAGATATTGAAATAGAAATACACGAAATATTTGGTACCTATGAACGTGCTGCTGTGAGGGCTTCCTTTCATTTTACCCACAATAAAACGTTTTTAGGAATAGAGGCCACAAATAAAAAGGTAGCAGTTCCCATTCACGAATTTCATTATTTAAAAGATGGAAAACTTACCCATACTTGGCATCTAGAAGATTGGTTTGGATTATTAATGCAAAGTAAAGCAATAGAATAAAAAAAATCCAATAAGGTTTTGAAAAACCTTATTGGATTTTTTTCAAGTTGCTACACATTTCTATTAATATATTATTTCCAAAACTAATTGACAATACTCTGTAATATTTTGGTATTGGGCTCGACAGACTATAGAATATAATGTTTGTCAATGGTGAACATATTACTTATTGGTTTGATATTTAAATATCGTTTTCAGCCAGTACTATTTCTTTGTGCTTGTTTAAATTCAATTTTATTATGATTCTTTCCAACATGTAGTATAGGAGAGGCACGACAATAAGTGTTAGAAACAACGAACTGGTCAAACCGCCTATTATTACCCAACCCAACCCATTTTTCCATTCTGCAGCCGCGCCGGTAGCCAGAGCAACAGGCAACATTCCGATCACCATAGCAAGTGTTGTCATTACGATTGGCCTGAAACGTTCATGGGTTGCTTTTATCAATGCTTCTTGTAATGGGACACCTTTAGATTTAAGATGATTTGTGTAGTCTACCAAAAGTATAGCGTTCTTAGCAACAAGGCCAATGAGAACAACAAGCCCCAATACGGTAAAAATGTTCAAGGTTTCCATTGTTATTGCCAAAGCCAGAAGTGCTCCGATAACAGCCAGTGGTAAGGATGCCAAGATTACTAAAGGATACATCAAGCTATTATATAGCAATACCATAATGACATACACCAACAAGATAGAAATCATCAGTGCCAATCCCATTGAACTAGAGTTTTCGTCCTGCATTTCAAGTTCTCCACCAGGTATTACCTCTATTTGATCGGATAACTTCAGATTTTCGATAACTTTATTTACATCCGCCCCGATATCACCCAACGGTCTTCCTGCAATCTGAGCGCTGATAGTAATAGAAGACATTCTGTCCTTGCGCTCTAAAACTGTCGGTCCCTCGGTTTCTTTTATCTCTGCAAACTGTTTCAATTGTATCAATTTTCCTCTATTGTTCAGTATGGAGAGGTTTTCAATATGACCAACCTGTGCTCTATCTGACCTATCGAGCCTTAAATTGATATCATACTCCAGGTCACCCTTTAGAAATTTACCATCCGTATTACCACTGAATGCCAAATTCAGAGTCTGTCCGAGATTTTCAAAAGATACTCCCAAATGCGCCATTTTATCTCGGTCTGCCACGATACTGATTTGGGGATCGCCATCTTTGGATGAAATCTGAGATCCTATAATTCCATTGATATTTTTAATCTGCTTAAATATTTTAGCGGCACCTATCCGAACTGAATCGACATTTTGACCAACTATATGATATTGTACAGGGGCTTCGTCGATATTCCCCATCATGTCTGCCATACCAAGGCTTACTATCGTTCCTGGTAATATACGCTCTAGTTCCAGCTTTAAATATCCAGCAAGGTCCTTGGCTGATACAGAACGTTTACTATGAGGTATAAGTTTCACTCTTATTTCTGACAACCTGACCTGTGCTCGTCCGCTTTTCTCGGCACCTACCGTGGTAAAGATATTTTCCACTAGCGCGTTGCTTCTCACAATGTTTTCGGCTTTCAAAGTAATCTGGTTAGTGTGCTGTAAAGTGACCTCAGGGGGCAACTCCAATTTAATCACAAACTGTCCCTGATCGCCTTGGGGTGCAAAATCGCTCCCGATAAAACCCATCCCTATCAATGCTAAGCTACCTATAAGCATACTACCAACAGATAGAAAGACAATAGCCTTGTGTGAGAAAGACCATTTTAATATGTTTCCGAACCACAATGCCGCATCGGTAATTCCGTTTTCGAAGAGTATGTGAAATTTCCCTAAAATAGAGCTCTTACGGATATGCTCATATTTACCAAAACGCGAATAAAGCAAGGGTACAATTGTAAAAGATACTATCAAACTGATCAGCACAGAAATAGCGATGGTCAGTGCAAACTGTCTGAATACGTCAGAAATTGTACCTTCAGTCAGAGATATTGGTACAAACACTACCACAATTACTAATGTAATAGAAAGAACTGTTGACCCGATTTCCCTAACGCCATCATATGCTGCTTGAATTACTGTTTTTCCTCTTTCAAGATGTTTGTGAATATTTTCGATTACAACAATGGCATCATCGACCAGTATTCCAATTACTAATGTCAATGCAAACAAAGACATGATATTCAGGCTAAATCCCAAAAGAAACATGGGAATGAATGTAATAATAAGCGAAAAAGGGATAGCAACGGCCGCGAAAATTGAGTTTCTAAAACTTTGTAAAAACAAAAATACTGTTGCCGCGACTAAAATTATTGCCAACATGAGATCAAATAATACAGAATTAGCACTCTGCAATGTAAAATCCGCATTATCTACAGCGACCACAAAAGACATCTTTTCGTTCTTGTATTTAGCTTGTAAAGACTTTAATTTAGCCGTCACTTCTTTAGAAATCTTTACTGTATTGGCATCCGACGAACGTTGGATTGTAATGCCTACTGAAGGAATACCGTTAGTCCTATTAATTGTTGTGACTTCCTTATAGGTTTCTGCAACTTCTGCAATATCCCTTACTTTTATTGTAGTAGCGTCAGGCAATGTTTTTACGACAACATCTCCAATATCGGAAGGCTTTTTAAATCTCCCTTCTAAACGGATCTGCAATTGTTTGTCTTCATTAATGAGTTTTCCTATCGGAAAATCTATATTTGAAACCTTTATTATATGGGCGACATCTTCAATCGATAAACCATAGGATTTTATTTTGTCCTCATTCAAGTTAATTTGTACTTCTTTTTCAAGACCACCGATAAGCGACACCCTGCCGACTCCTGGGATCCTTTCAAGCTGGGGTTTTATTTCCTGGTCTACAATATCGAAAAGATCCATTTCTTCAATCGTCGATATGACGCCAATAGTCATTATGGGTATGTCTGTAATTTTAAAATCTGTAATGGAGGGGTCTTTGACATCATCTGGTAGATCAGAACGGATGGCGTTCACCTCCCTCTGTGCATCTTGGATAGCTTTATTAATGTCTGATGATCCTTTCAAACTAATTGTTACCAAGGAGAAATTCTCCATGGATGTAGCAGTAATGTCGTCTATGCCCTCCAAAGAAGACACGGCTTCTTCAATTTTTTTTGTAACAGAATTTTCGACTTCCTGTGCAGCAGCTCCAGGATATATGGTGCTGATAGAAATGGTACCAGTAGCTATTTCTGGCATTAATTCCTGATTGATGTTCATTAAGGAATATAGACCAAACAATAATAAGGTAGCAGCGCAGATAATGATTGCAGAGGGACGTTTAATGGAGAATTTGGCTATTTTCATATTATCTATTTAGTATGGAAACTGCGATTCCATCCGTTAAATTAATCTGTCCACTATTAATGATCGTATCGTTTAGAGATAGACCGGAGAGAACTTCAAGACTTTTATCATCATAGTATCCTGTTTGGATACTTTTTCTATAGGCTTTTCCTTTTTTCACAATGAACACTGAAGGATTTTTCATTCCGCCTACGACAGATTTTCGATTAATGGTAATAGTTGGCATCGCTGTTTTGGATGATTCTATAAGTGCCGTAGCGTACATCCCAGGCTTTAAACGGATATCTTTACTTTTCAGAATGATTTCAACAGAGTAGAAATGTAATTCATTGGCCTTCGGGGCGATCCTATCCACAACACCTGAAAAGTTACCGTCGTTTAAAGAAGAAATATGCAATTTTGCATGCTGCCCTTTACTAATCCGGAGCATATCTGTTTCGGAAATACTTGCCTGCAGCTTTAGATTTTCCCCAGAAAAAATATGTGCTATCTCATTTCCTGTTGTTACCCATTGTCCATCTTCAACAAAATCTTTAGAAATAATCCCTGAAGAAGGAGCTATGATAATCGTATGCGAGATTTGATCCTGTAGATCTGTAATATGTCTCTCTGCTTCTCTTAAAGATAGCTGGCCACTTTCGACCTCCTGCTGAGCCACTGCGCCCTGCAATTTTAGAGATTCGTAGCGCTGTACATCTTTGGCTTTCTTGTCGTATTCTTCTCGGGCAATTACTAAAGCTTTTTTCAATACCTCATTTTCAATCTGCACGATTATATCGCCTTTTTTTACATGGTCACCCATTTTTTTATGTTTCTTTGTAATTGTACCTTGTGCTTTTGAGAGGATAAGTATCTCACTATCAGGAATGATAGTTCCTTGTACCAAAAGTTTATTTTCTAACTTAAGAAGTTTAGGCATTTCAATGATGACAGGAATTGTCGTGTTGACAACTGTCGATTCTTCTAATTTTTTCTCCATCTCTTCCTTGTTGGCAGACAATTTCCAGATTAAGAGAACAATAAGGATGATGGATACGACAACCGGTATAATAATTCTTATTTTCATTTCTTTAATATTTTGTTAAAGTTTTTAGTTTCCCTGATGTCTTCAATAATTCCACCTGCGCTTTCTTATAATTGATAAGCTCTTTGGTATATGCGATTTTCGTATCCAAAAGAGTTGACTCTGTTGCAAAAACATCGATTATATCAATCAAGCCTTCAATATACAGTAGACTCGTTTTATCGTAATTATCCTCGGCCAAAATGAGATTCTGTTTTTGATCTTCGATAGATGAAAGGGAAGTATTTAATTGGTTGATTGCGTTCAGCTTGCTGGAGATAATACCTTGTTGCATATCCATTATCTGAAAATCAAGGTGTTGTTTTTGGAAATGAAACTGCTGAATTTTATTTCGTTTAGCGAATCCATCAAAAATCGGAATATTTACTCTTAGCCCTACAGCTACAGAGTTATACCAAGGATCTTTCATGATACGCAATTGGTCTGATTGAAATTGGTATCCGCCAGAAACCAGACCAGACAACGTGGGCAAGTATTTATTCTTTTCCTGTCTTATCAAATGTTCTACCATTTCTTTTTCCTTTTCAAGAATATCAAGTTCAACATAGGAACTATCCAGAGTTGAGATTGAAGAATCAGACTTAGCATCAGGTGAGGAAAGAATATAGTCGATATTTAATGTTTCTTCAACAGGCATTCCAATTAACGTCTTTAGATAATTATTTTGTTGGAAGAGAATATTTTCAATTAATTTCTTTTTTAGTTTAAGATTGTTAATATTTACTCGGATGCGGTTTAGGTCCACTTGTCTGGAAATTCCCTTTTCTACCTTCTCACCAACTATTTTGGCTAGTGATTGTTCTCTTGAAAGCATAGTGTCTATATCTTTGAGTTCTTCGGCAGAGCCCATTAATCCGTAGAAAACATAGCTGACATTATAAATGGTTTCGTCCTCAGTAAGTAATCCCCTAAGTTGATATAGTTCGCGGTCAGTTCGTGCAATTTTTAACCCATGAAATAAATTTGGATCATAGATCACTTGTTCCAACCGTAGAGAGAAATCCAACACATTCTTAGCCCCCATTTGCACGGGTATTTTCACACCAGGTGTTCCCACTAGTTCTCCAGGGAGCATCTCCGTAGGGATGACTAGGTTTCGGTCCACCGATCCACTACCTGATATCTGTGGTAACATTTTTGATTTGACTTCGCGGATTCGGGATTGCGATTCTTTTTGCTCTAGATCAGCTTGGCGGATTTTTAGATTATTCCGTAGCGCATAATCTATAGAGCCTTCCAAAGTCAGGCTGTGGAAAGTCTGCTGCGCATTTATCTTTCCGATGTTTAGTATGAAAAATAGAAATATAAAATTCCTTACGGGTTTATGTTTTAACTTCATGTTTATTTACTTTAATTCGGCATATCAAGATTGTATGGTTACCAAATATTAATTTAGTTACTTGTAAGTCGGTATGGAGTATTCATTCAAAAGGTCATCTTTTCCACCTCTTATGGGTCCACATCCAGCCATACGGTTCTTCTTTGATATTTTCTGTGAGCAGTTCGACATACTTTTGGGTAATTTCACCCTTTTTTGTAGACTCTGCTTTAGCATTTATGGGTATGCAGTTTACCTTGTAATTTCCTTTCGTAAGTTGTGTAATATGTAGGTATATTACTGCCGCCTCACTTGTTCGGGCCAGTTTTTCCATTCCTGAAAAAAAGTACGTTTCCTGGTTCAATAAAGTAAATCTGTATTCTTCATCTTTTAACTTTGGACATTGGTCTGCTATAAAAAGATATACGGCTGGAGACGAATTTTTGGATAGTATATATCGTGTTACCTCTTTGTCACGAATTAACTTCATACCGAAACGAGAGCGGAGTTTGATCATAAGCCAATTGGCTAGCTTGGAACTAAATGGCTTGTATACCGCATGAACATCATAATGAACCTTATAAGGTAAGAAATTTAATACTTCCCAATTACCACAGTGTCCAACAGAAGCGATAACATTGCGCCCTGATTTTATATATAGATCAACCAACCCGAGGTTCTCAAATACTATTTTTTTATCAAGTGTTTTTGAGGGAATAGAAACACCTTTTATTATTTCAGCAAAATAGGCCACAAAGCATTCATAGAATTTTTTTACAATTGCATGAATCTCTCCATATTGCTTTTCGGGGAATGAACGTGCAATATTCTGAATGACAACTTCTTTTCTGTATCCAACTAAATAATAAGCGACGAAAAAAGTAAAAGAAGCCATCGCATACAAGAATGTTATTGGAAGCAGACTTATCAGGTATATAGCTAGGTAGACACATCTATATTTAAAAAGTCGCAGGGTTTGCTTCAGATTGTCCATCATTAAAATTTCATCTTTAATCCGGCTGACGCATATGGTGAAACAGAAAAATAGTAGTCGTTATCAGAAGCAAAAACACCTTTCAGGGTTCTGTCGCTATAAGATGCGGGGCGGTAGAGATTGAGCCCTGCCATACCTGTAAAAGATAACTTTTCGCTAATTTTGAACTCGGGACGGAATCCAGTAACAATATACTGATGAGAAAAAATCACATCCTTGCCGTCTTTTTTCAACAATGCGACCTGACCATTCATTTCAATAGCATACGAGAGTTTAAACTTTTCATTGAAATCATAACCTGCTGACACTTCCAGTCCGTCAACAAGTTCTACATTCAGGTCAAATTTGCCTTCGGTTTTCCATTTTACATACACGGCCGGAAATAACATCGGGTAGCCTAATGAACTATTTATTGCCACCCCGCCACCTATAGAAAGATTGGGATTCAAATGACGGATAAAAACAGCACTACCGCTTGCAAGTACATTTTTGAAGCTGATTTTTGAAAAATCGGTAGAAGGTGTAAATACTCCCATACCAAGACTAGCCCTCATCGACCATTTTTCATTCAATGGTCGCAAATGGTAAATTCCAACTTGGAAATTCATAATTTCAGACACCATTTGTTCCGAGAAGTTTTGGTTTTTCAACGAAACATATGATCCTCCGAGACCGATGCCCCATGCTGTAGGACGATTATTTTCATTCAATTCCATGAATAATGGAACATTAGCCGATGCTTGGTAGACCATTGCTGATCCTTTTGCATCTCCAATTTTTTCTTTTGGTGCCTCGCCAGGAGGCAGATAGTAGTATCCGGATTTTCCGAGGTACTCTGTTTTAAAAGTTACTTCCTGTGCTTTTCCTTGTAGATATAGCAACGTCACCAACGTTGTTAATAATAATGACTTTAATTTCATTTGATTTTTAAATTTATGTTTGAGATAATTTTAATTTTTGTTAGGCAAAGCAACGATGAATGAAGCAGGATAGAAAGCAATAAACTGCGGACTTCAGAATCAGATAGATGAATTGCAGAATGTAATGAACGGAATGTAATCAGCGAATCCGTTATTGATTATTTATTTTGAGATTTCGATTTTTTCTATGATTTCTAAAATAGTCTTTGCTCCACTCTTTTAGTTTACTCAACAAAAACAAATCTGCACATACCATAGCTCGAACTTTTGTATACGAGTATTGACGTATTTTCTTTGGAAGAGGCATCTTGTATCTTCTCCTAATATGGAAGTCACTTTTTGACATACCAACACTAATTTTTTTAGATTGTCATCAATGTTCCTCATGCCTTTAGTTTTAGAAAAAGAGAAAACAATACACATCGTCAGTACTGTTAAACCAACTTTTCTCATAATCATATCTTTTTTAAAATTTACCCACGGATGAAGGAAGCTATTGCGTACCGAATTTCAGGCATCTTGTTACTGACAGGAGTTAAAATTCGGTACGCAAAGCGTCATTTAATAGTAGTGATGAATATTAGAATTTATAGGCCATACCGATGGATGCATCCTGGTTTTTAAGAGAGCCTCCTTTGGCTTTGCGTAAATCGTCAAGTCCAAATTTGTAACTGGCATTTATCTGCCAGTTCTTATCAAGTTGTAGCAACAATTCCCCCTAAACAATTGTAAAAACGGTTCGGTGAGGTTCCTTTTTCATTGTAGGTATTGTAATACAAACGATATCGGATCGCACTGCGAAATTTGGGCTTAGTTTATATTTTATTAAACCACCCGCGGAACCTCAAAAGCTCATTTTACTTTTTAAGTTTTTCATATTACCGCTCATGCGTTAATTTGATAGATGCGCCGGCTTTGAAACCAACAGATAACGGGTTCTCTTGTGCGGATAATTGAGTAGAAAAAATTACTGTATCTACAGCGAAAACAATTTTAAAATGTTCTTTTTCATTGTTCTGAAGTTTTAAAATTTTAATTGTTATTTTAAATTCTAAACAAAAGAACGATGCCTTGAGCGATTACGAAATAAGGAGATACTAGGCTTGAGAATCTAATACATGAAATGCATTTTATTAAAGGGATGGATTTTTGGCATCAGGTTATTCCACAATACCATCCATCCACTTCAGAAAGTCCGGTACGCGTACACGGCTTACTAAAACCTCATGTGGGCATATTGGCAAAAACGAAAGTTTTAGACGGCTATTGAAGTATTTAGCAACATTCTTAATAGCTTTTACATTCCCAATACAATTACGTGATACACGAAAAAACAAACGGTTATCAAGCAGTTGCTCTAACTGGTCTAAGGTATAATTAACGATATACCGCTTATCGTTGGACGAATGAAGGAAGACCACTCCGCCTTCACTATAGAAATGAGCGACATCCTTAGTCTCTATATAATGATAGTTTTCCCCTTTGGATATCAGAAACCGGTTTTTGGTTCTGACAGATAATAGTTGTTCATAGTTCTTAGGATTGGCTTTATTAAAAACACTATGAAAAATATTCTCAAATTTAATTAGCGCCACTTCCAGCTCATTTTCATTAAATGGCTTTAACAGATAATCAATACTGTTTAATTTGAAAGCTCTAATCGCATGCTCATCATAAGCAGTTGTAAAAATTACCGGGGCGGTGACCTCTATGTGATTGAATATCTCGAAGCAGTTGCCATCTGCAAGACGTATGTCCATAAGAATTAAATCTACGGCAGAAGTTTTCAAAAATTCAATGGTATCTATCACTGTTTTAGTTTGTTTCTCCAACAAATAATCAGGACGTAATTTTGTTATCATACGTTTCACTTCTTCGTATGCGAAGCGTTCATCTTCAACTATTAGGTACTTCATGACTTATATAAGGGATTTTTACAATAAACAATCGTGCGGTATGTTCAACAATGACATCCTTACCGTATAATTTATACTGCTGTGATATGTATTTCAGCCCGATTCCGCCCTTTTCAACATCGTTGGATGGCTGGATGTTGTTTTCGACCGTAATATATTCGCTATCTACATTAATTTTAATATTCAATAATGATTCTTCTGTTGCCTTATTATGCTTGAAGGCATTTTCTATCAATAATTGTAAGGTAAGGGGGATAATCTTATGCTGTTCAGAAGAAGATATTTTATTTACCGTAAAAGTAAAAGCATTTTCAAATCGCATTCTCATCAGGAAGATATACGAATCCAAGGCATACAATTCTTCGGAAACCGATACCATTGGCTGCTGGGTGAGTGAGAGTACATAACGATAGGTTTTTGAAAGGGCTTTCGTAAACTTATTGGCATTTTCCTGATTTATATATATTAAAGAAGATAACACATTCAAAGAATTGAATAAGAAATGCGGATTTATCTGTGACCTCAATGTTTCATGCTGGAATAGCAATACTCTACGTTTCGCTATTTCAGAATCGGCTATGGCTTTTTGTTCGGACTGGAAGTAAAAAATCAGTTCAAATGACAGTAGAATTGGGATGTTATTTGTCATAGCAAATGCAAATTTGACAATGAACGAAGGCAATCCTTTTTCGGAAATTAACAATATGTCATAAATCAGGTAATTGAACAGAAATAATATAATCATACATATTACGACTAGCCCTGCAACATCGGCCATTATTCGAGATAGAATATTTTTGGAATAAGGTAAATGCTTATTCAATAACCTTAGTAAAAGATAATCTGCTATACACATAATAACGATTACCATATAATGCGATAACAGCTGGGTGTAAAAATTTCTCCATAAATCTTCCTTCATCACAATAATGCTAAACAGCATTTGACACAAAGCGTAAATCAATGTGGAGAAGAAAAAAATGAGCAGATTTTTTGTACTTATTTTTTTAAATTGAACCATATTTCAAAAATAAAATTTTCATTTGAGGTTTATGATAAATCAATAACATTTCTGATGAACTTCATTTTAAAGCAGATGGATTTAACTAACTTACTCTGTCAAATGCTTATTCAACTCCTTACCTTATAAAAATAAAATATTGAGTATTGTTGCCTTTTGGTATTTTGGGTAGCTTCAGGTATAAAACAATGCTAAGAAATCGAAACGCAAGTGACGAAGACAACAAAATCAGAGAGTTTGTTGACACATGGAAGTTACCGCTTGTTTCGTATTCGAACAGGTCATTTATTAGAAAAAATTTTCGGTTGCTCAGATTGTTGGCCACTTTATTATCTTCAATCTGAATACTGTAAAAACTTTATACTTAAATATTTCTCCATTTTAAGAATGTTCTTAACCCATTCTTTTTTTTGATGGTACAATGAACTGAATAATAAGACAATAACAATTGTAAAGAAATTATACTTTGATTAGCTAACATTAAAATATCATAGAATTTGTGTGTTTATCTTCCGTCCAGTAGCCTGATTAATGAAACAGAGGCTATACCTAAATAGTATGCGATAAAATGTTGCGGAATACGTTGAATAATATATAGATGTTACTTAATAAGCTCTTCGTAGCGTTTACGGGTATTTTAAGATAGAAATAAAAGATTTTGAGCGTTTAAAGTCGTCTGAATAGTCTTTATAGTATATCATCACTGAATTCTGGCAAACTCCCTAAAATTTTGAAAATCTGTTACGAAATACTTTATAAAATATACGAATCCGATCTGTTGATTCTGAACAAACTCGGATTTCTCTGCTGTCATTTTTAACCAAGTCGGCAAATCATGTTTCCATCAGAATAGTTTCAGCGTTTATATGCTCTTGTCTCTTGTAAAAATCATTCATAAAATCACTCCCCCAGTTTTCCATCATATCAACAAGAGGCAAAAGAGATTCGCCTACCTCAGTTAAAAAATATTCAACCTTAGGAGGGAGTACCGGATAAATAACTTTTCTAACAACACCAGAGGCCTCCAACTCTTTTAGTTGTAAGTTCAAAACTCTTTTACTCGCTAGCGGATGTTTCTTCGCCAGTTCACTCGGTCTTCGTATTCCTCGGTTTATGGAATCAATTAGGCAGGGCTTCCATTTGCCTCCAATAATCTCAAAGGTAATACTGATGCCGCAACTAAAATCTTTCGGTATTTTTTTCTCGTACATAGCTGTTCTATTTTAGGGGATAAATTTACGACATATTTCGTTTTCAGTGTAATAGGGATAATATTATCCCCATAGCAATATTTTTTCACTTATTTTTTCAAATGTATAAGGTCAGTACATTTGCTCATAATTAATCATTAAAATTTAAAAAAATGGAATTATCGAATAGAGACAAAGCTGAAGTTATACAAAATAGCATTGAAACTGAAACTTTGGCAGAAATAGGGTTGATCAGTCCTACTTCCTATAAACAACACAATCCAAATGTTGCAACAGGTTTACAAGCAATTTTGGGCTTGCATGATCAAATGCCAATGGAAAAAGTTTATACCAATGTAGTCCGTAAGTTTCAAGATGGAGATTATGGATTTGTTCACGTAGACTATTTCCTTTTTGAACCTACTGTCGCTTTTGACATACACCGGTTTGAAAATGGAATAAGTGTCGAACATTGGGATAATCTTCAAACAAATCCAAAAAAACTGAATAAAAGCGGAAGGACAATGACCGACGGAAAGACCAAGGCAAAGGATCATCATAAAACGGAGGCTAACAAAGCACTTGTTGAAGAGTTTGTTCAAAACGTTCTTATTAATGGGCAAATCGAGTTGGTGTCAAATTATTTCAGGGGAGACGAATTGATTCAACATAATCCACATATGGGTGACGGGGTACAAGAATTTCTAAATATCTTGAATCAATGGCAGGAAGACGGGAAACCTCAAATCTATAGTAAAATACATAAAGTGCTTGGAGAGGGAAATTTTGTCTTGGTATTAAGTGAAGGTACTTTTAAAGGAGCACACGTTGCTTTCTATGATCTTTATAGAGTTGAGGAAGATAAAATTATAGAGCATTGGGACGTCGTTGAGACAATACCCGAAGCTGGAAAACAAAAAAATGATAATGGAAAATTCTAAGAAAGATAGACGCTACAGAATAATTAGTACTTTTTTTGTAGTTCTGCCCACCACTTTTGTGATGTCCGTTTTGTCAAGTATTACTGACGGGGTTTTTGCTGAAAATTGGATTGGTGACCTTTTTAAATCATGGTTCTTTTCATTGCCTATTGTTTACGCTTCCGTACTCCTTCTATTGCCAGTTGCTAACAAAATAACGAGCAAGATTTTAGACAGAAAAGTACATTTATAAAAATATAGTGTTCCTGAAAATTTATATCTTTTTGGGAACACTTTTTTTTTTAGTTGCCAATAATTATAATTAGGAATAATGTTAGCTATAATTCCAAAGATGTTCTTTAATAGATAACTGCTCGATTTATTTATTTGATTATTGAAAGTCCCGATGAACTTTGATGAGTATTAAGTTCAGGTATAAAACAGGAAAATATGAATTTGTTTCAAGTTTTATCTTGAAGAAGCGATTGGATTACTTGCTTACGGTTGGACAATCCAAATTCAATTAATGTATTCAATACCACCCAAATTTCTTGAGCGTGCTTCGTTAATTGATAGTAAGAGATATCTTGTGTGGGTGTAAATTCAATTTTTTTTTCAATCAGCTGATGAACTTCCAACAATGAAAGTTCAGAACTTAGTACTTTCGGGGAGATACCATCAGAAACTTCAAAGAAATCTTTAAACCTTAATTTTTCATGATAATGCAAGTTTAAAAGGATACAGAAACGCCACTTTCCACTTAATAAACCTAATGTATCTCTCAATGCTAAAAATCTTTGTTTCAATATTTTTTCATTTTCTATACACGGTTTTATTTTCTTTTCCATAATACTTTCCTAAAGGTTACTAATCACAAATTTACCAAATAAGCAAAGTAACTTTGCTTAAAATAATAGTAATATGAAAAAAATATTAGTTACAGGCGCTACCGGAAAGCAAGGGAGTGCCACAGCCTATGAATTGCTAAAAAATAATTTTGAGGTATATGCTCTGACCAGAAATCCTCATTCTGCAGAAGCCGTCAATTTAGAAAAAGCTGGAGCAATTTTAGTGAAAGGCGATTTAGAAAATATTGAAGGATTAAGTGACATATTTAAAAAAGTCGACGGTCTTTATTTAGTCCTTCCTCCTGTATGGGTTTCCAGCATAGAGACAGATGAGAAAGAAGCAGAAATTGGAATTCAAACAATCAAATTAGCGGAAGAACAAGGTGTTAAATTTATCCTTTACTCATCAGTTTTAGGATCGGATAAGCAGGATTTATTTAGGCCAAAATTTAAATTTACAATCGAGAAACACTTGTTAGAAAGCAATTTGTCTGGAGCAGTGATAAGACCTGCTTCTTTTATGGAAAACCTACTTTTGCCAAGTTTCGGATTGGGAGACGGCAAGTTTATCAATCCCTTACCCGAAGAAAAGGCAATCTCTTGGGTAGCCACTAATGATATTGGAACCTTTGCGCGAATAATATTTCAAAATCATACAGAATTCAGCGACAAAACAATTGATTTTGGAGGTGACCTTTTTACTCCTAAACAAGTTTTAAAACTATTGGAGGAGAAACTGAACCAACCGATCGATTTCGTACAGCTACCGTTGGAAGCACTTTATCAGCAAAGTGAAACATTTGCAAAATTGGTCGAAATGATAGACAAAGAAGGCTATGATCCTATTGATTACATACTTATATCTTCTTGGATGCCAAAGCTAACAGGTTTTGGACAGTGGATGGATGAAATAGGAATCAGAAAAATAAAGGAGCTACATTATAAAAACAATTAGTCATAAATAAATTAAGATTAGCATTTAATTACAAATGGCCGGACGAAGTTTCTGGTCATTTTTTTTATGTTTTAAGAAGTTTATTCGCATTGAGGCTTTGCGAGGGCTTTACCAGCTCGCTTTTCAGTTAGAAAAATGGGGTTCCTGTACCCGTTTTTGGGCTCCCATTTATTTTCTTCCCATTCATTCAAATTCGATGACCACATCATCAGTTTTTGGATATCCTACGCAGGTTAGTACATATCGATCATTTAATTGCTTGTGGGTAAGTCCTGCTGTTGTTGACATTTCTACTTCTCCTGAAATACACCTGCCTGCACAGCTTGTGCAATTCCCGCTTTGGCAGGAGTAAGAAAGGTCAATCCCAGCCTGCAGTCCTGCAAACAAAATTGAAGTGCCTGCTTTTACCTTTACAGGATACTCTTTATCTTTCAAAAGTATTTTTATTTGGCGCTCCTGGGTTGTTGGCGTGGAAGTATTTTTTGCCTCTGTGGCTGTATAAAAGCATTCTTTAGCTATCACGTCTTTTGCAAACCCTAATTTCTGTATCTTGTTTACTGCCATTTCCATCAACTGAAGCGGTCCACAGACATAAAATACAGTATTATTTTCCTTTGAAATTTGCAAATCCTCAAAAATAGTTTTCAGACTTGCAGGATTTAACCTGTGGGCATTTGGAATTGCTTTTTTGAAAAATTTTGATAGAAAACTTCTCTGGTGCTGTTTTTCTTTCATGACATCACTCCAATAGTGGATGATCCTAAAACGGGATGAAAATTTGTAACGCCATTGTTCCAGCTCTTCATAATATATCGTGTTTTCCCGTTTCGAATTTACATATAACAGTGATACCGTTGAACCTTGTTCCTCGACAAGAGCAGATTTGAGTATAGAAAATAAGGGGGTGATTCCGCTTCCGCCTCCTATCAGTACAATGTGTTTAGAAATATTATCAGGTTTAAAAATGAAATTTCCTAAAGGAGGCAATACAAACATCCAGTCACCTGCTTTAATATTGTCATGCAGATGATTAGACATTTTGCCGCCGCTGACTCTTTTTACCGAGACAGATAAATCCTGATCAGTATGACATGAAGAACAAAGCGAATAAGCCCTTCTTACTTCCTTTCCGTCAATTTCCGAAATAAGCGTCAGATATTGGCCGGAGGCATAAATTAGCTTTTCTTCCGGCTGGGAAAAGTGCAAGGTGATGGTATCGGCAGTTTCTTGCGTAATACCTTTGATGTATAACTTGATTTTCTCGTTCATTTTTTAGTAGATAGTTTATTTAATGTATGGACACCCTTTAGCTTACGTATGAAAATTAAAACTATTTAATTTTTTGCACCAGCAAAAAAATCGGGATAGTTCATTTTTATCTAATTGCTTAAAATCAAAAAGCTTATATGGGAATGGTATTACATTACTATAAATACCATTTTCTAAAAAAGATAGAAAGGTTTTCTGAAGTATAGATTTATCCAACGCATGGTCACTTTGGAATGCTTCTCTTGCCTTATCAAGGCAAGTTTCCTTATATTTTAATAGAACGATACAATCGCAGATTTGTATAATTGGCCGACATTCAGAATCGCTGTAATTGCTGCTGATGTGTACCTCATTACCACTGTCCCAGAGGAAGTCGACAATATCATACAAAAATTGATTTCGTTGCTGTTCTTTGTTTTCGACCACAAAGTATTTCATAGCATGCTGTTTTAGTAATTTTTTAAAAATTTCGGCTATATCAAGGCAGGCGAAAGATTCTTGAATTGGTACTTATAAGAATGATTCTGTAATGGTTTGGGCCAAACCGCAGGTCCATTTGTAAATCTGCCTCGTTTTTCCTGCTAATTTTCCCTCCGTTGCTGGTGTCAAAATGTTTAATGCATCAGCAGCTCAATAACTTCCTGGGGGTCTGTATCATTTTTTTTCCATATGTCCTCAAGTGTTTTTATGTCGCTTATTTTGTAACCCTTCTTTTCTAATTTTCTGACTGCTGTCCTATAGTCTACATCCAAGATTTTACAGGATTGTTCTAGTGGAGCTTTAAATGTTTTGTCGACTATAACAATATCCAAGGGCAGCTGCTTACGTTCCAGATAAACAAAAAATA
>Ga0065704_10070549_pt1 | contig 20938 bp, 15 predicted proteins | sample SwiRhicommuniRL2_FD_59091 | JGI IMG/M metagenome (GOLD analysis project Ga0065704, IMG submission 59091) | Switchgrass rhizosphere bacterial communities from Rose Lake, Michigan, USA - RL2 v2 (version 2) | ecosystem: Host-associated > Plants > Roots > Rhizosphere > Soil | place: East Lansing, MI | reverse complement strand
TTATTAGTAAGTTTGTATTATGGCTCTAAAATAAGCGAAGAGAATCGTAAACGAATGGGAAAACGGGTACGCAAATAGATAGATATATAGAAAGCTGAGAAAATTTACATCTTTTAAGCTGATGAAATATCAGTCCTTCACTACTGGTTCAAGTAACCATATAAGGTGTATTATAGTACAGATTCTAATTATGAAATGTGTCGTGGACGGCCGCAGGGCCATGCTACGAAATGACGCTGTAATAGTTCGCATATCGTCAAGTCGTGATGATTTAGTGAGAATTACTGAAGATTCAAGGAATTTAGCGGCTCCAATAAAGAAGATGTTAGGTTCTTGTGGTGGTTGAGTAGGGAGGTTTGATGAGCAGAGCGTTATGGAGAGCTAGGAAATGAGTGTCAAGTAAGGATATTCTTGAAGGAGGGTTCGTTAAAGTTCGTGAGAGATCGTCAAATTAGTGAGAGCTCACGAGAATCCTCTCTTCACTTACTAAGCGGTCCTTCGCTTCGCTCAGGACCGTTAGGAACGACCCTTCACTAAATAAACCACATCGCAATCCTTAAAATTCTTCCCACACCTCTCCCCTGTCTCTACCAACACCACTTCTTCCCCCTCCAACCTAAAAATATTTAATCTCTCATCAGAATTTGTCGTAGAGTTGTTATAATTCCTGATTGCTAACGTATCAGCAATCACATCCAACGCTCTCCCTACCGGCCACGTCTTTGCTACAAATACCGCCCGGCGATCCTTCTCAACATTAATTTTAGCGAGCTCCTCGAGCTCGCTGGTTTCTGACTCCGTTTTCTTCGGGTTGATATACAAACACCACAAGTAGATCCGGTCTGCCTGTGGGATTTTGGAGTCTCCCTTCGCCTGTTTGCGGAGCAATGAGATCTGGACGACTTTGTTGGTGGCCGCTGGCGTCAGTTTCTTGAAGAGTTTACTGAGTGGAGACTTTTTGGCCTGCTGTGACTTGAGGAACCGGTTAAATTTAGTGAAGGCGTTGGGGGTTTTAGCAGCAACGTCGCCGACACGGAATTGTTTAGTGAGAATATTAGAGGGAGCGGGTTGGGTGAGTTTAGCATCGATTATCTGTCTATCAACAGACCGGTCTGGGAAAAGTGAAGCTGCGGTGGGAGAGGGAGATCCTCTAGCTCTAGCAGCGGTGGAATTACTGAGAGAGGGAGATCCTCTGGCTCTGGATTTCGCGGCTGCTTCCTTAGCTCTGGCAGCGGCCCCGCTGTAGCTAACCCCTGGACACTGGTGGGCCTCCACTTTCCTACACTTTGCACAAAACACCTGCTTACACTCTTCACAAACAAAAGGTAGGAGGTCAAGTTCGTTACATTTAGTGCAGTTCTTCCCTATATCCATGATTCCGTGTTCATCTCGGCCCTTGTTCCTGAACAAATCTGTTACCGTTGACATTTTTAGCGATAAATTGGTATTTCTTAGTGATGATTAGTGATAGATTTAGAAAATCTTTGATTCCTCAGTAAAATTAGTGATGATTATGATCTGTAACTTAATTCCCCACTATATTTAGTGATGCTTAACTATTCTCTCTCTAGAATTAGCTTAATGTTTTGCTAATAGACGTTTTATCTAAGATGTTCTCGTTAATTTAGATGGTTCTCGTTAATTATCTCTGAATTGATAAATAAGCTGAAACACTCAATATGTATCGTGAAATCTTTTAACTTTGGTTAGAACTCTCGTGGGGTCCAACTCTGAACTGGATAATTATCGCTAGTCTCTAATTCGCTGATTAAGGCTAATACTAAGAGCTCCTTGATATACAGTATTGTGGGAACTCTTTGGATAATTCTTTGGAGCTTGCTTGGGCTGTTCCTTATATATTTTCAGTTGTGGCGGTGGCGGTGGCGACGATTTGAAATATGATATATAGATGCTAGCGAGGTTGTCGTTGGTTCTGGAAAGTTCTAGCGAGATTGGCGAGATCGTGGCCTAGCGTGGTTGAGACTGCTCGGCGTGGAGGTGGTGACGATTATTAATTAGAGGCTCCGTAGCACGGCTGACTACTGGAGATGTGTGAGTTGGTTGAGGTGTAAATTGTTGATCACGAGATTTTAATCATGAGAGTTGATGAGAAATCCAAATATTTTGTGAGAAATTGTGGAGGTAGTGAGAAAATCGATTATTTATGAGTAATTAGTGAGAACTTTCTCGATAGCTTTTATGTGTCTCACTAAATCTTTCGCTATAGAATGTATATTCCTCACTAAATTCTAATTCTTCTCGCTAAAGCTTTATATTTCTCGCTATGTATTTAATTATTCTCACCATTTATCTCGAGTTATGATCGAATAATTTGATTCAATTATCCTAATAAAAGGAATGTCATAGCTAAGTTGCCACTAACACCTTAAGGGATCCTTCAAATCATCGGTGGGAGTTAAGAACACCTCTAAATTTGGTTCTTAAGAACTACTTCTCTAAATCTCCATCTCTTAGCGTAGTATTTTGTAGATTACCCGGATATCACGTGATCGTCATCGCAGAAACTCCAGACATCAATAATCGGTCTGACAGTCAACTATTTGTAGGTAGTCAGTTACTCCCCAGTCGAATCAGACATTTAGACAATTTGACAGTCAGCTAGTCAGATAATTATCAGAGAGTTATCAGACAATAATCAGTCAAGACTCAGAGAGTTATCAGACAATAATCAGACAATTATCAGAGAATTATCAGACATTTATCGGACACTTTTTTGATCCACTAATCTGAAACTTCTCACTACCACAACGACAGTTATCGCTAAAGTTCGATTAACAGAGACATCATTAATCACTAGAAATCAAAGTTACGACCGCCCTTAACTCACTAAAAGTGTCGCTTAGTCCACCATCGTTAAAATAAGTCTTCCTAGACTAATTTACATAGACTAACCTCATTACGATTAGTATCTTGGAAACCCTCCATACTGGTTCCTCACGAATTTCCTCGAATTTCCTCGAATTTCCTTGAATTTACACATAATAGACTCACCCACTACACTCATCAATCATGCTATACGACCTCAACATTCCCTATCCCGCCAACTCTTACACCCCCCCTACCCCCCACCAACTCATCAACCTCAAAAACACCATCGTAACCCTCTACCTTCTCGGATACACCCACCTCGCCATAAATTTCCAGATCCCAGAAACCGTCAAAATCCCCGTAAATTCTCCAGCCACAGCGAACCCAATCGATCTCGATCGTCTCCGTCGCGAGCTCCCAGCGACGAAATACCCCAACCTCAAACTTTTCTCGCGACTCACCGTCATTGTTAACGACCCGGCTCGGTGCCAGGGTCTCACTAAAATCCAGCATTGTTTCGATATCCTCGCTATCCAGCCGCTCTCTGAGAAGGCTCTCCAGCTGTGCACGTCCAACCTCGATATCGACCTCGTGTCGCTAAACTTCGCCAACAAGCTTCCATTTTTCTTGAAGCACAAGACCGTCGGTAGCGCTATAGATAAAGGGATCAAGTTCGAAATCTGCTACGCTACGGTGGTGGGTGGCTACGCCACGGACCAGACCGTCAACGTCCAGTTAGTCAAGAAAAACTTCTTCAACAACGTGCTCCAGTTGATCCGGAGCTCGCGGTCTAAGGGGCTCGTGGTGAGCTCGGGAGCTTTGTCGCCGCTCCAGGCGCGAGGCTCGCTGGACGTGTTAACTTTATTGAAATCAGTGGGGTTGGATAGTGGCCGCTCGCGCGCATGTGTCACTATGACTCCGGAGAAGGTTTTAGTTAGTGGAAGACTTAGGGGGAAATCGTATAAGCAGACAGTGGTGGTGGGGAGGGGATTAGAGGGAGAGGGTGTGAAGAGGAAGATAGAGGATGTTTACCGAGGAAAGAGAGTTAAGCGGTGATGTACAGTGAGCGAAGCGAGGTGTACAGCGACAATAGAAACCCAGTGACATTTAGCGAGATTCTCTCGCTAATTGAAAATTCCCCAGGAAATTTCCTGGAGAATTTCCAGCGACATCAAGTGTAAGTGAAACTCAGCAAACCGGCCATGGTCAATAGGAGCTTTTCTTGCTAAACGGCGTGAACAGGAACTGGTGACGACGAACGACGAAGTCACAGCACCTTTAGCGTTAAACGTTTAACCTCCCACTAGCTCACTCCCTGTTTCCTCACTACTACCTACCACCGATAGCTGACAAAATCACCAGTTCAGGCTGATGTCTTCCGCTCACCCAGGTCCACAGAGTCTTCCTAACTTTTCTGAACAGCCTTAGTATCTCTGCCTTCTCTATCGACTCCCTGTATAATAAACATCTAATAACTAGCGACATTTATGACGTTTCCACTAATCTTCCACTAATCTTCCACTAATAGTAGCGAGAAAAGAGATAAAAAGTTGTGATTTGTGAAAATAGCGAGGCTCTTTCAATATTTAGTGAGGTTTAGTGGGAAAATACCTGAAATTAGTGGAAATAGCCAGAATGTAATGGATTATTCCCCAGTAGCTATCAATTCTCTCACTAATATATAGAGAAACCCACACGGACTCTTTATTTGGCCTTATTATACTACTAGCTAAAATACATATGAATAGGTACAATTGGTAAATCAAGTTCCAGCACCAGGAAATAGTACAGGGCCCGCTATAGCTCTGGGGAGGTAGTAGATATACGTCCAGAGTCTCACCGGAGCACTATACTCACTGGAATACCGACGATTTGATAAGTTTTATACGAGTTTGTGGCTCCAGATCTTTCTCTGTAGTTCTGGGGGTGGATTTCTTCTTGGAAGGGCCAGGACGTTTGTTACGGGTGAGGAAGATCGACGGAGGCCGTCTCTTTCGTAGAATAGGCGGAGACGGTGGTGGAATATCATGATTGGTAGAGGCAGTCGTGTCGGAGCGAGCTGCTGTAGAATCTGAACATGCTGTGGAAGTTGTAGCGAGACCCTGAGATGAATTAGGGAGGGATAGCGATGAATTAGAGAGAGCTCTGGAAGGATTACTCAGAGCCAGTGATGAATTAGCGAAACCTTGGGAAAAATTAGCCAGACGTTGGGGAGAATTACGGAGGGCGCTAGAAGGACTAGAAGGAATCACACTTTGGCCTGCCAAAGTGGATCTCTGTGGACTTGAAAGATTGCTAGTGGACGTTTCTCCCCCTAATGTTGTCTCCCTAACCTTAGCTATATCGAGAGATGGCTGATTCTGCCTAGCCATACTGGTTGATCTGTGGGTGGTCATAAATGTGGCTCGCTGTGAGTTTCCTAGCCCAGGATTGGATGTTGAAGAATCAGGTTCTGGAGAACAAGATCTTGCTACATAATCTCTAGAGGTAGCTCTAGAGGACTGTCCCCTGAGTTCTCGAACACTTCTGCCTGCTGGAACTGTGGGACCAGAGGGACTGGTGTACCGAGTGAAGTTACCCAGATTGTAGTTTTGTAAGGACAGATTTTGAGACTGTTGTGGGCTCAGAGGGAGCGGAGAGAGTCGCTGTGGGCCGCCTGGTGAGTATTTTGGTAGTGAAGATGGGTTAGTGGTAATTGTCGGTATAGAATTAATGTTTCTAGGCCCGGTGCTACTATTTCTAGGCCCTGGATTGATATTTCTAGTCCCCGAATTACTATTTCTAGGCCCAGAACTTACCTTCAATTCATTCTCTATAGCCCTATTATTAGGATTCTGCCTGGGATCACACACCACCATGTCCCTCGCCATTTTATACTCCTGGAACGGATCATAAACCTTCAATTTCGGAAACATCATCGTTCTAGACAGAGTTTCCCGTCTCGCTTTCAGTAAAATCGAGTTCTTTTTGGGGTTGGTATAGCGAGAGCCTCCCGAGCCCCCAGGGGCCCTCATAAACTGACGTCGTCTCACTGTTGGATCTTTAAGAAGCTCAGGGACTTTCACGATCTTGTTGGCAGATTTCTGAAGCTTCAACCGTTCGGTGATTTTACGTAATCGTTGGGTCAGATCTTGTCGGTGAGACTCTTGTTCTTGAATATATTTGAAGTAGAGGGTTCTGTTAGGCATGGGATCCTCCTTGATCCTCTGGGAGCGAGGGGTCGGTCGGGTGGGAAAATCCTTCTCTATAAGAGCGTACCAAAGCTGGTCTGTGTCGGGGGTTAGTTGGGGGCTAGTGGTTTCGATCAGGGTGAGTTGCTTGGCATTCATACGGGAGAGAATTGGGAGGAGTAGGTGGATGGGAGTGATTCCTGTGTCCTGGATGGAGGAGATGTTGTGAAGAAGTTTGGCGGTGGTTAGTTGGATTAGAGAGGGAACCATTTTGCTAATTACTGAGCGAAGCGAAGAAATTAGACTAGGTCTGAGTTGTTGAGCTGATTGCTGAGCTTATGATCGAACGTAGCAAAGTTATAAGACTAGATCTGAGCTAGTGATAAAGTGACGTAGCAGGAGCTTTGTTGTGGAATTTGAGTCGATGAGCCTCTGCTTTATTTATCGTAGTATCGTTCGTTGATATTCGAGTTGCTGAGTGGTCCACTATAGGTCGGTAGATTTATATACTGAGCGTAGTATCGTTAGTTGATGGTTAGTTAGTCAGTAGTTGATGGTAGTTGCTTCTTAGTTACTCAATATTCTGCGTACTAACATAGACTAAAAATCAGCGTCAAAATGCAGTCAGAACTACCGAAGTTAGTACTCTATTTCTTAAGAGTTTTCTTTACTGAGCTGGTGAATCTAGTCAATTTCTGAAAGCAATTCTCACTATGCTAACGATCTTGAAGCTCACTAAGTAGAAGAACTGCAATGATTTATCCAATGACTCTGTAATCTCTAGCAGCTCTAAATCCAGTGTTCTAGAGCGAGTTTCTGTGGTCTAGAAACGAGTTAAGATGGATGGTTGTAGAACGTGGAGATCAGTGTCTGTTAAATATCTTCTGCTAAATATCTTCAATATTAACTATTCCTCAGCGTGGAGCTAGTAACGGTGTATTTAGCGATCCAAATGTTCTATTTACTGATCCTTGCCAGCGCTTCTTAATTTATTGATATTGTCTCTAGTTAGTGGGTTTAATTATACCTGAGTCTGGTGGCTCTGGGACAGCTAAATATATCGCCTGGCCACGAGAATTTATGGTAGACCTGGTGGGGGTGAGGGGGAATAGCTGGAGATCACTCACAGGTCTCGTGGGGGTTGTCTGTATTGTGTGAGTTGAACAGTTGTGGAGAGTTGTGCTGCTAAGTTGTGCTGCCGAGTGTTGCAAATCGGTGATGGCTATTGTCCGGGTAACATATAGAATATCGGGAGAAAAACGGATATTTAGTGAGACTAAAGTGAAAATTAGGGAGCTAGAATAAATGAGGTCACTAAAATTTGTTTATCTCTCATAACTAAGGTCACTAAAATCTCAAATGTTTGTTTATCTCTCAGAAAAACTGAAAAATTAGTGAGATCTTTAGATTTGTTTGGTAAATATTAGCGAGGCATTATTAATATCACCAATACTGAAACCAAGACGGTACAATTAGAGTTATATAATAAGAGAAGATATACAAGAAGACGAATAAGTAGACTTACAAATTAGAATTTGGGTAGAGTAAAAATAGAGCTAGAAGATAGAACTAAATCTACAATAAAGCTATAAGCTAGTACTAAAGAAAGAACTAAAGGGAGCACAGATATTGCAAAACTCGGACTCAAAGAATTCATAATAGAACGATTCGCATACATCTCTCTCACAAGATTAGTTTCTCTCTTTCAGTCTAACTTCATCCTTAGTTAGATTATCGGAACGATTACATCACTTCGGAGTTTCTTGCGGCATAGATGTTTCGAGGCTTCGAGGTTTTGTGTCATTATAGATAACGTTCTATTTCTACCAACGAACAGATTCAGTTATTTGAAGGTACCGTAGTAAGTCAAAACGTGGAATATGGCGATATACCAAGAGCTGCAGGAAGAAAATCATTCAGCTTAATACCTCTGACTTTTGTACAGTCTTCCATCAGCTCTCAGTCTCAAACTACATTATCAGAATATCAGAATATCAAACTAGATTTTCCTAAAAACATATAAAAGATATAATCATATATTACTCAAGATAGTGATACTCTAATTCTTGACTCATAATGTTTGTTCTTTAAGATTTCATAGCTAAATATGTTAATGGTTGCAAATATTAAAAAGTCGTGCATTTACCAATATAATGAAGGGTCTATAACAACTCTCCTACAGGCAAACAGAAAGTAAGAAGATAACAATACGTATTCAGAGCCATACCAGGATCTTAAAATACTAGAAACAACCAGGATTTCCGATTATCTCACGAATACTACGGGGAATACCGGTAAATATCAGGAAATATCAGGTATTCTTTAGTTCGTAGGAATAACGGCTCGAGACTAGTTAATAGCTAATAATTAATAATTAGCTGGCTTAATATAAACGATTCCTACTAGACCATAATTAGTAATAGCGTTTCAAATATAATTTTTGCTCATATATATTCCAGACTCATATATACACGTAAGGTCTACTAAAGCTCACTCTAGAATCAGGTAGCAGAGGGAAGCGAAGTTGGTTGTGCGTGATCTGTATCAGTTCCATGTGGTAGCTACTCTTCAGACTCTATACTATCAAGAGGAAAGTGTGTGCTAAGTCATCTACATATTAACAGTCCATACTGTCTTCAGTTCGTGGATTCCCAATAAAAGGTATATAAAATATAACGCAAGCCTCAATTCGTGTAATTGTCATCTCTAATAATACTTAGCAGCGTCTAATAGCGTAATAGTGTCTAACACGTGTAGTACGGCCAGCAAAATCAGCACACTCAGCCTTCCAAGTCAATACCTTGTATTGTGAAGGCTCGTCGCTGAGGAGTCACGTGAGATAAATATCGTGATCTCGTATTCTAGAGTGAATCTTGACCGAGAGACAATTAAACCGAGACGAGTCTAACCGATAGAAAAACCTGACCGAGAGTGAGTTCTAACCGAGAGTAAATCCTGATCGGGAAGTCCTGATCGGGAAGTCCAAAGTGAATCACCGAGAGAGTATTCTCTCTATTCTCTCTATCATCTCACGTGACTAAGTCCCTCGTTCTGGATTCACCAATTTACACCGATTATCGTAGGAATCAACGTTATATTTAGACAAAGGATTGTCTGTAGCATATAAATAGCCCACTACATTGCTATTATTTGTTATTCTCTCACTAAATAAAAAAACTGACGTAGTCAAGTATTCAGCAGGAGTTACATTATGTAATTCACTACATCTCACTAGATCTTACTAGACATCACTAAACATCACTTGTATTCCAACCCTGCTAATATCCACTAGGACTCAGTAATCTCCACTAATTTTGTGTTCCTTCGCTGCGGTCAGTACTCAATAAATTATATAGAAATCAAGCACTCTAAAAGTACGTATTCTTCATTAAATGTATCAACAAATCACTTTTCAAACCACCTTCTTAAACTAAGGGTACTTAAAGACATTCGTGGCAGCCAAGGACTACTTCACTTTAAGACAATTCGTGAAACCATGGACTACTACTTACTACAGAGACTTTCTCGTTTTCTTCGGAGTTGTTTCGGAACATCTCTACCGGCCGAATTAGAAGCCGAACCGGAATAACGCCACGGCCACTAATTAACCCGCTAACACCGTAAAAGCCTGAATAAAAGAGATCAGAGCATCGAAATATCTTAGATAGAGAACTTCTAGAACATCTAAAGACACCTTGAGACATCTTGAACTTCTAGAGACATCCTGAACATCTTGAAATCCCCGATCTACCTCTATCTAACTCGTCTTGAGGTCGCGTGCTGATTTTAATTACAACCGAGAATTAAATCCGAGGCTCTTCCCTAGCATTGACGATCTAAAGAGTCATTTAAGATCATTCCAGTTTATTCATACATTAAAGTCTGCTTAGCTTAGTTATGAATATTATCCGATCACCCGATTCTATTACGATTATAAATGTTATAAATGTTATATATAATGAATATAAATAATCCCGGAAGTGGATATTCTCTGGCCCCCGTTTTTCCCTAATACCCCGGAACTCAACCATATATATATCCAGCAACCCGCGAACCAACTCTGATTTCTAACCACAACGATTTCTAACATGTTTAGCAGACTCAAAGGCAAAACAAACTCCTCGTCGAGCTCATCTATTTCCGAGAAGGACCTCGGCGAGAAAGCCTACCTCCCGTTCGAGACTCCCTCGTCAGGGGCCAAAGTTCCTGCTGAGAAGAGTCTCACTACCGAGGAGGAAGAAAAGTATTCTACTGTGTATCACCACTTTGCTGCCGAAGGATTAGCGGTGCCGGTGAGCGAGGCTAACCAGAAGGACCAGGATAAGACGCTGTTTAAGGAGTTGACGGAGTTGGAGCGTGCGTGGTTAACTAGGGAGTGTTTTTTGAGATACTTGAGGGCCACTAAGTGGGTGGTGAAGGACGCGGTGGCGAGGATTGAATTGACTTTGGCATGGAGAAGGGAGTTTGGAATAGCTGGTGACAGCACCATTTCTGCCGTTAGTGACAGAAATGGTGAAGTTGCTGACTCTAATGGTGATTCTGCCGCCAGAAATGGTGACGCTGCTAACTATACCGCTAACTCTCCTGATTCTACCGCTAAATCTACCGCTAACTCTCCTGATACCGCTAAAATCACCAAATCTCTTAGTGAGATGTCCACCAACTCTCTCAAATCAAACGACAACATTACCTTTGCTCCTGCTTCAGATTGTGTTGTAGTAACTTCCGAACTTTGCTCCCCTGAAAACGTCACTGGTAAAGAAGTCATCCTCGGATTTGATAACGATGCCAGGCCGTGTCTCTACCTCAAGCCGGGCCGTCAAAACACCAAACCGTCCACGCGTCAAGTTCAACATCTCGTCTTTATGCTTGAACGCGTTATTGATTTTATGCCCTCTGGCCAGGATTCTCTCGCTCTCCTTATAGATTTTAAGGACCATGGAGCTACTGGTGGGAAAATTCCCCCTGTGGGCGTCGGTAGACAAGTTCTCCATATCTTACAGACTCACTATCCTGAACGTTTAGGGAAAGCTCTTCTCACTAATATTCCGTGGTACGCATGGACGTTTTTGAAGCTTATTCATCCGTTTATTGACCCATTGACCCGGGAGAAGTTGGTGTTTGACGAGCCGTTCCCGGAGTACGTTCCGGGTGACATGTTGGATAAAGATTTTGGTGGAGATGTGAATTTTGAGTATGATCATGAAAAGTACTGGGATGAAATGGTTAAAATGGCGGAAGTCAAGAGGAATAGATATTTTGAGAGGTTTAAAGAGTTTGGGGGAAAGGTTGGGTTGAGTGAGGTGGATTTGAGGGGGGAGGGAGAGTTGAAGTATCCAGTACCAACTAAATAATGCTAAAAATGGCGCTAGCCATTATTTAGTGACATTTCAGCTCACTAAGTTATCCCTAGCTTAGGGAGATCATAATAAATGGTGGCTAAATGGTGGCTAAATGGTGGCTAACTAAAGGCCGCTAACTAATGGCTGAATTATCGCTACCTTCCACTATTTAGTTGCATTTCATCTCACTAAATTATCTCTAGTTTAGGGAGATCTCACTAAATTGTGGCTAAATTCTGACTAAATGATGGCTAGGCAGTAGCCTCTACTAAGGAGCTAATTGCTGACACCTAGCGAGGTCTCATTTAATGACTTTCTGATTTTAGTGACTTTAGTGATATTCTGCTAAGCGATTTCCACTGTTTAAACCACTTTCACGACTCCCTCGACATCTTTCTCGCCTTCTAATTCTGGCTTGATTCTAATAGATCCCTAATCTCTCGCTACAATTTAATTGGTTGTTAGCAAGCTCTCCCTATGAGTGTTTTCTGCATTGATCTCGCTTAGATGGTGCGAGACGAGTTACCAGAGAGCTCTCTGAAAACGTCTAGAGTCTCCTGACAGCTCTCTGAAAACTTCCCTAGATGGCCTAAACTGCTTCTCTACGACATTCTGACTACCAAGCAGAGTTGTCTTTTTATTAATTTGTTCTTGTACTTATTTGTTCTATATATTCATAACTTAGTGACCTTGTAAGGAGTGGTGAAATTTGTGTCATAGCGAGACATCAAACCTCGGTTCGGTTTTTATGAGTATTTCTCAGCACGGATCGATTACTTCTCAGTAATTCTCAGCACCCTCACTAGCTCAGGCAATTATCTACAATTCTAGCGACTAATCTCGGTAGATACGTATATTCTAAAATATGCTAATGAGAGAAGATGGAAATTAGCGATACCTTCATAATTCCCTATAGGAGGGCCAGTCTTTCCAACAAATTGGATCTGGCAGATTGAATCGAAGCTGCTGAGTTTCTGTATGGAAATTAAAGCTTTAGACGGAGCTAGGTGAAGTAATTTGCTGACATAAGAAATCGCAGTAACCTGTAAAATTCAGGTAAGATAGAGATATGAAGGTTTAATCGGAAAAAGGGGAAACTGTAGAGAAACTGTAGAAGGAAATCAGCAAACTTTAAGCTGCAAATTTGGGTGATCTCCCCATACACCGGATATCCATGCCTAAGTTCCGATCACAAATTTTACCAAACATCACCACTTATTCGCTTCAGAACGAACTAAAACATGATTAAATGACAGTTAACTCGCTAGTGGCCCGAAGATATCTTCAGTTATCCGTACAGTTTGGTGATATCACTGTTTAAATCAATTTGACTAAATTATGGCAGTGATGATTAGTCTTCAATAGAAACTCGTGAAGTTTGCCGAGATGAGGATTGATCTGACTACTTCTGAGTAAAAGATCATCACCGCCGTTTTACTCACTAGTACTCACTAGCTCTCACTAGCTCTCACTAGCGCTCAATCGCCACCTCGCTTCGTTGTATTCTCTAGCTTCACTTCACTAGCTTCACTAGCTTCTTCGCTTCGCTCGAAGCTAGCTCGCTAGCTCGCTAGACTGGATTCGCACACTTTCTCTTCTCCACTACACCCCCACTGCCCACCATCGTCTCCCAGTCCACAGCCATCATCACATCTCCTGCCCCCCCTTCACTCTTAGCAAACAATACTCCCAAATCGTTTCTCGCCGTACTCAAATAGTAATTAGAACCGTCTCCCAAAGAGATCACTACCGCACGCACAATATCTCCAGGACGGAAACTATCAATAATCTTGACCTTATCACGGTCCGTAGACCGCACGTCTTGTGACCGTATAATACCTCTGAAACTGTCGCCCAAATCGTTAGCACTAGCCCCCAACAATGTGGAGTGACTGGACGCTGCTACTTGTGGGTTATGGAACGCTTGAGTACCTCCACCATATGCCACCGACGCATGAGCACTCTCACCATTTGAACCAACTCCAGAGTCCACCAACACATTGCCAAACCCTTCTACAGTTAAGATTTCACAGTTGGCCTGTCTGGCAGTGATTTTAGTGACTCTCACGAGCACAACGTCGTGTTCCATAGGGAGATTAATTGACGTGGACGCCGACGCTTCCTTGATGATTTTGAATTCTTTCTCGTAGTCGATGTATGTGTTGGAGGAGAAAACTGTGACGAGGAATTTGGTGATGTTGGTGGAGCTGGTGGAGCTGGTGGACCGTTTAGCGACACCAGGGGCATCAGAATTAGCAGTAGCGGTATCAGATGGGACATCACCGTTGGTGACGTCAGCGTCATCGCTAGCGTCGCTCTCTATCTCCTTTATCACTACTCTCCCTAAAGTTGTAGCCACCAATACTGGAACTTTGCGTGAGTCTGGGTCCTCAGGATTCACACTGATCTGGGAGATCGTTGTTCCTTTAGACGGGTAGTATCTTTGGACCTTTCCCGCTTCATCAACCTTGTAGGCGGGTGTTATGTATTGCCCTGGTAGGACTGTGTCTGAATTCATTGTGGTGTTGACCTCATCTCGTTGGAGGTGACTTTTCATTAGTAGTAGATGCCGCGACATTCTAGTCATGTGATTGTGGGCATGTGATAAGGTATTTTCATCAAAGTCGCGTGAATATTAATCACGTGAGATTTAGACAAGAAGAATGATGAGAACATAGCCAGGAGCCTGAAATATAACTAGAGTAGTCTCGTAGTGCTATGAGTGTTTTCATATCTCTCTAAATGTCTCCAGACAGATTTAGACTAGAGAGATCTAGAGAGTTTGACCATTCATTTGAGAATTTGGAGCATTCGTGAGATTTAAACTCCTTTTCTTTTACTGACCTCTTCAGCTCTCTGCAGTTGTTTGTGTAATGCATCCAGGAACATTACTCGTCCATTTACCTCCTTTTCACCCTGTACATGCTGTATCCTCTTTATTTCTCTCTTTATATCGTATCACGTTCTCCAGAATGGCTGCGAAATTCACAGCCTAGTATTTTATCGAGAACAAACTACTCAGCAAACAAAACTGTTAGTTGTCACCTATATTTACCTCTGAGTACTCTCCTAGAACCACTTATCTCATTATCACTTATCTCACTTAGTCTAGTTCTTTCCTAGCACTCCTCTCTTATTCTTCTTTTAACCAAACATCCATGCCGCTATATCGTTTCGCGATGGTGGGTTTCACGTGACTCGATTTTTTTCCAGAACTTAAAAGATCCATACAGATTACCCAAGAACAACTCAGTTTCTACCGGAATCCACAAAATATTCTTATTAACTCTTTAGGTAACTCACAAGACTCCTAAACTCACCAATTCAATCCAAAAAACTGGCAAGTCAAACCAAAACTCGCCATTTTTCACCGGAACTCCCAGTTAACTAATAGAAACTAATAGAATTCTCTAGTTTCCTCAGTTCTCTCCTCGTTACTCAGAAATCAGCCGCTTCAGCTCCTCGTTCTTTCGCTATGTACCCCGAATTCACCAACGGTTCTCCCCCAACCATCTCCCTCCTGGAATATGACGATGCTCCCTGGGCAGCCACTACCTGTATCGATTTCAGAAGAAACTTGTACGCCGTGGTGGTGATGGAGAATCCCGACCAAGAGGTGGCTTTTATCGACAAGGCCGACTACGAGGTCTTGAACAAGATCTTCCGCAGCGCCCATGCTACACACGCTAAGCAGAGTAAATAATAAGTAACAATGTATTAGGTTAGTATAAATCGACTGTACGTAGAAGAGCTCACTTTTGGGCTCAGATCGCTGGATCAACTGCTGGAGTGATTGTAACAAGTAAATCTTACGGGTATTAGGAGAGTACGGTCAGTACTAATTATCTTCTCAGCTTCTTAGAGCTTCTTGAGCTTCTTAGAGCTGTGGTTGTTGAGTAACTTCCGTGCATTAGTCTGCATTTTAACTCTTCTCTGTATAATTCTGTATACATTAGCAGCTTTTTATCAGGAGGAAGTGAAGAAATGAATATGTGATATTGGGAATACTGAGCGAAGCAAAGTATTTACTCGCTTGGTCGGTATTTGGTGCATAATCCGGTCAGAATTTAGCGTGATCAGAATAGTGAGATCAGATTAGTGAGAAGAGGAATCGTTGAAGAGAATTAACGTAGCGAGAATTAACGTAACGAGATATATTCAACTTCGCAAGATCACATCAACTTGGTGAGATTGTAGACGAAAAGTCACAACTGCGATGGACAAACCATCACTAGGGATATCTTCTTTAGAGTAATCATCACTGGTAGAGATATTTTGTTTCTATCTCTTCTTTCTCGCTATTTCTCTTCTCTCTTCTCTTTAGAAGAAATGGGTGAAACATTTTGATTCTCGATGGATTTCCATCTCATTCTTGAACTCGTTCAACTCGTCCTTGATCTGCTGGGCCAACAACGGCGTCAATTGGTTACACGTTGCGGTTTCTGGATGTCTGTCGTATTCCTGGCCGTTATAGGTGTCGTACAAGATGATTCTTGAGGAGAAGCGGACGCCGCTCTTCACTGTACGGGTGGTGACCGTGGCCGCAACCGTACTTGGACTAGGGGTTCCCAAGTTAGGTGACCTCTTCCATTTTCTGGAGATCATCGAGCCTAACGACCTCGGACTGGAACTGGTCGAGGCAGTATCGCTAACAGATGGAATTTTGCTGTGAGAGCGCGTGGATGGACGTGGAAGTGTTTGTGCAGTGTAGCTGGAGTCTGCATAACTCTCAGAAGTATTGGAGTCCCCGTAATTTTCTGGAGAATATCCCTGGCTCGTTTGTGGGTAGCGAATGGAGTTAGTTTTATTGTTTCCGCCAGGAGTTTTGAACGCTTCATCGGTGTTTCTATAATTATACGTCGTAAAATCAATATCGGATGTACCTTGCGCACTGGCCTTACCGTCTCGGTCACTACTCTCCAACGAGCCACTATCCCCCCTGTCGTCGTCCTCGCTCTCACTACCAAATCCGCCACCCACACCGCTGTCACTGTCGTCGCCAAAGGAGATGTTGAAGGATTGGTGGGAGTCGGTGCTGCGCATATTGTGGTGGGCAAGCTTGCCTCCGAAAGAGGGTCCTTTTAACCCTCGGAACGACATCGAGATGGGCCGGTCATAAACATTTTCCCCGTCCGTCGACTTCCGACCGGCCCTGTACGCCGTTTCCAAAATTGGAGAAGACTCAATCACAGAATGGTCGGGACTAAATGCGTCCCATGAAGGGAAGCTTTCGTGGGTAGGTGTAGATGTCGCGTTCGCGTTGGATGTCTCTGGTTTATCTGTTGGTTGGCCGTTTACCGGAGATGGAGAAATTTCAATTTGTGGAATCTCCGGCTTTTGGATATTAGAATTCGCCGCAGCCACTGAGCCCACTGGGCCCTGGGAATTATCTGATTTTGCACTATAATCGAGATGCTTCACTGGATACTCATCAACGTCAATTCTTGGAGAGTCTTCAAACGCCTGGGGTGACGAGGTAAAGTCCAAGTTGTCAACGTCTATATAGTCGGTAAACTCAAGGAGATCGGAGAAATCGTTCTGGCCAGCGAAATCTACATCAAGAGCGTAATTCACTTCTCCTTCCAAGTACTCCTTGGCACTATCGAAGGTAGTGTTGTTGAGAATATCGTAATTTCCTGAAACTTCTGGCGACAGTGCTTTAGGAGCAAATTCTCTAGAATTAACTAGCGGAGATTCTCTGGAATTGGCTGCTTCTTCACCCTCTATGTTAGCATCAATGGAATTGTACAACAACTCAGCACTTAATCCTTTTCTGGAGGTAGAATTCTTTAATATACTGTTGGAACGAGTAATTCCGGAGGGGCCGTTCAGCGGAGGTCCTCCGTAAACAATATTTTCATTACTTCCATTGTAGTTGACGAACGAGTTTCGTTTGTTAGATTTCAAAGATTTCATGGATCTGGATCTCTCCAAACTTACAATACTCTCGACCTCTTGTGGGTTTAGAGATTTAGGGAAGAGTGCTTCTCCTAAGAGAGAATCTTTCTCTGGAGAAGAAGGAAGGGTTGGAGAAGTTTGGGGAGTCGATGAGTTGAGATGATTCTGACCGCGTTGATTAGATGGTGTGAATGGTGGAGTATGGGAAGTAGAAGCAAGGTTCTTGTCGTTTTTAGAGGCTGGTGGTTTCAACACACCTGAGTAGAGGGCATTCTTTTCAGCCACATCTTGTACATCTGTAGCTCCATTCCGTTCATTTGTGATCGCTGCCAGTCCTTCCGACTTCGATACATTCTTATTCTTAGCTCCTTCTCTTGGAGAGTTTAAATTCGAGTCTGAATCGTATCTTACCTTAAATGGCGAGCCAAAAGATGCAACCTCATCGTTATCTGGAATCAAAAGCATTTCCTGGTCGTATCTCGTGTTGACTAACTTTGTGGGAGGATTTTGGAGGATGTTATCGGCATCATATTTGTTAAAGAATTCTTCGTTTTCTGATTCAGATTCATCCTCCTTCTCGTCATCGCTGACTTCCCTTATTAAATTGAAGTTAGTGTTGGACTTGAACGCCTTCTTGGGGCTGGCTTGTGCGTTTTCCAAGTCTACATATTTAGGGGAAGGAGCAGTTTGTGTTTCAAGAGTCTTACTGACCTTGGAAACGACTTCTGCTGGTTGGTTGAATTGTGACAAATTCTCTGACGATTTATTCTTCTTGAACACATTCATAAACGACTTCATATCGTTCTTCTGTTCAGGCTTGTTCTTCTGTTCAGGCTTGTTCTTCTGTTCGTTCTTGCTCTTCTGTTCGTTCTTGCTCTTCTGTTCAGTCTTCTGGGGTTTGTTAAATTCTGCGAGATTCGGCGTGGAGTACGATTTGGAGGTCGTCTTTGGTAATGACTCGCTTAGGCCGTTACTCTTTGACTTCAGCTTGAATAAAGATTTGAAACTGAACTTCTTCTTCTCTTTTGGTTCCTTCATTTTCGAAAGATCTCCCACTGTATTGCTGCGTTTATGTTTAGGCAGTATTGGGAGTTGTTTGGAAGCTACTGGTTCATTTAATGTGTAGGAGGAATATGACTTTGTAGGCTTTGAGGGGATGTTCTTTTGGGGTGCCATCGGTTTTGGTGGGAGCATGGAAATATTCTGGGGAATCATCGATGTTTTAGGAGTATGTGGTAATTGCGGAAGTGTCGGAGAGCCCTTGATTGTAGGTGAAGGAATATCTCTGGACTGGTTTATAGGTTTGATAGAAGGTTTGGAAAGTGGTAATCTTTCGGGCAGTGGTGATAAAGAAAGGGTTGGTGACGAAGGTAAAGGTTTAGAAGCCATTTTGATATTGTTTGGGGCATTCTCAGAGGTAGTAGGCGTATCATTTCTTTCTGTCAAGACACTTTCTGATTTATCGCAGTTTTCAGTTTTATCTGTTTCAGATTTTGAAATTGTGGAGTTCTTGGTGGAGCCCGAAGACACGGCAGCACTGCCAACCGAACTTCTTCCCTCGTCTATCAACGTGTCGTCCTGTTCGTATGTTAAATCTGTTTTTGAAACACCGCCTACTTTTGACTGAATGGAAATCCGTCTCACGTCGTGAAATGTTGCAGGCTGAGATAAAACTGGAGTTCCTTCCGAACTATAGCCAGATTCGTCAATGGTTGATATAGTACGCGTAGGAGACTCATGAGACCGTGCGGTCTGGAAAGTTTGGACCGAGCAGGTTGAATTCCGTTGGAGAAAAAGGTCTGGATTAGTTGATTTGGTTTGGGAATTCTCCATTCCCCAAGAATCACCTTGGCCCGGTTGTAAGAAACGAGGAGGAGGAGCAAACAAATGATCCAGATGGATTGTAGATTCAACGCTTTTAGAGTCCCTGGATCTTCTCCTAAGCTCGTCTTGTAAAAATAGAGGAGGAGGCTCCAATTCTGGTAATCCCGAATCTTCGTCCTCCTCTTCAAGAGGTACCAACGATGTCATCGAAGACTTTGCCCCTAAAGTATGAGGTTTCTCGGGAGCACTATAAGGTTTTTCCGAGGCACTATAAGACTTTTCTGGATTATAAGAGGTATCAGGACTAGAAGTGTCTGAGATATGTTGAGGCGTCAATTTCTCCTTCAAAATGTCTTCCAACTGTCTCATGGACGGAGAGACCTTCATCGCGCCTGTTCTGACAGTACTTCCTCCCTGAACCGTCGGCTCTCTCGTCACGCTGTGCTTCCCTATGTCTCCCAGGTAGAAGTCGCCCGTTAAAAATTCGTCAGTATCGTGAAAACTCATCGTAGAAACTCAAAAACAAGACACACGCGACAACAACCAAGAGTACAGCAGATCTGGTTAGGATAGTAGTGATAGTTATGTGGTAACTAGTAATCTAAGTACTGAAGAGTGTGGTTGGAAAAGCGTTGCCAAAGTTGAGAGTGTTGTAAAGTTGTAAAATGCGATGTAAAGTGAGAAAGTGCAAAATGTAACCTGCAAATTTTCGACAATCAACACCACAACGAAATTTTTTGGAATAATCTAGATACGGTGTGAATTAAGTTATATGAGAAGGAGATCCCGTAGCTATGCGAGATTGGGGTTTAGGATGCTTTATTCTGGAGTCATTGTAGTACTGGTATGTAAATTATAAACTGTAGTTACGAAACTCGCTAACCTGTAAATCAAACAGGAGTCAGACGCGTCGCGAAAATCTAGGAATCGAAGATTTTCCCAAATAGAGCGACGAGAGGCTAGAACTATTACGAGCCAGTAACTATGAGAGCCACCTTAAGAGTATTGGTATGAGTCTCGCTAATTACAGTGAGAGTCTCCCTAACTCTAATGAGAGTCGCGGCGACTCTACGATAGTGAGGCTTACGAAGTTTTCAGTGCCTTAAATTCTCAACAGTGAGTTCAAGAAGGTATGTCATGAAAAGTATTTGAGAGAGTTTCAAAGACTCGGAAACTTCCCCAGAGAGTGGATCACTCAACGCTACTTCGTCCTCGAGAGCTCCGAACAGAACATTCTTTAATTGAACTGGGCTTTTCAGTATCTCCGCACTACCAACTCCGAGTTCATCGTTTTCCTTACTCACTGTAAACTGTTCAGATCTAACTCTGAATCTATAACCGCCTATTGGAAATCAATTATTCCTAGCCCTACACTACACTTCTCGTGACTGTAATTATACTCGTTGTGCATCTATCGTTACTCTTCTAGTGGCTCTGCTCGTCTATACCATGAAATTCTCGCTAGAATTAGGAGTCCCACCAGTGTAATTTCTTCCTAATATCGGACTTTGAATGTTTGCAATTTGCGTACTATCCGAGTTAGGGCTCCGTTATCTGTCTGTCTACATCCCTGCATCATTTCATCCAATTATGAAGTCTCTATTATCAATTTCACTGATCTTCATTGAATTTATCATGAATTCGGACTCATAACCATTCTTACATAAGCACGTATTTTTCACATATCTGATTGACTAACCCAGTCAAAGTCTCTAAATCTAAGTTTCAATTCCTGGTTGGGTACACAATCTTAGTGCTCTAATTGTGTGCACCAAGTTCATCCTTACAACTCCGCTTTCAAGTGTGTTATTCACCTATTGTCACTTACTTAATCATACCTGATTTTCGTGAGTAGTCTAATCGAAGTTGGCCTTT
>Ga0065704_10000463_pt1 | contig 20938 bp, 24 predicted proteins | sample SwiRhicommuniRL2_FD_59091 | JGI IMG/M metagenome (GOLD analysis project Ga0065704, IMG submission 59091) | Switchgrass rhizosphere bacterial communities from Rose Lake, Michigan, USA - RL2 v2 (version 2) | ecosystem: Host-associated > Plants > Roots > Rhizosphere > Soil | place: East Lansing, MI | reverse complement strand
TCCACCATGGCGACCGTTCATCCCTATGGCACTGAACATGGCATGGAAATGCCCTATGCGGTGGCCAAGGCCGGGCTGAACACGCTGGGCAAATATATGGCGAGCGATCTTGGCCGCTTCGGCATCCGCGTGAACACCTGCCGCATGGGCTGGATCCATGGCGAGCCGGTCGAAGGCTTCATACAATCGCAGGTCGATGCGGGTCACAAGCGCGAAGAGGTGGTCGCAGGGGTTACCAAAAATATCCCTATCGGCATCATCCCGCCCGAAGATGATTGCGCCCGCGCAGTGCTGATGATGGTGTCGGACTATTCCCGCGTGGTCAGCGGCGCGGCGCTGGACGTCAATGGCGGCCAATGGATGGCCCCGTGACTCAAGGGGGTCGTCCATGTTCAAGTGCATAGCCCTGCTGAAACGCAGGCCGGATATGTCGCGCGACGCGTTCATCGATTATTACGAGACCCGGCACGCGCCGCTGATCCGCCGCCTGCTGCCCGGCATAGTCGATTATCGGCGCAACTATGTGGACCTGGACGGGGCCTTCCTGTTCCCTGGGGCAGCCCCGATCGACTTCGACGTCATCACGGAAATCTGGCTGGCCGACAAGTTGGCCTACGATCATTTCCTTGCAGTGGCGGCGCAGGAAGACGTCGCTGGCCAGATCGCGCGGGACGAGGAAAATTTCCTCGACCGCACAGCGTCGCGCATGATCGTGGTGGAGGAACGTGCATGAGCACCGCCAATGAAGTCTTGCTGAGGGCGCTGATCGATGAGCGGGAGATCGTGCGCGGCCTGTCGCGCTTCGCCCGCATCCTCGACAATAAGCAATGGGATCGGCTGGACGACGTCTTCGCCGACGACATATGCTTCGATTATGGCACAGGCGGCGACCAGCATGGGATGGCGGCTCTCACGGCCAATATGCGGCGCTTCCTCGATCGCTGCGGCGGCACCCAGCATCTGATCGGCAGCATTTTGGTCGATGTGAAGGGCGACCGGGCGACCAGCCGTTCCTATGTGCAGGCGCGGCATCAGCGGGTCGATGATCCGGCTGGCCCTATTTTCGATTCCAACGGAGAATATGTCGATCAGTGGGAGAGGCGGGCCGATGGCTGGCGCATCGTCCGCCGCGACGCCCTGTGGGCCGCCCATAGTGGCGACCCCTCGATCCTGCACGCCGAACTCGGCAATCTCGGCTGAATCGGGTCGATTCCCCCTCTTCAGGCGACTTCGGCGAAGGGCAGGCACACCGTGTCAAAGCCCAGCACATGGGCTACGCGGCCCAGCCCGACCCATGCAGCGACGCAATGGGCCAGATCGACGATCTCCTCGTCCGAAAAGAGCGTGTGGGCGCGTTCCCAAAACTCTTCGTCCTCCGCGATCTTCCTGGGTTCCTGCGCGAATCGCTCGGCGAATTCTATCGCGGTGCGCTCGCGCGGGCTGAACAGGGGCGATGTCCGCCAGTCTTCGACTGCGGCATAAAAGGCTTCATCCGGCGCGGGGCCGTTGTCCGCCACCGTATGAACGGGGCGCTGGCCGGTCGCCGCGAACATCGACTGCGCATCGCGGGCGGCGCGAAATTGCTGGCAGATGATGCAGCCGTTGATTTGCGCCGTGCGTGAACGGGCACCTTCGAATTCCCGCAGCGACAGTCGGCTGTGCTGATAGACCGCCTTGGAAAATCCGCCCGCCGCGGCCATAATCTCCGTCGCGTGGTTGCGTGAAGCATAGCCATAAGGGTCAGTGGCGTCCTGTTCGGGTAAGTCGATACGGATCATCGCTTCTCTCCTACATTGTTTATCGGGCGATCGTCGCCTTCCGCCTTCAATCCATGCCCGGCGCGCCAGGGAAATCTTCATAATATTGTCCGGCCAGCATTCCGCCATCCACTGCGATCTCCGCGCCTGCCAGATAGGACGCATCGTCGCTCGCCAAAAACAGCGTGGCGCGTGCCACCTCTTCCGGCGCGCCCACGCGCTGCAAGGGGACATTGCCGAAGCGCTGGTTGACCTTTTCGCGGGTGGAGCCATCATGATTGGTCATGACCGTATCGACACCGCCGGGATGCACCGAATTCACGCGGATGCCGCGATGACCCAGTTCCAGCGCCGCCACTCGTGTCAGACCCCTGACGCCCCATTTGCTGGAGGAATAGGCGGCAAGGCCGTTCGCGCCCTTCATCCCGTCCACCGACGAAATATTGACGATGGCGCCCCCGCCACGCGCGATCATGCCCGGCGCGACCGCCTTGATCCCCAGAAACTCTCCAGTCAGATTGACCTTGAGCACCCGTTCATAGTCCGCGAGGCTTGTTTCCAGCAGCGTTTGGAACAACAATATGCCCGCGTTATTCACCAATATGTCGATGGAGCCGAAGTCCGCTTCCACCGCGCGCACCAGTTCGGTCCAGTCCCGTTCGCTGGTCACATCATGAAGGTAGAAGCGTGCAGCATCGCCCAATTCCGAAGCCAGCGCGACACCGTCCGCCTCCAGCACATCGGCGATGGCGATCTTCGCGCCTTCCGCGACAAAGAGCCGACTCGTGGCAGCGCCCATGCCGCGCGCGCCACCCGTTATGATTGCGACCTTATTCGCTAAACGGCCCATGGCGCCCATCTCCCGCATGATTATCGAGCGCCATAAATACGCATATCATGCGCATCGCTCGACATTATTCTTGGTACGCGTTGTAAACCTGCCCGTCAGCGACGGCAACCAGATTCACACGTATGCCAAGACCGATCGCTGGCAGGCGCGTAGGGAAGCGCATAATCCTGGCATCACTGCGCCGCGGGCGCTTCTCCCCAGGCAAGGTAACGCGGTGTGCCATCCTCGCCAATCTCTTCGTTCAGCATCGAGGAAATCCGACTTACCGACTCCGCGATCCACCAGCGGCCGTCCTGCTTGCGATAGACATCCTGATATTCGACCGCCAGCCGGGTCACGGACCGGGTCGCAAGGATGATCGTCCGAAAGTTCAGCGACCAGCGACCCCGCGCTTCATCGGCGCCGACCAGTTCGATATCGGCATTGGTCGCATGATGGATGTCATAGACGCCGCCGGCCATCGCCATCTGCTGGAAGATGGCGATGAAGGCATCACGCTCGGTAAAGATCGGAAAGTTCTGATAGTCGAGCCTTATGCCCTGCGGCAGGAAAGTGTCGCGCAGTTCCTCGACCAGCTTCAGATCGCAGGCGCGCAGATAGCGGGCCTTCAACTGGCGGATAGCGTTGACATCTTCCAGCGCCGTGACACGGGCGGCAAGTTCTTCGAGGCTGATCGACATGATGCTCTCCTTTAGGGGTTTGTGCCCCCTGTTGTTTCTATCCCAAATCCGATCGATGACCGTCAGCGATTGGCATCGTCGCGCATGATCTTGGCGATCCCGGCCTCATATTTAAGGTTATGCACCGATATCGACGTATCGATACGCTGTACGCCGGGCAGCGAACGGATGCGCTCGGTAACAAGATCGTTAAGCTGTTCGAGGTTTGTGAACAGCCCCATCACCAGCAGGCTGAAACGGCCAAGCAGCACGATGACGCAGGTGATTTCCGGAATTTCCGACAGGCTNCGCGCCAGGTCCGACACATGGGACGGGTCNGCATCAATGCCCATCATGCACAGATTGGGCGACCCGGCCATGCGGAAGTCGGTGACGACCGTAAACTGGATCAATCCCTCATTTTGCAGCCGCTTGATGCGTGTGCGGATGGTGCCTTCCGTCACGCCCAGATCCGCCGCGATCGCGCGGTTGGAAATTCGCGCATCGCGGGCCAGCCTGTCGACGATCCCCTGATCCAGCTTGTCCAGCCGCGCCCATCCGGCCTTGGCCGTCACAGCGGCACCACGTTGAATTCATATTTCACAATATCCACCGCCACCCCCGACGTGATGTGGACAACCCCTTCGATCCCCGCGATATGATCGAACAGCATCTGATGTACTTCGTTGAAGTCATGCACAGCGACAAGCAATTCGATATCATGCTCTCCACTCATGATATTGACGCTCAGCACTTCCGGCAGACCGGCCAGCGCGCATCCCACGTCCTGTATGCTGCGCCCCAGCACCTTCACGCCCAGCGCGATGATCACATTATAGCCGTGGGCCGCAAAGTCAGTGACCGCGACGACCCGCATCACCCGCGCGTCTTCCATCTTCTGCAACCGGGCCGAAACGGTCGCGGCCGTCACGGAAAGTCGTTCGGCAATTTCCTGGTTGGTGGCACGGCCGTTAGTGCGGAGTATCTCTATGATATTCCCGTCAAGGATATCCAGCGACGGCGGCGCCGCCGTCCGGCCGCTTCTGATCTGCATTTTCGTCCCGCTTTAAAAACCTGCCTGATTTAATAGCGCGCCCTTACGCATCACGCCAGAGACAATAGAGTTGATACAACAACTTGCCGACCTATTTGCCGATTGCTTTACGCTGCTTCGACAGGGTGCAGCGCCTTGCGCAGCGCTGCGACGGCGTCGCGCTTCATCTGGCGTGTAGGCGCTGCGTCGGGCAGTATGTCAAATCCGTGATAGGCGCCGGGATAGACGTGCAGTTCCGCAGCAACCCCCGCCTCGATCAGCCGCCGGGCATAATCCATGTCTTCGACCAGAAAAAGATCGAGCGCGCCGACCGCGATGAAGGAAGGCGGCAGACCGGCTAGATCCTCTGCCCGCGCAGGCGCTGCATAGGGCGAGATTTCCGCCGATCCCGGCTCCTGTCCCAGCAGCGATCGCCAACCGAAGGCATTGGCCTGCGGCGTCCATACAAAGGCGCCCAGATGCGCGGGCATCCGCGTGATGCAGCTACGGTCATCCAGCATCGGATAGATCAAATTCTGATGCACGATGGCTGGGCCGCCCCGATCGCGCGCCAGCAGCGCAAGGGCAGCAGCAAGGCCGCCGCCCGCGCTTTCACCACGAATGGCGATCCGCGCCGGGTCGATGCCAAGCTGTTCCGCATTGTCATGCAGCCACTGAAGGGCGGCATAGCAATCCTCCACCGCGCCGGGCGCCACCGTTTCGGGCGCCAGTCGATAGTCGACCGACAGGATGAGCGCGGACGTCGAGGCGGCCAGTTCGATGTTCGACAGGTGGTTCATGCGAACCGATCCCATCACATAGCCGCCGCCGTGGATATGCAGCAGCGCTGGCAATCGGCCATTCCTGTCGGTAGGCCGGTATATCCGGACGCGCAACGCATGGCCCGCAGGCGTGGCGATGCTCTGCTCCCGCCATTCGACGCCGCTGTCCTGGGGATCGGGAACCATCGCGCTCATCTGCTCCATGCCTTCGCGGATAGCCGGAAGGCTTTCCAACGTCAGCTCCAGCGCGGGCATGAAGTCCAGCCCTGGCAACAGACACGGGTCGATCAGGTCACGCATTATATTCTCCTGCTTCTCTTATCAGGCCGCGCGTAGCATTCACTGCTTCTCTGGCGCGCTCAAGTGCCGTAGCGCCACCGTCGATGGCCTGCTGTTGCGGCACTTCGACGCTAAGGGGCGTGGCGGGGTCAAGTGCAGCGATGAAGGAGGGAATGTCGAAGCCTCCCCGACCGGGAAGGAGGCGCTGAAGGCCTGCCTCCCATTCGATTTCGAGGGGATCGATGGTCTCAGGCCCGTCGGAGAGCTGAGCGATGGCGACGCCAGGGTGCGCGAGCAGCGCCATGCTGGCGTCGATGTCGCCGCCACGCATGATGTGAAGAAGGTCGACCGTAATGCCGATGTCGGCTCTGCCGGTGCGCTCAATCTCCACCAGGGCCTGCGTAAGCGTCCGGACCTGCGAGGGGGGATAAAATTCGATAGCCAGAGCGATGCCGAAGCCTGCGGCAATTTCAGCGAGTTCGATCAGCTTTTCTGTGCGGCGATTGGGATCGCGGTCATAGCAAAGAATATTGGCGAGCGGCGCGCCAAGCGCCGCGCCGGCTTCGAGCGCAGGAACGAAGTCAGCGGGGTTGGTACGCCCGGCCATGGTGAATGGGTAGAGGAGATCGACCTTGACCCCGGTGGCGGTAAGCGCGTCGCGGGTCCTGCGCAGCGCCTGAGCGTCGCGCACCAAGTCATAGGTCGGCATCGCCGGCAGCACCTCCATCGAATGGAGGAACGGGCAAATACCTGCGCACCCTGTTTCCGCGGCAATTTCCGCGAGCAGCCAAGGCGTGGTGTCGGTGACGGTGATATGGTCGAGCGACAGGCGTCTATCGGCCATATCCCCTCCTTTTTGTCGTTGTGAACCTTGCAGGGCGCGGCCGTCGACCGCGCCCTGCGATCATCATGCCGCCGTTTCGCGTTCCTTGAGCATGTCTAGGGCGACGTCAACGATCATGTCTTCCTGACCGCCTACCATCTTGCGGCGACCCAGTTCGACCAGGATCGTGCGGGTGTCGAGACCATAGGTTTCCGCCGCCTTTTCCGCATGACGCAGGAAGCTGGAATAGACCCCCGCATAGCCGAGCGCGAGCGTTTCGCGATCTACCCGGACGGGACGGTCCTGCAACGGGCGGACGAGGTCTTCGGCCGCATCCATCAGCGTCATCACATCGCAGCCATGGTTCCAGCCCTTGCGGTCGACGGCGGCGATGAACACTTCCAGCGGCGCATTGCCCGCGCCAGCGCCCATGCCCGCAAGGCTGGCGTCGATCCGCACCGCGCCGCCCTGCGCGGCGACGATCGAGTTGGCGACGCCCAGCGAGAGATTGTGATGAGCGTGCATGCCGCGCTGGGTTTCGGGTTTCAGCACGCGGTCATAAGCCTCCAACCGTGCGCGAACCCCGTCCATGTCGAGCGCGCCCCCGCTGTCGGTCACATAGACGCACTGCGCGCCATAGCTTTCCATCAGCGCCGCCTGCGCAGCGAGCGCTTCGGGTTCGATCATATGGCTCATCATCAGAAAACCGGCGACGTCCATGCCCAGGTCGCGGGCGATGCCGATATGCTGTTTCGACACATCGGCTTCGGTGCAATGGGTGGCGACCCGGACCGAGCGAACGCCGATGTCATAGGCGCGGCGCAGTTCATCGACCGTGCCGACACCCGGCAGGATCAGAGTGGTCAGCACCGATTTCGTCAGTACCGAGGCTACCGCCTCCAGCCATTCCCAGTCGGTATGCGCGCCGAAGCCATAGTTGAAGCTGGCGCCGTTGAGACCATCGCCATGCGCGACCTCGATCGCGTCCACGCCCGCTTCGTCCAGCGCCTTGGCGATCGCCTTCACATGATCGATGCCATACATGTGGCGGATGGCGTGCATGCCATCGCGCAGGGTGACGTCCTGAATATAGAGCTTGTCGCCCGCTTCGACGTTGAATGTCTTGCTCATGCCGCCACCTTCTTTCCTTGCGCAATGCGCCGCGCCAGCAATTCACCGGTCGCCTTGGCGGCGGCGGTCATGATGTCGAGATTGCCCGAATAGCTGGGCAGATAATCCCCCGCCCCTTCGACTTCGAGCAGGATCATCGTCTTGATGCCCGTGAACTCGCCGCGTCCAGGGATCTTCAGCTTGTTGTTATCGCCAAAGCGTTCGAACTGCACTTGCTGCTTGAGGCGGTAGCCGGGGACATAGGCCTGCACCTTCTTCACCATCGCTTCGACCGAGGCGCGGATCGTTTCTTCGTCCGCGCCTTCGGACAGGGTGAACACCGTGTCGCGCATGATCATCGGCGGTTCGGCGGGATTGAGGATGATGATCGCCTTGCCCTGCGCCGCGCCGCCGACCTTCTCGATGGCGCCTGCGGTGGTGCGGGTGAACTCGTCGATATTGGCGCGCGTGCCGGGACCAGCGGAGCGCGAGGACACCGATGCCACGATCTCGGCATAATGGACCGTCGCCACCTGCGAAACGGCGGCGACCATCGGGATCGTCGCCTGACCGCCGCACGTCACCATGTTGACATTGCCCGCGTCCAGATTGGCTTCGCCATTGACGGTCGGGATGGTATAGGGACCGATCGCGGCTGGGGTCAGATCGACCACCTGCTTGCCGTCGGCGCGCAGCGCTGCATCATGCACCTTATGGGCGTAGGCCGATGTCGCGTCGAAAACGATACCGATCTCGGGATAGACATCCATCGCCTTCAGGCCGTCGATCCCCTCATGCGTGGTCGCGACGCCACGCTCCCGCGCCATGGCAAGACCTTCGGACGCCTCATCGATGCCGACAACGGCCACCAGTTCCATATTTTGCGGATATTTGACCATCTTGATCATCAGGTCGGTGCCGATATTGCCCGACCCGATGATCGCCGCCTTGACCTTGTCCGTCATCAAGTCACTCCTCATGAGCATCGCAGATTTGCGATGCCCTGTTCAAACCATTAGAGCGATTTCGAGTCAGATGGGATCATCTGACGGTTCAGAAATCGCGGCAAACAACAACTTAGAACGGCGATCTGATTCAAGCAGACCGAAAACCGCTCTAGATAAAACGCGCGGTGCAACTGCCCACGCCGTGGAGCTGCATCTCAAACACATCGCCAGCCCTGGCCGGTTCCAGCGGCACCAGACTGCCCGACAATATCACATCGCCAGCCTCCAGCGTAACGCCATAGGCGCCCAGCGTATTGGCGAGCCAGGCGACGGCCTGAGCCGGAGAGCCCTGCACCGCATGGCCATAGCCTTCCGAAAGCGGCTCGCCATTCTTGGTGACGGTGACATGAAGGTTGGGAAGGTCATGGACGCGCGGGTCCACGCGCGCCTCCCCCAGCACATAAACGCCGCAGGATGCGTTGTCAGCGACGGTATCGACAATGCCGATCTTCCAATCCTGGATGCGACTGTCGACAATCTCGAAACAGGGGACGATACTGTCCGTCGCGGCTATCACATCCTCGGCCGTCACGCCCGGCCCCTTCAGGCTGTCCTTGAGGATGAAGCCGATCTCGGCCTCGGCGCGGGGCGCGATGAGGCCGTTGGCGGCGATATCGATGTCGCCCTCAATGAACATCCTGTCTGTCAGGAAGCCGAAATCGGGCTGGTGAACGCCCAGCATGTCCTGCACGGCTTTCGAGGTGACGCCGATCTTCTTGCCGATGACTCGTTCGCCATCGGCCTTACGCTTCTCCAGCGCGCCCAGCGAGATGGCATAGGCGTCGTCAATGGTAAGTTCCGGATGGCGCGCCATCAGCGGCGGCACGGTGCGCTTCTCGCGCAATGCCTGGTACAACTCTTCCGCAAGCTGGTCGTTGAGGTCGCTCACAGATAGGCTCCGTTCTGGAAGATGAGGGGATTGACCGCATCCGACAGCCGCACCGCCTCGACCCGGGCGATGACGATGCTGTGGGTGCCATAAGGGGTCATGCTGTCGATGGTGCACGACAGGTTGGCCTGCGCCTCCTCCAGGATCGGCAGGCCATGGCTGTCGGCGCTCCAGCTTCCCACGCCAAAGCGCGCCTCGCGCGCCACCCCGCCGCCAAACGCCGCCGACACATCGCCCTGATGGCGCGAAAGGAGGTTGATGCTGACCGGACAACCGGGCGAGAGATGGGCATGAATGCCCGCCGACTGGTTCACGCAGATCAACACCGCAGGTGGGTCCATGGTGAGCGATGTGATCGATGTCGCGGCCATGCCGACCGGCGCTTCGTCTCCCAGCGCTGTGACGATCGCAACGCCTGAGGCAAGGCGGCGCATGGCACCTTTGAGGCCGGTCACGACATCGACGGACGCGATAACAGGCATCGATTGCGCGGAGGCAGCGTCAGCCATTCTTCAGGAAGTCCAGCGAATAGCGGTTGAACTCCTCGGCGCGTTCCACCTGAACCCAATGGCCGGTTTGCGAGAAGGTCAGGCAACGCACGTCCGGGCACGCGTCCAGAAATAGTCGAGCGTGGCTTTCGGGGCAGAATTCGTCATTCAGCCCCCACAGCACGAAGATGGGCTGCTTGACCTCGCCAAGGCGGGGGCCAAGGTCCGGGGTCTTCACCCGCGCCAGCACGTCCTTGGGCTGGGTGCGGGCGACCGCGAAACGTTCCTCGACGAGCGCATCGGTAACATGGTGGAGCGAGGACGGGTGCATGAGGTTGCTGATCAGGCGACGCTGCTCCTCGGCATTGAAGTCGGGGCTACCAAAGCCCGAGCGCATCTTAGCGATGCCGGGCATGGTGAAATAGCTTGCCTGTTCAGCCACGCAACCCGGCGCCATCAGGATGAGCTTTTCGACCGTGAATTCAGGATGGTCGAGCGCGATCTGGAGGGCGATACCGCCGCCCAGCGAATTGCCCACCAAAGTACCGGCCGTGACGCCATGCTGCTTCAGCGCATCGAGCAGGGTTTCGGTAAACAGCTCGAGCGGATAGTCGGCCTCGGGCTTGGACGATGCGCCATAGCCGATGAGGTCGGGAAGGATGACGCGGTAACCGGCGTCGGCGAAGGCCTGCGCATTGTTGCGGAAGTTGGACGCGCCCGACGCGCCCGGCCCGCTGCCGTGGATGAAGACGACTACCGGGCCGTCTCCGGCGATTTCCGCAACCGAAATATCATATCCGCCGACGACGGCGTAGACCTTGCGGCTTAGTTCACTGCCCATGGGAATCCTCTTATTTTATCTGTCAGATGAAGGTGAAGGCGGGCGGTTCGCCATTCATCGTGCCGATGACGTCGCTGGTGCGGTTGGCCGGATCATTGGCGACATGCGCGCGCGCGGCATGAAGATCGAGCCAGGGCTGGAGGATCGGGCTCGACATATAGATCGCCCGGCCGCCCATCAGCTTGACCATGCCATCGGCCAGCTCCGCCATGCGGCGCACGACGCTAGAGGACTGATAGGCGAAGAGAGCGCGCTTTTCCATCGGCACAGGCTCGTTGCGCTCGGCATAGTCCATCAGCTCGTTGAAGGCCGCCCGGTGGGTCAGTTCCATCTCATTGGTCTCGGCGATCGCGCGGGCGATGGCGGCGTGGAGATGGGGATCGGCCTTGGCCGCCTTGCCGGTGTTGGTCGAAACGCGGCTGCCCATGATTTCCATCGCGGCCGAAGTGGCCGCGCGGATGCCGCCGAAAGCAGCGGTCGACACCGAGCGGATGAAGAGCTGCGCCCAAGGAATGCGATAGAGCGGGCCATCGTTGGTCTTCTGCCCCGGATTGGTGCAGGCGAAGCCATCGCTGGCCTTGTGGGTGCGATACTCCGGCACGAAGACGCGCTCCACGACGATGTCGAAGCTGCCGGTACCCTGAAGGCCAAACGTATCCCAGGTGCCTTCGATTACCTGATAGTCGGAGCGCGGCAGCAAGAAGGTGCGCATGTCAGGCGGCCCACCATCGGTATCGAAATTGATCGCGCCCAGCAGCACCCATCCGCAATGGGATGAGCCCGACGAGAAGCCCCAGCGACCCGACAGATAAAAGCCGCCATCGACCTTTTCCACCTTGCCAACCGGCTGATAGGTGGACGAAACGAGCATGTCGGGATCGTCGCCCCACACTTCCTGCTGCGCTTCATCGTGGAAGAGAGCGAGTTCATAGGGGTGACAGCCGAGCACGCCATAAATCCAGCCCGTGGACATGCAGCCTTCCGCCAGCGCCTTCTGGATCTCGAAAAAGACGTTCGGGTGCATTTCATAGCCGCCATGGCGCTTGGGCTGGAGCACCCGGAAAAAGCCCGCCGCCTTCATTTCGGCGACGGTTTCCTTCGGCACGTCATGGCCAAGCGTGCAGCCTCGCGCGCGTTCGCGCAACACTGGGATCATAGCCTTCGCCCGGGCAATCAGGTCTTCGGGCAAGGGAAGCCCATCATCCTGGCCGATAGGTTGGCTTGCGACTGCCCGGGTCATCATCTTCTCCATGTCGGCGACTCAATCAAGATTTGCTATATGCGCAGTCTGAATAATCTGCTATTACGCAAATTGTCAACACGAACGGGCTTGCGCATTTTGATTGATGCTTATAGGCGAGTTCGGAACAACTGCCGCACGCTCGTTGGAGTATGCACTGCGCCTTGTTGAACGCACGGGAAAATCGCCGCATTGCGCGATTGTACAATGCGTACCAAAAAGGCTGTTATGCAACGCTCGGGGCCAGCGGCGCGGAAAGACGGATTAAGAAGGCGAGGCGCAGGGATGGCAGTGATTTCGCTCGGCTATGTGATTGTCGAGGCGCAGGACTTGGGCGCGTGGCGTGATTTCGCCTGCGGTATCGCGGGGCTGATGGCCGCACCTTCTCCAGAGGACGATGTCGCGTTGTTCCGCATGGACGATCGGCCCTGGCGCCTGCGCGTACAGAAGGGCGAGCAAAATCGCTTCCTCTCGCCTGGATGGGAATGTGCGGACCGCGAGAGTTTCGAATCGCTCCTTGGCCGCCTGGAGGCCGCAGGCCGTCCGGTCGAGCGCGCCGGCGTCATGGAAGCGCGCGGGCGCCAGGTTTATGAGCTTGCCCGTTCTTCCGACCCGGCCGGCAACCCAATGGAACTCTTTTACGGTCGATTCGTCGATTATGCGCCCTTCACTTCGCCCGCAGGCGTCAGCCGTTTTGTGACTGGCGACAATGGCGACATGGGGATGGGTCATGTCGTGCTGACCGCGCCGAACTTCGATGAAACCCACGCCTTCTACAAGGACGTTATGGGCTTTGGCGATACCGACCTTGGCCGCTTCTACCTTCAGGGCGGCGGCGAGGACGATCCGGGCGTGGGCTTTGCCTTTCTCCATTGCAACCCGCGCCATCACAGCCTTGCTCTGGGACAAATGCCTGAAAGCCCCAACGGCGCCGTGCACATGATGCTGGAGGTCGGCAGCCTTGAGGATGTCGGCCGTGCCTATGACCGAGTGCTCAAGAGCAAGGGAAAAGTTCCTCTTTCGGCTAGCCTCGGGCGTCATGTCAATGACAAGATGACTTCTTTCTATATGCAAACTCCCAGCGGCTTCGATATTGAATATGGCTGGAACGGCATGGTTATAGACCCCGCCAACTGGGTTCCCACCACCAGTCTCGCGGTAAGCGACTGGGGTCATAGATGGGCCCATGAACAGGACTAACTTGCAGGACTGGCACACAGGACTGACGCAAAGGATGACTGAGACTATGCTCGACAAGCGCATGACGGTGGATGACATCGTCGACCAGATTTCCGACGGCATGACCATTGGCATCGGCGGATGGGCGACGCGCCGCAAGCCGATGGCCCTTATCCGCGCCATTGCCCGGTCCAATCTCAAGGATTTGACCGTGATGGCGGGCTATGGCGGCATGGACATCGGCATGCTGGCGGCGACGGGTAAGATCAGGAAGCTGGTCTTCGCCTTCGCCAGCCTCGACCACTATCCGCTGGAACCGCATTTCCGCAACGCTCGCCAGGCTGGCGCCTTCGAAGTGCTGGAGCTGGACGAAGGCATGTATCATTGGGGCCTGCGTGCGGGCGCCATGAAGCTGCCCTTCCTGCCGACGCGCGTCGGCATTGGCACCGACATCATCAACCAGTCGGGCTTCGACTTCAAATTCGTGAAGAGCCCCTATGAGGATGGCGAGGAATTCGTCGCCATGCCGGCGCTTGTGCCCGACGTTGCGCTGATCCACGCGCATCGCTCCGACGAACGGGGCAATCTGTTGACGCTGAGCAAGGACGCTCTGTTCGACGAACTGCTTGTGCGCGCCGCGACGAAGAGCTTCGCTACGGTCGAGAAGATCGTGCCGACCGCGGAGCTCGATATGCGGAAAAACAGCCGCTACAATCTGGTCGAGCGGGCGATGATCACCGGCGTCGCTGAAACGCCGCTGGGCGCGCACCCGTCGAGCGCCGATCCCGACTATCAGCTCGATCTGAAGCACATCAAGGCCTATGTCGAAAGCGCCGCCTCGCCCGAAGCCTGGGCGGAGTATAAGGCGAAGTTCGTCGACGTGTCCGAAGCGGACTATCAGGCGGCGATCGGCGGCGCGGACGCCGTCAAGCAGCTTCCTGTTCCCATTTATTGAGCGAGACCGTCATGACCCAGAATAGCTATTCGCTCGCTGAACTCGTCATTGCCGCCTGCGCCGAAGTATGGCGCGGGGATGGAGAGGTGATGGCGACCGGCATCGGCCCCCTCCCCCGCATCGGCGCGGGCCTTGCCAAGCTGAGCTTCGCGCCTGAAATTCAGACCACCGACGGCGAAGCCTGGTACACCAGCGAGCCCGTCGGCCCCGGCAAGCGCACGGCCGAGCCGGAGTTCGAAGGCATCGCCAATTATGACCGCGTCTTCTCTGCACTGTGGAGCGGCCGTCGCCATGCGCTGGTCGGCCCGGTGCAGATCGACCGCTATGGTCAGGCCAATATCTCGGTGATCGGCGATCATAAGAAGCCGAAGGCCGCGATGCTGGGCGCGCGGGGCTTTCCCGGCAACTCGATCAGCCACCCTAACAGCTTCTTCTTTGCGAACCACAACAAGCGTGCGTTCGTGGAAGGCGAAGTCGATTTCGTCTGCATGGCGGGCTATAATCCTGCGCGCTACCGCAATGGGCAGCCGTCGAGGGGGCTCGACCTGCGGCGCATCATCACCAATTTGTGCGTCATGGACTTTGGCGGCCCCGACCACCAAATCCGCGTCGTTTCGCTGCATCCCGGCGTCACGTTCGAGGAAGTACAGGACAATACCGGCTTTCCGCTGGTCCGGCCGGAGGGCGACATCCCGGTGACGCCTGCGCCAACAGCCGAGCAGCTTGAACTGATCGCGAAGATCGATCCCAACAACGTCCGCGCCACGGTGTTCAAGGACAATCCGGCCGGAGACAGAAGGGCAGCCTGAAAATGAACGAGACCGACCGCCTAGTCGAACCGCAGCAGGTCGACATTGTTTACGAGACCGACGAGCCGGTCACCTATGAGGTGATCGACAGCGTCGCATGGATCATGCTGAACCGTCCGGGCTTCAACAATGCCCAGAATGGCCAAATGACCTACGCCCTTGATGACGCGTTCATCAGGGCAGTGAACGACGACGATGTGCGAGCGATCGTACTGGGCGGCAACGGCAAGCATTTTTCGGCCGGACATGACATCGGCACGCCCGGTCGCGACGTGCACAAGCATTTCGACAACCGGCTGATGGTGCCCGGCCATGTCAACAAGCCCGCTGCCGAGCTGCTCTATACCCGCGAGAAGGAGCAATATGTCGGCATGTGCCGGCGCTGGCGCGATGCGCCCAAGCCCACCATCGCCATGGTGCAGGGCGCATGTGTCGCGGGCGGGCTGATGCTGGCATGGGTATGCGACCTCATCGTCGCGTCTGACGACGCCTTCTTTCAAGACCCCGTCAACCGCATGGGCATACCGGGCGTCGAATATTTCGCTCATGCCTATGAGCTGCCGCCACGCGTCGCCAAGGAATTCCTGCTGCTGGGCGAGCGGATGAGCGCGCAGCGCGCCGAAAGCTTCGGCATGGTCAACAAGATCGTGCCCCGCGAGGCGTTGCGCGAGACGGCCGCAACCATGGCGGCCAAGCTGGTCGCGCAGCCGCGCCTGGGCAACTGGCTGACCAAGCAGGCCATCAACCATGTCGAGGAGTTGATGGGCAAGCGCAACGCGATGGAAGCGCAATATCATATGCACCATTTCGCCCATGCGCAGAATGACCTGACGCAAGGCAGCTCGATCGCGGGTCTCGATGCCAAGAAGATGGCGCAGGCCAATAAGAAACAGGCGAGCGAATGATGGGCGATCCGCTGCATACGGTGCTGACCGAACGGCTCGGCTGCCGTTGGCCGATCATCCAGACTGCAATGGGCTGGGTGGCGGAGCCAAGCCTCGTCATCGGCTCCAGCAACGCGGGCGCGTTCGGCTTTCTGGGCGCGGCGGTGATGACGCCCGACGAAGCGCGCGAGAAGATTTTGGCTGTGCGCAACGGCACCGACCGGCCGTTCGGCGTCAACTTTCACAGCTTTCAACCGGGCGCCGACCAGATTGTCGAGCTGATCCTTGCCAACAAGGATCAGGTGCGCGCCGTCAGCTTCGGGCGTGGCCCCAATGCGAAGATGATCGGCCGCTTCAAGGATGCCGGCATCCTGTGCGTACCCACCGTCGGCGCGGTCAAACACGCGCAGAAAATGGTGGAACTGGGCGTGGACATGGTCAATGTGCAGGGCGGAGAAGGCGGGGGACATACAGGCTCCGTACCGACGACCGTGCTGCTCCCCCAAGTGTTGGACACGGTCAAGGTGCCAGTGATCGCCAGCGGCGGCTTTGCCGACGGGCGCGGATTGGCGGCAGCGCTCGCCTATGGCGCGGTCGGCATCGCCATGGGCACGCGCTTCCTGCTCACCAGGGAAAGCCCGGTGCCCGATAGCGCCAAGGCGGAATATCTCAAAGCCTCGACCGACCGGATCGTCGTCACCACCAAGCTCGACGGCATCCCCCAGCGGATGGTGCGCACGCGGCTCATGGACCGGATCGAGAAGTCCGGATCGATCGGCATGTGGATGCGCGCGCTTGAGGCAGGCATGGCGATGAAGAAGCAGACCGGTGCGAGCTGGATGGACTTTATCAGATCCGCGCGCGGCATGACCGCTCATGGCGCCATGCCTCTGAAGCAGGCGATGATGGCCGCGACCATGCCGATGCTGATCCAGAAGGCGGTAGTCGAGGGCGACATCGAACAGGGCGTGATGGCCACCGGCGTCGTCGGCGGACGGATCGGCGAGGTGCCGACCTGTCAGGAACTGGTCGATCGCATCGTCGCCGAAGCGCATGGCCGGCTTTCCGCGCTCGCCGCAATGGGCCACGAAACCGCCAGCGCCGCCTGAGGAAGAAGGAATATCCATGCCGATTACGCTCAGCATCAACGGCGCCATCGCCGAAATCCTGTTCGACCATCCGCCGGTCAACGCCTTCGACACCAAGGGGTGGGAGTCGATTCCGGCGCTGGTCCATGAGGCAGCCGCGAACGAAGCTGTGAAGGTCATCCTGATCCGCGCCGAGGGACGCGGCTTTTGCGGCGGCGTCGACATCAAGGAGATGGCGGCGCATCCCGAACGCATCGCCAAGCTCAACAAGGATAATTATCTGACCTTCAAGGCGATTCGCGAATGCGCGATCCCCGTGGTCGGTGCGCTCCACGGCTTCGTCATCGGCGGCGGCGTGAATATCGCAGGCGCCTGCGACGCGCTGATCGCCGCGGAAGGGGCTTATTTCTCCCTGCCGGAGATCGATCGCGGCGCGATGGGCGGTGCTGCCTTCATGAGCCGCATGTTGCCGGTGCAGATGGTGCGCGCGAACTTCTTCACCGGCGGGCGTATCCCGGTCGAGGACGCCTATCGCCATGGATCGGTGCATAAGGTCGTGCCGCTGGCGAGCCTGAAGGACGAGGCTTATGCCTTCTGCGAGGTGATTGCGTCCAAGAGCCGCGCTGCGCTGGTGATCGCCAAGCAGGCGCTCAACCTGATCGAGCCCACCGACCCGTCGGCCCACTACCGGATCGAACAGGGCTTCACGCTCGAGATGTATATGCATGAAGACAGCCAGAAGGCGCGCGACGCCTTCGTGGACGGCAAGGGCGCGGCGAAATTCTGATGGATCTGACATACACTCCCGAACAACTGGCGTTTCGCGCTGAAGTGCGCGCCTGGCTCGAAGCTCATGTGCCGCAAGGATCGCTCGAACATTTCGACGCCACGCGCGAAGGATTCGAAGCGCACCGTGAATGGGAAAAGACTCTGAAATCAGGCGATTGGGGCATGGTGACATGGCCCAGGGAATATGGCGGGCGCGGCCTCGACCTCATCCAGTGGCTGATCTTCGAGGAGGAATATTATCGCGCGGGCGCGCCGGGTCGCGTCAACCAGAACGGCATCTTTCTGCTCGGGCCGACCCTCATCGAGTTCGGCACGCACGAGCAGAAGCAGCGCTTCCTGCCCAAAATGGCGTCGGGCGAAGAAATCTGGGCCCAGGCCTGGTCCGAACCGATGGCCGGATCGGACCTGGCAGGCGTGCGCGCAACAGCCGTCCGCGAGGGCGACGACTATATCCTCAATGGCCACAAAATCTGGTCGAGCCGCGCCGTGTTCGCCGACTGGGCGTTCGGCCTCTTCCGCGAGCCGGGCAGCGAGCGCCATAAAGGGATGAGCCTCATCTTCTTCCCGTTGAACGCGCCGGGCGTCACCGTGAACGCAATCAAGAAGATCAACGGCCATGTCGGCTTTGCCGAGATTTTCCTGGAAAATGTCCGCGTGCCTGCCTTCAATCGCTTGGGCGAAGAGGGCCAGGGCTGGCATATCTGCATGGCGACCGCGGGATTCGAGCGGGGTCTGATGCTGCGTTCCCCGGCCCGTTATCAGGTGGCGGCAAAGAAGCTGGCGGAACTGTGGACGGCGCGCAAGGAAACGGCGGACCCCACGCTCGAGGCAGATGTCGTGCGCGCCCACATGAATGCCGAAGCCTATGCGCTCAACATCTACCAGACCGCCTCGCGGCTGATGGCGGGCGCGAAGATCGGGCCGGAAGCCTCTACAAACAAGATATTCTGGTCGGAACTCGACATTCACCTGACGCAGACCGCGCTCAACATATTGGGTCCGCAGGCCGAACTCACCCATGCAGCGCCGGATGCGAACTCGGTCGACTGGATCGACGATTATATCTTCGCGCTCGCCGGGCCCATCTATGCCGGGTCGAACGAGATTCAGCGCAACATCATCGCCGAGCGCATGCTCGGCCTGCCGCGCTAAGGGGGAATAAGAAGATGGATTTCACCCTCAGCGAAGAACAGTTGATGTTCGCCGAGACCGCACGGTCGCTGTTCGCCGACAGCTCAACACCCGACCATTGGCGTCGCATGATGGAGGCGGACGAAGCGATCGATCCCGCGCGTTGGTCCTCGATCGTCGAAACCGGCCTTACCCTCGTCCTGCTTCCCGAAAAGGCGGGCGGCATCGGCCTTGCCGAGACCGACTTCGCCCTCATCGCGCAAGAAGCCGGCTATGTCGTCCTGCCCGAACCGCTGGTAGAGAGCGCGGGCGTCGCTGCACCGATGCTCGCGGTCCTCGCGCCGGACCATGAATTGCTTGGCGATCCGCTGGCGGCAATCGCCATCCAGCATCCCGCCAACCCCTATGTCGCCAACGCCGACACCGCGGCGGCGATCATTCTGCATCGGGATGGCGAAGCTTTCCTCGCAACGCCCGATCAAGTGACGCTGACGGCACAACCCAGCATCGACCCCTTCCGCCGCCTCTTTTCGGTCGAATGGAGCCCGGGCAACGCAACGGCGCTGGGCAAGGCTGACTGGGATTTGGCGTTCGATCGCGCGGCCCTCTTCAATGCGGCGTTTGCCCTTGGCCTGGCCCAGCGCTCGGTCGACCTTGCCGTCGACTATGCCAAGGAACGCCAGCAGTTCGGCAAACCCATCGGCAGCTATCAGGCGGTCAAGCATCACCTCGCCTCCGCCCAGGTCGCGATCGAATTCGCCAAGCCCGTGGTCGCCGCCGCCGCCGCCGAAATCGGCGCACGCGACATTCAGGCCCGCGCCCGGGTCAGCCATGCCAAGCTGGTCGCGCTCGAAGCCGCCGACAAGGCCGCCCGCGCCGCGATCCAGGTGCATGGCGCGATGGGCTACAGCTGGGAGGTGGACGTCCACCTGTTCCTGAAGCGCGCGGTTGCGCTCACGCAAACATGGGGCACGCCCGCCCAGCACCGCGCGCGCATCGCCACGCGCATCTTCACCCAGCCCATGGGGCCGGACCAGACCTTTGCCAGAGACGCTGGACAAAAGCAGGAAGCTTGAAAATGCCTGAAGCCTATATCATCGACGCCGTCCGCGCCCCCATCGGCCGCAAGAAAGGCAGCCTTGCCGCCGTTCACCCCGCTGACCTCGCCGCCTTTCCGATCGCAGAGCTCATCCGCCGCACCGGCGTCGACGCCAATCTGGTCGATGACGTGGTGTGGGGCTGCAACGACACGATCGGCGGCCAGGCAGGCGACATCGCGCGCACCGCATGGCTNGTCGCAGGCNTGCCCGAACATGTGCCGGGCGTCACCATCGACCGCCAGTGCGGCTCNAGCCAGCAGTCAGTTCATTTCGCCGCGCAAGGCGTCATGAGCGGCACCCAGGATATCGTCGTTGCAGGCGGCAGCCAGGCGATGAACCAGATCCCGATCTCGTCGGCCATGCATGTGGGGGAACAGTTCGGCTTCAACAATGGCCCGTTCCGCGGCTCCAAGGGCTGGGACGCGCGCTATGGCGACGAGGAAATCGACCAGATCCGATCGGCCGAGATGATCGCCGACAAATGGAACATCAGCCGCGAGGCGATGGAAGAATTTTCGCTCGCCAGCCACCTGCGCGCGCAGGCGGCCTGGGACAATGGCTGGTTCGACAATGAAGTCGCCGCCTTTGAAGGGCTGGAGCGCGACGAGACCATCCGGCCCGGCAGCACCCTTGAAGGCATGGCGAGCCTCAAGCCCGTGCGCGAAGGCGGCAAGATTACAGCAGGCGTCGCAAGCCAGAATTGTGACGGCGCGGCCGCGCTGCTGATCGCAGGCGAGCGTGCGGTCAAGGAATATGGCCTCAAGCCCCGCGCGCGCATCCACCATATTTCGGTGCGGGCCGCCAATCCGGTATGGATGCTGACCGGCCCGATCCCGGCGACCCAGCATGCGCTGGCCAAGACCGGCCTTCGCATCAAGGATATCGACCTCTTCGAATGCAACGAGGCCTTTGCCTCGATCCCGATGGCGTGGATGCAGGAACTGGGCGTGCCGCATGAAAAGGTGAATGTGCAGGGCGGCGGCATTGCGCTTGGCCATCCGATCGGGGCGACCGGCGCGCGGCTGATGACCACGCTCCTCAATGCCCTTGAGCGCACCGGCGGCCGCTATGGCCTCCAGACCATGTGCGAAGGCGGCGGCCAGGCCAACGTCACCATCATTGAGCGGCTGTAAAAGGGACGCCCCATGCCCTGCTACGCCTATCAGGGGATCACCCCCGTCGTCGATCCATCGAGCTACGTCCATCCGCTGGCGTCGCTGATCGGCGACGTGATCGTGGGGCCGG
>Ga0065704_10000435_pt1 | contig 20955 bp, 19 predicted proteins | sample SwiRhicommuniRL2_FD_59091 | JGI IMG/M metagenome (GOLD analysis project Ga0065704, IMG submission 59091) | Switchgrass rhizosphere bacterial communities from Rose Lake, Michigan, USA - RL2 v2 (version 2) | ecosystem: Host-associated > Plants > Roots > Rhizosphere > Soil | place: East Lansing, MI | reverse complement strand
CATGTCCTCCAGATATTCGTACAATGCGCAACGCGCCAGGCTGCCAGCCGCGCCTGCCGAAGTGACCTCCAGCCCCATGCTGGTAACTGTGACACCCGCCACGTTTGGGACATAAATCGGTACGAGATAGATGATGCTGCTGCCCAGGACTGCCGAGGTCAGCGACCCGGAAAGCGTGAACGAATAAAACCGCCCTGTTGCCCAGGGGATCTGCCAGGGGACGGGAAACTTGTTCCGTTCAATACTCCAGCCTTTCGACATCAGCTCTCCATCACCGCACCGGCCGCATCCACGCCCGTCGCGCTGGCAACTGCCCGGATCTTCTCGCTGCTTGCATCCAGCACGACGATCCCACGCCAGGACGCCACCGACTTGGCGGGCACGACCATATCCTTCGCGAAATACGTCAGGACACTCCCCGCAGCATTCTCATGCCAGCAGGAAACTGTGATGTCTGCCGTGGTCGTATTCGTCAGGTCCAGGCTCACCAGCATGCCGCGCGTGGAGGTGTCCACGAAGGCCGTATACAGCGTTGTGTTCGATGCGGCAACTGCCACCGTAATCTGTTCTGGGGTACTCATAATGCCACCGCCATTGCAATCGATAGATTATCGTCACCGCCCCCGCTTGCGCTGATCACAACGGAAACCGTCCCGTCTCCATTATCGATCAGAGTACCATTGGTAACTTTGATCCCGGTCACGTTGGACACCGAAGGCGTCCCGTCCTCTTCCTCCACCGTCAGAACGAATCCAGACCCCGAGCCTGCTTCGAAGCGATTGTTTGCCAAGACATAGATCAGCGTATCCCCGTCTGAAGGCGCCAGAGCCGGATCAATGGCAATCCCCCGAATCCCTGCAACCGTTGGATCGGGATACGTGCCAGCCAGGTCACCGCCCGCCGGATCGCCCTGTTTGATGTAGTTCTTCAGGCTCTCCAGGACGCCGTTGATCTCTGCCCGCAGCTGATTGACCATGCCTACAGCCAGTGCATGCAGGCGATCTGCATAATCCCTCAGGAGGTACTTGAAATTTCGAAAGGATATTCTGCGCAGCCGTCCATCAGCAGCACTGTAGAAACCAATAAAATCTTTTTCTGAGATAACAGCCTTCTCGATCGCAGAAAAGATTTGGGCTCCCGCACCGCCGCGCTCGATGTTCCACGGGATCAGGATCTCTTCGTTGATCAATTCGGTTTGCGACTCGAACATGAGCACAGTGGCGATTAGCACGTTGCCGCCCGTAGGGACCGGAATGTCGGCGGCTGAGGCAATCTCAGGCGCTCCGAAATTTGTGCCGGTGTTGGCAGATAGCACCCCGTTTTCATTCGCTTCAATGTTGACGAATACCGCACCTGCTGAAACTACATAGGCTGATAAATCAAACGATTGTGTGTCAACCTTAATATAGGTATCACCCGTGCGGATGATGCCACCATAAACTCGCACCACAAAATTTTCAGCATCTTCAACTAGCACAGTCAGGGTCAGAACCTGCTTGCGGTCCAACCAGACAATATCTGATCCATCCGGGAACTCATGCTGGGATGCATGCACACCAATCTCACTACCTGTTGCAGGCTGACTGAAGATCTGTGTTTCCCCTTTGATCCGCCAGAGACCAGGTTGGTCCACACGCCTGCCCACTTCCACCTGCACATTCGGACGATTGGAAACAATGCCGTTATAGACTGCCAACACTTGCCCATTCAGAATATTCCGAACATAGATAACACCAGGAATGTCTGTGAGCACCGTGCCATCTGCCCTGCCCGTGATGGCAACAAAGATATCCAGCCAGCCAGTCTGTGGAGCTGAGACTTTCCTGAGTGCTTTGCGCAAGCGGGATTGCGTTAGAAGTTTTGCCATGTTAATACCCAAGTGCCCGAATCTGCAAAATGGAAGGAATGCCACCCACGGTGGTACCAAGATTGCCTGTCTTGTTTATCCAACTGGAACCGCCATTTTCGGAGTAATAGATCTGCGTTCCGCCCGCGGCGAGCCACCTCGAATTTGAGACTGTACTGCCAGGACCAGCATATCCAAAAACCGGGCTCCCCACTGCGAGTTGACTTGCCATACTAGACCACGAACCACCACCGTCGAAGCTGCGGGCACTGAAAGAACCATAGCGAGCCATAATGACTTGCCCAGTTGGATCACAAGCTGCAAAAGGTATATCAGTCTGTCCATGCAAATTGACATCTGTTGTGGGTGCTTGTGTGATGAGGTTGTCCGGGGTGATGATCATCGCCCCGGCGCCTGTCCCCACTCCGCCTGCGACAATCATCCTGGCTGTTGTGGAAGCGCGTATATGCCACGGGTCCCCACCGGTAACGCTTCCGCTGCTCACCTGTGCTGTGACACCCGCATCGAACACCTTATATCCTAGCCTTTTTGTCTGCACCCAAACCCCCAATCCATAACTGATATCTGTTGAGTTGTTGCCTCCGCCCGACCCTAAAAGCGAGTTGACATATCCCGCAGAGTAGCTGCCACCGGAACCAATAAAAAATCCATAATCGCCGCCTGCAACCGGACCACCCTTCAACAAAAACACCACCTGCTCCGAAACCAGCGGATTGATCCCGAAAGCCATCACGCCTGATTGACTAGAGGGAGGTGGATAAAGAGCGTCCCAGAGAAAATTATCGTGAATGATCGTGAAGGTACCCCCAACAGAAGGAGCGCGTGCAATTGCAAAGTATCCACCTGATGGGAACCAGGTAGCGCCTCCAGCAATCGCATCTCTAGCAATAGCATAGACACATCCATTGGGACAGACACCGAAGCTAGTTAGATATGAGTACAGGGGATTTCCGTCATACAGAGCACTCAGCCCGCCATTCACCAGGATCCAGTGTGGAGAGCCGGTATCAAAATCCTCGCTGTAAGCCAGTCCCTTGTTGTTATCCAACGCCAAAACCCGCGTGGGTCCACTGGCAGAGGGCTCAACCGTTCCTGGCAGGATAACGGGAATATCCGGCAGGCTCAGCGAAGGCAGGCTTAGGATGGGCGGGAGGCTCAAATCATCCATGTCCGTATCCGGAATATCGCCATTGGATGAAAGCAGCTCGAAGATCTCCCCCTCGAAGTTCAGCTCCGGATGCATGAAGCTGATCTCACTGTCATGATACAAAGCCACACGCCTCGGGATCAAGTTGCCATCGTAAGCCACCCCACGTGGATTATCTTCTGCGGCCATTGTGAGCGAAGCAAACTGGCGGGGCCACAAATCGAACATGCGATTATTCTGAAGCAAGATCACAGGCACATCGGGAAATTCATTGATGCGCCAGCCCAGCACCAAGCCCGCGGTTTCATTGGATTGAGCCTGGCTCGAAGCCAGCAAGCGATCGAGCAATTCAGGCTCGCCAAATCTGCGTGGTGTGTGGCCAGGTGAAAGGCTGTAAAGGGTGAGCGAGCTGCCCGATTCGTTCACCACCTGCGATGTGAGCCGGATGAGCGAAACATCATCCACGGTCACGCGTTGGAGATCGATCCCTTCCTGCCAGTCATCATCGGTGAGAGCCATCACCGTGGGAAAGTCACGGTCTGCTTCTGGAGTGGCATTTGGATCGATTTCGATGAACAAGCTGCCAAAGCGGTCCACACCGGGCGAGGCCAGGATCTTGCTGAACGCGATATCCACCAGCTGCCCCCACACAGATGAAGCCATGCTCATGCCCTGATCCGTGTAGCGTGTGTCATTCGTTGGATAAAAGTCCATCGTTTCGATCACGGTGGAATGCCAGAACAGCACATGCCACAACACCCGATCGGGCGTCATGAGCGGCATCTGGCTCCAGCTGGAGGCAACCGTAGCAGGCTGGATCTGGATCGGGAATCCCTTGATCTTGTTCAGCCAGTAATGCGGGCCCTGCACCACAAAATGGACATTGCCGGCTTCACGGTCCCAGCGGATGCTTTGTCCCACGATCCGCCCCACACACACGATGTTCTCACGCCCTGCGATGGGTCCGATCGATTGCTTGACCTGATTGGGTGGGACGCCATACCAGTCTTCAGCAAACAAAATCACCAATGATCGATCACGGATCTCGCTCAGCGATGCCTCCGCTTCCATGTTGACATCGAACATCCAACCGCCCGTTTCATATTCCGCCTGGCACTGGGCGAGCTGGAAGACGGTGGCCGGCATGTCATCAGCGTCCCAGATGAACGCTTTTCTCACACCTGTCGTGGATTTACCGTTCGTTGCTGTGACCGTGCAATAAGCCACATGCGTTCCTGTGGTGTCAAAGGTTGCGATCGGGCGGATCGCCGTATCATCATCGATGGCAATGGCATCAGGGATTTCCCACAGCACCGAAGCAATCGTTGAATCGAACACCCAGGACTCTTCCCCAGCTGGTGGACCGAATTGCACATCAACGCTTGCACCTTCAAGCTCTGCTACCGCATGCGGACCCAGGATCGGCACCGGGCTGAAAGCTGAGTGCTGATCGCTATAAGCCACATCCACATCCATCACGAGCGCACTATCTGCCAGGACGGCATGTTTCGCCCACAGATCAAAATCGTCCACGATCGTGAGGAAGCACGTGCTCTGCCAGGTGACCTCACTCGTGAGCCCGATGTACCAGGTGCCCGTGATCGGAACCTTGCGCACGCGGCACATGCCCAGATCGCTCGCTCCGGACGTGGACCCGACATAAACAGTCATGCCAGGCTTCACGTCACTTAAAGTGCCCGATTCGGTGTTGACCGAGATCTGACTGACGTTATCCATGGAGCTGGGGAGCGATGCCAGGCGTGCTGTATAAACCGTGTTGGGATTCAGGACCGCAAGATAGAGCTTTGTCCATTGACCATCGGCGCGCAGCAAGTTGAGTTCATCGGAGGTGAGCGCACGCGCCATGGCTATGACCCTTCAGGGATCAAAATAAGATTGCGGAAAATAACTGTGAAATTCTTTCGCTCCCCATACCAGCGATCCTGTGGCTCGTTGGGCCAGATCATCTTCCCCTGGAATAGTTCAAAAGTATCGTCATCCAATTTTGTCTGGATATACACATCCGCGGATGCCCCTGGGCAGAATGTTTTGAGCTGGCTATATTCAGCCAATTCCAAAACTGGAAATGTCCATTGCGCCACCGGTGAGCCAATCCCACGCGTGCCGCCATTGCCTTTGTTGTTGATCCGGGCATAGGGCAGATAGGAAGACTTCGGATCGGGAACAGGCGTGGTCAACGCATCCAATGAAGTTGTGCTTGAGGTTGTGCCGATCATAAAGCTCGAAGCCATTATGCGCCTCCCAGGGCACCGATGATGGTGTTCATCATTTGCTCACTATTCGCGTCGATCATGCTCCTCACCTGCTGGATGCTCAGCCCGCTGGCGAATTGCATGGTGATGTTTTGCTGTTGCGAGTTTGCCAATTGGTTCACAGGTTTCAGCATGGCGCCTGCAATCGAATCCGCGCTCATCGCTTTTGCCAGCCCCAGTTGATATCCCTGTGCAGAGAAGATCCCCAGTTGCTCGAACGCCTTCGAAGGAGAGTGAATGCCCAGCTTTGCTTTGATTGCAGCTAATGCTGCTGCACCCGCTTGTGCCGCCACCAGGATCAGCGTGGGCAAGCCCAACAGCATCCCGTTGGCAATCCCTAGCGTGATGTACTTCCCCAGCTGGCTCCAGTTCGTTTTCGTGAACACATCGCTGATGTAAGAGACCACTCTGCCCAACGCATTCTTCATCCATTCCAGGAATTTACCCCATGCGTCCTGAATGCCAAATAGTTTTTGAAACACATTATTGATGTGGTCCACCAGGCTCTGAAAGGCTTCCTTCAAATATGCCATCGCGCCTGCTGTATCGCCTTTTAGAAAAGCAAAGAATGCCTTCAGGATATTCGTCCAGAACTTCACCGATGTATTCATGATGTCTCGGATGCCCAGGAAGTTCGTCTTCCAGGCAATTGCAAAGATGCCTGCAAACAGAATGAGTGAAGCGATAATTGCCAGCACAGGCAACAACGCTGTGAATATCGCTCCAATCGCTGGAACCAACGCTGCCCAGATCGTGCCGGCCGTCCCTGCAATCGCCCCATTCAATCCCAGCACCGCGGCTCCCACCGGACCAGTTGAGATTCCAAGGAACGTCAGCACCTTAACTACGATCGCCGCTGCAGCCACCAACTTCACAAAGCTAAAAATCAATCCAATAATTCCGCCCGAAAGGGGATTGAAACTGTGGGTTGTAATTTTGAGCAATCCGGGCAGGCTTCCCAAAATAAACATCAGCGGACCGATCACCGCCACCAGCAACACGAGCACCACGATCACTTTACGGACAGGCTCCGGTAGGGCGGAGAACGCATTGATTGCCCTGGCAACAAAATCCAGGATGGCTTTGATATCATCCTTGAAAGGCTCGATCGCAGCGATCGCTGCGGTTTCAAGAGCACTCTTGATGTTCTCCACAGAACCCGTCAAACCCTCCATCATCGATGCTGCCAGCCCAGCCGCCGCACCGGTCTTATTCACAGATGCAGCCATCTGGTCATAGGCATCCACTCCACCCATCAACACGATATTGGCGGCGCGGATCGCGTCACTGCCAAAAATTACCCCAAGCGCATAATTCCTTTGTTCCTGGGTCAGCCCTTTCAGTTGAGTGGAAAAGATTTTGATCAGATCTCGCATCGATCTGAGATTGCCCGCCGCATCGTAAATATTGATTCCCAGGTCACTCATCAACTCTTTTGCTTTGTTGGTGGGTGTCTGCAAAGCCAGTAACATTTGCTTGATGCTCGTGCCTGCATCGCTTCCCTGAACGCCCGCATTCGACATGAGCGCAATGGATGTGACCAGCTCATCGATCTGCATTCCAGACATCGCCGCTACAGCCCCAGCCATCTGCAGGGAGTCAGCCATCTCGTTCACTTCCGCAGTGGATGCGAGAGCTGCAGCCGCCAACAGATCTGCCACCCGTGTCGCATCCGCACCCTCGAGCTTGAATGCATTCAAAGCATTGGCTGTAATTCTGGCTGCTTCCGCATTGCTGATTTGTCCTGCCACACTCAATTGCAAAACGCCCCGCGAAGCCGCCAGGATCTCGTTCACATCCAAACCAGCTTTGGCGAGTTCTGCCATAGCGTCCGCTGCATCTGCAGCCGATGTCCCAGGTAATGTTAGGTCTGCCCCCAGCTCCCTGGCTTTATCAGAAAGCTTGGTCATCTCCTCGCCNGTTGCCCCGCTNACAGTTTTCAACACGTTNAGGCTCTGCTCAAAATCCCTGAAGATATCAAAAGCCTTCTTCCCTGCAATGGCGATGGGCAGGGTGAANGCCGCAGTCATNGTTGCCCCCACNCTCTTCATCGACGCGCCAATGCTCTCAATGCTCCTGCTCGCGCTGGGTGCACCAAAGATTAATTCCTGCAGGCTGCTCTTGGCATTCTTAATCCCAGACACAAAGCTGCTTGAATCAAGCGAAACTTTACCGTATGCACTACCTAATTGGATCGCCATTAATTACCAGATTCCATTCTTCGGTATTTTGATCTTCCTCTTCACACGATCCTTCGCACTGCGAAACCGTTTGCCGTCCGAGGAAGGAGTCACTGCCAATCCTTCGAACGCTGGTTTTCCGTTCATCAGATTGCCTTCAACCCATGCGCCCACAATTGCACATAATTCATTCAGTTGCCAGGCTCCCCATTCCGTGACAAGCCCCAGCAGGTCACTGGGTCTCTTCCCGTAGCTTTTGCCCGTTAGGTGCAGGCGCCACAGATTTGCCATTTCCTTCGCGAAAGGGACGCACAATCATCGCCTCCCGGTTCACCCAGTTGAAGAGTGCCATCTTGTCACCATACACAAAATCCTTCGGACTGATGTGCTCATCATCCGGCTCCTCTGCAACCGGCGGATAAACCACCGCATGCACAAAAACCATGTTCAGCAGGGCGCCAAACTCTGCCGAATGCTCCTTCATCAGCTGCGTTTCCGTGATCTTGTTCTCCGAAAGCTGCTGCACCAGGTCCATCATCGTGTTGGGCACTTTGCCTTCGATCGCCAGATCGATCACACCCACATCCCGCACCTGCAGCACGCGTTTGCTGAGTGGCAATTCCACCTCCTCGAAATTATGGGAACGCCACTCAGCCAGCATCTTGCGTAGGTCTGCCTGCGACTGATTGATTCGGTTCTGAAAGTCGCTCATCTCTCACCTACGAAGAAGGCAATTCTGTTTCGGTATCGTTGGCAACGAACTCGAATGCTTTGCCATTCAATCTCACACCCACAAAGCTCATCTTATTTACGAAGAACTCGCCATACTTGAAATCGCCTTCGAGTGCCTCAGTCAGTTTGGCTTTCAGGATCTTACAGTGCACATCGCCACCTTCATCGTCCACACTCTTTCCATAGATCTTGAAGTATGGGAATGAAGACGAATCGGCTTCGAGCGTATCGCTCGATCCACCAGGGGTGACCGTGTGGCCCGTCATCATCGCGTAAGCCTCCAAGCTGATGCCGCCCGCTTCCAGGCTGCCTTCACAGCCGATCGGGATGGTCACAATACCTTGCAGTTCATCGTCACCGGTGAACTCGGCGCTCATCACACGTTCCTTGAACGATAATGTGCGTGAAGCCGGTAAGTCGGCGGATGTTAAGCCATCCAGTGCAACCAACTTCACATCACGCAATCCAAAGGGTTTTGTTGGGTCTGCCATTTTCAATTTCTCCTTATTGATTTATTTCATCCGCACTGCCCTGAACCGCCCAACACCCATCGAGCAATCCAGCGCAGCATCACGGATATCTCCTGAACGATTATCGACCATGCTTCCGTCATAAAATATTTGCCAGGTGGTGCCTCCTATTCTTTGTTCGTGCAACAAATTGAACACAATGTTGATCCCTGCTTCGATGACGTCATAGCCTGCTCGCTGGTAGAAATAAAAAACCAGTGGCGTTTGCACGCTTCTCGAATACGGTCCGCTCGGAATTTCATTCCCTTCCTTGATCAGGATCGCGGGCTTGATTTCTGAATTGCTATCAAAAGCGCTTGGTGCAAATTGCCTGCTCAACTCAGGGATGTCGATATGCACCCCACCTGTGATCATCTCCATCAGGTCTTCATCCGCATCCAGGACCGCTTTGAGATCATCCCTCAAAGACATGAGGTTTTTTATCCTTATCTGCCTTCAAAACCATGTTGGCGCACTTACCGTCCCGGTCAATGCTGATCTGTTTGAGATTGCATGCTGCTTCTGGCTCGATCACGTTACTGGACAAATTGTGAACACAGCCGAAATTCAAACAGGTCAACTTAACCCAGGGCTCAATTTCAAACTTAATCGTGCCAGTCGCTTTTGCCATTATTGCAGCACCACCTTTCCAACAGTCATCTGAAGCCACTTATCCAGCTCTTCGCTGAACATCCACACGGCCAGATTGATCGCGTTTGGCATGATGCTCTTGCTCACATCGCCGCCGATCATCTGCTCATAATCGTCCATCTCACTCCAGGGGCTTGAACCGGTCATCCAGCCACGCAGCTTCGAGGTGAACTCCGCTTCATCCATCAGCACGCCGGTCTTGTAGCATAGGCAGTGCACATGCAGCGGAAGCTCGATCTCGCCAACCTCGTAGACCCCTTCCCCTTTTTCCCCTCCGCCCACTACACTGTCACAAATATCCGTCTCGGGGTGAGCTGCGCTCAGGTGGATTTGTTCCTTCTCTACCCAGGGCTGCTGAGCCAGCACCCGATCGGTAGCCAGCGCATGCGCTTTCTGGATCTCATTTCGTGCCAGGCGGAGTGCGTTATAAGCCACTCCCCTTGCATCGCACGCACTGCCTGAAAGCAATCCACCCGTATCACCGGATGCGATCTGGCTCTTGGTCTTGCCATATAGCCTGGTGCTGGTCCAGCGCGGGCAATCCTGGTTCGCTCCCAGGTATTGCTCCAGCTGCTGCGCAATATCCCAGGCGGATGAACCGCTGGAGATCCCATTCATGATCACCGCATTGATGCCATCCCTGGCTTCACGATCGATGCGCCAGATCCGTTGGGAGAGATTCAACGAATCCCCATACAGATGTTCGCCGGCTGCATTCAAAAGGATGTTCAGCTGAGGACTGAAGACGCCATCCTCCACAGCCTCTGTCAACTTTCCACTTTCCACAATGGGCAACACCATTCTTTCATGCATCACTGCCATCACTCCAAACGGGATGCTCACCGCCTCCACTCTCACCTTCTCAAATTCAGCCGCCCAATCCTCGAACGTATCGCCCCACAGTTTCATCAGACCGGTCTGCACCGCATAGCCCGATGTGCCATCCAAGATCTGATCTTTGCCCGCTTTCTTCAAAATCAATGCCTGAGCCTTCTCGGTGAAATCCAGCATCATCTCCTGCGTGCGACCGGTGAAATACAAATGCAAACGCACCACCGCTTTGAATGAAGCCTGGTACATCCGTGTCAAAGGGATGGAATCCAGCTGATCGATCAGCTTCTGATTTTTCGATTTTTCGTTCAGCTGGATGGACGGCATATAGATGCTCATTAGGCTTTCTTCCGTCGCATCGCAGCAACCGATTCGATCCATATCGTTCGTGAAAATTCCGGATAGATCAGATGCACCATCGCAGCACAGATGAACCATCCGACCAGAAACGGAAAGACGATCAGTAAGCGAAGAAAATGGCTGAGCTTGTTTCTCATATCGAAATCCCTTGCAAACTCTTCGCAAACTGCTCAGCACTGAAACTATCCAGATTCAAAATGTCATCATCCACGTTGCGAATATAAAGTGCAGCCAGCTGCTTGATGATCTCTTCAGGCACACCCAGCACACGCAGGCGAGCCAGCCCATCAGCCAGGTCACGCAGACCTGCAGGTGTGAGCGGCTTGGCAGTGCGCCATATGATCTGGTAATTCACACTCGCCGGCAGAATTCCCTTCAATAGCCACTGGCGTTCGAGCAGTGGCTTCAGGAACTCTTCTGTAAGCCATTCCCGCCCGTCATCGAGGCTTTCATCGTATTCGTCCTTTTTCTCACTCAGGATGTCCCTGTTGAGTCCCTCGCCATACGCTACGAGCTCCATCGGAACATCGGAGGCTGCAAACATCGTTGCCACCTGGTGCAGGATGTCACCGATCTCACCCAGGTGCGCATCGCCCTGGACCGCAGTGATCGAGCCTGGTTTATTCGAGAACAGATCCAGATGAGCAGCGGTTGGAGAGTCCAGTGCTTGTTTGTTTATTACTTTGTAGGCTTCCACATCTGCCGCATTGCCTTCGATCACATGGTGGAGCCTCATGCCTGCCCGCACCTTGCGCCGCACAGCCATATCGGTCTCACCCTCGCTCACACGCTTGAATGCACCGGTGGCAGCCGCCCACATGGGAGTGCCATAGGCGTTCTCTTCATCGTGCTCCCAGCGTGCATGGATGATCTGCCAGTCTGGAAAGAAGATCGCATCCTTCGGAACACCTGGTCCCATATAGTTCTCATCCACCATATAGAAGGCTTGTTGTGGATTGTCGAACTTATCCGCCTTGTTGCTATTCCTTCGCATGCGAAGAGTGGGCTTGCGTGAAACCTCGGCAACGTCCAATTGCTCGTTCACCACAATCTCATAGAACGAATCACCATCCCTTCCGGAGAGACGTACCACATCCTGCAGGGTCTTGTTCAATCCCAGCCGGTTCTGCAGGTCCGTTGCCACCTGTTTTGCCTGGGCATCCTTGGTCTTCACGATGAAGCCAGCTTTCACCAGATCGGTGGCATACATCTTCAAGGCCTTCTTAACCCGCGGATCGGTCTTATACATCAGCCTGCAGGTCTTGATGATCGCCAGGCGATCACGGTCCGCTTTCAGCTTTTCATACTCAGCCACAACAGACTGCGTGCCGGCCGGCGCAGTGCTGGTCTCCACCTCAGCTGAGGCAGGATGTAGGAAAGCATCAATTCGTTGCTTTAAAGAAGGCATATCATCCTCTGAATACAGCCTGGACTTGACGTTCCAAATTGCCAAGGTTGGCTTCGATGGTGCTCATAATGATCGCGTAACGACCGCCATTCGATGATTCCAAATATTTTCCATAAAAGACCGTGTGAGCCAGAGTGATGATCAACGTATCTTTCGAACCGCTTTCTATGTTCACATCTGTCATCTCGCTCTTTGCCTCAGCCGTCACTTCACCAACGATCGGATCAAGACCGAAACCATCCACAGCGAAGAATAGACCTCCACGTGCATTGCCGGTCCGGTCTTCCCAGCGTGCGTTCTGCCTGGCTTGATCCTGAATGGATTGACCCCAGTAATTCGCCACAGCCTGAAGAGCAATCAACACCTTGCCACCGTAATCATCCAGACCATCACCAATCACCTTGGGCGAAACAACCCATTCAAAACCTTTAGCCATCTGGATCACTCCACCGCAATCGCTTCTGCGATCGTAGCGGCCAATCGATTTGGCTGAATAAAAACGACCCTCATCAACCTGCCGTCATACGTCAGCCGGTCTTCAGCCTGGATGTCCATATCCGGCTCACCCAAAATGAACATTGCCTGCTGAGCCTCACGCGCTGCATCGGATTGCAATCGGTATGCCCGTAAGCCTGCATACTCGATCCGCATGGATTGAGCTGCGAGAGTAGTGCTCCCCCTCCGAATGGAAAGGGAAACTTCATTCCTTGCCCGGATCGCTCTCATGCGTGCCTGATAAAAACTCGTGTTCATTGCGCAGCATCCCTTTGGGATCTAATCACCATAGCTCGCATGCTGGCCGTTATAGACCTTGCATGCCTCCAGATATTCATTCTCGAAGCTCTCTGCATTCGTCACCGATGCCTCACTCACACCACCCAGATCTTCGCTCACCGCCCCAAAGCTGTACTTGATCGCACTGCCTGCCTGTGCATTGGCTTTCTTCGTGGATGCCAGAGCTTTTGCTTTCATCAGCACGATCCGGGCTTCACGCTCGCCCATCGTTTCATACTCCACATCCGCTGCCTCGGACCCCTCCGCCTCGATGTCCGTCCCGATCCAGGCAGCCTTGTAGGAGAAATAACGCTGCAATGAATATCTCGGGACCGGATAGAACGTGATTCGCCCATTGCGGATCGTATGCCGTTCACACCAGTTCCCACTCAGCGGGATGATCTGGCTTTCCGCACTGAACATCACACCCACTCCGCCCAGCTGCGTCAGACTGATCAAGCGCAAAAAATCTGCCGGCAGATCGTATGTAGCAGTGCCCGAAACAATGCTCAGCGTCTCGATCTGCTCCAAGCCACACTGCTCCGAGAAATCAGCGATTGCATCCTTCACAGCATTCTCATACTGCACTTCCGTGGGAACGCTATCTTCAGCGGGTATATCCAATTCCAATTGTGCAACCAGTTCCGAAAGTAATTTGCTCATGCCATCTCTCCCTCTGGAGTAACACATCGAAAGGGGAACTTCCCAAGATCCTTCAGCAATCGTGGATTGTTGGGCAGATAATTCACGGAGGCAGCATCCTCCTTGATCTCGCCCGTCCAAAAATCCACTCTGCGAATATCGCCATTTGCCAGCGAATCACAGGCGATGAAGACGATCTCAGAACAGCCCATAAAGCGGGCGATCGCTGCGCACATTCGGATGCTCATGGCATGCTCGGGCAGGTTCAGATCGATCTCAGGTTGTATATAGATCGCATTCTCATGCATTGGGAAGCACTGCTCCGAAAACCCTGGTCTCTGCAAGAACAGCGTTGTGCTTTCTGCCAGCCTCACCAGTGGCAGCTCATCGCCGCGCGGCTTGCAAACGCATGGCTGGTGAGAGCACCCATCCTTCTGCATCGCATAAAGTGGATTGGGAAGTCCAAGCGCCTGCACAGGCATAATGGCTGCATTCATGGTGATCACAGGACCATCGCCAAAGTGCTCAGCCTGTAAATGCAAAAGGCTGGGACCCTTGCCCACGATCCACGCAGTCTGACCCATATACATATTCCGCAGATACTTCAACAGGCGCGGCATACTCATCCCTGATCCCCTTCTCCCTTCCGCTTCAGCACAGCCACCATGCCTACGACATCCACGATCGCCCATTCGGGATGATCCTGGATGAAATCGTTTATGGCTTGCTCGATCGTTGCCCATGCCGGGTTCTTATAATCATGCACAGCGATCACCCTCGCATGCGGCCCGAAATTTACCAGGTCCGAATGCACATATTCGTAGCTATGCCCGCCGTCGATCCAAAGCAGATCGATTGCCTTTTTCCATGTCTTCCCGATCACGCGGCTATCACCCTCTCTCGCTTTCACATTCTTGACGCCCACCCTCTTCATATTCGCCAGTAACAATTCCTTGCTGGTGGGCACGTCATCCGCGGGGTGCCAGGAGTAGTCATCGATGGAAACGATCTTCGCCTCCGGATTTGCCAGTCCCAGCACCGCCGTCATGCCGCCATACAGGGAACCGATCTCGACGATCGATCCACCAGGCGGAACGTCCGCAGCCAGTTTCGCCACGCATTCACGCTCATTGATGTCGGTCAACGGTCGCACAACTCGTGCAATTTCAACCGCATCGATATCACTGATTCTTGGTAAATTGCCATTCATGCTGTCATCTCCATTTCCTTGCTGATCTCGGGATTGATGTTCATCCTGGCAACGCCTCTTCCGTAATTGTGAAAAATAATCCGGGCTTTGTTCCGATGAGGATGATTCCAATCCACTGACAACGCTTTATATTTCACAGTGCATTCATGCATCGCTCGCATTAATGCCAGCTGCTCATCCCACTGTTGATATCTCAGCCACTGCCTGCCCCATGCCTGGAACAGTGCTCTCACCTGTTCACACTTTCGGAAGAAGATCACACCTGAGTTCAGGAACTGGATATTGGGATCTCCGCCCAGCTCCTTGATGGTCTGATCTCGCTCCTGGATGTTGATCTCCCAGCCAGCTCGTTCTTTGTTGTAGAGCTGACCGATGCTCAGCAGCTCTTGTGCCAACGCCAGGTCAATATCGCCCAGCATCTCAAAGCCGCCCAGGATGTCAGACATGAACTCTGTATCGGCATCGATGTAAAGTGTGCGCTCGAAGGGTGTCAGCTCAGCCAGCTGCGGTTTGACCCGTCCTGCCCTGAACTGGAAGTTCTCTCGCTGGCTGGCATCAAAAGGACACACTCCGGCCCATTCAATAAACTGTGCTCCCCTCATCGGCGTATCCCCCACCACACAGACCGGGATGCTCACGCCCAGGTTCCTGAGCGATGTCATGCTTTTGCGCACCTCCGTTGCAGCCTTTGCACCAAAGCACATATACAGGATGCCAATGCTCTCATCATGCACGCGTTCGATCCGCTGGATGGCAGGACCTTTCGATGCCACGAAGCCCTCGATCACTTCTGCGGCCCGTTTCGCAGACTGACCCAGATAGGGATACAGATCTGCCACAGCTTTCGCCCTGGCGCCTGCATATTCCGCATTACCTTCCGCTGATAGCTGATGGCTGATCGCTGAAAGCAACTCCCCCGGCTCATCCACCATCGGACCCACATCCGTATATTTCCAGAACCGGATGCCCGTATGCATGCCGCGCCGAAATTGAGGTGCATTCAAAATGATCACTGGCTTGCCTGTTATGCAAAACTCGTACAGGGTGGAGGAACAATCGTTAATATACAGATCTGCTCGCCGCATCACTTCCTCGAAGTCCCAGACCGGCTCGATGCCCACGGACCGGAAATAAGGATCCAGCCCGCCCATGATCCGTGGATGCCCATGCCCGATCATCGTGAAGTTCTCCTGCTTTGCCAGGACGGGCAGAATCTCTGCATAATGCTTCAGTGCATTCCCGGCTTCCGGAGCGATCGCAGATCCATCCCAATGGAACGAAATACACACAACGGGCTTTCCTTCTGACCGCTGAAAGCTGATGGCTGAGAGCTTATCCATCTTCGGTGTCCCGATCACAAACCCCGGCTTATGCGGGAACGTCTTTGCGATCAATGCCCGCGTGTGCTCATTCGGATCCAAAAACAAAGCGACATCTCGTTGCATCCCTGCTCCGCCCGCATAGGCGCTGTGTGGGAAGGTCAGACCAATACCATGCTGCATGAAGATCTGCGGACGCCTCGGGTCCTTCCTCAGCGCTGCCTGCAGATCGCCATAAGCTGCTGTTACCACCGGACCGTTCCCCGGAGGCGCAACATCCAGCTTATTGTTGATGCCCGGAGACTTCAGCGCCATAGGGTCAAGACCTTTTTTCACCGCATACTGATACATCTCTTCAGGCACATAGAATGACCCTCGCACCGACTCATCCAGCGCAAAATAAACAGGCGCCATGTGATCGATATAATTCGAGCGTCTCGCAAAGAAATCAATTGGTCTTGCCCAATGTCTTTGTGCCATACTTCTTCCATAGTTCCCCTCCCCCATTTTAGGGGGAAGGGGTTAGGGGTTGAACTTACGAAGCCGGTTCTTCCACAGGCACGTATGCGCCTTTCTCATGGACCAGGCTCTCGGTGGCATTGAACTCTTCGGCATAATATTGATCAGCCGCCACCAGGCGGGTTACATCGCCGCTCGTTGCATAAGTAGGGAAGGGTCCCTTGATGCTCGTGGGCAGAAGCACGCGGTGCTGCACCAGCTCGCGGTTGCCTGTGAGCCAGAGCGTATCGGGGAATTCGGTGGAGGCGAAGACCGGGCGGTTCTTCACCATCCCCACGAAGCCGGCAGCATTGATCAGTGTCTGCGGAAAACCATCGCGCTTGAAGCCGTCCCAGTTGCTCAAGCCATCAGCATTGGTGATGCTGGTCAGATAGAACGTTGGTTCATAGAATCGCTTCGCCACGATCACAGCCGCATTTCCCAGAAGAGCATAGAGAGCAGCCAGGTCAGCCTGAGCGTCGCTCCGCGTCCATGCAGTTGTTTTATTATTGGCGATAGCCATCACTGCAGAGAAGGCCATATATAGCAAGCCCTGATCCACTTTGCGCCGCATTTGCCGGATCAGGTTTGCCATCGTGCGAGCCACGGCATCCCAGCCCAATTGCGAGCGGCTGAACACGATCGCCTCACGCGAGATTTGATCAGCCAGACGGTCCGCTGCAGCTTCGATCACCTTGGACGCCAGCGTGGTCTTCACCCGCTCGATCGGCTGCATCTCGCCATTGCGAATGGAGCTGTAGCTGTAATCCACCAGCACATCATTGGCGCCAATGCTTCCCGCACTCAACGCCTTGATCTTGCCATCCGCATAATTGAGCACGTAATCCGTGCCTTCCACATAAGTGGTGCCTGCAGGGTTGCTGGTCACGGTCACACTGCCTGGAGTGATCCGCCCATGGCTCAGGTTGTACCAAACCTCTTCCGCTCCAGCCACTTCCACTTCATCTGTGATGTCCACAGCATAGCCGCTCTCACCGGTGGTGGTCTCGTAAAACAGGCGGGTGGGGGATGTCTCGATCGTGCCCACATCGAAGATGTTCGCAGCCACCAGGCTGGGGAATGCCTCTTCGATCACAGCCCGTGAAACGCTGTAAGGCAGGTTCAGGTCCGTGGTCAGCTCAGCCTCTTCGAACATCTGGCTCTCCAGCATCAACTGCCTCTGATACAACGAATCGAAGCGCTCCAGCAGCTTCTGGGTATAGACCGCAGCCGCACTCTCCGCATGCATCTGGATGGCGCTCTTGGAATGGTTCTCATACTTGCGGATGGACTCGGTGAGCTGGAAGGAAATCTTGGCAAAGGATGGCGTTCCGGTTTCCATCTCCAGAACATCGCCGATCACCTTGATGCTTTTGGTCTTCTCGTCGAAGCCCATGCCCTTCAAAACACCAGCTGCAGCCAGATGGCTGAACTGCTTGCGCTGCGATTCGGCAAAGGTCTTCACCTGCTCCGGAGCGGAGAAATCCATTCCGCTGAATGATTCAACGAAGATCTTGTTCAGCTTCTCACCGAACGGAAGATCCTTGGTGGCTTCCGTGATCGCAGTCTTCACTTCATTCTGCTTCTGGCTCTCATCGAACTTGCGAGCCTTCTCCGCGTTGGTTTTCAATGCCTCAGCGATATCGGTCTTCTCATCGATGCCCAGTGCCGTGCGGACTTTCGCTTCGAGCGCCTTCAACTGGGCTTCGCTCATCTCTTTGAGCTGGGCTTCGGTAATACCCTTGAGTATTTCAGGGTGCTCTTTCAACAGTTTCAAAAATTCTTCGTACATTTCATCCTCCGATGATTGATTTTGAGATTCGGTTAATTGCACAGTGTTCTCGAAGGAAGGTTCCAATACCAGGTCAAAGCCGGTGATATGCAGCTCTGCAACCTCGAATATCTTTTGATCACCTTCCTTCACATTCTTTCCTTCGCCGTAGCCACGCAAGCTCACGCCCGGCATCACGCCGCCTTCCATTAGGGTCAGGATGTCCTTTCCTTTGCTGGTTTCCAGGATGCGACCGGTGATATCCACGTTTGTGCCATCAAACGTGACATCTTCCCATTTGGTCACAGTCTCCAGCAAATTCGGACGCCCGCCCTTGTCAGACGGATGTTCTGCCTCTCCGAGAACTTGAATCGCTCGTCCCTGTCCTGCGCTCTCATTCAGATGATCGTTTAGCTCAACGATCGCTGCTTTGAGCACCGGGCTGGGATATCGGCGACCGTTTCCATTGACAACGCCCGCCTGGATAGCTCCATCGATTTTTATTTTGCGCGGCTTGCCATCTTCACGTTCCAGCAAAGCCACCACAGCGTTCACACGTTCTTCAAATCGTTGCCCCTTCTTCTTCCCCTTATCCCCTGCGCTTTCACTCATCATCTGGCTCATCATCCCTTTCATGGATGCATTGCCAGCCATGCGCTTCAGCATCTTCCGCATGTCCTCTTCAGACATATCCGCAGGATCCTGATCGCCGATTATTGTCTTTGCTGCATCACTCTTCCCCATCATGCTCTTCAACATCGAACGCATCTTTGTCACGCTCATGCTATCGATATCGGATGACATTGATTCGGTAAGGGTGGTCTGTGGCTGATAAGCCAGCTCCACCACTTCCCACTGATCACGCGGAGCAAAGGTATAGGCATCGCCGCTTTTCGAATATGTGACCTGGTAATATTCATCGGTCTTCAGTTTGCTGCCAGTTCCATATTCGTTCACAATCACATATCCATCGAAGATCTCCTGCACGTAGCAGCTGAGACCATAATCTGACGATGGGAACTGAGCCCGGAACGCCTGGTTGATCAAGCTCATCGTGTACTCCAATGAACCTTTCACCAGCTCGGTAATTAGCTTGCCTTTTTTAATTTTCTTCATGTGATTGCTCCTGATCGACTTGCTTGAAAATTTCTCTTTCAGCCGATAACCAAACCGGTGGCTGAGTTTGTCCACTGTAAACAGATAACCAGATCTTGCCAAAGAACAAAGCGGAGAATCTCTCTCGCCAGGTCATCTTCCAAAGTGAGATGCATTGCGTGCCATCACTGAACACTGGCAGATCTCCACACTCTTCCGTCATGCCCTCTGGCTTCACCAAATTTTTGTTTGCCTGCTCGAACGTTCTAGGCTCCATTACGATCTCCAATCACTGATTACTGATAACTCGTCACTGAACATCTCCTCCGCAGTCATAACAACCGCTGGAGCTGTGGCAGGTTTCTCATTGCCACCTTCATCAGCGATCATCTGCACACCACCACTCACGGAATCCACATCATCATCGTGTCTGCCCTTTGGGAATGACGTGGCTTCGCGGACAAAGTCCAGATTCCAGGGACCACGCACCAGCTTGATATATCCCTGCTTCGCTCGCAGTTGCCAGGTGCGTGCCCGTTCCACTTTGTCACCATCTGCATCGATGCCCTGAATGCGGACCTTGACCAGCTTCTTATCCTTCAGGAATTGCTTCACCACCAGGCGCTGGAAGTTATTGCTTTCAATGCCCCACTCGGTTTTCAATTCCCGATCGGAAAGCATCGCAGTGCGAATCAGTGGCAGGAACTTCTCCAGCTCCCGTTCCTTGATCCGGTCACGCAGATAGATCACGCCAGTGCTTTCATCCAACGCCACGGCGATGGATGAATTGAAATCGCTGGTCTCACTCTCACCCAGCGCCAGATCGCAATATCGATACCACTGCAAGTTCTGCGGTGCCTTCTCCACGATCGGGAAATTCTTATCGTCGAAGAACTCACCATCCGCCATGCGTGGCAGTTGCTGGAACAATGCCTGGAAGTCAAAATCCAGCATGTTGGACTGTGTGCGTTTGATCTTTGCTGCATCGGACCGTTCAGGCCACAATGCTTCCCCTGGCTTGCGTCCGAGGGCATCCCCCTGCGAAGCGATCGGGACATAAATCCCACGCAATAAATTCTCTTTGAACTCTGCTACATCCTTTGGATATTCCTCTTCCTCCAAAGCCAGAGCAGGTAGAAAAACAACCGTCCATTGATCGGCATCTTCATCGCTCACCATCTGGGTGAGCAGCTGTCCAACGAGATCTTCCTGATCCCAGCGCGTATGCATGATGATGATCGCCGCACCTGGTGTATTAGCCACGCGTGGATAGACCACCGATCGATACCAGCTCATCACCTTCTTGCGATAGGTCTCACTCTCTGCATCCTCGCGGCTCTTGAACGGATCATCGATAATAACCAGGTTGGCAGGACGCCCCGTGATACCACCACCCACACCGGCTGCGAAGATGGATCCACGATGGTCCTTCAAATTCCAGGAGACCACAGATCGGCTCTCCGGACTCAGTTCCACCGGCTCATCCACTGCGGACCGTGCTCCAAAGAGATTGGCATACGCCTCACTGCCCACATAGTTTCGAGTGATGCGGCTGTTCTCCGTGGCCAGGTCTGCACCGTAGGACGTGAGGATGATGCGTGAATCGGGCAGATCGCCCAGCACCCACGAAGGGAACAAGCGGCTTGCCTGTTCGGTCTTCCCATATTGCGGAGGCTCGCAGATGATCA
>Ga0065704_10070548_pt1 | contig 20967 bp, 29 predicted proteins | sample SwiRhicommuniRL2_FD_59091 | JGI IMG/M metagenome (GOLD analysis project Ga0065704, IMG submission 59091) | Switchgrass rhizosphere bacterial communities from Rose Lake, Michigan, USA - RL2 v2 (version 2) | ecosystem: Host-associated > Plants > Roots > Rhizosphere > Soil | place: East Lansing, MI | reverse complement strand
ACAGCTTAAACATGAGGCGTATTACAATGCCTAAATAAACAAAACCCCTGCATTAACAGGGGTTATTTTTATATTAATTTAATTTATTTTAATCTTTGTAATTCTATATTTATCAATCATAATAAATCTATCTGATTCGTTTGGGTATTCTGTTTTTGCTGAAGACCATTTATTTCTAACGGTACTTTCTATTAATTCATATTTACGGACCAAATCAGAAAGCTTTTCAAAGTATTCACTTTGCAATGTTGCGATATTTAGTATTTGCCAAGCCATTTATGAAAGTCTAGTTATTGTATATTCGTAGTGAGCTGGTTCTTCACCAATCCAATCAAAGTAATAATTCAAATTTAAACTTTCGTTAATTTGTAAATCTCTCATTTTATTTAAATTTTGCAGATTAAGTCCAATAATTCGCTCTTTGATAATATGAAAACTATCTATAATGTTTTCAATATTGTTTGTTAGCTTATTTGTTATGATTAATGAATATTTCCTATTTTGAATCGCTTCGATTTCTGCAGTTTTTGGAGTTCCTTTCTTTATAAAGGCAGCATATTCTACTTTTATCATAGAATCATCTTTTTTCCAAATACTACATTTTTTAATTTTAAACGTTGTATTTATCGTATCTAAACCTTTCAAGAAGTCTTCTGCAATCTTATTTACAATGTTTATATCAGTTGTATTAATCCACAGGGCCATAAGTTGCTCGTCGTGTCTAATAATTTTAATATCCATAATTATTATTTTATCAAACTAAGATACGAAAAAAAATACATAGATATACTAAATTTAGTATATTTATTTATCTAGTTAAGTTTTATACTTTATTTAATATTTGAAGCCATGTTTTTCTTTTAAAAAATTTACAGCTTAGATTAATAAATAAAAAAAGTTAGAAAAGTATTAAACATTTTGTTAGTTAGTATTGTTTTTTATCAAATCGAACCGTAACTTTACTATAAAGCAGTTGGAGTAAAGAGAAGAGGATCTTAAAAGAAAACTTGAAGACTCAGAAGGACTATCTAAACGATTTACAGAAAGTTTTTAACGGGTTTATAAGAGAAAGAGACAAGGGGAAGCCGTGTGTAAGTTGTGGATGTAGAGTAGAAGAGAACGGGCATGCGAGTCATTTTTTCGCAGTTGGATCGCATCCAAATGTTAGGTTTAATGAAGATAATGTTCATTTAAGTTGTGTTGAGTGTAATTTACATAGACATGGTAATCTAGCTGAGTATTCGTTAAGGCTTCCGAAGCGAATTGGACAAGATAGGTTTGATATGCTTGTTGTGAAGGCTAAGCAATCATTACTTAAGTTGTCAATTCCGGAGATAAAAGAAAAAATTGAGTATTACCGCTCAAAGATTAGGGAAATGAAGAAGAAAGCGGTTGTGTAGATATGATTGTTGTTTAAATTACCAAGCACACATGAAGCAGAAGATTGGGGTTGTGAGGTGGATGATGGCGAGGGTGCTTGGTGTTTTTAATTGGTTCTAGAATGATAGGTAATAGCGAGAACGCTCCAATTAAATTTAAACGTGATGCTAGCATATAGGTAATGCGCTACGGCCGTGGATAGGCAATGAAGTAAGAGTAGAGAATCTGGTTCGAGTCCGGAGCATTAGCAAATAAAGAACAGTGGCGGAAGTTTAACGCATATAAGAGTAAGTATACTAGCCAGACATTCTGAATTAAGTCAGTGAGGCGCTTGAATTAGTATTACAGGTATTGAGCCCTGTCTGTTTTTTTATAAAAATGAAGTATGACAAGTGAGGAATTAAGAAAACAAATTGAAGCTATTCCGAAAGAAGAGCTAATTGAAAAAGTAGATCAGATATTATCCGATTTATGTCAAGGAGGGAAAAAGTTTAGAATGACAGTTCCTCCGAATAGATACGACTCTGATTTGCTTATTGCTGAATTAATAAGGCGATACAAAGAGTCTTAAAAATGTAGATTGATTTAATGCAGTAGGAATTTTTCATATTAATATTTTGTGATTTGGTGTCCCGCTGCTGTAATAGGTAGCGGGGCTTTTAATTTATGGAGTATGGGGAACACAATATTTAGAAAAAGGGGAAGTGATAAATCTGAAATTGAATTTTACACAGCAACAACAAATGATCTTAATCCATATAGGGAGGTGAAGGAATTAGGAGTAGTTGTGCTACATGGTGAAAAACAATTAGATTTTGACTTCAATGAAATGGAAATAGATGAACTAATTGAATATCTGCAAAGAGCTAGGGAATATGTTTCAGAATTCAATATTAATTCTAAACCTGTAATAAACTAAACTAATTATCTATGGCAGAGGGAGTGACAGGGAGTGCGGTGAATGAATTGGAGGTTTCTGAAAGAGAGTACGAAAGCCGAATTCGAGCAATTAAGAACCTTGAAAAAATGAAGAGGATAGAAAGTACATGGAGTCGTGTTGGAGTTTGTACGTTGAGAGGGGGAATATTAACGACTTTTAAACCGAATAAGTAATGGCTTATAGTGAAAAACAAAAAGAAGAATTACTTCAATCTATTTTCAAGTCTATTGAAAATGGGAAATCTCTACGAAAAGCCTTAATTGAGGTTAAATTGTCTTCAAAGACTTTTTATGAATGGATAGATTTAGATGATGAAAAAGTAAAACAATACGCGCGCGCGACAGAAGAAAGAGCAGAAGCATTACTAGATGAGATGTTGGATATTGTTGATGACACTCATAATGACATTATGGAAATGGATTTAGGTGATGGTATTGTAAATACGAAAGTTAATCACGAGGTAATTCAAAGAAGCAGATTGAAGTATGATGCAAGGAGGTGGCTTATTTCTAAGCTTAATCCTAAAAAGTACGGGGATAAATCAGAAGTCGATGTTACTTCAAAAGGTGAAAAAATAACTAGTATTTCAATTATTGACATAGATGGATCTTCGATTTAGTTTCTTTGAGAACCAACGTAAAGCCTTAAGGTATTTAAGGGATTCAAAGACTAACGAGGTTTTATATGGAGGAGGGGCTAGAGGAGGTAAATCATGGTTTGGTTGTAGTTGGGTTATTATGGAGGCTATTTCTAAACCTGAATCAGCTTGGTTAATTGCCCGTGAGGAGCTTACAAAATTAAGAGATACAACTTATCTTACTTTCTTTAAAGTAGCTAATGGTATAGGCTTAAAAAAAGATGTTCACTACTTCGTTAATTCTCAAACATTCACAATTACATTTTATAACGGATCTGTAATTTTCTTTCGAGAATTAAAATATCTTCCTTCTGATCCGGAGTTTGATCGTATTGGATCATATGATCTTACAGGAGCTTTTATAGACGAATCTCAACAGATACATTTTAAGGCTGTAAATGTGTTGAGAGGTCGTTTTTCTGTATTAAGTGGCAAAGGTTGGAAAACGATCCCCAAAACACTATACACTTGTAATCCGGCCAAAAATTGGATTTATACTGAATTTGTAAAGCCTGAAAAAGAAAACAAACTCAGAAGTGATAGGCAATTTATTAAATCATTAGCAACTGATAATCCTTATGTTGATGAGGCTTACATAGAAAATTTAAGGAAGTCTGATAAGGTAACAATCGAAAGGCTTCTGAATGGTAATTTTGAATATGATGATGATCCAGCGCGTTTGATTGAATATGATTGCATTGTTGATATTTGGTCGAATGAGTTTGTTGAACGAGGTAAAAAGTATATAACAGCAGATATTGCACGATATGGTAGTGATAAAGCGGTAATTAAAGTTTGGGATGGGTTCCGAGTTATTAAAATTACATCATTTGAGAAATCTTCTATAACGCTTCTGTCAGATACAATTAAAAAATTATCATATGAATTTCATGTACCAATGAGTCAGACTGTTTGTGATGAAGATGGTGTGGGAGGTGGAGTGGTAGATATACTAGGATGCAAAGGTTTTGTAAACAATGCAAAACCATTTGAAGAAAGCTCAAAGAATCCAAATGATGATGAGAATAAACCACAGTATCAAAATTTAAAATCACAATGTTATTTTAAGCTTGCAGATTTAATAAACAATAATGGATTATGGATTTGTGAGACTGAGTTTAAAGATCTTATAATTGAGGAGCTAGAACAAGTCAAGCGCCATAACATTGATAAGGATGGGAAACTGGCTGTTATTCCAAAAGAAAAAGTAAAAGAGTTGTTGGGGAGATCACCGGATTATTCAGATGCATTAATGATGCGTATGTTTTTTGAACTAGAACCAAAACAAGAAGTGTTTGTTTTTTAAAAGCATAATTTTCACTATATTAGAGATAAATGAAGTTAGGAAATGGCGAAGGATAATTTTTGGGGTAGAATGTTTGGAGGCGCTTTTGGAAGCCAAAAAACATGGGATAACGCATTTAATAAAGCTTGGTATCAATTCTTAGGCGGACAAGCTGCACAGTACGATTACAAAGACTCCACTTACTTAGAAAAAGGCTATGGTATTAATCCGGATGTATTTTCAGTGGTTACACAGATGTGTGATAAAACGAAAGCCGTTCCTTATGCTGTGAAGAAAATAAAAGACAAACAAGCTCTTTCTAAATTATCCTCATTACGTGATGCTACCAATGGAAATTACTCATCCAAACAATTAGCCTATAAATTAATACTTGAATCTAAGGCTTACGAAGATAAAGAAATGCCTTTTCCACTTGAAAAGCCTAATCCAAATCAAACCTGGGGTGATGTTCATGCATTATTTAAGCTTTTTCTTAAAATGACTGGCAACTTTTACCTGTATATGGTATGGCCCGAGTTAGGAGAAAATAGAGGAGTTCCCAAAATGGTATATGTATTACCTTCTCATAAGATCAAAATAGTACTTAAAAAAGATGCTGATGTATTGTACGATGAAGACCCAATTGATTATTATATGCTCAGGGATGGAGAGCAAAATATTACCTTTCCAGCAGATCAAGTAATTCACATTAAAACGCCTAACCCATTTTTCGATATGCAAGGTGGACACCTATACGGATTGTCACCTATTAAAGCTTTATTACGAAATATAGAGTCGTCCAATGAAGCATTAACTAATAATGTCAAGACACTTAAAAACAGTGGAGTATTTGGGTTCTTTTCAGGTAAAGATAGCGCAATGACTCCAGAGCAAGCAATGCAATTAAAGCAGCGACTTGTTGACATGGATAAAGATTCTGGAAGATTAGCTAAGATTGCCGGGTTATCCGTTCCAATTGAATTTACTAAACTATCAGTAGATACAAAGGATATGTTGCCTTTCGATTATCTTAAATATGATCAAAAACAGATATGTAATGTCTTAGGTTGGTCGGATGCTTTATTGAATAATGATGAGGGTGGCAAGTATGATAAACAGAAAGAAGAGCGAAAACGCGTAGTGACTGATAATATACAGCCTGATCTTATACTATTTGATCAAGCAATGACAGAGAGGTTCATTCGAAAGTTTAAAGGCTATGAAAACGCTGTTTTAGAACATGATATAACCGAGCTTCCGGAAATGCAGGAGGATTACAAAGCAATGATTGACTGGATGGACCGAGCGCCATTAACACCAAACGAAAAAAGAACGGCTTTAAAGTATGAAACTCTTGCAGATGATGGAATGGATTCAGTTTGGATCAATTCAGGCTTAAAACGTATTGATGAGGTTGGAATTACTGCTTCAGATGTACAAAAATCTTACGAATACTTAAAAAATGTCTGATCAGGTTTACAATTCATATATTCAACATTTCAATGCTTACGAGGCCAAAGCGTTAAAGTTAATTATTGCAGAATTTCGTAAGCAATTAAGGGGCTTAAAGTTTGATAATTTGACGTTTGACAATGCTAAGTATGTAATTGTATTAAACATCGATGAAGAAAGTCTTAAAGAGACTATCTATAAAGTTGATTACACAATTGGCAAGGCTTACGGTACATTCATCGCTAAACAGCTTAGAAAAGAAAACCCTATTCAATTAAAGAAATGGAGACCGTTACCATTCTTTAATGAAGCATTTCAGCAGTTTTTAATTCAATACTACGCAAAATTCGGAGGGACTTTAATTCGTAGCCTTTCAGAAACAATGACAGCTGCTGTAGTAGCAGAAATAAGCAAAGGAACTTACGAAAATGAAACGGTAGAACAAATGCGAGATCGTATTTACAAAACTGTAAACAAACGTGATTTCTATCTTTGGCAGGCAATGAGAATCGCAAGAACCGAAACCGGATTTGCTATGAATTCAGCCAAAGAAATAGCCGGGCAGACTTCTGGTGTTTTGATGCAAAAAATATGGATAGGCAGAAATGATGGGCGAGAAAGGTCATCCCATGTTCATGCAAATGGGCAAAAAGTAGATCAAGATAAAATGTTTTCTGTGGGCGGTGTAAAAATGAAATATCCAGGAGATAGAGAAAACGGGACGGCAAAAGAAACAGTCAACTGTAGATGTACTTTTGGTTATGAAGCTAAACGAGACGAAAACGGAGGATTAATTTTTACGGATTAATTCTTGCCTTTTTATAACAAAGTAAAGGTTTTGCAAATCGTGAACATAAAAGTATTCTGTAGAAATTACAATACCGTTGTAGTCGTATTCAAAACCTTCAATGACTAAATCTCTTCGATTTAGTCTTACAATAAAATTGTCTTTTGAATATTCGTCACCGTCCTGAGTAAAACCTAACTTTAGAAGCCATTCATCGGTTATAGGAACAGGATTAAGATCTTCATAGTCACAAATTACAGTTACAGGACCTGAAGTAAAAACTTTATCCTTTCTTAATTCAATGATAGTTTCAATCCTAGGTTCGCTAGTTCCTAAATCATGTCTTGTAATTAAATTCCCAATTCTTAAATCCTTTGCATCCATTAAATTGTCTTTTATTGATTAGTTCTGATTGTTACTTAAGTAGGCTTTATTCAAGCTATTATTAGTTTCACTAACTATAAAGTCAATGGCTAAATCTGTATCTGTAACCAATGAATAAGAAATTTTTGTGTAGCAGTTGTATCTCTTTCCATTAATAAATTTTTCTACTTCAACTGCAATCATTTTTATGTGTGGTAGATCTGAAAATAAGTATCCGATCAATCGTTCATTCTTGGATGAATAAAAAGAAGTATGATAACTATTAATAATAGGATCAAAGTAAATATTTAGCTTTCCCTGAATTTCTTTTGGTAATGTGTCTTGAACGTTCATAAGGTAAATTTACAACAATAGTTATACATAATCAAAATATAATCACTATATTAGAGATAATGACGAGGAAAAATGAAGGGGATTTTAGAATTCAAAAGTGTTAAAAGTGGAGGAGTTAAAGATGTAGACAGAAAGACTCGCACGGTTACTGGATACGCTTCAGTTTTTAATAACACTGACTATGACAGCGATGTTATAGTAAAAGGTGCTTTCACGAAATCAATCAATGAACGTTTAAATGACATATACTTCTTATACCAGCACAATTGGGAAAAACCAATTGATAAAGGTAGTAAGAATGTAAAGCTTCACGAAGATAATTATGGGCTTAAGTTTGAAGCCAAAATTCCAGAAGGGTTGTCTTATGGGGATGATCTTATATTACTTTATGAGGAGGGTTTAGTTGATGAACATAGCATTGGGTATTCTACAATTAAATCAGTTGATGAGAGAAATAAAAGAATTCTACAAGAAGTTAAGTTGTTTGAATTTTCCGCAGTTACGTTAGCTGCTAATCCATTAGCAAAATTGGAAGGAATAAAGTCAACTATGGCTGAGAACAGTGAAATGGTTGGTAAAATCGTTAAGATGCTTAAAAATGGTAATCTTACAGATGATACTTTTTCCATTCTTGAAATAGCCCTTAAGCAATTACAACTACAATCTTACGAATTAGGTAAAACCGAAAACACTCAAAGTAAAAATGAGCCGTCCGCAGACACTCAATTGAAAACTTATGAGCCGTTATTTAATACAATGTTAAATTTTAAAATCAAGTAAATGACAGAATTAGAAACAAAAATGCAGGATGGGCTTGACGCAATTAAAAAACAAGTCTCAGAATTTGAAAAATCTGCGGGCGAAAATACGGCAAAGCAGGTAAAAGAAGCAATTGACCAAAAGATGGCAGATTTCCAAAAACAAATAGAAGAAGGCTTAAAATCTGCGGATAATTCCCAAGAAGTCAAAGAGTCTTTGGAAAAGATGCAGGATCATTTAGATAAGCTGGATATTAAACTTCAGAAGTCCGGATCCGTAAAGGGGATTGTAAAAACAATGGACGAAGAAGTAAAGGCAAAATTCGAAGAAAAAGCCGTTCAAGATGCTATTGCTGAATTAAAAAATAACAGAGCTTCATCCGTACCATTTGAGGTGAAAGCACCTGCAACAATGGTTTTGGGTAGTTATGCCGGTAACGCATTAACAACCGAAATAGATCGTGTTATTTCCGCAGCTCCCCAAAGGATGCCATTGTTTAGAAATATCGTAAATGTTTCAACAATCAGAGGTAATAAAGTTACGTGGGTAAACAAGGAGGCTCAGGAAGGAACAGCTGGGATGACGGCGGAAGGTGCTAAAAAATCTCAAATCAGCTGGACGTATACAGAAGAGAGTGCTGATGTTAAAAAAATAACAGCCTTTGTTAAGATTTCTAAGGAAGCCCTGGATGATCTAGACTTCTTAAGATCTGAGATTAACACAGACTTAAGGGAAGCTATTGAAATCAAACTTGATGAGCAAATTTCTGACGGGGATGGAGTGGGTCAAAACCTTAAAGGTATTCTTCAGTATGCCCCAACATTCAACGTAACTGGAACCTCATTCGCTACAGCTGTTTTCAATGCTAACAGGCTGGATGTTTTAAGAACCGCAGTAGCATTGGTTAAGAAAAATAGATTTAATCCTAATTACATTGTGATTAGTCCAATGGATGCTGCTTTGATGGATCTTGAAAAAGGTACTGATGGGCATTATATTTTACCTCCATTTGTTACTGCTGACGGGCAAAGAATTGCCGGTATTTTAGTAATTGAAAATGAAGCTATCGAGGAAGGATCTTTCTTGATTGGTGATTTTACAAAATCTAACCTAAGAATTCGTGAAGAAATCAATATTAACTTAGGTTATGAAAATGATGACTTTACTAAAAACTTAGTGACCATCCTTGCCGAAATGAGAGCTGTACACTATATCAAAAAGCATCACATCCCTGCATTCTTGCAAGGAACATTTGCTGCAGCAATTACAGCAATCAATAAACCAGAAACAGTTTAATACTTTTTGCATAGTTTATTATTTTCCACATCCTGTAAAGGGTGTGGTTTTTATTTGAAATAAAACTGAAAATCACTATATTAGATATAAACCTAAAAAGAAATAAGATGAGGATAAGAATTATTCAGCCTGTGTCGGATAGAGATAACCACATGGTAATGTATGAAGTTGGAACAGAACTCGATTTAGGAGCAGAAAGAAATAAGGCTGCAGTAAATAAAAGAGTTGCAGTTTGGATTGACGGTAAGTCACAAGAAAAGGTGTCGATTCCAACAGATAAAAAGAAAAAGGTCACGAAGGCAGGATCAGAAATTATTGAAACAAAAAAAACTGATTAATGCCTTTTTTCTGTACACAAATGCAGGTTGTCAATCAACATACTAAAGAATTGGTTTGGATTGATGGAATGAGGATTGAGGCGCCAACGTGGGAACTGGCTCAGGATATTATTGATAAAGAAAATTATCACTACCTGATAATTACTGGGCAATTAGTCAAAGAAATTCCTTGTAAGGAAGGAAGCTATGAACCAGATTGGAAAAACGCAGTTGATTACGATAAATTAAACCAAAATTAATGGCGAATAATTACGAACATATTTTATCACTGGAGGAAACTAAGAAATATTTGCGCTTGGATGATTTCTCAGAAGACGATAATGATGTTAGTCGAATGATTAATTCTGCGTTTGGTTACATCGAGAAGCAAACACAACATATTTTTAAATCACAAGACAAAACATATAACAAAGACTATACTGGATATATTAACATTTATGATCATCCAATTAATACAACTACTTTTCCGGATAATGAAGTGCCTTTGTATTATCCTGGCTTTGTCAGGTTTTGCGGAATTGATTCTATCACGGTAAATGTTGGATATACTTCGAAAGAAAATGCACCTTCAGAACTTATTGATTGTGCACTTCAAATGATAAAGGTTTGGTATTATGAAGCAGAGAAGAATATAAATACTACACTTTTGCCTGAAAATGTAAAACAGGTCATAGACACAAATAGACGTTTTATCGCATGTTAGCAAGGGAATATAATCGATTAATTGAAATATGGAACAAAACACACGTTCCTGATGATTTTGGAGGTAATTTACCTTCAGATGTATTTGTGGAAAAAGTCTGGGCTAAAATAACGACTAATGCCGGGAGCCGTTTTGTAAATTATGGAATTCAGGATTTTAAAAACCCGGTTATTTTTTCTGTAAGAGATAAAAAAAATGAAATAATATATTCTGAGAATCACTTTGTTAAATATCAAGGTAAAGAATATTTCATTAAGGGGACTGAACATAGAAGGCTTGAGCAAATGGAATTAAATTTATTTTGTGATGAGAGTTGAAGGAGTAAGGGAAACTTTAGCTAAACTAAATCAGTTTGGAACTAAGGGTAAAACGAGGATTCGACAAATAACAGCAGTTAATGGACAAGAAATAGCCACTAAGGCGGCTCAAAATCTATCTGCCTATTCAGATGTTGATGAAACCGGAACAATTGGACAATCAATAAATGCTAGATCTGACGAAAACGGATTTAAATCAATTATTTCAGTAAATCAGGTGCCTATGGGTGCTTATATTGAATTTGGCACAGGAACATATGTTGAGGTTGCAGAAGAATGGAAAAATATCGCATGGCAATTCTATATTAATGGGCGGGGACAAATGCATCCACACCCTTATTTTTATCCAGCTTTCATAGAAGGTAGGAATAGATACCTTCAGGATTTGAGGAATGCTTTAGATCAATTAAAAAGAGAATTTAATGCCAGAATTTAAAACACCTTAAATAAAGGTGTTTTTTTTGTTTACCTATTCCGTAATTAGTTTTAATTCATTATATTAGAGATAATGAGGTTGGAGTTATGAAGAATCCGGATAAGTGGATTAGAAAATATTTTTATCAAACACTTTCAAATATGGTAGTGAACGGAATTCCCGTTAAACTATACGATACTACCACTCCTAATAATGACAATGTTTTAATAGTTCTTTCCACTCAAAGTGGATCAGATCAATGGAATACAAAATGTTCTGTTGATAAGATGAGAGAAATTAATATTGACGTTATTACTCGATATAAGGGAAATGTTGGAAGCAGGGTATTACTTGATGATATTATTGAAGAAATTCTACAACGAACTGATAAAATTACAGTAGAAAATTTTATTGTTCAATACTTCAATATTTCATTTCCATTAGATCTCAATCAATCAACTACAACGGAAACGATTTACAGAAAAATAATTAAATATTCATTAAAACTTAAAGAAGATGGCAGGTAATCAAACATTACTTGGGGCCAATGAAATTCTTTTCATTTATGGTCCTATTAAAGATGCAGCAGGAGAAGCAGTTGCGGCAAACTACTTTCCGGTAGGGTGTCTGACAACAAATGAATTATCGGAAACCGTAGAATTAAATGACGGAACAAAGACTAAATGTAATCTGTCACCGGATAAGACATATAATGGGTACAGTTATCAGATAACATTTGATGCTGTAGCAATGGAAGTAGATGGGTTATTGGCAAGTTATGATGCTGTTTCTGCTATTATGATGGACGCTTATAAAACTAAAAAACATATTTACTGGAAAATAGAAACAACGATGGCAGATGATACCAAGGAAACAAAATTTGGTAAAGGTTTTTTAAGTGATCTATCTAGATCAGCTCCAGTTGAAGGTGAAATTACATTCTCAGGAACAATTCAAGGTAGTGGAGAAATTTCTAACACAGATTTACACGTATAATCATGAATCATACTATTTTAACATTTGAAGGTAAAGAATTCAAAGCTAAATTTGGATTAGCAGTAATTGGAAATACAGTCAAACACCTTGAATTAGAACTTCAGGAGTTCTTTCAGTTGTTTGCTAAAAATCTTCCGTTGGTTGCTGCTCCACTAATGTACAATTCATTAAAAAAAGGTACTGCCGATTTTAATTATACAATAGATCAGGTAGAGGATATGATTGATGAAGACGGAGGGTTGACATCACCGCAGTTAGTGAAGTTTATTGAAGCATTTACAGCATCAATCACAACGGAGCAAAAAACTGAATTAGAGGGAAAGAAGAAGGCTCCAGTGAAAAAATAAACTTTGATCATGATATACTATCCTTTGCGTTGGTAGAATTAAAATGCCCCTCCTTGGAATATGTTGAAGATATGACTTGGAGGGAATTTCAGTTAAGAAGGCTAGGGTTTGATCGAGAAAACAAAGTAAAGTGGGAGCATACTAGAGATGTATCTTACTATGCTTTAGCTGCAACTGGAGCGATAGATACCAAAAAAGTATCAAAAGAGAAATTCTTCCCTATATATAGTGGAATAACTAAGAAAGGTGGCGGAATTACCGATAGAGGAAAGGATTTATTAATGAAGGCGATAAATGAAGTGGTAAATGGCGGACAACTTACAGGTAATAATAGGGGCGTCAATTGACGGCTTAAGAAACGGATTAAATGAGGCACAAAGACTTCTTTCTGATTTCAATAAAAACATTGAAAAAATAGGAGAGGTTGGTGATAAATTATCAGATGTAGGTCAAAAACTTACTCTGTATGTTACTACTCCAATTTTAGGACTAGGAGCAGCTTCAATCAAAGCATATGGGGATTTGCAAGCTCTTGAATTAGGTATTGAAGCGGTGGCGGGATCTGCATCGTATGCTGTTAAGCAAATGGATGACTTAAGAGAGATTGCTAAATTGCCTGGGCTTGGATTAAAAGAAGCAGCTAAAGGATCGGTAGGTCTTCAGGCAATTGGTTATTCTGCAGGAAATGCGGAAAAAATACTTAGCGAATTTGGAAATGCAATTGCTACGGTCGGAAAAGGTCGTGTAGAATTTGAGAGGGCTATATATGGTGTTCAACAATTAGCAAATACAGACTTTCCTTTAGGAGAGGATTTAAACATCATCAAGGATGCCTTGCCACAGGTTGCCACATTATTAAAAGCGGCATTTGGTACATCAAGAACAGAAGACCTTCAAAAGCTTAAGATAAGCTCAAAACAGGTAATGGATGTTATAGTTGAGGGCTTAGGAAAGTTGCCTAGAGTTTCGGGAGGTGTCAAAAATGCATTTGAAAATTTAAAAGATTCAATGCAGCAGAATCTTGCGAGAATTGGGGAATTGATTGATAAAAACTTTGATATTTCTGGTATAATAAATAAGCTTACTGATTTCATCGATAAGGCCATTTCTAAATTTGAAAGTTTAAGTAAACCGGTTCAAGAATTATCGTTAATATTTATTGGCTTAGCTGCGGCTACTGGACCTGTTTTATTAGGAATAGGTGGAATTTTAGCATTCCTACCAACATTAGTTAGCGGATTTACAGCGGTTAGGGCGGCTGTTATCGCATTCAATACGGCGATGTTGACTAATCCTTATTTAGCAGCTGGGGCGGCTATATTGTCGTTGGTTACAGCTGTGGGATTATACAAATCATCAATTGAAACAGCTAATGATAGATTAGACAGGTGGAACGAGTCATTGTCAGAAGCGAGGTCAAGTGCCAGGGTAGAGATTGCAAATTTAGAAGCTTTATACAAAAAAACTCAAGATCATAAGCTGGCTATTGAGGAAAGAAACGCTGCGGTTGATCAAATTCAGAAAGAATATCCATTTTACTTTGGCAATCTAAGTAATGAGGCCATTTTAGCGGGTCAAGCAGCTGGACAATATAAAAAACTTAAAACTGCTATAGTTAATGCATCACTAGCGCGTGCTGCACAAAAAGAATTGGACACAAGGTCCGAGGATAGACTTAAGAGAGAAGTTGAGGTAAGAAAAAAATTAACCGCTTTATTTCAAATTCAGAAAACTAATAATTCTGAGGCAATGAGGGGCTATATTAAAGATTTTGAAAATGCTTTAACTACTACTGAAAAATTGTTAGGAGGGATTGCAAACCCTTTTGCTAATTCAGCATTTCAAGATGACAAAGAGATTAAAGCTATTGCAAAAAGAGCAGCAAAGAACTTACTAAACTCATTTACTTCGGAATTAAGAGCAGGGAAGATAGAAGACAAACCGATTTTAGACATTTTAAATAGAGGAGTAGATGATATTAAAAACCTAGATGTAGCAGCGCCAAATAATTTTTTACCTGGACTTCCAAAAGTAAAAAAGGAGGCAGAGAAACAATTGGCAGAAATATTTTCAAAAGGTTCAATTGCAGAGTTGCAACAAAGAGCTGATTTATTAAAAAAAGCAATAGACACATCTGTAAATGATATTGTTAAAATAAGAGGTCTGGATAAGTTTGGAAAGGAAACTAATAAAAAAGGTCAACCTTATTTTACTGGTGTAACATTAAACCTTCAAGAGGCTAAAGAACAATTAGAACAGCTACTAGCACAAATATCTTTATTAGAAGTTAAGCCTCCGTCCGGTATATCAGACTTTAAAGCATTCAGAGAGGATTTCACAAATGAACTCAATCAAATAAATTCTGCTGCTGCAGGGTTTGATTTTACTTTGGGAAGCAATGTTAATCCGTTTGATAGTATTGTAAAAAATATTGATTCTTTAGGTAGTTCTATCGGTAAAGTCGAAAACTTTAAAAATGCAATAGTCACCAATTTAGAAAAGTTAAGTGTTGATGTGCCTATTTTCATCAATCAGATAGGAAGTTCTTTTTTAATGTTGCCTAAAAATATAGGTTTAGGTATTGATAGTGCTAAAGTTAAGGCAGAGGAACTTAAAAAGATGGCAGAGCAAATGCGTAAAGATTTTGACAATTTGCTTAGTTCATCCATATCAAATGGCATTACTGAAATGCTTACTTCGATTGGAGATGCGATAGGCTCCGGAGGTGATGTTATTGGCGCGCTGGGAAATGGCTTATTAAAGATGTTCGGTAGTTTTTTATCAGACATGGGAAGTATGTTAATAAAATATGGAACATTGGCAATAATGAAGGGAACTCTTGATGAAATAATAAAAACGGGAGGTTTTCAAGCAATAGCTGCTGGTATTGCAGCCATAGGGGTTGGAGCTGCGTTATCTATAGCGGGCAGTGCAATTGGTTCTAAAGCTAAATCAGGAATGAATTCTGGAGGATCTGTTTCAACAGGAACCGGTGCAAATTATTCAAGTAATACATATTCTTCTAATTTCTCTTCTGGATCGAATGGAGGAGAGGTTGTATTTAGGATTTCGGGTTCAGATTTAGTTGGAGTTTTAAATAGAGCTAATAACAGTAATAGTAGATTAAATGCAGGTTAGTGTAATAAATACAAATAAAAGCTCGTTGTCACTTGTTTATAATACTGCGACACATGAGTTAAGTGGAGATAATATATTTTCGGTTTCATTATTCGTTGTAGATGAGCCATTAGATGATTATAAGGTATATTATAATGCATATAGTTTTTTCAATTTTACACCTCCTGTATTTATTGAAGTAGAGGACCGTCCACGCCTTGTTACTATTTCAATTGATGAGAGTGAATTCGACTTAACACCCGGCGATTATGAATATTCTTTAATATTAACTAATGCAACATCGGAAGAGAAAAACATACCTATTTATCTAAAAGTAATCAGTGAGGGAGGAGGAACTGTTGATCCGCCGGTTGAATATAAATTAAAATATTACCTGGAAAACAAGTCATCAAATGATTTGTATGTTTGTGAAATCCATGAAAATCAATATAAAGGAGATCCAATTCAAATAGAAGGGAGGTGTGAAATTAAATATCAAGATAAGCCAGATCATTTCCAGCCTATCATAGCATCAAGTTTAAGCCTTAATTTAATGGCTGATCAATCAATTTCTTTACAAGATTTATACTCTGAAGATGAAAAAAATTTCAAGGTATATTTAAAAAGAAATGGGCAAGTCATTTTTATTGGATTTCTTAAACCGGATGGAATATTTGAAGATTATGTTTATGACAAATGGGAATTATCAATTGATGCTTTTGATGGACTTTCTACGTTAAAGAATATGTCTTTCTCTAACGAAAATGGAATTTCTTTCTCCGGACTATACACGGCTTTCGATGTTATTGTAAGCTGCCTTAAAAAATCTGGCCTTGATTTGCCAATAAATGTAAACTGCAGCGTGTTCTATGAAGGCTCTCCTGGAAGTTATAATACATTTGAAACATTTTACTTAAACACTCAAAGGTATTCTCAAAGCATCTCAGATCCTATGGATTGTGAAAGTGTATTAAAATCTATACTACAGTTATTTAATGCGTCCTTATTTCAACATAACGGTGAGTGGTATATAAATAGGTCAATTGATTTGGTTACAAATACTGTTTTCAATAAATATATTGATGGCATTTATGATACAACATTTTCAATTTATCCAGCCATAGAAATTGGTAGTCATATTGATTATTTTAATGTATTTCACTGCAATGCAAACCAGAAAAAAAGTATTGCAGCAAGTGTACAGGCCTATCGAGTAACATATCAATATGGAAATGCAAATTCTGTTTTCAGAAATGGAGAATTGAAGCTTTCAGGTGGTGGATTAGACATACCGGGATGGATAGTGGTTAATGATGATGGAATGGTTAATAGGTTGCCTAATGGATCTGGGCTAACATCTAAAACTTTTACTGGCAGTGGCGAATCATTTATTTTGAAATTAAACCAATCGATTGATATTAATGGGGGGGCGGTCATAAAGTTGACTGTACAGTTTGCTAATGAAAATATAAATTCCGTAGGTCTAAGGTTTTCAATTGCGGTAGGTGGACAATACTTTAATATAGAAAGTGGTGGATGGCAGGGTTCAGGATATATTAATTTTGTAGCAAACTACTCATTCGAAGGATATTATCCAGGTGGTGAAAAAATATGTAAAGGATTAGGTGATGCTACATATGAATTAGTTGTGCAAGCTCCAACATCAGGAACATTAGAACTAAATATTTTTAGAGATAAACATCCATTAGGTGCTGGGGATTTCAAATTATATTCTGTACAAGTCGCGCCAAATGATTCAGGAAATATTAAAGGAAGAGAGTATACAGCTAGTAGAACTAAGAAAATATCAACCGTTACAAAACCTAATATAACACTATATAATGGAGATTCAGTATCTGATTTGTTTGTGGGAACTATTTACAAAATAGACGCTGATACACCTACTAGTAATTGGTATAGGGTTGATGAACCCGGAGCCGGATCTACATTTAAAGAATTGTTAGAAATAAACGCTGAAGACAATCTTCGTTTATCGCCTCGGCCTATGATGATATTTGAAGGAGATGTTTATGGGTATATACCTTTCATAAGTTTAATTTCTTTTGCAAATATTCCTGGTAAAAAATTTCAACCGACAGCATATTCATTTGACACGAGCACGGGAATTTTAAAACTATCGAGCAAGGAGTTTTCATCTGTTTATTTAGATGAGAAAGATTTTAAGGTTGATAAACAATATAACTACGGAAATGAGACAAAAGTTACAATTGTATAGTTGATTTTCACTATATTAGAGAAAAGGGTATGATGGAGCAGATTAAAGGAGAAGAGAACCTTTTTTATATTAAAAAGAATAATACTTGGGTGCCGGTCGCGTGCCTTACTGCCAGTCCTATTAACGAAAATTCAGAAACGATAAAAACAACCACCCGGGATAATGCCGGATGGAATACAGATTATATCACCAATCAAAGTTACTCAATCGAGTTATCAGGAATGATGATCAAGGATGATGTAGATAGTGGTAATAATATTATTTCTTATCGGGAATTACGATCATATAAAAGAAATAGAGTGTTGATTGAATGGATGCGTAAAACATTATCTGGGTGGTATGTTGACTCAGGAAAAGCGCATATAACAACAATTTCAGACACAGATACGGCGGGAGAATTCATATCGTTTAGCGCGACGTTATTAGGATTTGGTAAGCCTGAAGAAAGCACCGATAAGATTTATTTACTGGGTGAGCAGAAGGATACTATTTATGGAGATGAAAACAATACAGTAATAAAAACAGAATAACAATGGCAATTGATCCTAATTTATTAATTATAAAAACTGTTCAAGAGTTAGGAACAGATAATGATCCACAATACCTTCTAACTGCGGGAGGCGATAATAATATGGTTAAAACAGAATATTCATTACTTAAAAATTCTGTTATTTCAGGAGTAAAAGGGGAGGCTACTCCCGTAAGTTCCCCCACACCCTGGGCGGCAGGAGATCCAGATTTATTTGAAAAATGGGACGTAAAAACGGATGGCACCTATACAAACTTCAAAGACGCAAGTAATAACCCTATAGTAGTAACTACTTCAGACTTAAATCAGAAAATTGTTCAAATTTGGGTAACAAATGGAGTTTCAAAAAAAGAAGTTACTGATTTACCATCCACTGATTATAATGCTGGTAATTTAGATCCTGCATCAATAAACAAAGCAGAAACCGGGAAAAGTGTTTCAGAATATGTTGGAGATAGAGTTTCCGTTCAAGATGCTTTATTTACTCAAGGTCAAGTTGAAACAGCTGTAAAACAACCAACTGCTACAGGTTCTATTTCAAATTCTGGAGTCGGAACAGTTCATGGTTTATCAGCTTCAATTGGAATAGTCCCAAAAACATTTGATAAAATAACAGTTTCTTTTGCTCAAAATGCAGCGACTCCCATTACGCAAATTGAAGTTAGGTTATTTCAAGGTAAGACAGTTGGAGGGACGTTGATTGCAAAAAAGAGACAAACATTTTCCGCAAGTGCTGGCGTACAAGTTAGTAATGTGTTGCAATTTGACACTAAGATAAGTTATTCTGGTGAAATGTGGATTCAGGTACTAATGAACAACCCTTGGGCTTACAAGAGAGTTTCACCTGCTACAGCAAGAACTGCAGCAAATGGGTACGGTCAACCATATATTACAACTGTGAATAATTTAGACGGAACAACATTTGCTACGTCACAGGCTTATATAGATGCGTTTTTTGAATTCAACTCTTTTGAAGACCAAATTTCTTTAACCGATAAAGGAAAAGAGGTAATAGGATCAAGCGATTCGAAAATTAAAGTAAACAAAACCTGGAATTGCGTCGGTCATTCGATATGGTGGCAAGATGGGAATGTATACTCTGGAACTTCAAACGTAGCAATTGGGATACAAACGCTTGTAAAAAGAATTTTCCAATTTAATAGTTATAATAAATATGCTTATTCAGGATATTCATTAGGCGGTTTAACTGAAAGTGATACTGCTTCTATTGCCAGTATGTTTGGAACTTGGACCGATACATCAGATGCGTTTTGGACGCTGGATACTATCACGAACGATTTCAAAAGAAATATTCCTATCGGAACGATTAACGATTATAATAATGCGACAGGTATTTTGACATATTACGGAGCTTTGAAGGCTTTCTTTAATAAAGTGCAGTCACTTACCCCTAACGCCCCTGTTATCGCTTTTAATGCGCTTAGGCGGAACAATGGTGGCTACACATCAACATCAACTAATACGGCGGGACATACTTTGGCAGACTACGAAAAGGCAATAATGACTATTTGCTCATTAAATGGATGGCGTTTTGTTGATCAATTTCGACAAAGTGAAATAACTGATGAAACGTTGTCCATTACTACAATGGACGGGCTTCATCCAAATGATTTTGGATATAGGTTGTGTGTAAAGCCTGTTATTAGAAATATTTGGATTTACGCAAGCGAAAAGTAATATTAAACCCAATAAAATGAAATGGCGAATCCAAATACAAATCAAATCGGGCGATTTCAGCAGCTTATCACTAGGAATCCTCTTGCTTTCGTTGCTGCGGTTTTCTTTCTTATGTTCTGGATTACCTATTTCATTAATATGAATAAAAATAGTGATGCTGAGCAGTATTGGAAGGAGTTGTACGAAAAGGAAAGAGGCGAAAAGGACGCCCTGAAAGATCAGCTTCTAACGAAAGCCGGATATATAGAGAAAGAAACGATTAAAAAAGCCGATAGTACTTTACGTGAAAAAACGCAGGAACAGGCTAAGACACTTTTAAACAAAGCGAAATGAAAAAGAACCTAGTAATTACGATTTTGGTTTTAGCGGTTATCGTTTTAGTCGCAAACCTTTTCAAAGGCTGGTTTATCCCATCTAAAAATGATAGGATTGCCGATGAATATAATAGGAAACGAGATAGCACAATGTTACACACCTGGATGAACCGTGTTGACAGCACATTGCATGGAAACTTCAAGCAAAAAGAAGGAGAAGTTATTAATAATTACGTAACTGAGAAATACATGACTTATGTTCAGGATACTTTAGCTCCTGCATTAAATATTGCAACTGAAAAAATTGATGAATTAACCCGTGCTAAGTTTAATCTGGAGGGGCAGTTGAAAGCATCTAAGGATCAGCGAGAAAAAGATCGGGTATTCTATGAAAACAAATACATGCAGATTGTTTCTAACACGTTGGACAGTACGATTAAGTACAAATACAATGCAATCGTAGATGTTGTAAAGTATCAGGACCGAAAGTGGCTTTTAGGAAAAGAAAATACTTATATAGATATTTCGTCTCCGGATAATAATATGAAAATTAATGGTGTTGAACACTTCAAAAAAAGAATTGATGTAAGGCCGAAAAGATTTGGATTAGGCATCCAGGCCGGATATTATTATGCTCCTGCAGCAAATCAATTTTATCCCGGTTTTGGAATTGGCATTTCTTACAACTTAATACGACTATGATA
>Ga0065704_10000434_pt1 | contig 21011 bp, 18 predicted proteins | sample SwiRhicommuniRL2_FD_59091 | JGI IMG/M metagenome (GOLD analysis project Ga0065704, IMG submission 59091) | Switchgrass rhizosphere bacterial communities from Rose Lake, Michigan, USA - RL2 v2 (version 2) | ecosystem: Host-associated > Plants > Roots > Rhizosphere > Soil | place: East Lansing, MI | reverse complement strand
CTACACCTCAAAAGAATTCATGTTCGTTTCTGGCAAAGATACCCTAATGCACGATTTTAACAGGCCCAAGAGGAACTTACCACGGGAGATATACAATACTGAGGCTTATGATGACCTGGAAGAATTTTATGACGACCAGACAAAATTGCAAATTTATACCGACAGAGGAATTTACCGCCCGGGGCAGCGTGTACAATATAAAGTTATTATGCTCACCAGAGATCCTTCAACAGGTCAAAACATCGTCTTCAGTAAAGCAAATAAGTATTTTAAAAGCTGGATGGCAGACAATGAACCCCTATTGGAATTAAAAGACCCTAACTATAGAACCGTTGATTCCATAAAGCTTGTTCCTGATGATTATGGAAGCTTTTCGGGTTCTTTTGTTATTCCAAAAAATGCAATGACCGGGCAATGGTCTATTGATGGCGATGTAATTGATGGCGATAATGGTTATTTTAAGGTCGAGGAATACAAACGGCCAACAATGGAAATAACTATGGAAAAACCTGCCGAAGGGCCATTACCCGGCGAACCTTTTGAGCTAAAGCTTAAAGTGAAGTCGCTCAGCGGTGCAGATCTTAACCGTGTAAAAATTACTTACCAGATAATAAGAGAATCTAACTATTTTGGAAATGCCCCATATATCAATCCCATAGTAACAGATACAATCGGTTATACTGATGAAAAGGGCTTGTTAGTGATAAAAGTAAATGATGTAAACCTGCCGAAAAAAAATCCTGATCCCGATAAGGAATGGGCTATCACTTACAGGTTATCAGCCACAGCCACAGAAGCCACTGGCGAAACCACCAGCCAGGATAACACATTCAGCGTATCTTCATGGCCGGTCAAGATCAACATTCCGGCAGTAGATCAGTACAACAGAAAAGACCTTCCAAAGCTAAACATCACTGCAAAAACAGAAAACAGCAAGTTTAAACCTAAGGAAATTCATATCAGCATTTTTCAGAATATTATAGTGCCCGATACCACTCGCAGTGAAATTGTAGATGAATGGCAATACACTAAGGATCAATTAAAAGCATGGTTCCCAAACGAGGAAATCCTTAACAGGACAAGCCTCGAAAAGAAATCAATCTTTGAAAAAACAATACCAATAGATAGTACCGTTCAGTTTCAATTAGACAAAACATTACTTCAAGCCGGCAAGTACGAACTTGCAGTAACCACAACCCAATCGGAAAAAACATCGGGCCATACCAGCATCAGTTTTGATGTATTTGATACTGAGCAAAGAGCCACTCCGGGGAATTTAGAAGACTTTAACTACCTGTCCATCAATACTGCCAAACCCGGCGATAAAATAGATTATCACACTGCTACCATAGACAGTGCCTATGTGGTGTATGGGTTAACTTATTATGTGCGCCAAAAGCAGAGCATTGCCGTAAAAACCACCTACCACGCACAATACCAAGGTAAGGGAATGCAGATGTATACTTTCACGGTACCAAAAGATGCATTAGAATCGCTTGTACTCACAAAAGCTTATGTACTAAACAATAAACTGTATATAAACGACCAAAACGTTTATCTAGCCCCACCTACCTCGGCAAAACCAGAAATTATCATAGAAAAATACAGGAAGGTTCTGGCTCCTGGTACAAAAGAAACTTTTACCGTATCGGTAAAAACAGCAAAAGAAAATATCGCGGCGCAACTGATGACGGGAATGTACGATGCCGCATTAGACAAACTTGCTTCACACCAGTGGAACATCCCCAACAACCCTTACTTCAGTGGTTACCTGTATGGGGGCTGGAGTCAAACAATTAATAACAGCAGGCCCTATTATCACTATTGGCCCGGTAATAACGAATACAATAATCAAAGCGAATTCATAAATGAATATGAAGGTGATGTTATGTTGCAGCAACTAAGAGGCCGAGTAGCTGGATTGGCAGTACCTTCGGCGAGCTTTCTAAGCTTAGAAGATGGTCAGCTGAGTGAGGTAGTATTAAAGGGTCATAGCATAGCCGACGTAGTGAGGTACGCCACTACGGGCAGCGCGATTTACATAAGGGGTACAAATTCTCTTGTTCAGAATGCGCAGCCTCTAATTATAGTAGATGGTGTTCCATTTTCCGGATCATTAAATGATTTTAATGCCGCTTCCATAACCGAAGCTATGGTATTAAAAGGTGCCGATGCCACTGCTATCTATGGCTCAAAAGCCGCAAATGGCGTGCTGATTATTAGCACCAAAGGAAAGATCATATTACCGGGAACTCCTGAACCACAGCCAATGGTGCGTAAAGATTTTAGCGAAACAGCATTCTTTTATCCAAAACTATACGCCGATAAAAACGGACTATATACCTTTAGTTTTACCATGCCCCAAACAGCAACCGCATGGAACTGGAAGTTAATGGCACATACAAAAAGTGGCCTATTTGCATATGCAGAGCGAAAACTAAATACACGCCTTGACCTGATGGTTCAGCCTAACATGCCACGCCTGCTCTATCAGGGTGATGAAATTGTACTAAAAAGCAGGATTAGCAATCTGGATAGTGCAACTATGGACGTAAAACTTAGCTGTAAGATAGAAGATGCCGTTACTGGTGAAGACCTGACTGCAAAAGTACTGAAAGAACCTGCCTTTAAAATAGTTAAAGTAGCCGGAAAGTTAATTGAAACAGCAGGTTTTGCTTTTAAAGTGCCCGAAGGACAGCTGAATCCACTAACAATTGTAACCACTGTAAATGGAGGCGCCCTGGCAGATGCTGAAGAGCACACGTTGCCGATACTGCCCAAAAAAGTGTTTATGCGTAAGCAAGTGCCTATTGTATTTTCAAAGAAAGACAGTTTGGTACAGGCTCCTAAGCTACCAGACGATGCAGATTTGTATGGCCTTAGTCTCTATGCAGATGCTAAGCCACAAGCAGCCTTAATCAACTCATTACCATTTTTAGCCAATTATTCCTTTAATTGTTCTGAACAGGTATTTAATAAACTCTATGCCAGAGTAACCGCAAATCAGCTGATGCGTAATCAGCCTGAGCTTGCAAAATCATTTAAAATGCGTTCGCCGGATGCCATTTCAGATACTACGGAACGCAAACTTCCAGATGAACTTGCAGAAGCGGCCATGCCTTGGTTAAACCTGGCAAACCAAACCGCTAAGCAGCAAAAACAACTGTATCAGGTTCTAGATACCCTAAGCAACAGATCCATAATTTCCGACCATTTAAATAAGTTGTATTCCATGCAAGATTTCTATGGTGCGCTTCCCTGGTTTGAGGGTGGAAAAAGCAATATTTGGATATCTAATTATGTACTAAGAGGATTTGGAAAGTTAAATCAGCAAGGATGGCAAGCGAACGACTATCAAAGGCATTCAATTTTCATCAAGAGGTTAATTACATATACCGATTCTTTATACGCTACAAACGGTACAGATGGTAATCTTTTTGGTGCCTACTCCCGGTCATTTTGGAAAAACGAGCACCCCCTTAATCCTGGTGTCATCAAAAAAATAAATACCACTCTTGAACTTGCCGAAAAAGACATCAACAATAAGCGCTTATATGATCAGGCTTTATGGATCATTGTTTCATTAAAATATACAACTCCAGATCACCAAATTTATAAAAAGGCCCTTGCCCAACTGAGTAACATACAACAACTGGCAATAAACGACGACCTAAATGGAATGCGCTGGAAAGAAATTTCAGATGGTGATGATTTGAGCCATTCAAAAGAAGAAACCATTGCAATGCTTTATGAGGCCTTTACACAAGCCGGGCAAAATACAAAGATTGCAGATGGGTTAAGCAAATGGATGCTNTCGGCCAAGCAAGATTACAGTTGGCGCACAACCACNGGTACTGCTGCAGCTATCGACATGCTTAAGGANTCGGCAACAATAAAGACCAGTTTTGTGCCAGATTCTGTTTCTGCTCAGGTTGGTAATCAGCAGATGAACAGTTCAAATGGTCTTTTGGCTGGGCAGCGCAACCAATTCATCAGTCTTAACAAGGTATCTCCGGTAACGGTCTCAGCAAACAATACGGTTAGTGGTGGCATTACATGGCATTACTTCAGCGCTGAAGCGCAGGCCGATGATGCTAATAATAAAGTAAAGCTGAAGAAAACTTTATTTAATTATGATCAGCAGAAGAATGCGTGGGTTCCACTTTCGGATAAACCTATTTTAAAAATAGGCGAAAAGATAAAAATTGTGTTAACGGTAGAAACAGCAGTAAGCTTACGTTTTGTACAACTTGAAGATAAGCGTGCAGGTGTATTCGAACCTTTGGATGGCAGTAGTGGTCAGCAATACCAGGACGGTACATATTATTACAGGTCTGTAAGAGATGCTGGTCAGCAGCTTTTTATAGATTTACTGCCCTCAGGCAGAACTGAATTTAACTATGAAGTAACTGTTACGCAAGAAGGAACTTTTAAAAACGGAGCAGCTATGCTTCAATGTCTTTATAATCCGGGTGTAACGGCCTACAGTAATGCAATGACAATTATTTCCAAACCCTAATACACACTATGGCATCAGATCAGAAATTTGTTGATTTTATTGTTGATCAAATACAAGGAGCGGGAACGATCAGCAGCAAGAAAATGTTTGGAGAGTACGGCCTTTATGCAGGCCAAAAGATCTTTGCTTTGGTTTGTGACAACAAGCTGTTTATTAAACCCACAGAAGCTGGAAAGCAGTTTATAAGAAGCGTAGTAGAGGCTTCTCCGTATCCTGGAGCAAAACCTAGCTTTCTGATCGAAGAACAAATTGAAGACCGGGAATGGATTAGTGAGTTGGTAAGGATTACAGCGGCAGCACTTCCAGAACCTAAGCCTAAAAAGTCCAGAGTAAAAAGAACTAAGTAATTGATAATATTGCTATTTTACAATCATCAAATCATAGCGCTCTACCATGTACTTTAAAACCGTTCATTTTCCATCAAACCTAAATAACACTCAAGTAGAAGCTGTTCTAAGAAAGGCATCAATGAAAGAAACCATGTCTCTTGATTTTAAATTTAAGAGTGTCGACATCGGTACCGACAAGATATTTTGGGGACTTGAAGACAAAAAGGACTTAAAATTTACCAGAATCAAAACATCCTTTGAGTTCTTTCTGCCTAAACTAATCATTAATCTTTCAAAAAATCCTTCTGTCAATTTTTACAAAATCAGACCTGGGGCGTTATCAATTGTTGTTGCCGGATTATTATTTTTTGGACTCTTCACTGGAATTCTTGGGGTCATAAAAGGCAGACCTAATATAGAATCGCTGATACTCTTTCCCGTCCTGATTGTTATTTACATTGCACTAACGCTATTCGAACTCAGACTAACTGCTTCCAGAGCAGTAAAGGTATTAAACCAGATATAATATATTTCAAGCGCTGCCCGCAATTGGGCAGCGCCTAAACGCTATTTCAGCGAATGAAAACCAATCTGGTTGCCTTCAGTATCTTCAGCGACACCGCAGAAACCATATTCTCCAAGAGACATTTTTTCAGCAATCACCTTACCTCCTGCTGCTGCCACTCTTGAAAGCTCAACTGCACAGTCATCGGCATAAAAATACACCATCGTACCTCCTACTCCCGGTTTTCCCATTTCAGATTTACACAATGTGCCACTGCTTCCAGGGCCCATCATATCTGCGGGGAATGCAAGCATTTCAAAGTAACAAGGATCGTCTTTGTCTACTTTCATATTATCAGGAGGCGCCATTTCAGATAGTTGAATCTGCAATACCTCCTCATAGAATTTCTTAGCTCTGGCCAGATCGTTTACACTGATTTCGGTCCAGACAAATGGATTTTTAACTGTCATGATTCTAAGTTTAAAATGGATTAGTTCCATTAACACTAAGATCATAAAATATAGCTTCAAAGATGAGGGGCAACTATGACAAATAAGCGGGTAAATTGTGTCAATACCCCTAAATAAAGATATAAACACTATCTTGGGCAATATTAAAACTCTTATATAATGCACACTTATACGCTCTCTTTAGAAGATGTAGTTACTTACAATCAATACAATCTATCTATAAAAAAGAAAAATGTTTTTCAGAAACTCAGGATCGTTGCATCTGTTTACTTTGTATTGCTTGGTGTCCTTTTTATATATGTTACAAATTATATCATTGGAGGAATTTTTATTCTCTTTGGATTGCTATACCCACTACTAGGTGCAAAGTATGTGAAATGGGCATATACAAAAACTTTTAGAAAAGTTATCCTTACAGATTGTAGTGGTCTAATTAATGCGCCTAATACTTTTAGCGTAGCTGACAATAAAATTGTTATTCAAGATCAGGGGGGAATATTTTACTATAACCTATCTGCTGTTGAATCCATAAACGAAATCGCTACACATTTTTTCATCAAGTTTAACAATAGTGATGTAACTGTTGTTCCAAAAACAGAAACAGAACTTGCTCAGACAATCAGAACACTGATTACCGAACATAATCTGCGACATGTGGTTCAGCTAAATTGGAAATACTAATCCCAGGAGTCGTCTTAATGCAATCGTCTTAAAGCTATCATCTCGACTAAGGAGAGTATAAAAAACAGATAGTCTTGTTAATTGCATTAATGTAAATTATACAACATTTTGCCACAAAAACTAGCATCAGACCTTGGGACTCTCTCTGTCCAGGCTTAGCAATATCGGGTGTCTAAAAGGCTTATTACTGGTGTCTCACTGGTATGTAACTTGTATACACAGATAAGCAACTCCAGTTTAAAGAGGCTTAACCTTTGTTTAAGATTTATATCTATTTTTTTGAAACTCGATCTTGGAGATTATTTGCTTTTCTACCTCAGGTTGTATAACATTGAGAATGAGGTTCGGGTCAATGTTAAAAATGTAACCCAATCTAAGAACTTCTTAACAACTCTTCCCATATCCGCCAACATTTCAGCGATGACTTCACCGCTCTCTTCTTATTATAATTTGAACTTATTTATTTTTAGGTTTGAATTCTTCTACCTTGCTATTCCTCCAATCACTTGGATGAAGCAGTTCCCTGATATCAACTCTTAAAAACTCAGCTATTTTATTTAAGGTTGCTACAGTTGGTTGATGTTTGTTATTTACCCATCTGGAGACCGTTTCTTTTTCCATTTTAAGAAAGTCAACTAAGTCCTTATTACCCGCACCTTTTTCTTTTAAAACTTCCCCAATCCTGTTGATCATAAATATTTTAAAATATTAGTTGACATTTAATATCAACTTTTGTATATTTGTTTTTAGTTATTTATAGCGACAAATAGAGTTAGGGTAACCTGGCTTTAACGATGTCCCTCATGAAACGAAACCGTCAATCTTCGCATGAGCCGATCGTGAGTTCGCCATTTCTATTGGATATTTATATCTTTGATATACTATTCAATAGGGCGAATTTCATGTCAGCCTTTTGCGAGGCTCAAGCTAACGCTTGAGTGGTTCTTGACGGTACCAGTTTCAAAAGCAGTGAAGTTCGCCCTATTGGTTTTTCCAATAAGGTTTTCTTACAGCTTTTGTTGAGTACACATCGTTTTACATAAAACCAACCGTTTATGAGAACGAAAAGACTAAGCTTCGCCATTTATAAGTACCTCCAGGAGGCACTGCGTGGGTATTCCCTTAAACTCTTAATAAAGAACGTAATTTGTTCACCATCGTAAAGCGGGCTAGAAATTCCAAGTAAAAATATAGCCCAAAGGACCAGAGGCTAGTGTGTTGATAAAACACAAAGTCCCCGCGGGTGGATTTAACTTGGGCCAGCCCTTTATTGCCGATTAAGCAAAGATGCATGTACTTAGGTTATCGCAATTACCAAGGTAGGTATCTTTTTTATAATTATCAATACGGATCCTTAAGGCATTAATTAAATGCCTTAAGCGCTGGTCTTTGTATTTTTCACCCCTTCGTTATTTACTTTAGTTCACCTTATTATCCGATATATGAGCAGAGTAATTATACGAACATAAAGGCAGGTGATGTTCCTAGTTTTTTTTCGTACGCTTGAGATGGTACCTGCGAAAGCCCTTCTTTATCAAATCTGCAAACGATTTTGGCCTAGCTATAAAAAGTATTGCAACATACATCAGAGCGATGAAATTAACGATGGCACAAAAAAAATCGCGAGCACAGAAAAGTAAACTTGGATCAAACTGAACATTTAAACTAATGAGGACGAACCAATTCAGAAACCTGTGGAAGAAAATAACGCAATATAGGAAGAATTAAACAGAGTTATATAGCATTAACATAAAATCAACTAATCAAATATACTATTATAACCTGTTTACAATGACAGGTCTCGTTCATCTCAATTTTCATTCAAATCCCAATATAAGGACTCGCTTATGAGAGCAGAAACTATCTACAACGAGAAGACCTTTTATTTCACCAAATTCAGTCAGGGTGATGAAAAGGGTCTTGAATACTTCTACAACCGCCTCTACCCTTCTTTATTCTATAAGAGAAGGCGGTACATTAAAGATGACACCAATGCGGCCAGCATCGTAAGCGAGGCATTTCTACGCCTCTGGCTAATTCGAAACAGCATCACAGACCCCAACCACATTGAAACCTTCTTGAGTGACACCACCATCGAAGCCTGCAAATCCTATTACAGAACTTCAAGTCACAATTTCCAGCGGAATATGCTCCGGCTTGATGAGATCGAAAACTACCAGGAATTCATGGCAGGCTATGATCCTGAACAGGAATTGGATCCCGATGAACTATACGTTGGTCCGGCAAGCAACTACACTTGGGTGATAGATAGGTACCCGGGACATGGTTTTACCAAAGCAATTGCACAGATAGATGCCGAACAGGCCTCAACCCCTACTGTTGAAGGTGGATCAACCATCGCAGCGCACACTGAACATTTAAGATGGAGTATCCGTGTAGCGCTAGAATTCTTCGACGGAAAAATGCCTTCGCCCGATTGGGCTGAAAGTTGGAGAATCCGTGAGGTAAATGATCAGGAATGGCAAAAACTGCAACAAGACCTGCTTAGCGCCTATGAGGATCTTAGAACAGCAATTGCAGAAAGGAAAGACTGGACAAATCAGCAATTCAGACAGGGCACGCTGGCATTAATTCCGCATGCCGCCTATCATCTGGGTGCGATTAAACAATTGATAATTGCAACAAGTTAAAATTGCTTGCAGGGGCACAATTAATTACTCGAGAAAAGTTCATCAAGCTTTTGCTTAAGCTCATCACCCCTTAGGTCTTTAGCTATAATTTTGACCTCTGTATCAATAAGAAGCGATCTGGGTATACCAAATATTCCAAAATATGAAGAAACTTCATTTTTCAATCCCTTTAGGTCAGAAACCATTGTCCATGGCATCTTATCTTCTTTAATGGCATTTTTCCAGAGTTCAATATTATCGTCGAGAGAAACGCCCAATACAGTAAAATTCTTGTCTTTATATTTATTATAAGCCTTCAATATATTTGGATTTTCTGCCCGGCATGGTGCGCACGAACTTGACCAAAAATCGATAAAAACATACTTACCTCTAAAGCCCGCGAAATTCACAGGCCGCCCTTCAGGATCGTTTTGAATAAAATCCGGAACCTTTGCCCCCATTCTGCTCCTTTTACCAATTGCGAGCGCGCTGGCGATTTCTTTACCTTCAGGGGATTCCTGTACAGTTCTATCTAAAAGATTAAAGGCCAGAAGCGCTTCATCATAATCACCCATACTTGCCCGTCGTGCCGCGATATCTGAGCTTATTATATGCATGGGATGTGACTTGATATATGCATTCTCCCTTTCAGTCCACATCTTCGTTACCTGAACCTACTTTTCTCGGAGTGCCGGTTGTTCATTGGCTGGTGCATTCGAAATAGCTTTACGGATCGAATCTCTTTGCTGCTGTAATCTTTGAATGAGCGACTATAGGCTATCGATTCATCATATGTTTTAGAACCAATTACAACAACGCTATCTGGCTTACCCTCAATGCGAATGTTTCCTGGTTCAATAAAAAAGGGAAAAGAATTCTCTGGCAGGAAAAGCATCGCTTTACGTGGCCCCGATAACTTCTTGGACCAGGTAAACTTTCCACCAGTAACATGTATTGTGTCTACCTTGTACCCTTCGGAAGTATTGTAAACAAATTGGAGTTGGTTTTCAGTTAACCCAATTAGGTTTCCTTGTATGGTAACAGTTTGTGCCGGAACTATGAGATGTAAGCTCAACAAAGCAACAATTACGAGATACGTTTTCTTTAACATGCTTTTTTATTCAATTTACTATTTTCAGTGTAAACTTCTGTTCATTGATTCGAAAACTATAACATTTCAAAAAGATGATTCTTAACTTAGCACAAAAAAATATCATCTAGTGTTCGAAGTTTTTAAGGCATATGTACGCCGACAAACAACTATTAGCGACGAGGAGCTTGGCATACTGGAAAGCCACGCCAAGTTCAAAAAACTGCGCAAAAAACAATACCTGCTGCAGGAAGGTGATGTATGTCGCTACCATTGTTTTATAGCTAGTGGCCTAATGCGTACCTATTCGGTTGATGGTAAGGGCAACGAGCACATCATCCGCTTTGCTACTAAAGACTGGTGGATCAGCGATCGCGAAAGTCTGCTCTTTGGTGTACCTTCTAAATTTAACATTGATGCCATTGAAGAATCGGAACTGATCCTGTTCGACAAGGATGAGATGAAGGTGGCCATGGAAACAGTGCCTGTTTTTGGTCAGCTGGTTACCGATATTTTGAACAAGAGCTTTGTGATAAACCAGAACCGGATTCATGAAGTAATTAGCAGCACGGCAGAAGAGAAATACCAGAACTTTGTAAAGCGTTATCCTGATTTCGCACTGCGTGTACCGCAGGCCATGATTGCCTCTTATTTAGGAATAACACCCGAAACACTTAGCCGTTTGCGCAACCCCAAGCCTAAGAAGTAGGCCTTTCGATTGACATTTGTCAATTTTTTTCTTAACAAACCTCATCGTTTCGAGGACAGCATATTCGCCAATTTTGCTTCGTCAGCCGGGTGAACCACTGACCAAAAAATAAGCAAAATCATGTCACGTAAATTAGAGAACAAAGTAGCCGTAATAACCGGTGCAACCAGCGGAATGGCTCTGGCTACTGCCAAATTATTTGTAGAAGAAGGTGCCTATGTATATATCACTGGCCGCAGACAGGAACAATTGGATGCCGCGGTAAAACATATCGGTAAAAATGTAACGGGTGTGCGCGCTGATTCAGGCAATCTGGATGATCTGGATCATTTATACGAGATCGTTAAAAAAGAAAAAGGCCATATAGATGTATTGTATGCGAGCTCTGGCGTTGGGCATTTCGGCATTGGCATTGATGCCATTACTCCCGAAGAATATGACCGTGTATTCGACATCAATGTTAAAGGAACCATTTTTACTGTACAGAAAGCACTACCACTTTTGTCTGAAGGTGCATCTATTATCATGACAGGTTCCATAGCCAGTGTGAAAGGTTTCCCTGGAATGGGTATATACAGTGCTAGCAAAGCTGCTATCCGCTCACTTGCCCGCACCTGGACGCTTGACCTGCAAGCCCGCAAAATCCGTGTAAATGTACTTAGTCCGGGTTCTATTGATACTGCCACCTTTGATGGTGTACCTCAGGAGATCAGGGATTCATTTACAGAAAAGATTCCGATGGGCCGTTTTGGTACTTCTGAGGAAATTGCCAGCACTGCCCTATTCCTGGCTTCTAGCGATTCTACCTATATAACAGGTATAGAGTTGTTCGTTGATGGTGGTACGGCACAGATTTAAGGCATTGAATTGTTACGCCAGTTTTGTGGCGTAACAATCTATCTTAAAATTCTATAATGAATTTACTATTTTAAAAATTGTCCACGACAAGAAGAAGACAAGGCCGATTACAAATATTCATTGTCCGTGTTTTCTATCTGGTTCTGTATAACCATAAACACTTTCACCATTAGGTAATGTTTTTTTGTGATTCATCAGGTGCCAACCAATGAAAACACCAAAGAGTCCACCCAAAATAGCAAACACATAACCTGCATAAATCCATCCCCTATTGTATTTCTCAGGTTTTGCTAGCTCTTCTAGTCGTTGATCTTTTAATGCTTTGATATCTTCAGGCTTCAGATTGTGCCCTCTAGATTGTAATATGGACTGTGCTAACTGAAAATCAAATTTACTCCATTCATCGCTTTTAGTTACAACTTCAATTAATTCCTCGTCAGTGAAATCGAAAAGATAATAATTCTCATCAGCATTTTCAATTTGAGTCTTCGCAGCATCTAAAAGTAATGCATCTGCACTTTCAAAATCTTTTTGTCGTAATTTTAACCTGAATTCTTTATTTAATTGACTGTTAATAAAAGTCAAATCAAAGACAACGGAATTGTCTTCAATTAAGTGTTCTATACCGTACTCTTCTAACAACGATGCTATTTCGGTTATTTGCGCTTCTTCACTATACTTTTGATAGGTTAAAAATTCCTCACTGCTCATGTTGCCATATCTGCTAAATTTTTTATGATTATAAAGATATATGGAGGTTATCATATTTCCGAAATAAATATTTATATTTCAGTACGCAATCTCAAAACTCACATGAACAAGTATATACGACTACACGCCCGGTCAAAAAGTAAAGTCATTTGGACTTTAGTACTTAGCTCGGTAATTCTTTTTTGCATTTATATTGGTATTTTTCAATTGCATTATTACAACAAAGAGTCTGTAGCTTTTATGTTGCTGGCACTTGTTGGAAATTGTTTTATCATTTTACAAATGATGTGGCTTGAAACAAGCAACCTGCTAATTAGAACTCTTTTTGGTTTTCTTTTGCTTGTAGCCGTTAGATTTAGTGCATTAGGAGTTCTGCAGTTACAGAAACTCTATTATGCGCAACAATTGGAAAATCATGGTAAAATAGTAGATGGAAAAGTATTATTGGTGCGGTCGTCAAAGTCCTCTTTGCTTTACGACCACTATATGGTAGTTCGTTATGCTTTAAATAATGAAAACTTTGTACAAAAAATAGGTGACGAGAACCAAAGGTTCAATGAAGGAGACAATCTAAAACTTCGGATATCAACTAAGCATCCGGGGATATTTCAGGTTTTGCAATAGTAGGAATAACTATAAGTATATTGCAGGCATGATACCCCGAGGCAAACTATACATCAGCAATAAAGATCTATTCACTGGCATCTACTATTGTTTTGCTGATTATTTTAGACCTCAAAAAACAGAGATCGCTGGAAAGAACGATAAAAAGTTGATCTGCCTTTCTGTACGTACCGGTTTTGATCTGGTTCTAAATGCATTAGATTTTCCGGCGGGTTCTGAAATTTTAGTAACGGATATCAACATTCCGGACATGTTTAAGATTATAGCTGGCCATAATCTAACCGCTATTCCTTTGCCCGTAAATAAGCAAACATTAAATATATCGCCTGCAGAGCTGGAATCTGCAATAACGCCAAACACAAAAGCCATACTGATCACGCACCTTTTTGGTGCAATTATGGACACTGATGAGTTAATTGCCATTGCCAGGAAATACAATCTGATTGTATTTGAAGACTGTGCCCAGGCCTACGCCGGTAATTTATATGAAGGTAACCCCGAGTCGGATGTGGTAATGTTTAGTTTTGGCCTCATTAAAACAAATACTGCTGTCCGTGGTGCAATAATCAATATCAAAGATCCAGCTTTACATACCAATGTTTCAACTAGAAATGAGCAATACGATAAACAGGATACTTCAAGTTTTCTAAAAAAGCTATTTAAAGCCGCACTGGTAAAACTCCTTACTACTAAAGCCATTTACACCGGATTTTATAGCCTAGCAAAGACAAGTGGAAAAGATTTTGAAGAGGTATTGGCTGGCTTTACCAAGGGATTCCCTGGTGATGATATTTTTAAACAAATTCGTTATCGCCCGTGCTTGCCAAACATAAAACTATTACAAAAAAAGCTGGACAACTTTAAACAGCATGATATTGCCACAAGAATACAGTTGGCCAATGATATTTTACCGCACATCCCTAACAATTACAAAATCGGGACACTAAATACAAAACATACTTATTGGGTACTGCCTGTTGAGTCAAACGATCCGTTACGACTTATCTCCTACCTGCGTAGTAATGGTTTTGATGCTTCGCAAAAAGCATCGAGCTTAGTAAAGTACATCGCCCCTTCCACAGTTGCTAATGCTGACGACCTAATGCTAGATAACCTTGTTTATTTGCCTGCCTACCCTGCCATGAGCAAGCAGGACCGAAATAAGCTGACAAAGCTATTAAGTGAATTCTAGCTAATTAACGGGAAGCAGGACTTTAATTTCTGTTGCAATATTTTCTATTGAGCTGATTGCGATACTCCCGCGGTGCAAGCGGATTATATTTAAGGATAGTGGCAGGCCAATCCCATATCCCTTAAATTCCGACGTATTTGAAGCTCTATAAAAAGGTTCAAAAATATGTTGTACATCACCGGCGGGTATACCAATTCCGTGATCTTTTACAGCAATTGACAATACGTTTGCCTTACTTTCTAATGTTACCAATACGGGTTTATTGTTAGAATATTTGCAGGCATTGCTTACAATGTTTGCTATAGCTAGCTTAAGTAAATTGATATTTGCTTTTATCGTTATCTGGTCTTCCTCGGCTGGCAGGTTACTAAAATCGATTTCAATTTTACTTTCGGGATGTACCTGGTTAACTGTGCGTTTGATATCCCAAAGCAATTCATCAATTCTTACCAGTTCCCAAGGATGGTTTTTACCATTGAAGCCGGTTTGAGCCAACCCTAACAAACTTGTAAGGATATGCTCCAGTCGATCCGATTCGTCTTTTATTTTGGCAAGAGCCAAATAGCGATCCTGACCATCAGCCTCTGATTTCATTGCAAGTTCAACTTCGCCACTAATAATAGTTAGCGGTGTTCTTAACTCGTGTGAAGCATTGCTGATAAAATTGTTCTGTGTTTCGAAAGCTGTCTCTAACCTGTTCAACATATTATTAAAGGTTTGTGAGAGTTGAGCCATTTCATCAGTACCGTATACATCAAGCCTTAAGTGTAGGTTTTCTGCTTTTATTTTCTTTACGCTTTTAATAATCTTTCTTAAGGGATTAAGCATGTAGTTGGAAAATTTCCAACCAACTATAAAGGACATTATTATAGATAGAAAAAAACCAGCGATTAGCGTTTTCTGCAAATCCTTTAGTTCTCTAAATCCAAAGGGATCATTGGCCGAAACAATAATAATACGATCTTGTTGATTACCAGTAAAATATTTTCCAACATAAAAATGATTTTCTTTACGATAACGGGCCACTTTGAGTTTCTTAATTTTATCGTAAAAACTCGATGGCAATTCGACGTCTAATTTTACATTATTGAAGTCACCTTTCTCAATAACAAATTCTTTTTCATCCGGTAAACGCTCTAAATATTGATTACGGACTTTTGCATACATGTTGTCGTTTTTATCTTCGGCAACTCTAATTTCCGCAGCGATGTTAACTCTGGCTTCTAGTCTTTTATAAAAATCTTCAAAAGCAAAATCGTTAGCAAAATACCAGACAAAACCACTCAATAAAGAAATGATAATTGCGGATAAAATAGCGAAAAGGAGTGTTATTTTTCTTGCTATACTCATTATGTGTCTTTATATTTTCTCATCTCTACAAAGATTCTAATATTTGGCTATAATCAAAATATTGGACCTAAAAACAGTAAAGCATATCTCTTTTTTAACATAAAAAAGACATCTATGACAGAAACAGCAATCATAGCTTTTCTCATGATCGGTTTTCAAGCCTACAGGCTCTAAAGACAAACCCTGTTGACGCGCTGAAGTATGAGTGAGGTAAATGGATTAGGCCAGCTTTCTTCTGATTCTGCTCAAAGATTGTGGTGTAACATTCAAATAAGATGCTATGTAATTCAGTGGAACGCGGTATGCGATTTGAGGTTGTTCTGACAAAAACACCTGATACCTTTCAACCGCATCTTGTCCTGAATAAGCATTTTTGAGGCGGATTTTTTCCAGCATTCGCTGCTGATGAATCTCATTAATGAGATCAGCCATCAATGGCAGCTTTTGATATAGTTCCAGCAATTTCTTTTTGCTAATAGCTAAAACATGGGTATCGCAGCATGCCTGGATGCCTTCGCTGGCAATTATTTCCTCGTTAAAACTTTGCAATATGGTACAGAATTGCTTGTCATCAATAAAGTAATAAGTAACATCGGTACCCTTTTGGTTGGTGGTAACTATCCTTAAAATGCCAGTATCAATAAAGAAAAGTGTTTTACATACTTTGCCTTCGCTGAAAAGGTACTCCCCTTCTTTGAAATCTTTGTCCTGAAAATGCGAGCAAATTATAGCAGCTTCATCATCTGTAATGGTTTTGAATGAGCGAAAGAGGGCAATGAGAGTTTCCATGGGTTAAGGAATATCTGCTAAATTAATGTTTTCTTTAGAATGTTTTCTGTGCGGTGCTTTTTACCATTTGGTAAGTGCAGGATTTTAAGCGTTGTGGATCTTTGTATCCATAAAAACAACAACATGGAGAATAAAAAAGTGATCATTTTAGGTGGCAGTTCGGGTTTAGGATTAGCAACTGCGAAAGCTGCAACTGCTGAAGGTGCAAATGTGGTTATTGTATCGAGCAACCAGACAAGGATAGATCAGGCGTTAACGCAATTACCACAAGGAAGCGAGGGTTATGCATTAGATCTTTCGAATGAGCAAAACATTCAGGATTTCTTTAAGCAAACGGGCAACTTTGATCACCTGGTATATACGGCAGGCGAAAACATTACAATGAGTATGGTGGATGACACCGATATTGACCAAGGAAAGGATTTTTTCACCATACGTTTTTGGGGTGCCTTTGCAGCAATCAAATACGGGAAAGATTATATTAATGAAGGTGGCTCGATTACTTTGATGAGTGGCAATTTCGGCCAGCGGCCAAGTAAAGGATATAGCCTTGGTGCAACTATTTGCGGTGCCATGGATGCTTTTACCCGCGCGATGGCAGTTGAACTGGCGCCAATAAGAGTAAACAATATTGCCGCTGGTGTAATCAAAACCAATTTATGGAATAACCTGAGTGACGCCGACCGTGATGGATTTTACAAGTATCTGGAGAGTACATTATTGCTAAAGCGGGTTGGTGAAGCTGAGGATATTGCCAGAGGTTTTGTGTATCTGATGAAGCAATCTTTTGCTACAGGGCAATCGCTGGTCATTGATGGCGGAGCGGTGTTGGTTTAAAATGAACTGTCCGACACTGTACACCTGTAGTTCGATAATGAACGGTTTTATTATCAAACTATAATTAAAACACTGTTTTACAGCAAATTGAAACATATATCAACTCTTGGCACAAACTTGGTAAATTGCAGTTCAATTATATTTAATTGCTAGATTAATATCGCTATGTTCAAGCTCAACTTAAAAATCGCTTTGCGTAACCTATGGAGAAACAAGACTTCTTCGGTGATTAACATCATCGGACTTGCGGTGGGTTTATCGGCCTGCCTCCTGTTACTGCTATACGTGAATTACGAAATGAAGTTCGATCGTCAATTTAAAGATGCAGCTAAAATCTATCAGGTGATGACTAACTTCCAGGATGCATCCGGTAAGATCACAAGTACAGGAACGTCACCTGGCAACGGGATTGCAATGGCCATAAGAAACAAAATTCCTGAAGTAGATATCATTACCCGTATTGCTGGTGGCAATGAAACGCTAATTGCCAATAAGGAAACCGGTTTTAGAAAAGTTGATCTCTTTGCTGACCCTGAGATATTGAAAATATTTAACTATGAATTTATAGCCGGCAATCCGAGTACTGCACTAAATACACCAAATGCTGTAATACTAGGTGAAAGTACTGCAAAGTTGTTATTTGGCACTACTGATGTATTAGACAAAACGGTAAAGTATGCAAATAATACTGACCTGAGGGTAACGGGCGTGATTAAGGATCAGCCAGCCAACACTTCGCTCAGGTTTGATTATTTGATGCCATGGTCTTTTTATGAAAATATAGATGGCGAGGCCCGAAACCCAGGCTGGGGAAATTTCAGTTTCCTTGCTATTGCAAAGGTTAATAACGGAGCTAAGCTTGATCTGATTAATTCCAAGGTCAAAAAACTATTCAATGAAACCTATACAGACCAAAGAAATGAAAACTTCCTATTCCCTTTTTCAGATTTACATTTGCATGGTGAATTTTTAAACGGCAAGANTGTAGGTGGCGANATTGAACGCATTTATCTNTTTATTGCACTTGCCTTTGGCATTTTGCTGATCGCCTGTATCAATTTNATGAACATGGCCACGGCTAAATCTGAGCGCAGGGCCAAAGAAGTGGGCATTAAGAAAACGATCGGTGCAACCAGAGGTTCATTGGTTACACAATTCCTTACTGAAGCGATGGTGCTTACTGCTGTTGCGGTGCTTATTGCGGTAGCTATTGTTGAGGCTACCCTACCAATGTTCAATAACCTGCTTGGCCTGGAAATCATAATCGAATACACGAATGCAGGCTATTGGATGGGCATATTGTCGGTAGCAATGCTAACAGGTGTTTTAGCAGGCATTTATCCTGCGGTATTCCTTTCTTCCTTCAATCCTATTCAGACTTTAAAAAAGAAGACGGCAAGGGCAAGACTCATTCCGATAAACCTGAGGCAGGTACTTGTGGTAACACAGTTTTGCTTTGCCATTATGCTGATCATTGCCACACTGGTTATCTATAAGCAAATACAGTTTATAAAGAGCAGGCCCGTAGGTTACAACATCAATTTACTGGCAGAGATGCCTCAAAATGGAGAATTGCATGGAAAATTTGAATTGTTCAAAGAGCAGATTTTAAAGACAGGTGCGGTTACTGCGGTAAACCAGGCATCGCGTAGTATGACCCATGTAAGCAATTGGTTTTACGGATTTAAATGGCCTGGAATGGAGAAACAGGGTGAGGAAATTGTATTTAACCGCCTGGAAACGCAATATGACCTCGTAAAAACAAGCGGTGTGCAAATACTAGCCGGACGCGATTTCTCTAAGGAGTTTGCATCTGACTCTGCTGCTATTATGCTAAGCAGCACCGCGGTAAAAATGATGAAGTTAAAAGATCCGATTGGCAAGATGGTAACGCTTTTTGACAACAAACTAAAGGTAATTGGCGTGTTCAAAGATTTTTTATGGGATTCGCCCTATCACTCAGGACGACCAATGGTTATCAATTTCAGCAAAAATCAGGGAGGTACCATTAACATGCGGTTAAATCCGGCCAATAGTTTGAGTAAAAACGTAGAGCTGATCTCCGCGGTTGCCAAAAGTATAAATCCGAGCTACCCTGTTGAAATTAAGTTTGTGAATGATCTGTATAATGCAAAGCTGCAGTCGGAAAAGATTCTGGGCATCCTGGCCAACTTGTTTGGTGGCATTGCCATATTAATCTCGTGCATGGGCCTTTACGGACTAGTGGCTTACAGCGCCGAACAGCGGACAAAAGAGTTTGGCGTACGTAGAGTTTTGGGTGCCTCTGTTGGAAGCATCATGAGCCTTCTTTCGCTATCCTTCCTTAAAATGGTATTTGTTGCAGCTTGTATTGGTGTGCCTTTGGCTTATTACCTGATGAACAAGTGGCTCACTAATTTTGAGTTCAGAACCACCATATCTTTATCAATTGTGTTAATATCAATAGCAGGAACAGCAATCATTGCATTTTTGACGGTTAGTTTCCAGGCCTACAGGGCTGCAAAGGCGAACCCTGTTGAGGCGCTTAAGTATGAGTGATGGCATTCCATTAATTTATTTAATCCAACCAAACTTTACATCTCTTACAAGAGATGACCTTTCAAGATAGAAAGTTTCAATTAAAATGTCGTCTAAAATCTGCTGCATTTCTTCCTTATTGACTGTGAGTTTATCCCTTCGGGATTTTAAATAGTGTTTATGGATCATCTCCTTTACAAGATCACGAACGGTTTCAAAATCAATTTCTTTACCAAATACATCACCTATTATAAATCCCAGCACCGATATTACAATAATAACAACAGCGATTTTCCAGCTGAAAAAGAAAGCGCATAATCCTAATAAAAATAAAACGATGTCGGCTATTATAAACCAGAGAGGCGGAGATAAAATCTTGAGATTAATACCCAGATTACGCTTCAGTTCCTTTATCATCCTAATCCTGTTTTTTCTCGGTACAATGTTTTCGATTAAGGTATCTGACTTTATAATTCCACTATCAATGGAAAATGTATCGGCTATTGCCATTCTCAGCTTATAAAATGCCTGTTGGCGTGTACATCCGTTATTATTGGCTAACTCAACTTTAGAGAAAATCACATCACACATTTCGCTATATGTGGTTACTTTGAGAAAGTCATCATGATCAAACTTAATTTTAAATGAATGTTCGATTTGCATCAATATATCCTCAAGATCTTCCCTGTCAATCTCTTCAAATCTATTGTAATTTGTATCCGGGTGTTTGTTCATATTAGTGGAATATGAGACCTATTCTAATTAAATAAATTCGGCATAACAAGGGAGCACACATTACCAAAGCCCAAGAAATTTCTTCCTTGCACACGTATTTACTCGATTAACATCAATAACGGTACTAACTCTAAACTCTCGGAATTTATCTAACAGTGCGTCAGATCCTTTATTAAGTTTGTAATTCATCTCTTCTTTGTAAATTGGGTACAGCGAGTAAAAGTTTATCACCTTATTCTCGCTAATTTCCAGCTGAGTAAACTCAGAAGGAAGGTTATTTGATGGGAAAACAAACATACAACCCAGTTTAGTATTCCCTGAAAATGGTTCGGCTTTTTCCCCATTTGGAATGGTATGATATGGCCCTATCCATGTGTCATATTCATGTGGAAATCGGGCAATACTCTTCAACCACCTAACTGGCCAATAATTGTTCTCATCATTAAATACTTCTTCCATAAGCGC
>Ga0065704_10070545_pt1 | contig 21051 bp, 9 predicted proteins | sample SwiRhicommuniRL2_FD_59091 | JGI IMG/M metagenome (GOLD analysis project Ga0065704, IMG submission 59091) | Switchgrass rhizosphere bacterial communities from Rose Lake, Michigan, USA - RL2 v2 (version 2) | ecosystem: Host-associated > Plants > Roots > Rhizosphere > Soil | place: East Lansing, MI | reverse complement strand
AATAATCAGAAAACATCCGTGATAGTTTAGTGGCTAGAATTACCGCTTGTCGCGTGGTAGACCGGGGTTCAATTCCCCGTCGCGGAGCTTTCCTAGCGCAAATGGTTTAGTGGTAAAATCCAACGTTGCCATCGTTGGGCCCCCGGTTCGATTCCGGGTTTGCGCATATTTTTTGCATTTGTTAACTATGTTATTTAATCTAATTATTCAAACTAAACATTTGTAATCCTTATATCACTCTTTACAAATTCTTCAGTATAATCCTTCCTTGTTTTGAATAAGAATCACGTTATGTTCTCCATCTTTTCTCTAAACCTTTCCATTCCACTACTCACGAAGCTGTTTGCAATCTCTCGGGAAAGAAATCACACCTCACAATATTCTTCCCACCTCCAAACCACTTCGATACCTCTTCCATACTCTCAAGACAATTCTTTACATCACTAAACGAATTGTCCTCGTATCTCAATCGTATCTGTAGCTTAATGTTTTTTCCTTCTCCCATGCATAGCCTCACAATCACACGTTGGTAAGTCTCCCAAAGGTCCTTCATGTCATCAAAATGACTAAGGAAGATATTTACGTGATAGTTTCTGAAGCGTTGGATATGGTACATAGTGTTCTCATCAAGGTGAGATATCTGTAGTCCCGGTATTGTTTGTGTGTTCTTTGTCATGGAGAGGATATATGTACTATGTGTGTAGAGGTATCGCTTGATACTGGCCTGGAGATCTCTAATTATTAGGAGAGACTTAAGCTTGTCGATGGTTAGGTGCGAATATATGAGGTAGAGTATATCATCTGGGAGATGTATGATCATGGAGCTTGTCGTCTTAATTATGGGGGTGGTTGGTCTAGATTTTCCTCCGATCCCGTTACCGAGATTATTTATATGCAAGTTGAAGTATGAAATCAGTTGATACTATTAGTGACCATTAGGTGGAAGGATGACAACATGTGGTGGTAAGATGTTAGGGGAAAAGGATCATATTAAGAGATTATGGGTATATAAGGGGACACAAGGGACCATTTAAATGTTTTTCTTGAAGTTTCAAAGCTGGGGGAAGGAAAAATCTATAAAAACTACTTCCTACCAACTTGAGTATTAGATTTCTGTGGGGGTGATTGTGTGATTGTTTCTCCTTGTTATATCCCTTAGTGAAGAAATATCAAAAAGAAAGACAAAGGGGGTATTGAACAAGTGACCTCAAAAGTGTAAAAGACTCAGACTTGAAAATTCTACAAAATGTAGAAATATCAGGGGCTGCACTCAAGAAACGTAAAGATAGTCAATATGAGGTTAGCAGTGGAGCTCAGTAAGCTGTTATTTATGAACTAGTTGAAGTTTTATTAAAGAAATTCCTCTATTCGGTTTTGTTGTCGCATTAATTTGGGTGCAAAATTAACTCTCCACAATTTTTCGATCCATGATGGTTTGCTTCTCTATATTAAAGATATTAAATATTAGATATCTTCTATATTAGATTTAGGTTTCCTCTATCAGACATATTCTATATATTCCATCTTCATATCTTCTATATTCCCCATGACCTAAGATATTGTAGTATACCATGTTATATTAAAAAACAAAAGCACTTGCTCTGAATTGTTCTGAAAGAATAAATCATAGTCTGCATGACACAAATCTATAGTGCCAAACATTATAGTTTCGGATATTGTCAATATTGTTGAAATTATTAATGATCACTTTGATATTTAATAAATAGCCTCTCAGATACCAGAGTTCCAAGAAAGATAGCAGGGTCTACTTGATATACCATGAAAATAAGCCACTACAAATTTAACATCTGCGAATTGGGCTTGATTCTACACATACTCATTGTAGACGATGAAAGAAATGGATAGAATTTATAAATATGACATCGTCTAGTTAACCACATCGTCTAGGTCGGTGAACCTTCGATTCATGATTCCATTGTCCTGTATGTCGCGACAATACCTGTATGAATAATGGATCGAATTAAATAAAACATATAATAGAGATATAACCAAATTCAAATTGATATAGTAGCAAGTCATGAAATATAGACATAGCCATACAACATAACACAGAGAGATATAGCCTTATAAAAGACACATAGTTGCTGGTCTAGATTAGTTTTCGACACTGTATTTATGCGACATATTTGACTTCACTGATATTTTATGACACCATGACATTATTTTATGACACTGAAATAGATGACTGGAATTGCTACCACAACGTATTATGGCAAAACTACACTTTGAAAACAGGCTCAACTCTATATCCTTTATCCACTATCCACTACATATTGCGGAACTATTCGCTCTATCCTTTTTCACCCACCCCCACCTCCACTTAACCACTACACATATTACGACAACAACGAAGCTTTTTGCGACAAATTTCTTTTTTCTCATCCTCCCACGACTCACTTTTTCTGACCAACATTAATCAGACAAAGCATACCACAAACCACTTTTTTATACACCCAAGTAGACGACTTTTTAGCAAAAGATAAAAGCTAGTTATTTCTGACTGGCAACTCATTTGTGTCTATTCTATTTTATATCTTTAGTTTTATCGGCTCCGAGAATATTCACCCCTTCCAGCATAACCAAACAAGTCGTAGTCCCACTCTATCAGACTAGCTTACTAACCACATCTAAAATAGATATCAGCCAAAATCGTTTAATACTCGTCACTGATATTAATACTTGTCATATTGTCTTCTAAATTTGTTTCTAGCTCATTTCTCACCATTTCATCATGAGCTCAAAGTCAGCGGCTGCTATCCTTCAACGACAATTCAAAGATTTAACAGATCCTAAGAAGGGGATCCCATCATTTCATATCGAGTTGGATGACGACAACATCTTTCTTTGGAATGTTGGTATCATGGTGTTGAACAAGGACTCCATGTACCACGGCGGTTACTTCAAGGGACAAATGAGATTCCCCAGTGAATTTCCTTTTGCCCCACCAACATTTAGATTCACTCCTGCAATCTATCATCCAAACGTTTATCGTGATGGTAGATTGTGTATCTCGATCTTGCATCAAGGCGGAGATCCAACCTCGGAAGAACCCGATAGCGAAACCTGGACCCCCGCGCAAACCGTCGAGAGTGTTTTGATTTCCATCATTTCGTTGTTGGAGGATCCAAACGTTTCTTCTCCTGCAAACATCGATGCTTCGGTTGAGTTGAGAAAGAATCCAAATGCGTACAAGAAGAAGGTTTTACAGGAAGTCGAACGTTCCAAGGCAGATATTCCTGAGGATTTCATCATGCCAGAGTCCGAACTCCATGCTTATTCAAACACTTCAACCGTTACTAGAGATCACGAACACGAACCTGTTGACGAAGACTTTTGGTATGACAGCGAGGAAGAAAGCTTTGACGAGGAAAGCTTGATGGATGACATGGACGACCATGAAGATGATGACGAGGAAGAGGAAGAGGATGATGTCGAGATGATAAAATAGATAATGGATAGAATATTCCAAACAACGATCTCCAAAGACGTTCGTTGTTGGTTATTGAAGCTCTGAAACTGATTTGGTAATGCAGCTTATAAGATATGAAGATATGAAGATATGACCACCTGCTCTTTATAAGATATGCCCACCTTCATTTTATAAGGTATGACCTCCTACATTTTATCAATTATATTGTCATTACTTCACGAAATCTATAGGAAATATTTGCCCAATATTCTCCTTAAAAGACTAACAGTTTCTGTTTTCAGGTCTTCCCATGCTTCTTCACTCTGGTGTTTCATTGCTTGATTCTGTCATTACCCAACTAGCTTTCCGACCAATCTATCCTTATCTTCTCCGAGTTGACCTGTTATTTGGATGATACTTTTCTTTGGGTGTTCTTATTACGACTAATTTTTTTGTTTCCTTTTCTTCTCCATCATTTCCATCTAACACCATGCATTTCCGACTCTTTCTGTCTGAATGTCGTGATGACTATCTTGGTTGCTGAAGTTTTAGTGCTTCCTTGATCCGATACCTGCCTCAACATCTTGCTGTCCTTTTTTATGATTACTGCATTTCTTTATCTCTCATACACTACATCTTTTTGTTACAACGTCATAAATTACTTAAGCTCTTGTTATATAGCCTAAATGATAATATTCCTAGCAACTATATGTAGAAGGGAGAGTTAGTGGGTCGTGAAGAATATTGCCAGAGAGAACTAGCAAAAGGGTGAGGAAATCCCTGGGAAATCGGGATAAACTCGGCGAATTTAGACTAGTTTAGACAGTTATATCTGTCGAATTCAAGTAGAAATATTGAATATTTCATGAAGAATATTGAATACGAAGAATAGTGGTGCACTTTCTTTGTTATCCATCGCTTGTTCAGCCAGCCTCTCGAATACTCTTCTAAACCACTAATTTCTCTAGCTCTTTTAATTCTTTTATTTCTTTTGATTCTTTTAATTCTTTTAATTCTCTAATTCTCTCTTGTCCTCACTAACTCCTAGAAGTATCCCTGTAATCCATCATTCAACACCTTGCATACATTATCCACCTTCAATTTCGCTATACTATCAGGAAACGACCGTTCATAAAACAACACTACATATAATGCCTTCTCTTTCTGAGAATTTCCTTCGATTTCCTGTGATATTGAAGGAGCTAGCCTTTGGATCACCACCTTCAAGTTCTTATCCAACTGCATGATCGACCAGAGTTCGTTGCTGAGTTCTCCAGATTCATGGCTAAGACCGTTATATGCTAGTAACGAGAAGATCTTAAGATTATCTGGCGACAATCCAGTATCTCCTAGCAACGCTGAATTGTATACTGTAGTTAACGGTATCCCTTCGCTGGACAACAACGATAACGAGAGGGGCGAGTTTGAGTTCGTTGATTTTACAGTAGATCTACTACCGTTCTGAGAGGGCTGTGAGCTGAGTGTGCTCGCAGGTGTCAACGCCTGCGACAATAGCTTTGAGATCTGTTTTGGTTGAAGCATGTTGGTTGTGTCGTCTTGTAAATAGAGGGAAATCTTGATATTTATCTTTGATTATATGCAGGTATGTGAGTTGCAAAATTTGACTATATACACTCCTAGAGTTAACTTACTCATATAGTTTTAGTACAGAGGGCGGAGAGAGCTTAGAAGTGTAAGAGATATCGGATCCCGGGAGTCTCAGTTTCTGATATTTCCAAACACTTATGTCTAGATTATAATTGGATCTATTTTATCCCGTATGAAGTTTAATTATATGATATTAATGACTAATTTATGTGATATAGACTATGTGATGACTGATGTGACGATATAGTGTCGTTTTGTAGCATCTTGTTATAGGGTCTTGCTACACCGTCTTTTTATACCTTTTTTTGTCTGTTTAACATTACCTAATCTATTCTGGTCTCTATTCAATCTTCTATAATGTAAAAAGACCTGTTCTCTTTTTACCAAATGGATAGACTACCAATGCAGCAGCAAATAATCCCACACTAATCCCGATAGACACTTCGACCATAGTTGCACCGAAACTAAGAGATCCCACAGAGTTGGTTACGTGATCCGTGGAGTTGGACTTGGTGATTTGATCTGCAGTTTGAATACCTGAAATCAAAGAGCTTTGAGAGGCGATACCTGAAGGTACCTGTACGAAGATTGCAGGCAACATCGCACTCACCGCCATACCTCTACCGATTCTTGAGTATAAATTACCCAAGATTCCCACAATGAAGGCTCCGATACACGCTGTGAATTCGGTGACCTGGGAGAAATGTTTCCCAGCAAAGTAATTTCCAATGTATCCGATACATGAAATAACAGTCATGACGGGTAATTGTCGCCATCTTGCCTGGTTGATAAGTCCCAAGCAGATGGAGAACATTGGGACAAACAAAATCCTCCATTTATCGTTAACAGCATGGCTAGGGCTACATTTTTGTGCCGAAGTACTATTTTTATCGACCCAACCATAAAGTGCTCCTCCCAAAGTGATTCCGAACCCCAAAAATAGCGAATAAATGATGGCATAGAACATTCTCACCGACCCGGCAACTAAATTTCTCGATTGCAACTCCAAAGACCCACAAAGAATAATGTAACCTGGCAAAATAAGTGCCAACGACCCTTGCGCAATAGCGGCAAAGCAAAACAACTTTCCTCCACGGATAGATCCGATTGCCCTTGCAATGAAAGAAACGATAATCGAAGAAGTCACCTCAAAGACGGACGAATACAAATTGGACATGGACGACACATAAAACTGCAAGTATCCCACACATAAACCCACGCCAAATGCAATGGGAATATCGATCCAGCCACCACCAAACGCAAACGGACAAACTGCGGCAGACCCTAGTCCATAGAATAGTACACAGAGCCATGGTGCATACAAGTTTTTGGCCTTCAACAAGTCTTCCAACTGCTGAGCAGCATCCTCTACACCCAAGATATCATGGATGACTCCCTTGTAGACTTTGTGGGTATCGGATAATTTGGATAAGTTAAGTCCCTGCGCACATCTGATCAAGTGGACTTCAGATGTTCTGGTAGCTGCGTCACCAAAGGATACAATCATACACCCCGGAAAATAAATGAACTGTCCATCGATCTCCAACACACGAGACGTCATTACCATATACTCTTCCAATCTATGAGTAGGTGCACCGAATAACATGAGTGCACGACACATTCTCATGATAAACCGTTGACGCTGAAGAATGTCTGCAATATGTACCGTGATACGCAAACGCTGTGCCTTCTTCTGATTCTTCCGCTTCTTCTTGGTCGCCTTTATATTTGTTGGTGGTTTTTTGGGAGCCTTTGGACGGGCATTTTGAAACGATGGCAATGCAGCGTTGGTATTGGGGTCCAATTTTTCATCAAACAGTCCCGATTCTTCGGATTCAGAGTTGGGTGAAGACTTTTCTTTTCGTTTTGATTTGATATTTGACATTTTCAACCGTTTTGGAGCGTTCTTTAGTCCGTTTTTCCACTTTGTGAAATCAAGTGTGGATGTATGGTGGACCTGGTCATTGAGAGTGCCCGTTTCGTCGTTGTAAAGGCTGTTTTCGTCTGCCAATGTAGTGCCCCCTGTGTCTCTGGACACAAAACTACTTGCTGTACTTCCCTCAGCGGGGTTCTGATATAATTTAAGTAATGAAGATAAAACCCCAGCATGAACCTGTCTAGGGGGCGCAATGTAACCATCTACATTCTCTTCATCCAATATGAAATCTTCTCCTTGATAATCGTTATTTACATCACGACGGAGTAAGAAATCAGGATTTGGAGCGTAAAATGATTGGTCTCCAGATTCTGGCCGTGAGGATGGGGTTTCAGCTTCACTATCGTAATCACGATGGTTGAGTAGTTCTGCGGTAGAGTTGTTCGCCGTACTATCATGTTCTGCGCTGGATCCTTCGTGAGGAGTATGGTGTTTTGAAGCATCTGGGATATGAGAGGAAATCAAATTTTGTGCTTCTTCACTTAGTTGAGCAAAGTTTATCTTTTTCATTTCAATAGACTCAGGCCCCTCTAAATCTCCGATTCTTTCCTCTTCGTCGTATTCACGATCTCTCGAGTATCTCAGAGCTCCTGGAACCATACCACCTCCTCCTAATCCCAGTGAGCCTGAGTTATCCAAAACTCTACCTAAGAAAGTATCGGAATTTGACTGTTCAGCGGGTTCTGGATTACTATGTGCACGGTCTACCAAGGACATTTTCCTTAAAATACTTTTCAAAGTGCCTGGATTGTCCTCCTGCATTCTTAACAAAGAAGCGCTATTGCTATTAGATTGATCAGTAATGTCTGTTTCGCCTCGAAGTAATGATGATTTTGAAGCTCTTGATACAACCTCTTCTTCGTCTTCATCAGACGAGTCTGTTTGTATCTCATCGGGTTCGTTATTGGGAGATGTGTAGCCATAATTATTTGTGTCGTCAGCTTCATCATCGTCATCTGAGTAGTTTGCCTGGTTAGCGAACTTGAAACTTGGTAGGGTGCCATCCACTACGTCATTTGTATCGTCCTCGTCATCTTCTGAAGAGTTATTAGTGTTTGACGAAGTATTACTGATTATGGTATCTCTTGGAGTATACAGATCAGGAAACCGTACAGTTTTGCGATTAAACTTATTGCCAGCTTTTAGGTTTTTAGATGCGACGTTTTTCTTGTGTTGTCGCCTATAGTTCTCTAAATTGGGTATGCTAATATTTGAACGGAATTGTGACTCTTCGTCAGAACTTGATTCAGGACTCATATCGAAAGCTAAGGAAGTATGGTGGCTGTGGTTGTGGGTGTGGTTATTCCTTTGTGTTATCTATAATATTTCTGTTGGTGTAATCCTTCAGTTGTCTCCTATTAATTAATCCGGTCTAATCACTAAGCGCTTGGAAATTTAGTTATCTCGGTCGTTACCTATGGATCTTTTGATTTCTTTCTTTTTTCTTCAGTACTTATAGTACCTTTTGATCTAGTCTCTTGAGTAACGGTTGCTTAGTAGTGAAATTCAGTTTTCTCGGTCGTTGCTTATGGATCTTCAGATATCTTCCTTTTTCTCAGAATTCTAGTACCTTTTTGATCTAATCTCTAGAGGTGTCTCGCTGAAATCTGTTGGGTTATGACTCTTCGGTGGTCTGATGAAAATACTACTCTGTAATAACGTCGCTTCTCCTAAAATGAAAAACGCTACTGTTTCTGCGGCGTTTACTTTGCTTATGTATTAGTTCGAAATTCTTCTTCGATACGTGGATATCCCTTTCTTTAAATATAAGGTTGATACATCGCGTTATGACGTATATATGGAATTATATGCAGGATACAAAAGCAACAAAAGTCGAAGTGGAACAGGAGAGGTAATGATCAATACAACAGAAGTTGGCTCTACATGTGGTGTTGTGTTGTGGGGTAACTCAAGAAGATTCTGGTTAGAAAGGCTACATATAATTACTAAAGATACGTACAATTACTAATTAATGAATAATGTCGGAAGAATTCTCACATTTTTCACATTTTTCAAAATAACACTTCATATTTTGCATTGACATTTCACAATTCCTAGTTCACATTTCATTGCGACATTACTTCTTTACAGTCAAGATAGAGCTACCCGCTTCTAACTGGATCGATCCGTGATGTACTCATTATTGTTTTATCTCTGCACATTTAGTACACGGTATATTCGGAGAAATTAGAGATCTTTGAGCCTTGACACTTTTTTGAGCCCGTTCAAGAAGGGGTCAAAGAACCGCCACTAGCCCTGCAACTAACAGTTAATAATAGAAACTAGTCTGGTCTGAACGGTGGGATCAAAATACAAGTGGAACTCCATCATGAGTTTCATGTAAGTTTCATGTGGTCTATTGATTATAAGCCTAGTGTTTACGAAATAGCTCCCTAAAATACCACACGAAAACACCACTCTAAAATTCAACTCAAAAATACAACTCTAAAATCTATACTCGACTTAAAGCACTTTCCTGCTAGACTGTATGGTACCAGCCAAAAGTTAAAAGTTTAGGGCAAATACAATTCTTGAACCAGTTCCTATTTGACCCATTGTAGCCGGCCCTAAATTGATCTCTTCGGTTGTAAACTGCACGCGTCGAAGTCTGTAAATGGACAATTGTCACCTCAAGGCTACTAGCCGTGGGTTACGATAATAACGAAGTCTTGATATATTATGGATGTCTATAAATGTCTCAAGATATCTTTGGATATATGTCTCTGGATGTCTCTATATATTTTTATGTCTCTGCGTCAAATATTTCAGAATATCTCTGGATTCTAGGTATTATAGATGTATATAGATGTCTAAGGATGTCTATGAATTACTATTGAGAACTATTCATATAAATATGGATCAACTATTATTGGTTTCAGAACCATACTCTGATTTAAATTCTAACCCATAGGCTGAGTTATAGTAGACGTATTAGGTTCTAATCTAGAACAGCGATAACTCAATGTTGGTCTGGATAGCTATCTCTGTGTAGTGATCTACCCATCACTAATTTCAAAGTTTCAGAATATCAGAGCTTCAGAGTTTCAGTTTTCACAATATCCTTGGCTAAGAAGATCGTGAAAGACCTATACGCTCTCCTCCCATTGGACGCCACACCATTCTTCAATATATGCAACGTTATTCTCATCAAAGTTGTCTTCAGGAATATAATCCTCAACATCAGTACAGACAATAATCGTACCCCACGACATTCCATTCAAAATATCAGTTATCGATGCAGTTGCAATTTGTTCCAAATCTATAATACATTTTGGCATCAATTGCAACTCGAATTGACGTTGGGAAGACGGATTATAGCCAGGATTCGGAAGGGTCCATTGGTCTCCAGCAAACTTCTTTGCTATATCATCTCTTCCACTATATAATAAGGGCCTGCCCCCCATACAATATCTCAAGACTTGTCCTGGGTTGTGTTTTACAGTATTGGAGAATGCTTCAAAATACTTGTCATCCAACATGTTGGAGATTTTAGCATTCTGAGGATCCAAAGCTGCGCCCGAGGTCTGAGATGACATAGACCCTCTTCTTCCACTTTCCTTTTCGACGTCCATATCGATCAAATGTTTGTACTTTTCCAATTCCGAGTCCAACTTCTCTTTCTTGAACTTTTCCTGTTCAACGTATAAAAAGTTTCCAAAATATGAAGGTAAAGGTTTAGACGAGGATTTCTTGGAAACCTTTGGTGCCGGTTTCACAACTTCAGCATAAGAAGGTTTTTTGATTTCTTTGCCATCCTTTTTGACTTCTTTGACATCCTTCTCCTTCACGTCTTCTTTAGCAAATGGGTTTCCTGTTCCAAACGAATTTCCAAATGGATTCTCTTGTCCTCCGAACGGATTGGAGCTGGTACTCTTACCGAACAAATCCTTGGTCATTTCAATTTGGATCTTCTTCTTGTTCTCCAAGCGTAACTTTTGGTCCAAATCTTTTCTCAAAACTTCTTCTTCCTCTTTTCTGAGGCTTTCCATCCGCTCTGGATCTTTGGAAATCCCTCTGATAGCCTTGATCGATCCCTTTTTATTAGAACATTGTGAAGTGTTTTTACACCCAAAAATGTAGATCACTCTGTCATACAATTTCCCATCAAACGGAGCGAACGCTTGTAAATATAACGCCATGGTCTTTCCACAGTTGTCACATGTAATGTATTTGTTATCTGGTGGAGAATCTGGATGGAGCCATACAGGTTTGCCACCTATGAACGTATCCTCGATAGTTGGTTCGTCGTCACTTTCCTCAACTGGCACGTCGACAAATCCTAAAAAGACTTCGGATTTCGAATTTTCATCAAAAGGCTCCTCTTCGTCAGAGGAATATTCGTCGTGAGAGGACATACTGACGCTGATAATTGAGTTGGTGGTGTTTATGGATGGAAATCTCATCGCGATGAATTGGACATTTTTCCTGGGTGCAAAATCATTGAGCTCAGAAGAGGTTTACGGAAAGCTCCCATAAGTGGACTGAGAGTATGATTATGGGGGCAGTATTACGGGGCGTTTAATAGTATGATATTATGGTACTTTTCAGGCTAACAGGAGAGTAGTTATAGCTCTCAAATAAGAATAGACCGGAATTACTTCTTTGTGTACTGCATACAGTGATATATATATATATATACTGACTAGCTCTAATTTAATCATAACTGTTCTACATTATGGCGAGATATGCGATATTCTTCACCATCCAATAAGATTATAAATCTATTCTATGTACATGCACTATTATAAGCGGTTGAGAGCGAGAGTGACATGATTAAAATTCACCAGCTCTTCGTCTGTCCAAATTAGACCTTGATCCACTTGTAACCTATATATATCATCTTTTTATGATTGAACCATGTGTCTTTAGGAATTTGTCTACCTAAATCTCATAGCTTTTTAAATGTCTAACTTTACGTTCCATCGCAATGACTCTCTGCCTATCTGTTTGATGTTTTTCTCAGGTCTCCAAATCTTATCTATAAGAACCTTGGGTGCTCTATCTCTTCATAAACCTCAATAACATCACCCAGCTCGAATTTGTCCCACTTTTCAAACGAAATTCCACATTCGTTCCCCTTTCTGGCTTCAGATATATCGTCTTTTATATGTTTTAATGACGATAAGGTTCCGTCATAGACAATTTCGCCCTTTCTCTTGACTTTCACCTTGGACGACTTCTTTATATAACCTGTGGTTACTTTGCAACCAGCAATCTTTACCTTGCTCTTCTTGACGCTCACCACAAAGACATCCTTCAACTCAACTTCTCCGAGAGTCTTGACTTCAATTCTAGGCTTCAAATGCGACGTTAACTCGCTTGTAACTTCCTCGATCAACCTATAAATAATGTTGTGTTCACTGATACACACGCCTTCCTTTTCGGCTTTGTTGCTGATTAGTTTGGGCACTTTTACATTGAAACAGAAGATCTTTGCATTCAAAGTCTTTGCTAAGTCAACATCATTTTCAGTTGGAGGACCTGCTTCATGAGATAAAACAATAGACTTGACCTCTTCATTCCCTAAATCATGTATACTCTCTTTGATAGCTTCAGCAGAACCAAAAACATCCGACTTTATAATGTATTTCACGTCAATACATGTGTTTTTGTCTTCTTCATTTTCAAGATAGCTTGAGTCTAACCCAGCAGACTTAAGCTCGTTGATCTTTTCAAGTTTCTTCAAGTCTTTGATCTCATCTTGTCTTTTTTGATTAATGCTTTCGATGTCTCTGCTTGCTTGGATTTCCTTATCTCTTGAAATTCTATACTGAGTCACTTTTTTGGCTACTTGCTCGTTTTTAGCTTGCAACACTTGGTCACCACCTTCAGGTAATTCTTTCCATCCCCATATTTGAATAGGGGTTGAAGGACCAGCAGACTTAACGGTTTTTCCAAACTCATCTTTCATACCTCTCACTTTACAATAAGTATTTCCTGCAACCAAGAAATCACCAACTTTTATGGTACCTCTGCGGACCAAAATGGTCGCTATAGAACCAAACCCTTTGACAATCTCGGATTCGATTATCCAGCCCTCAGATTGAATATCTGTGTATTCAGATTTGAAATCATTCATTTCACTTAACGTAATAATCGCTTCTTCCAATTTATCCATATTCAATCCGGTTTTACCAGATACTTTCACAGTCTGAGTATCTCCACCATAGTCTTCGATATCTATATCATTTGCAGCAAGATCAGACAACACTTTATCCGTCTTAACACCATGCTTATCACATTTGTTGATGGCAACAATTATAGGTACTCCAGATTTTTTTGAATGTTTTATAGCCTCGATAGTTTGCGGCATCACCGAATCATCAGCTGCAACAACCAAAATGACAATATCTGTAATTATCGCACCTCTTTCTCTCATCTTCAAGAATGCAGCATGGCCCGGAGTGTCTAGGAAAGTGATTTTCTTCTTTGAAATTGGCGTCAAGACTGAAAATGCACCAATATGCTGAGTGATCCCACCAAACTCCTTATCAACAATTGATGATTTACGCAAATAATCCAAAATAGTTGTTTTCCCATGATCAACGTGACCCATAATTGTCACTACTGGTGGCCTTTCTCTTAATAACTCTGGTACTATTGGTGATGGAAATAAATCGTCCTTGGACTCTTCCGATATTGTCACTTCGAAATTGTATTCATCGGCGATTAATGATGCATTTTCTTTGTCAAGAATGTAGTTGTGACGAATATCTTCAAATCCCAATCCTTCCAACTTACGAAACACGTCGTTAAGAGGAATGTTCATTATGGTGGCTAAATTCGAGACGGTCACAAACGGTGGTAATTGGATTTGTATGGGTTCCACGAATTTCGACTTTTTATTACTCTTTTTATGGGTTTGTTGAGGTTTGGCTTGCTTTTGTTTCTCTCTTAATGATTTCTTCATCGCTTCATATTGCAACAGTTTGTTGGCTTCGGGGGAAGGAGCTCTTGTTTTTTGGGCGTTGTTTTGTGGTTTGGTTGGAGACGCTTTGGTTCTTGGTTCTGAATACTTCTGAGCAAACCTGTTTGGCGATCCCTGCTTTGGTGGCGGACTTTTTTCAGTAGTTTCGCTTGGTATGCTCTGTTTGATTTTACCAAACTTCGAGATTCCACCAACAAGCCGGGGCAAGTTGTTTAGAAAAGCATACGTTCTTGATTGTTCTATACACTGAACAGCGATGCTATGCTTATGTAGTATGTTCCTATATCTAGGTCCACAATACTTCAAGAACATCTTAGTTGGTAGCGATAAATTTTAGCTATAAATTTTAGCTATAAATTTTAGCGATCGGTTCAATTTTTACGTGAGGTTTTATGTGAATATACGGTGTTTGGACATATATAAATGATGCAATGTTCTACCAGTAGATGCTAACTATTGGCATGCTAAATTGTAGAGGATGAGCTGTAGAGGTGCTAGTGCCAAATGGTACTAGTAAGCTGATAGTAGTAGTGATTGAAGAGTACAACTGATGAGCTAGATTCACTGGTAGCTATTAAAGTAGACTAGTATTATCACTTGTAGCTATTAAAGTAGACTGGCTACTCAATCACTTGCGTAAATCAAAGTGACTAGCTACTAGTCTTAGCAATCAGTAAGTTTATAAGACATGTTGAGATATCGCTGGAATTAGTATTAATCATCGGAAACCCTGTACTTTAGTGGTAGCATCACTAATTAGATGCTGCTGGATTAAAGCACATCTCAACAGTAAGTATAAATGTCAACTTGCACTATTTAACATAAAAGTGCAAAGTACGTGCCCGAGATAGGATACCATATTCATCAGGCATACTTGAAATCTCCGTTAGATGTGACATATCCCAATGACTTACTTTCATTAAGAGTGGCGATCAAGTTATCAATATCTTTGAAGTTACGATCATCACAAGCAAAGTTGCGGTGTCTATTTGATTTGATATGATCATCAAAATGATCGTACTTGATACGACAGTTTTCACAGTATCCTGAAACCATGTCTTTCTCTTTATCTGAACGATGTGATGTTTTCTGTTGTTGTTTCTTCATGATGATTCTATTTTTCAAGTTGGTCAAGTTTCTTGACGGCACCTGGGACACCATGGGCCCCAACCCGTTCCCTTGTGCACCGCTATGTAAGTTTGAATCCATGGAAAAATTGGCAGCATTGGAAGCTCCATTGTAACCTGAAGCAGCGACGTCAAAAAATCTAGAGTTGGAAGGTTGTATGCATGAAGAGTATCTAGTCAAAGGAATCATATTAGCTAAAGGTTCTTTGAATCTTGTGGGTTTGATTTGTGTTGTTTCTTCCTCCTCGCTACTTCTGTTATCATCTTGTGTAGTATCTTCATTCTTGTCCTCAAACACTTCCTGGAGTTCTTGGTCCAATTTGTAAGATTCTTCGTCGGTTTTCTTGTTTTTAGAGCTGAGGGAATTTTGAGTAATTGTGTTGTCATCTTCGTTGATTCTATCAGTACTAGTGCTGGTACCACTGAAACCTGAAACCTTCAAGTGTATTCCATTCTTGATATTATTCATTATATCATAAGTAACAATTCGCAAGAGATTTCTATAACTCTTGGTGGCTTCGAACTTTTGTAAACGTCTCAACTTCTTACGTTCATTATTAGAGTTTTCTGACGAGTCGAAGATGAAAGGACATTTCCCGTCCAAGGTTAAGTTGAGAACAGGGTAATTCTCATCTTGCCATTCACGAATAGCAATCGGTCTTACCTTTTGCGAGAGATCATAAACATAAAGATAGTTCTTCTCCAAGTAATGCAAATCGTCACGCTTAGCGTTGGGGTCACGATCGGTCGATCCATAGATCTTTTCTTCCTTTAATAAGTTATAGAGGTTATCTTTATGTTTAGATTTATCCGTGGTTGGCACAGCAGAGCTGGCACTTTCGTCGGAAATGTTGATTCCCAAATTCTTTAAAAACCTAAAGACCTTATCGTAGTCCCAGACCTTAATTTTCAAATGTGATACGTTGGAAAAGATGTCATTTGATGGATATGTTTTGGAAGTCAGGTATGTTCTTCTTGAAATGATGATAGTAACATCGTTATCATAGAAGGGAGTTATCTCACAACCTACTTGTTTCAAGTACTTTGAAGCTCGCCTAAACTCAGACATTTGAACTGGATTATATTCTGTGACGCCTTCAAAGTATACTGTTGACTCCTTCATGATCTTTTTCCACGATTGTTGCCAGTGGAATAGTTCCTCGCCCGCCAATCTTCCAACAGTCTTACTTTGTTGTATTTGGTTAGGCTTATGACGGGTGGAACGTTCATTTGTCAATTGGGTCAAGTTGGGTTTGATTGTCGTTGCCAAATTCATTTTCAATGGTTCCTTGACGGACGACTTTGCATGGATCAATTTTGCCTTCTTCAAGACTGGTGATGGAATATTACTGGTGGTTTCCTTTAAAGGTAACCTTATGGAGTCATGGTATCTCCTTTTTGCAGGAATGATTGAGCCTGAAGCTCCACTGTCTATATTCTTATTAGGGGACTCCATCATGCCATATCAACGTAAAAAATTATGAAAAATGAATTTTGGTTGATTAAATATAGCCTCTAGATCTCTGGTGCCTGATGAGTACGTCTTGAGTCTCTTGAATACCTGTACTTTGTTAGCCTACACCTAGTTAACCGGTTTGAATTTGTTGTTTTCGTTTCGAAGTTTTTGAAATCCGAAATTTGAATACGCGCGTTTTAAATTTTAGGGCTAAATAACGACCAGCAGGAAAGTAGAGAAGAGGTAGAGATGGTCTGGGTCTGATGACGATGTGGTGTAATATTACAAGTTCTGGTTCGTTATACCGGTATGGATTCTCTTCTAATTCAATTAGCTACAATAATATTGAGTTCGTTAGATTAATAGGTACGCCAGTATTAACCTCTGGGAGCGATTGAAGCTCACCAAACAAGAACAAGAACAAGAACAAGAATTGTGAGATGAACCAATAATTATCACTGGTCTTCTAATTCTTATCTCCAATTGTTTTCTCCCAATGTGTTCCAATTTTCACAAATGTCTTCCCATTATTAGTAAAGTTCGAGACTGGTCACAAACACGATCGCGTAAATGCGGCTCAGTGAAGGGTTGATGATTCACAATGAGATCACATAATTCCTATAGAAACTGAATACTAGTGGAATATGCATCTTACGGCACATTGTAGAAGATCTCTAATCCCTAGCACTCGACTATTCTATGAAATCACTACTCCTTGGAACCTGACTATATAATAGATCTTAACTAATTTTGGTAGACGCGATATTATCAGATTTTTGTTCAATTGAAAATCTCCAAGATTTTTGGGCTGTTGGACTATCTGGGCTGTTGGACTATCTGAACTGTTGGACTATTTGAGTTGTTTTGGCTATGGGATAGTAGTGTATACTATTTAGTAAATTACTTTCGCTCGATAATTATCTGTCACGGACATTTTTTTATTTCAACATTAGTACTTATAGATAATCTACTTCTTATTAACTTCTCTAATTGTATATTCTGTTCTATTCCAATACACTAAATGTCGTAATTTCTCCTTCTCTGCAAATTATGTGGTATCTAACACAACTATAGGTATTAAAACCAACTATTCATTCTTCCATAGAGACTATAAACTACTCTGCTTAGAGAAATATCTCCAACAACGATGCGAATATCTCACACAAATCATGCTTTGACGTTTTATATCCATAGAACTACCCGTACTTAACTCGACTATGTATTTCTGACTTAGTGAGAACAATAATAATCTAAATATTATAAATATTATATATATACGCTACCGTAATTCTCCACTATCCTAAGGTTTTTGCACCCAAATGAGAACCAAAATATAAGACTAAAGAATGCGACTACTTAGATAGCTTGAATCTTCTAACTAATACAAAATTTGGTGCTATCATATATATAACTAATAATAGTATTCTTGAGTGTTTATGAACTTCGAAGTATAATATTTAACCCAGCTTGAGATCCCAATCAATTCTAGCAATTATGAATATATTGCAAAATATCGTTCTTGGCTAGTATTTATCAACTGATAACGAGATACAGGTGTAATTTTCTTCTAATTCGCCGATATATATTATTGCGGTATCTTAAATATTTGGCTAACACTATCCAATAGATCTAGAACATTATTTCCACTAACAATATTATTCATCTTTATCTTTTACGTCATACTTCGACTCTTATCAAAAGTCGTGCGAGGCGAATTATCACGGACAAGAACAGGAACTCCTACCACCCCCCGAATTACATCCACAGCTACATCATCTATGAGTGAAAAACAATTGCCAGTGTTTCATAATACAACTCCACCGGTGAGGTATATTACATGGTCTCGGGCTATCCTAGTTCTGGCTTTGATAGCTATCAATTGGTTTCTCTTTCTTTCAACCCAAGGTCGGTTGTCAATACTTGAAAATCCAAAAAATCCAGATTCATTATGTCCTTTGGTTCAAAAACTTGATCCTCTGGAATATTTGTATAATAAGGACACTTTGAAGACCATTTTGCACGATGAAAAGTTCAAAAATTCGTCGTTGGAGAAACTTGCCAACTCTGTGAAAATCCCCACGGAAGTATTTGACGACATGCTCAACCCAAACTCTGCAGACTCGTTGAAGGAGTTGTATGAGGTTGAACCTCGTTGGAAAACGTTTGAAAAACTTCATAAATACTTGGAAACTACATTTCCTCTCGTGCATAAGAAATTGACTCTTGATAAAGTTAACAAGTTTGGTCTTGTGTATACTTGGAAAGGTACCAACAAAGAAAAGAAACCGATTCTTTTGGCGGCTCATCAGGATGTAGTACCTGTTCAGGAAGAAACAGTTGACCAATGGACTTATCCGCCATTCGAGGGTGGTTTTGATGGTAAGTTCTTATATGGCAGAGGAGTTTCTGATTGTAAGAACTTATTGATTGGATTGCTTGAAACTATTGAATTGCTAATTGAAGAAGACAAATTCGATCCAGAAAGAACTATTGTTCTTGCTTTTGGATATGATGAAGAGGCTGCAGGCACTGGAGCCGGTGCAATCTCGCAATTCCTTCGTAAGAAGTATGGCGCAGATTCGTTTTCACAAATCATTGATGAAGGAAATGAAGGGTTTGAAACCATTGAAGGTTTAAAGTTTATTTTACCTGCTACTGGGGAAAAGGGATATTTGGATTCGATTATTGAGTTATATACTCCTGGTGGACATTCGTCTGTTCCTCCTGACCATACTTCCATTGGTATTTTAGCTCAATTGATTACTAAAATTGAGGATGTCCAATTTGGAAGTGTTTTGACCAATGCTAATCCTGTCTTGAACCAGTTACAATGTGTTGCAGAACATTCTCCAACGGTAGACAAAAAGTTAAAGAGTGATATCTTGAGAGCACACGTTGATCCTCGTGCTCAATCGAATGTGATTGATTATTTGAATAAAGACCCATCAACAAAGTATTTGATCACAACTTCCCAGGCCATAGATATCATAAAAGGCGGAGTCAAGTCAAACGCATTGCCGGAGCATGTCTCTATTCTTGTGAACCATCGTATTTCATTAGAGGAATCCGTGGCTCTGACTAGTGAAAAGATTTTAAATCAAATCTATGAAGTTGCACATAGATTTGACTTGGGAATTGTTTGTGAAGGCAAGGAGCTTCTTAAACCAACACCAAATGGATATTTCAACTATTCTTTTGTCGAACCTTTAGAGCTGGCTCCAATTTCTCCTATCAATGGAAATAGTTGGAATGTATTTGGAGGTTCGTTGAAGTATTTGTATGAAGATTTAATCTTTCCTGAACAAGATGAAAACTTTGTCATAGCACCATTCATTGGAACCGGAAATACTGACACCAAATCATACTGGGATTTGACCAGAAATATCTACAGGTACGAGCCTGGTCTTCCAACTAAAAACAGTAACATTCACTCTGTGGATGAAAAATTGAACTTTGAGGGTCATTTACATATCATTGCGTTCTACTACTATTATCTTCAAGTATTTGACCAAATTGATGATGAACCATATACTTCCAGTCATTAGAATATATACTAAAACTAGCTCTAATATGGACTTTTTGAAGATGTTTTGGAATTTTCTGTAATAAGAACCATAGATTGATTCATTCTATGCTCTATAACGACCATATTCTGATATCATTATATCTAGCAATGTACTCACCCGTGCTTGCTTCAACATTTTATCGTTTATCCTTTATCCTTTATCCCTTATACTAAAAATACATAAGTTAATAATAATATCACCTGTCAAAATGTGGGAAAATATTCTATTTTCTACATAATATCTTAGATAATTTCGGACTTTTGGTCAAACCTCCGATGTAGATTAATCACTCTGTTTTAATCACCAGTCCATACATAACAACAACTGTTTCAGTAGACCCACGGTCACTAGCTATTTTGGCCACTTGGTAGTGAAAATTTCCGTTTTCTGAAAAGCTAGCTGAAGGAGAAATCTTGTTCCTATCTCTGATCGAACTTCGTTAATATTCAGGTTTATCTTTCAGTAACATCTTTGCTATAAGCTAAGGAGTATATCTAACTATTGGAATCGTAGCTGGTGCAATTGCTAGTCAAGTGCTCAGAAAATCTCCATTCGTATTGGGCCACTCATTCTCGTTGGAGACCTAGTATTGGCTAGCAACTGTGTTGCGCTTAATACTTGAAGAGTCAGATACCTGAAAAGCCAGAAGTTGGCGGCTTTTGATGACAAGAATGATTCTAGAAGGAAGAGAACAGGTGACTATGCCTTAGATTAAGATAATATAAAAGAAAATGCTGCTTGTTGCTTTTCTAATATGAGCAGATGTTCGAAGTTAATCCGTAATACTAGGCAGAACAACACATTTTATAACCTCGTGTTAATAATCATTGAAGCTGTTGAATCTTCTTATAATAATTCAAGGTCTTTGGGTGCAAAAAGAAAGGAAAATAGGTGTTGGTAGGAATTGCTGGTGTGTTAATGATACCCGCGAGATTCGAACTCGCGCCTCCGGAGAGACCAGGACCTTACCCTGGCGCCTTAGACCAACTCGGCCAGAGTA